>MTKW01000299.1_pt1 | contig 20359 bp, 15 predicted proteins | sample 1042761 | NCBI WGS metagenome assembly MTKW01 (sample SAMN06205366, study PRJNA360243) | anaerobic digester metagenome | biome: Wastewater treatment plant; feature: Anaerobic digester sludge; material: sludge; isolation source: anaerobic digester fed with sludge from wastewater treatment plant ... | reverse complement strand
AATAAAAATATATAAAAAAATAGTTGCTTGTTTCCAAACAACTATTTAAAATACTCCCATTGAAATTAAAAAATTTAAATACTGGAGAGGTGGTTCTTTCAGGATAGGCTGAATTACAATCCTTTTTCCGACAGATACCTTTCGGCATCGATGGCGGCGCGACATCCCATGCCTGCAGCTGTAATGGCCTGGCGATAATGGGGATCGGCAACGTCACCGGCGGCGAAAACACCTTCGACGTTGGTCCTTGATGAAGGATTGGCTATTTTGATGTATCCCGTTTCATCGAGTTCGAGATAATCCTTGAATATCTCGGTATTGGGGGTATGGCCGATGGCCAGGAAGAAACCGTCGATAGCGAGATCGTACCTCTCTTCGTCGGGTTGTCCCATCCGTTTTACCAGATGTACGCCCTCTACACCATTCTCGCCGAAGAGTCCAACGGCATTGTGTTCGAAGAGGATCTCAATTTTCGGATTGTTCATTACCCGTTCCTGCATAATCTGCGAGGCGCGCAGGTAGGGTTTGCGTACGATCATATAGACCTTGCTGGCCAGACCTGCCAGGTAGGTTGCCTCTTCGCAGGCAGTATCTCCTCCACCTACCACGGCAACAGTTTTCTTGCGGTAGAAGAACCCATCGCAGGTTGCGCATGCCGAGACCCCTTGTCCCGCATATTTGGTCTCGTCGGGAAGTCCCAGATACTTTGCGGTAGCTCCGGTAGAGATGATCACCGTATCGGCTTCGATCAGATGCTCGTTGTCGATCGTTACTTTCAGGGGACGAACAGAAAAATCGACAGCGGTGGCTCTTCCAGGATAGATCTCGGTTCCGTAGCGTTGAGCCTGCTTTTTCAGGTCTTCCATCAGTTCGGGACCGGTAACCCCCTCGGGATATCCGGGAAAATTTTCCACTTCGGTGGTGGTCGTCAGCTGTCCACCCGGCTGCAACCCTTCAAACAGAACGGGTTCGAGGTTGGCACGCGAGGCATAGATTGCAGCGGTGTACCCTGCAGGACCGGATCCGATAATCAGGCATCTTACTTTTTTTCTCATAACCTATATTATAATGTGGTGTTTATTTATTTATGAATCAAAGGTACGACTATTCCACTATACATGAAATCGATATAGTAAATTTCTATTTGAGGTAAATGGAACATATGCCTGTACCCCCTCTTCCCTTATCTCAGGTCTACAATTTCAACTCCCTTGTGTTGATCAATGTTGAAGAGAAACTCGGCATCACTGTAATTGAAGTTGGTATTGTAACTGTTGACATCGATCCTGTTCCTCATCCCGTCTTTCAGGGTGATATCGACCTGCACCACGGAGCTGTCTCTTGCGTCGATCGCCACCGAAATCTTCTTGAAATCACTCTTGTTCCCGGTTGGTACCATCTCGATCACCAAGGCACTCTTTCCGTTTACCGTTTTCGAGACCGGCGGGTTGAGGGTAAAGCCGGTCTTGTACATGCTCAGCAACGCCAGCGGACTTATGGTGGCCAGCTCTTCGTTTGAGGGATAGCTGATGTTCACTTCGTTCATCTCTTTCATCAGTACCCACTGTGTCTTTCCGTCGAACCAGGTGTTGATGGTGGAGGTCTCGATCTTGAACTTGTTACCTTTCACCTGTGCACTCCCCTTCTGGGGCGGATATTTTGTTCCGTCCTGCCCGGTTGTGGTGATGGTGAAGAGAATGTTGATGCCCTTGGAGTTTTCGTAGGCACTGTACGCCTTGTCGAGAACGGTCCGCGCATCAGCAGCAGTCTGGGCCTGTAAGAGAGCGAGGGCCAGCAGTGCGGTGAAAGTGAGTATGATCTTTTTCATGCAGTTTTCTTTTAACCGGTTTGTTTGACGGGTTAGACTCCAAAAAGAGTTGCGGGTTTATTCGGTGCTTCACCTCAGGGAATCGAGCAGTTTTTCCAGCGAATATTCGTCAGAAATATATACGTCGCGAGGTTTGCTCCCTTGTGTGGGCCCCACGATGCCGGCCGACTCCAGTTGGTCCATAAGCCTTCCAGCCCGGTTGTAGCCGATGGAGAATTTCCGTTGAATCAGCGAGGTGGATCCCTGCTGATGGATCACGATAAGACGTGCCGCCTCATCGAACAGCGGATCGCGATCGTTCAGGTCCACGGTGCCCGGTTTCTCTTCACCTTCGGCCGAGGTAACCTCCGGCAAGGCGAACGCTGATTCATATCCGCGCTGTTTGCCGATGTACTGGGAGATATCCTCGATCTCGGGAGTGTCGACAAAGGCGCACTGGATCCGGATCAGGTTACTTCCCTGCGAGAAGAGCATGTCGCCCCTTCCGATCAGCTGGTTGGCACCGGTGGCATCGAGAATTGTCCTTGAGTCGATCTGTGAGGTGACGCGGAAAGCCATCCTGGCCGGGAAGTTTGCCTTGATGGTTCCGGTGATGATGTTGGTGGTGGGACGTTGCGTAGCAATCACCATATGCATGCCCACGGCGCGCGCCTTTTGTGCGATGCGTGCAATGGGCATCTCGATCTCCTTGCCGGCAGTCATGATGAGGTCGCCGAACTCGTCGATCACCACCACGATATAGGGAAGGTACCTGTGTCCGTTTTTCGGGTTGAGACGACGCTTGATGAACTTCTCGTTGTACTCCTTGATGGTGCGGACATGGGCTCGCATCAGCAACTCGTAGCGGTCGTCCATCTCCTTGGTGAGCGAGTTTAATGTCTGGGTAACCTTGGTTACATCGGTGATGATCGCCTTCTCTTCATCGGGAAGCTTTGCCAGGTAATGCTTCTCGATGGTGGAATAGATGTTGAACTCCACCATTTTGGGGTCGATCAGCACCATCTTCATCTCGGCCGGATGTTTTTTGTAGAGCAGCGAGGTGATGATTGCGTTCAATCCTACCGATTTGCCCTGTCCGGTTGCTCCGGCAACCAGCAGGTGGGGCATCTTGGTGAGGTCGAAGATGAACACCTCGTTGGTGATGGTCTTCCCGAGGGCTACAGGCAGTTCGTAGTCGCACTCCTGAAACTTGGTCGAGGCGATGACCGACTGCATCGATACGATCTGCGGATCCTTGTTGGGAACCTCTATGCCGATTGTCCCCTTGCCGGGCATCGGAGCAATGATGCGGATTCCCAATGCCGAAAGGCTTAAGGCGATATCGTCTTCCAGATTGCGGATTCTTGATATTCTCACCCCGGCCTGCGGTACGATTTCATAGAGTGTGATCGTGGGGCCGACCGTCGCTTTTATCGAGGTGATCTCGATTCCGTAGTTGCGCAGGGTACGGATGATCTTGTCCTTGTTTTCGTTCTGTTCCCGCATGTCTACTTGCCGGTTGCCGGTATTGTAGACCTTTAGCAGCTCCATGGTGGGGAATTCAAACGAGGAGAGATCTTTCTTCGGGTCGTAATCTTCCAATATCTCCACATCTTCACCCGGTTCGCCGCCCGCATCGCCATCCAATGCTGCATTTGAAACGGAGGGCATGGTTTTCTCCACTTTCTCCACGGGCTTCTCTTCGGCCACATGGAGTTCGTCTTTTGGAACGAAGACCTCGAAATTGTCGTGCGCCTCCACCGGTTTCAACGAAGGGGATTGCACGGGAGGCTCCAGGCCGGATAGGGTGGGCTCCTCCTGCTTCACTTTTCGACTGGCTGGGAAGATCTTTCTCCATGCCGGTTTAGTCGCCTCTTCCTCTCTCTCCTCCTCTCTCTCCTCTTCCTCTGCATAAGAGGGTTTAACCGGAATATCACCTCCCTTGCTTCCGTTGAATGAGGGCTTGCTGTTGATCAAGGTCTCCTGGATCCTGTGCATCGAGCTTTGCCGGAAAAGAATCACGACGATAAGGATGAAGAGCAGGACCAATAGAATCATTCCGGGCACTCCAATGCTGTTTTCGAGCAACTGTTCGATCTGGCTTCCGTGCGCTCCCCCCCAGTTGATGTGGCTTCTGGGGAAAAGATGTCCGAGGATAAAGGCACTGGTAATCGAGCCGCAGATCATTCCGAAGGCGGTAATGAGCAGGGCTTTGATAAAACTGAATGATGAGACTTTCATCATTCTCAGTCCCAAGTAGATGACAAAAAAGGGAATAAGTATCGAGAATATGCCAAACCATCTGTTTACCAGGATCTCTGATAGAAAGGCACCACCGGTGCTGGCCCAGTTCTCCACCTCTAGCTGCTTGTCCTGTATCAGTTCCAGGAAGGATCTGTTGAGCACCTTGCTTTGATCGGCCGCTCCGGTAAAAAAGAAGGAGATGATCGAGAGTAGCGTGAATATTCCCAGAAAGGCAACCAGAATACCTGTGATGAAATGGACCCTTTCGTTCTTCAAAAAGGCGATAATGGCACGGATTCTCTTGCTTCCAGAGGATGTTGTTGTTCTTTTTCTTTTTCGTTTTGTAGATTTTGCCATAGCTAAAATTTCCATCGGTCACACCGATATCGACCCGATGAAGAGACGGAATTTGTATCGGTAAATTTCTTACAAAAGTAATAAAAAGAAACTTAGATATAAAGGGTTGTGAATTTTATAATTTTCATCCCTCCCCACGGCAGGGAATGTTGATGTAAAAAATGCGAAAGTCCGCGAATCACTTCGCAGACTTCCCTTGTTAACACAATCTTCATGAAACAAACTACACTATCGAGTTGATTGCAGAATTATAATCCGGCTCCTGTGCAATCTCAGGGACCAGTTCGGTATATACGACCTTCCCTTCCGGGTTTACAACCACAACTGCGCGGGCCAATAGTCCGCGAAGCGGTCCGTCAGTCATCAGTACGCCATACTGGTCGGCAAATGAGCTGTCACGGAAAGTGGAAAGTGTAATCACGTTCTCCAGACCCTCCGCACCGCAGAAGCGGCCGGCGGCAAACGGCAGGTCTGCCGATATGCAGAGAACGGTTGTATTGTTTAAAGCGCTGGCTTCCTTGTTGAATCTGCGTACAGAGGCCGCACAGACACCTGTGTCGATGCTTGGGAAGATGTTCAGGACGACATGCTTGCCTTTCAACCCGGATAATGTCACTTCCGAAAGATCCGATTTTACCAGCACGAAATCTGGTGCTTCTGTACCCACAGCGGGTAGATTACCTCCGGTATTTACCGGATTGCCTTTAAATGTGATTTTTGCCATGTTCTATTTTATTGATCAGGATCACGCAACCCTGTGCCGGTTACGTGCCTTAAATTTTGTTCTTCAGGACTATAACAAGGGTTGAAGTGAAAAGTTCAGTTAAAGGGGATTTTTAACTTTTTATTTTAGCTTCACAAGCTTATGCATCCCTTTTACCGGCTGATGTCGAGTTCTTCCTTCAGGTATCTTGCCGTGTGGCTCTCCCTGTTTTTGACGATCTCTTCGGGAGTTCCCGTGGCAAGCACGTTGCCCCCCTTCTCTCCACCTTCGGGTCCGAGGTCGATGATGTAGTCGGCACATTTGATGATATCGAGGTTGTGCTCGATCACGATCACCGTATTGCCCTTATCTACCAGTTTGTTGAGTACCCCCAGCAGGATCCGGATATCTTCGAAATGGAGCCCGGTGGTGGGTTCATCGAGTACATAAACGGTATTGCCGGTATCGATCCGGGCCAGCTCGGAGGCCAGCTTTACCCGTTGACTCTCACCGCCCGAGAGGGTGGTGGAGGATTGCCCCAGTTTGATATAACCCAGGCCGACCTCCTGCAATACCTTGATCTTATGCAAGATGGCGGGGACATTCTCGAAGAAGTCGACCGCTTCGTTGATCGACATGTTGAGCACGTCGGCGATCGATTTTCCCTTGAACCGCACTTCCAGGGTTTCGCGGTTGTACCTTTTCCCGTGACACTCTTCACAGGGGACCATCACGTCGGGGAGAAAATTCATCTCCAGTGTCTTGTATCCGTTGCCGCCACAAGTTTCGCAGCGTCCCCCCCTGACGTTAAAGGAGAAGCGTCCCGGCTTGTAGCCGCGGATCTTGGCCTCCGGCATGCCGGCAAAGAGGTTGCGGATATCGCTAAAGACACCGGTATAGGTGGCCGGATTGGAACGGGGACTCCTGCCGATGGGCGACTGGTCTACACTCACCACCTTGTCGACATGCTCAATGCCGGTTATCTTTCTGTAGGGCATCGGATCCTTGAGTGAGCGGTAGAACTTCTGGCTCAGGATCGGTTGCAGTGTTTCGTTGATCAGCGTCGATTTTCCGCTTCCCGATACGCCCGTGACGCAGATAAGGGTGCCCAGCGGAAAAGCTACGGTAACCCCTTTCAGGTTATTGCCTGTTGCCCCCTCCAGCACCAACTTTTTGCCACTGCCCTTGCGCCGCACTTGGGGAATCGTTATCGCAATCTTTCCATTCAGGTAGTTGGAGGTGAGGGTGTTCTTTCTGAGCATCTCCTCGGGTGTGCCCTCGAACACCACTTCGCCGCCCCGTTGTCCGGCAAACGGACCCATGTCTACCACATAGTCAGAGGCAAGCATCATATCCTTGTCGTGCTCCACCACCACCACCGAATTGCCCGAGTCGCGCAGTTTTTTCAACGAGTCGATCAGCCGGTGGTTATCCCGTTGATGCAGGCCAATACTGGGCTCATCCAGGATATACAATACGTTTACCAGTTGCGAGCCGATCTGTGTGGCCAGCCGGATACGCTGGCTCTCACCGCCGGAGAGCGTGGCCGATGCACGCGAGAGGGAGAGATATCCCAGGCCGACATCGAGAAGAAAACGGAGGCGCGAGAGGATCTCTTTATTGATCTCCTCGGCGATGAGCCGTTGTTTTTCCGAGATATGGTCACCCACGGAAAGAATCCAGTCGTAAAGCTGCTGGATATCCATCTGTGACAGTTCGGCAATGTTCTTGCCATTTATTTTGAAGTGGAGTGCTTCCTTGTTGAGCCGTTGTCCGTTACACTCGGGACAGACCGACGTGGAGATGAACTGCCCTGCCCATTTCTGAGCCGAAGCCGACGCATCGTCGTCCTGTTGCATGTCGATATACTTGGCAATTCCTTCGTAGCTTACCATGTAGTTGGAATTTCCCAGCGACTCGTTTTTGATTTTCAGCCGTTCGTCGGTACCGTAGATGATCTCGTTGATCGCTTCCTCCGGTATATCCCGGATGGGCGTCTGTAATGTTACTCCATACTTCTCGCAAATGGCGGCAACCTGCCAGAAGAAGAGGTTGCTCTTCTCCTTTCCCAGGGGTACGATCCCGCCTTTGGCTATGCTGATGGAGGGATCGGGAATGATCTTTTCGATATCGATCGAGTCGACGGTTCCGATTCCTTTGCACCTGGGACAGGCTCCCAGCGGTGAATTGAACGAGAAGTTGTGGGGAGCAGGTTCGTGGTAGGAGAGTCCGGTGGTAGGACACATCAGTTCGCGACTGTAGTGGCGCACCTCTCCCGAATCGGCATCCTGGATGAGGATCAATCCGGATCCCTGCTTCATCGCAGTCCTGACGCTCGACTTGAGCTTGTCTTCAAACTTGTTGGATACGATCAGTTTATCCACCAGTACCTCGATGCTGTGGTTCTTGTACCTGTCGAGTTTCATTCCGGGCAGGATCTCCCGGAGCTCCCCGTCTACACGGACAGTGATGAATCCTTTCTTCCGGATCTGCTCGAACAGCTCCTTGTAGTGCCCTTTCCTGTTCCGGACAACCGGAGCGAGAATATATATCTTTTTGCCGAGATACCGGGTCAGGATCAGTTCCAGTATCTGTTCCTCGTTGTATTTCACCATCTTCTCGCCCGTGATGTAGGAGTAGGCCTCCCCGGCACGGGCAAATAGCAGACGCAGAAAATCGTAGATTTCGGTGGTAGTGCCCACCGTTGAGCGCGGATTCCGGTTGGTAGTCTTCTGTTCGATGGAGATGACGGGGCTCAGCCCGGTGATCTTGTCGACGTCCGGACGCTCCATTTTGCTCAAGAATCCGCGGGCATAGGCGGAAAAAGTTTCGATATAACGCCGCTGTCCTTCGGCAAAGATGGTGTCGAAGGCTAGGGAGGATTTGCCGCTTCCACTCAATCCGGTTATCACCGTGAGCGAATCGCGCGGGATGGTTACGTCGATATTCTTGAGGTTGTGCACGCGAGCACCGTACACTTCAATCTGTTCTGTTTCAGGAGTCATCTTGTTCAAATGGATCATTCAGTTACCCACCGTTTGTCGTGAATTTTAATCTTCTCGCCTTTTTTGTAGTAGAGGCTCTCCCGGGTAGGGATGAGAATGGTGTAAGTTTTGCCCAGTTTGTTGGTGAGCTTGGTGTCGCGGAGCCACGAGTTGAAATCCTTCAGCTGGGCATAGGTAATCCCGTTCTCCCTGGCAAAAGAGGCCAGGTTGGGGATGGCTGTTGATACGTTAACCTCCTTGAATTCCATCGGTTTGTAGAGCTGGTCGCCGCGAAGGATAAATCCGTATTTCGAAGGATTTTCAAACAAGCTCTTGATGGCCATCATACGGAAGTAGTATCGGCTTGTCTCCTCTACAAGCCAAAGGTCGAGGGCCTCTTCGGCCTGCTGTTTACTCAGTTCGCTGGTGATCCTGGCCTTCCCTCCGTTGTATGACATGACGGCGGCACTCCACGAGCCGTATCTGCGGTATGCATCCTTGAGGAACCGGCAGGCGGCTACGGTCGATTTGCTGATATGGTAGCGTTCATCCACCTCGGATGAGACCTCCAGTCCAAGCTCCTGTGCCGTCCCCGAGAGAAGCTGCCACAGTCCGGTGGCGCGGGCCGGGGAGACTGCGCGCGGATCGAGGCTGCTTTCAATCACTGCCAGATATTTCAGGTCGTCGGGCACCCCTTCCTGTTTCAGGATCGGTTCGATTATCGGGAAGATGCGGTTTGCCCGTTTGAAGAGGAGCATGGTGGTGGAGTGGAAGTAGGTAAAACTGTTCAGTTCACGGTCCATCCGCTCGCGGAGATCGTACCTGTCGAAGTGAATCTTCTCGCCGGCAAAGGTCATCTCTTCGGGTATCTCTACCGATGCCGTCATCGAGAGTACCTGTGGCCGTTCACTCTCCGCCTTCTCTAAATCGCTGTTTGATAGGTTTATAGATGCGATAACGGCTGCGGTGGCAATAATTGAAAAGATGTATATGCTGTTTCGTTTCATTGTTCGTGATAGTTCCTTTTAACTGTTATTCATGTCAAATATACAACATATAATAGAAATGCGCCAACTCATTACAGAATAATCTTCGGTTCGGGCTGAACTTCGGCGTGAAGCTCCAGCAACACCTCCAGTCGCGGTTGCAGGATAATCTTCGGTTCGGGTCGGACCAATAAAGAAAAAGGATGTGCCGGTTTTCCGGCACACCCTTTAATTGACTTGTGGCTCTGTTTACCTGATTCTCTTGTATCCGTATACGGCCCTGTCGCCCAGTTCTTCTTCGATGCGGAGCAACTGGTTGTATTTTGCCATACGGTCTGAACGGCTCAGTGAACCGGTCTTGATCTGTCCGGAGTTGGTAGCCACGGCGATGTCGGCGATGGTGGCATCTTCGGTCTCGCCCGAACGGTGAGATGTTACGCTGGTGTAGCCGTGACGGTGAGCCATCTCGATGGCGTTTAGCGTCTCGGTGAGCGTGCCGATCTGGTTCACCTTGATCAGGATGGAGTTGGCGCAACCCATCTCGATACCCTTGCGGAGAAAGTCGACGTTGGTTACGAAGAGGTCGTCACCCACCAACTGGCATTGGCCGCCGATCTTGTCGGTGAGAAGTTTCCAGCCTTCCCAGTCGTTTTCGCTCATGCCATCCTCGATAGAGTCGATCGGATACTTGGTGATAAGTTCCTTCAGGTATTCGGCCTGTTCGGCAGAGGTGCGTTTTTTGCCGCTGGCTCCTTCGAACTTGGTATAATCGTAGATGCCGTCTTTGTAGAACTCTGAGGCGGCACAGTCGAGAGCGATCTTCACATCCTTGCCCGGTTCATAGCCGGCATTCTTGATTGCAGTGAGAATCGATTCCAGTGCCTCTTCGGTTCCACCTGCCAGGTTGGGAGCGAAACCACCTTCATCTCCTACTGCAGTGCTGAGTCCCTTGTCGTGAAGCACTTTCTTGAGTGCATGGAAAACTTCGGCACCCATGCGGAGTCCTTCGCGGAAGGAGCTGGCGCCAACCGGACGGATCATGAACTCCTGGAAAGCGATGGGAGCGTCGGAGTGAGAACCGCCGTTGATGATGTTCATCATTGGAACGGGCAATACGTAAGTATTTGTTCCGCCGATGTAGCGATAGAGGGGTAATCCCAGGTAGTTGGCGGCAGCCTTGGCTACGGCGAGCGAAACGCCCAGAAGTGCATTGGCTCCCAGGTTCGATTTGGTCTTCGTTCCGTCGAGTTCGAGCAGCTTGGCGTCGATCTGTGTCTGTTCCAACACGTTCATGCCTACCAATGCAGGTGCAATCACATCATTGATATTTGCAACCGCTTTCAGTACACCCTTGCCCAGGTATCTTTTCTTGTCGCCGTCGCGAAGCTCCAATGCTTCGTTTTCACCGGTTGATGCACCCGATGGAACTGCAGCGCGTCCAAACGCACCCGACTCCGTTAATACATCAACCTCTACTGTGGGATTGCCTCTCGAATCCAACACTTCACGTCCTAAAATACTTACAATTCTCATGTTGTTCTTGTTTTTATATTGAAAATTCTGTTTTCGAATGATCTTTAACTCTCCGGAGTTGACCGTTGTCACTGTTGTTCTTTTTTCTACGTGTGAAATGTAAATAACCTATTATCAACGGGAGAGCGGTTCTGAAACCGGCACGCAAATATAGGATTTTTTTGTTTATCCGGCCGGGGTTGCGACGTTAAATATTGCTTATAACTATACAATAAATGTAGCGTTACAATGCCTGTGACTGGATCGATTCTATCAGCGCGCTAAGGTTGGAGGTGATAAGTCGAACGGCGATGGCCAGAAGGATTACCCCGAAAAATTTACGTAGGATAAAGACACCGCCTACCCCCATCAATTTTTTCACACCGTCGAGATAGCGCAAGACCAGATAGACCACCGCAATGTTCAGAAATACGGCAATGATGATGTTGACCGTATTGTACTCGGCACGCATTGCCAGGAGCGTGGTGAAGGTTCCCGGACCGGTAATCAGCGGGAAAACCACCGGGACAAGGGTCGCCGAACCGTTTCCGGAAGAGCTGTCGTCGATCTTGAATATCTCCACGCCGAAGATCATCTCGATGGAGATGATCAGGATCACCAAGGCTCCGGCGATAGCAAATGAGGAGAGGTCTACCTGGAAAAGCTTCAGGATCGCCTCCCCGATAAAGAGGAAGAGGATCAGGATTACAATGGAGTAGAGCGAGGCCTTGAACGGCTCGATGATCTTGTTCTGGCTCCTCAGGTTCAAAAAAATGGGGACAGATCCCGTTGCGTCGATAATGGCAAACAGAACCAGAAAAGCACTGACTATCTCTACAGTATTGAATCCAAGCATAACGGTATCTCTATTTTATGATAACCTTTGTTAAACCAGGTGCAAAGTTATTAAAAAAGAGCCAATTCTCAAAATGAACCGATCGATTTCTCCACTTGCAGGGATAATGTTCCGGGCTGGAAGAAGGCAGGGTGGACAAAATTGAGGTACTTGATGATCTTGAAAGCGTTGAAGTGGTGGAAGAACCGTTTTTCAAATGCGGGTAGGGTGGCGCTGTTGCGGTTACACTCCTCGATCTCCTGAACTACATCGTATCTTCTTGTAAACTCGACGATCGCAGGGTGGAGCTGCCCTATCTTCTCCCGGATAACAGAACCATCCTGTTTAAAGAAGGCGTGCCGTAGATCGAAAAGCTCTTTCAGCGCAAGGAAAGCGTCGAAATGGTAGCTCTTCATCTCTCCGTCGGGTTCGTCGGCAATCTTCTGCAGTGCAGGCCCCGTGCCGAACGGGATCCTGTCGGAAAATCGGGCCATCGGGTAGACATGGAGCTGCTCCAGCTCTTTGACCTTGCCAAATGCAAAAACTTTCTGCAGGAAGTAGAAGTCCTCGCCGCCCTGTTGCCTTCCCATCCCTCCGACACGAACGTATGCATCGGCTGCAACTGAAAATGCCGAACCGATGGTGTGGTAAGGGTAGGGGAATCCGATGAACCTGAGCATCCGGCTGAAGTAGCGGATGTGTTGTTCATATTGCCGGATTGCCATTTCCAGTTTTTCGTCGTTGTTCTCCACCCGGTGAAAGAAGTTCTGTACCGTACAGCAAAGCTTTACGGTTTGCCTGTAGGCAGCCGATATGCCGGTGAGAAAGTTTGGCGAGACGGTACAGTCGGCATCCAGGGAGATGATGACACCGTCGCGGTTGCCCGTGTCGAGGAAATGTTGAATCGCCAGATCCATCCCGATTTTACGGGCCAGCCCCACTCCGGCATGCTTTCGCGGGAGGTTCTCGAAAATTAGCGGAAAGAACCGGAGGGAATCTCGGTTGTTTTTAGATGCAAACGAAGTGATCTCGTTGAAGGTTGTCCGGTTCCGGAGGAGAGCCTCGTGCGGCGATACCACGCTGGAGTTGATGATTACAGCCACGATTACCCCTTCATCCGGCAACGTACAGTCGCAGAGGCTTTGCAGGGTGATCAGCTCATCCTGTTCGTTGTAACAGGGAATCACTACCACCATGCCGGCACTGATATCCCGGGGGAATCTGGTTTGCAGGTATTCGGGCTTCTGTCTTTCCAGATAGGCTTGCCACTGTTTCATGCTGCAAATATAGAAAAATTACTCTTGCCTGCTAAAAGGAGGGAATGGTTGCCGGAATTGAAAAAAAATAAGGTTCTTCTTGCAAAGAACCTTATCGGTATCGAGTGACCATATCTGATCTTACTTCTTGTTGCTGCTGTCGGGATTGTTTACAGAGGTTGCCGGACCATATTTCTTGTTCAGGAACTCGGTCACCTCCTTGGTGATGTCATATTTCTCGTCGGCAAAAAGGATATTGTCGGCACCCGTATTGCTGTAGATGATCTGGTATCCCTTATCCTTGTTGAACTCGACTAGACGGACCTTTACCGTATCGGCCAGCTCCATGTTGAGTTTCTGTTGCTCCAGTGCAAACTCCTGGCTCAATCTCTCTGCCATCTGCTGGTATTCCTGCTGCATCCTCAGGATACGCTGCTGCTCCTGTTCTGCCCTCTCCTGACTCAGGAAGGCATTGTTCTGCAACTTGCGTTGAAACTCCTGGGCGGCTGCATTCAGTTGACGCTCTTTCTGGGTCAGGCTGGCGCGTGAACTCTCTTCGGTTCTCATCAGTGCTTCGTTCAAGTCTTTTGCAAAGTTATAGTTCATCAGGAGAGAGTCGACATTGACATAGGCTACGGGAAGCGTGATGGAAGAGTCGTTCATCATCGTGATGAAGTTACCTTTTTTTACACCGTTTTTACCCGGTGTGGAAGTAAAATGCAAGATGTATAAAATCAGGATTGCAACGGCTAAAATTGCCCCAAAGATATAGGCATTATTATTCTTCATTTTTTAAAAAATTGTGTGTTAGACTTTCTCTTTTATTATTTGGTCAATCAGATTTACTCTGTTTGATGCTTCTCTGTCTTGAGATGTGGCACAGCTGATTCCCCTTTCCCTCATAGCCTTGCTTCCGCCGATGTGCGTGTTGGGAAACTCGCCGTTCTTCGTAAAGAAGACCTTTATACCCATCAACAGAATGGCCATGAACAGGACAGCAATACCGAGCAGTAGCGTTGTTATCATTTTAATCCTTGATTAATTTTGTGGCGCAAAGATAGTTTAAATAGCCAATTAAAATTCAAAATTGGGATTAAAGATGCAAAAAATTTCTCTTTTTTGCAATTTTCGCACCCTTTTTCCAATAATAATCTAAACAAGAATGGAGTTTGAATGTTAATTATAGATTACATGATATTAACCCGATTTCCGCATCTTTTCGGATTGCTGTCGAACCTGCGGCCGAATCTCCGTCATGGTAGGCTGTTGTTGCGAGGCAACTGGCTCTGCATGCGGAATCTAAATTAAACTGATTTTATGAATATCAAAGACCTTGAACCCAAAATTGTTTGGCATTATTTCCACGACATTACACAGATTCCCCGTCCATCGAAGAAAGAGGAGAGGATTATCGCCTATCTGCTCGACTTCGCAAGGGAGCATAACCTGGAAGCCAGAAAAGATGCTGTCGGCAATGTGGTGATTACGAAACCGGCAACGCCAGGCAAAGAGGGATTGCCGACCGTGGTTCTGCAGTCGCACGTCGATATGGTGTGCGAGAAGAACAGCGATGTGACGCACGATTTCGACAACGATCCGATTGAAACCATCATCGATGGCGATTGGGTAAAAGCAAACGGAACCACCCTCGGGGCGGATAACGGTATCGGCATTGCAGCTCAGTTGGCGGTGCTGGCATCGACCGACATTGCCCACGGGAAGATTGAGGCTCTCTTTACCGTGGATGAAGAGACGGGACTGACCGGCGCCAGTTCGCTCGAACCCGGCTTTATTACCGGAAACATTTTGCTGAACTTGGATACGGAGGAGGAGGGAGAGATCTATATCGGATGTGCCGGCGGGATAGGGACAAAGGCCTATTTCCGGTACAAGGAGAAGAGTGCCCCCGAGGACTATTTCTGGTTTAAGGTTCAGGTGAAGGGACTTCGGGGAGGCCATTCGGGCAGCGATATTGACAAGGGCCTCGGGAACGCCAACAAAATCCTTACCCGGTTCCTGTACGGAATCATGAACAAGAAGTACGGGATGGTGCTCTCTGAGATTGGTGGAGGAAACCTACACAACGCTATTGCCCGGGAGGCATATGCTGTTGTAGGGGTTAAAGAGAAATACAAGGAGGATATCCGGGTAAAACTCAATATTTTTCTTGCCAATGTGCAGAACGAGTATAAAAAGAGTGATCCCGGTCTGGAGATATTGCTCGAGTCGGTGTCGATGCCGTCGAAAATCATCAAGCGGGGTGTTGCCAGAAGGCTGATACAGTCGCTTTATGCCTGCCCGCACGGCGTAATCAGCATGAGCGCCGATATCGAAGGGCTGGTGGAGACCTCAACCAACCTGGCGTCTATCAAGATGCTGGACAACAATATTATCGAGATCGGCACCAGTCAGCGCAGTTCGGTTGAGTCGCGCAAGGAGGATATTGCCAATAGAGTCCGTGCCGTCTTCGAACTGGCCGAAGCGAAGGTGGTGCACAATGAGGGTTATCCGGGATGGCAGCCCAATACCGACTCCCATATCCTGAAACTGGCAAGAGATGAATATAAGAACCTTTACAACAAGGAGGCAAAGGTGAAGGCGATCCATGCCGGCCTGGAATGTGGCCTCTTCCTTGAGAAATATCCTCAACTGGACATGATCTCCATCGGCCCCGATATGACTGACGTCCATTCGCCCGATGAACGGATGAACATTCCATCCGTGGGTAAATTCTGGAATTACCTGGTACGGATTCTGGAGAATGTATCTTCGGCGGAGACGGAATAAATTGGAGCAAGGAGAGTTGTCTTTATGAAAAAGTTTCTCCTGACCTGCTCTCTTCTGCTGGTCGCCATCTCATTTTCCATTGCAGACACGGGTTTTCGCATTCTCTTCTACAATGTGGAGAACCTGTTCGATACCGTCGATGATCCACTGAAAGATGATGATGAGTTCCTTCCGGAGGGGACCATGAAATGGAAGCCGTGGAGGTATTGGGAAAAACTGAGAAATATTACCCGGGTAATCACGGCCGTTGGTGGCATGTACTCTCCGGCGCTGGTGGGACTCTGCGAGGTTGAGAACGACAGCGTGCTGTTCGATCTCACCCGGCGGTCGCCGCTTCGGGCGCAAGGGTATGAGTATGTGATCACCAGTTCTCCCGACGAGCGAGGCGTGGATGTGGCGCTGCTCTATCAGCGGCATCAGTTCAGACTGCTGGAAAAAAACGAACATGAGGTGCTCTTCAGCGACAAGCGTCTCCGTCCCACGCGCAACATTCTCCATGTGGCCGGAAAAACCGTCACCGGAGATACGCTCGACCTGTTTGTCTGTCACTGGCCAAGCCGGCGAGGTGGCCAGCGTGAGTCGGAACCGGCCCGCATTGATGCTGCATCCCTTCTGCGGAGGAAAGTAGACAGCCTTTTCAGTATCAGGGGAGATGCCAACATTGTGATCATGGGTGATTTCAACGACAATCCCGACAACCGGAGCATCTCCCTGACGTTGGGTGCGGGAGCTCCAGACCAGGATTGTAGCGAGAAGAGGCTGTACAATCTTTTTTCCAGCCATTTGAAAGAGCTGAGGCGGGGTACCTACTTTTTCCAGGGCAACTGGGAGCTGCCTGATCAGATTATCGTGAGCGGTAACCTGTTGAGGCAGGAGAATCCTCTCTATATACGGGAGGGAAGAGGGTATATCTTCAGTCCCGATTTTCTGTTGAGGGAAGAGAAGAGCAGTGGGGTGAAACGTCCGTACCGCACCTACTATGGACCAAGGTATATCGGTGGTTTTAGCGACCATTTGCCGGTTTACGCCGATCTTGAGTTCAACTCTTCCGGAATTTGAGAATCGAATCGACGGTAATGTTCAATATTTTTTGGTTTTATACGCTTAAAAAAGAAAACTTTGTGTTAACTTTGCGGGCTTTTATATGCAAAATTTAAAAACAGAAATTTATTTATGACGAATCCAATCATGAAGCGAATCGAGCTGTCAGACGGACGCACGATTACGCTCGAAACGGGAAAACTGGCCAAACAAGCCGATGGGGCGGTAGAGCTGCGTATGGGCAATACCATGCTCCTGGCCACTGTTTGCGCTGCAAAAGACGCTGCCCCCGGAGTAGATTTTATGCCACTTCAAGTAGAATATAAAGAGAAATTCTCCGCTTTCGGACGTTTTCCGGGAGGTTTCATGAAGAGGGAAGGAAGGCCTTCGGATTACGAGATCCTTACCAGCCGGTTGATCGACCGTGCTCTCCGCCCCCTCTTTCCTGACGACTACCATGCCGAAGTATTCGTGACGGTAATGCTCTTTTCGGCAGACGGTGAAGATATGCCGGATGCATTGGCCGGTCTTGCCGCATCTGCAGCACTGGCCGTTTCCGACATTCCGTTCAACGGTCCGCTTTCGGAAGTACGTGTTGCCCGGGTAGACGGGAAATTTGTTGTTAACCCGACCTTCAGTCAACTTGAAAAATCTGATATTGATATTATCGTGGGAGCTACCATCGACAACATCATGATGGTGGAAGGCGAGATGAGCGAGGTTTCGGAAGCGGAGCTGCTCGAAGCGATCAAGTTTGCTCACGAAGAGATAAAGGTACAGTGCAAGGCTCAGCTTGAACTGATGGAGCTTTGCGGGACGGTCAAGAAACGCGAATATTGTCACGAGGAGAACGATGAGGAGCTCCGCAAACAGGTGTGGGATGCATGTTATTCCAAAGCCTACGCTATTGCCGCTTCACAGAATAACGACAAGCACGCCCGCACGGAGGCCTTTGAAGCTATCCTCGAAGAGTTTATGGAGACCATTCCAGAGGAAGAGCGTGAGGCAAAAGCGCCGCTGGTTGCCAAGTATTACCACGACGTGGAGAAGGAGGCGATGCGCCGTTGCATACTGGACGAGGGAAAACGGCTCGACGGGAGAAGCACTACCGAGATTCGCCCCATCTGGAGTGAAGTGGACTACATAAAAGGTCCGCACGGCTCGGCCATATTTACACGCGGGGAGACCCAGTCGCTGACAACCGTTACCTTGGGTACGAAACTTGACGAAAAAATTGTGGACGACGTGCTTAACCACAGCACTGAGCGGTTCCTGTTACACTATAATTTCCCGCCATTCTCCACTGGAGATGCGCGTCCGCAGCGAGCTACCGGCCGTCGTGAGATCGGTCACGGAAACTTGGCCCACCGGGCGTTGAAGCGCATGATCCCCGAAGGATATCCATATGTGATCCGTGTCGTTTCTGATATCCTCGAATCCAACGGTTCATCGTCGATGGCAACGGTTTGTGCCGGTACGCTGGCCCTGATGGATGCAGGTGTAAAGATGAAGAAACCGGTATCGGGGATTGCCATGGGGCTGATCTCGGAAAACAGGGGTCAAAATTATGCCATCCTCTCCGATATTCTCGGTGATGAGGATCACCTGGGGGATATGGATTTCAAGGTGTGCGGAACCAAAGATGGCATTACCGCTACCCAGATGGACATCAAGGTAGATGGACTATCTTACGAGATTCTTGAAAAGGCGCTCGCACAAGCCAAGGCAGGTCGCGAACACATCATGGGCAAGATGATGGAGACCATCTCCGAACCACGTCCCGATCTGAAGCCGCATGCTCCGAGGATCGAAGTGATCGAAATTCCGAAAGACTATATCGGTGCTGTTATCGGCCCGGGTGGAAAGATCATTCAGGGTATCCAGGAGGAGACCGGTGCCATTATCACCATCGAGGAGATCGACAGCAAAGGCAGGGTAGAGGTGTCTGCTTCCAATAAAAACTCCATTGAGGCGGCGTTGCGCAAGATCAAGTCGATTGTTGCCGTTCCCGAGGTTGGCGAGGTATACGATGCCACCGTCAGATCGGTAATGCCGTACGGTGCCTTCTGCGAATTCCTGCCAGGCAAGGATGGATTGCTCCACATTTCAGAAATCGACTGGAAACGGCTCGAGAAGGTGGAAGATGCTGGAATTAAGGAGGGGAACAAGGTCTCTGTCAAGCTGATCGATATCGATCCCAAAACAGGTAAATTCAAACTTTCGCGCAAGGCTTTGCTGCCTCGCCCCCAAAAGCCGAAATAACCGGCAGCAGGGAAAGTTGACAAGATGGACAATCGGGTTGATGGTTGTCTCGTTGCCGGGACAGCCACTTCCGCTTGCCTATCTTCGGTAGAAGATATGTTTCGTTAAGAATTCACAGCAAAAACAATCAATTCAGAAGTGAGTAAAACTCTCTGCAAAGTTCGACAAGATTGCCTTCTGATTGCTTGAATCCCTTTCTACAAAAGGGTATCCTTTTAAAAAACAAACAAACATAACATTTTTGTTATAGTTAAATAAAGTTAAACAACGGGCATACAGATCGTTATTTTCCACTGTTGTCCGATAAAACTTTTTGGTTCTATATGATATTGTATGGGTAAATTAAAATTGAATTAACTTTGTGGAATGAATTCAATAGCACTTTTCACTTTAGCATTAGGTTTGGAAAAACCGTGGATCATTACCAAAATAGATATTGATCCAAGCATATCACAGTTGGATATCCACATAGACTTTGAGCGAGGCTCAAAGTTTTTAATGCCCGACGGAGCTTATTATACAGCTTATGACAGTAGCGATCATACATGGCAACATCTGAATTTTTTCCAGTATCGCTGCTATTTGCATGCGCGCATACCCCGGGTAAAACAATCTGACGGCAAGACGGAGGTTCAAAGTGTACCTTGGGCACGAAAAGGAAGTGGTTTCACTTTATTGTTTGAAGCGTTCTCTATGTTGCTGATAGAGAAAGAAATGCCTGTAAGCAGCGTTGCTTCCACGTTAAAGGTTTACGCACAACGTATCTGGGGAATTTTCAATTATTGGGTAGAACGTGCACATAAAAAAGATATCCCTGAAAACTTAACTCAAATCGGTTTTGATGAAACTTCACAGAAGAAGGGGCATAACTACATCACACATTTGGTCGATTTGAACGAACGGCGTGTACTTTACGCCTGTCAGGGCAAAGGTTCTGATTGTATCGAAGAGAGCGTAAAGTATTTAGAAAGCAAACATGTAGATACCACTCAAATCGAAGATGTTTGTATAGATATGTCACCCTCTTTTATCGCGGGTTGCACAGCGTATCTTCCAGAGAGTCAAATAACATTTGATAAGTTTCACGTGGTAAAAGAGGTCAATAAGGCGATGGATGAACTCCGTAAATTAGAACGAACAGGAAATGAGCTGCTGAAAGGACATAAGTATACTTTTCTGAAAAAGAAATTGAGCGACAAACTACAAACAGAGAAGGATATACTACTCGAGATGTATCCAAAGCTAGGGCAGGGATATTGGCTTAAAGAAATGTTTGAGGACTTTTGGCAGATAAAGGACACGGAAGAAGCAGAAAGCTATTTGGCCTTTTGGTGTGACTTTGCCATGGAATCTAAAATACAACCTTTTATCCGATTGGTAAATACCATTAAAGCCCACTGGAGAGGCATTGTGAGATATATAAAGAGTAAAATCTCAAATGGCATACTCGAAGGAATAAACTCAAAAATTCAATTGGCTAAAAAAAGAGCAAGGGGTTATAGAAACTCCCGGAATTTTATTAACATGATTTACTTTACCTGTGGCAAACTCAAATTTGACTACCCACAGTATTTCATATAGAACC
>MTKW01004422.1_pt2 | contig 20390 bp, 16 predicted proteins | sample 1042761 | NCBI WGS metagenome assembly MTKW01 (sample SAMN06205366, study PRJNA360243) | anaerobic digester metagenome | biome: Wastewater treatment plant; feature: Anaerobic digester sludge; material: sludge; isolation source: anaerobic digester fed with sludge from wastewater treatment plant ... | reverse complement strand
AAATGGCTCATTCCAGGTTACCGCTTACTTTGAAATGATGGCCTTGGTCAAAACTTGACGAGCCGGGGGGGGTTATTTCAGGTTACCGCTGGCTTTCCAAAAGGCCACCCGCGACTCACAATTATTTGGCGGTTTGGCCGTTTAAGCAGGAATGAATAGGAATTCCATAGAATATTACCAGTAACATAAACCCGTGTTTCGAAGATAGTATTTCGAGGGTGCTTTTGCGGCCTGGAAAGGGGGTGACACCGGAGCGGGCGGCCGGAAAAGTTATATCGAAGCCATTACATAGCAGTGACGACGCCTAGTTGCAAAATTCAATCGCATAAGAATCTGCAGATACACCCCCTTATGTTGTCCGGTTCCCGTGTGTCTTTATTTCTGGAGCTACCATAGCCGCTGTTTATGAGTGTACCTGAGCTTTAGTTATTGATCGGCGGCTGGCAAGAGTGCTTTCACCGATTGCTTCTTGATCACCGCTGGCATAGATGGCCGATATTGGAAGACAGTGGCCCGCTTGTTTCCTACATTGGCACCGATCTACTTTTATTACTCCTGCATCAATCCATACTCCTCTTGGTTGCCGGCTCTTCCCCGAGTTCCATGGCAATTTGCCTGTACATATCCATAACAGTTCCGGTTGAAAGGCCTACATAGGCCACTTTGAAGAGTGTCGAATTGGGAGTGCCGGCAACAGTTTTCAGGGCAAAAGTTTTGCCTGAGCCAGGCTCGCCTGTCAAAACCGCGCCATGGCTTCTTTGAAACTCCTGGATGGGAAATGGTCTTTGGGTTGAATGTCTTCTGCAAGACGGGGATTAATGAAGTCTAAAAACAAAGGGTAATTCGTAGCGGGTTAATGTGCTAAAGGACAGAAATCCCTCCGCGGGAAATCTAAACGATCCCTGTATGGGTTAATGTGCGGAGAGATGGCTGGCATCCTCATGGCCGTACCCCTTCTGTTGGGAATGGGAATCGACAAGTTGGACACAGCGCCCTCATCAGTACCCGGGGTGAAGGAGATTGTCAGAGGATTGGATTCGTCTGAATGTACCTCCGTCTGGCAGTGCGTCAGACGGATGACCTGCAATTACCGACATACAGGCATATTTGGACGGTCTTGAACTAGATTAGACGTGACCGTTGTGTTGTTCAATGTGTGCCCAACTATGTAGTCTCGGGAATTCGGACGCTCACCCTATCGGAAATCCCCGGATGCGCTCAGGGGAACGGTGTACATGCAAGAACTTCTCGTAAGAAGCGTCGCAATTTAAAGGAGAATCGAATTTCTGTGTTGAATTAGAGAAATCAAAGAAATCAAAGAAGTTCAAGAAGTCAATAGAGGTCATCCAGAAAACTGCTTTTCGCTGGTGACTGACGCCAGGATGCCCAAAGGTCAAGAGGGCTCAAGGCTGTGTCGTTGATCCCAAAACATAAATAAAGTGAGGAGGAACAGCAGATAATGAGAAGATGCCGCTTGTTTGTTCTAATTACCTTAGGACTGTGCGTACTCATGCTCCTTACCGCATGTCAACCAACCCCAGTCTCAGATCCAAACGCTGGGAAAAAGAAGGAAAAGGAGCTGATCGTAGGTACGTACATGCCCATCACCACATTGGTGCCATGGAAGACGACGTCTGACGGCGACGGGTATATTCTCCGCCAGGTCTATCACACTCTGGTTGAGATGAACAAGAAGTCAGAGTTCACTCCCAGCCTTGCAAAAAGCTGGGAATGCTCCGATGACGGGCTGACGTGGACCTTTCACCTGAGAGACGACGTTTTTTGGCAGACCGGTAACGAGCTCTTCGGCGATGAAAAAGTCCAAGTAACCGCCGAGGACGTGAAATACTCCTATGAGTACTACATGAAACCGGAAACTGGTTCCGTGCGTTACTCCACTTTGGTTGGTACCATCGACAGTGTCGAGGTTGTCGATGAATTCGCCGTCAAGTTCGTCACAAAGAAGATCGACGTTTTGTTTGAGTACATGATGTACCAAAACTACATCATCCCTCGAAAAGCGGTTGAGACCGGATGGGATTTCCATGCTCATCCCGTCGGCTCCGGTGCTTACAAGTTTGTCGAGCATGTCATCGATTCCCACGTCACCCTTGTGCAAAACGAGGACTTCTGGCAGGAGCCCGCTTTGGACAAAGTGGCCTTCAAGATTATCACCGACAAGTCGGTTTCAGCCATAGCCTTGCAAAACAAGGAAATCGATATTGCCTTAGCGATCTTGCCCACAGAGGTCGGCGCCATTGCCGAGAAGGACTATTTGGTGCTGACCGACAGCGGCGTAGGGTCATACCGTTGGATAGGTTTCAACTGCATGTACCCGCTTTTCGAAGATCCGGAAATACGGCGCGCTTTGGCCATGGCTGTTGATATGGATAAAGCGGTGGATGCCATTTTCGCCAATGATGCCGGCGTCAAGCTGGCAGTCAGGGCATACGGACCGATCCCTCTTGAGCGCCCGGGCTCAAACCAGGAACGTTGGAAGAAAGTTGCCGCTGACTATGATCCGGAAGGCGCGGTCAAGATCCTGGAAGAAAAGGGTTGGGTGAAAGGCTCCGATGGCATCTATGCCAAGGATGGAAAGCGGTTTAGCTTCACCCTTCAGGTCGGCAACAACGATGCTAACCGGGAGAAACTGGCTGTCATAGTCGCGTCCCAGCTAAAGGCCCTTGGCATCGAGGCTACGGCTCAGACCGTTGAATGGGGTACCCACACTACGGACATCAAAGAGGGCAACGTCGAGATGTATATCATCGGTGGGTACAGCAACCTGGACGGCCCAATGCGCCTTATGCACACCGATCCGGAGACGTTCAGCCCTAACTGCGGTTATTCCAATGCCCAGGTGGACGCTCTGTTGGAACAGGCGTGGAAGACCATAGACTACAACGACCGTGCTGAGTTGCTGACTCAGGCCAGCGTGATCTTTGTCTCAGAAGCGCCTCATCTCGGAGGCTACTTTGAGTATTCTCAGGTCGGTTATAACAAGCGCGTCACCGACTTCGACTACGCCACCGTCTATCAGGCGCTGTGCAGCACCGAAAGGAACGTTGGGATATCCGATTAATGACTGAGTAACAAGCACGAAGCCCACCTCAGAAGGAACCCTATAGGACAGTAAGGTAGGGTCATATAGGGTTCCCTTTACAAAGGAAGTGATGTTATGTGGACTTATGTTGCAAGAAGGATATTGCAGGCAATCCCCACGCTGCTTGTCATATCCCTCATGATATTTTCGCTCCTGTATGTGACTCCCGGTGATCCGGTGGAGTTGATCTTGGGAACGGAAGACCAGAATATCTCACCAACGCAAAGGAAGCTGGTAGAAGAGGAATGGGGACTTGACAAGCCGTTTATCGTACGCTACGTGACGTTCATCACAAATGCGGTTCAGGGGAACCTGGGTGTTTCGTATGTCACCGGTCAATCGGTATTCGAGAGCGTTATAGCGCGGATGCCTGCCACCCTAACTTTGACATTCGCTTCAATCATATCGGCTTTGCTCCTCTCGCTGCCTTTGGGCATCCTCGCCGCCCTTAAACACAATAGCATATGGGACTCCATGGCCACGGTGTTGGCTACCATAGGCGTTTCGCTGCCCAGATTCTGGTTTGGGCTCGTACTGATCATCTTCTTCTCTCTTAGGCTCGGTTGGCTGCCCAGTACAGGGTCGGCAACTCTCTCCCAGGGTATATGGCAGTTTGCGAAGTTCATGATTCTGCCCGTATCCTCTCTGATGCTGAGTATGGCTGCGACTCAAACCAGGATGATCCGCTCCAGTATGTTGGATGTCCTAAATCAGGACTACGTCCGATACGCGCGCAGCAAAGGTCTGAAGGAGAGGGTAGTTATCTGGGGCCACGCCCTCAAAAACGCAATGATCCCTGTTATTACCGTTGTAGGCAGTGAGATAGGGGGACTCCTCGGTGGAGCCGTGGTAACAGAATCCATATTCTCATGGCCGGGTGTCGGGCGACTGGCAGTGAATTCGATCTCCAAGCGCGATTATCCCATGATACAGGGGATTACCCTGTTGCTTTGCACAAGTTACCTGGCCATCAACTTGATGGTGGACATCATCTACGCGTGGGTAGACCCGCGTATTCGTTTGGACAAGAAAACATAGAAAAGGGAAGCGGTTGATATGAAAGGACACGAGAAGAGAACGATGACAGAAACGGTATTGCCCCTTCCTTCAGTTGAAATTGGTGCAGATGCGCTCCCCACCACAACATACTGGTCCGATGTGTTCAGACGTTTCAAGAAGAACAAGGTGGCGGTGCTTGGAGCTTTCGTAATTTCTGTCATTTTGGTCTTGTGCGCATTTGCTCCGTTATTTACCCCTTACGATCCTGTCATAGACATGGACCTTTCGGGCATGCTGAAGCCTCCAGGGTCGGCCGGACATCCGTTGGGTACCGACGACCTGGGCAGGGATATCTGGTGTAGGCTGCTGTACGGCGGCAGGACCTCAGTCATCACAGGTCTGTCGGTCGCCTTGAGTTCGGCTTTAATTGGCATTACGATAGGCCTTTTCAGCGGCTATTACGGAGGGGTCATAGAGAGCGTTCTGATGCGTTTTACGGACATCATGCTTTCGTTCCCTTTTCTGATCGTAGCTATCGCGATCATGTCTGTTCTAGGCTCTAGCCAACGCAATGTTATCATTTCTTTGGCCATCGTTGGTTGGCCGAGATTCGCCCGGCTTACACGAGGGCAGGTCCTTGCCGTGAAGCAGACAGAATATGTTGAATCAGCTAAAGTCGCGGGATTTGGCAACATGCGCATCATATTCCATCATATCTTCTCCAACTGCATGGGTCCCCTTATCATACAAGGGACTCTGGCTATCGGTGGAGCGATCTTGTCGGCAGCAAGTCTCAGCTATTTGGGACTGGGTGCTGACGCGGCTGCCCCCGATTGGGGTCTCATGCTCAGTCAGGGTCGCAACTACCTTCGACTGGCTCCCAATTTGACAATGATCCCGGGTGTCGCGATTTCTCTCACAGTCCTGGCTATGAACTGGATTGGGGATGGCCTTCGGGATGCCTTTGACCCGAAGATGAGAAAGTAGGTGCAGAAAATGGCAACAGCAAACAGACTTCTTGACGTAAGAAATCTTCGCACCTGGTTTAATACGCCCGAAGGAATTGTGAGAGCTGTAGACGGCGTATCGTTCACCATTGATAAAGGCGAAACGTTGGCGCTTGTGGGGGAGTCCGGGTGCGGAAAGACGGTGACTTCCCTTTCGTTAATCCGCCTGCTACCCGATACAGCTGTTGTTGAGACGGACTACTTGGAGTTGGACGGCAAACAGATTATCGAGCTAACCAAAGAGGAAGTGCGCAAGATAAGGGGTTCAACAATTTCCATGATATTCCAAGAGCCCATGACCTCTCTCAATCCCGTGTACAAGATCGAAAAACAGCTTGGCGAGGTATTTCGCTTGCATCATCCGGAGATGTCACAGGATGAGGTCAAGGAGCGTTCTATAGAGATACTAAGAGATGTTGGAGTGCCCAATCCGGAAGAGCGCCTGAAAGTGTACCCGCATCAGCTTTCCGGAGGCCTTCGTCAGCGGGTTATGATCGCCATTTCGCTGGCTTCCGATCCCAAAATCCTGATTGCGGACGAGCCCACAACGGCTCTGGACGTTACCATACAGGCTCAGATATTAGACCTTATGAAAGGGCTCCAAAAGCGTCTTGAAATGGCGATTCTGCTGATCACCCACGACTTCGGCGTGGTTTCCGAAGTCGCTGATCGGGTGGCTGTCATGTATGCAGGGCAGATTGTTGAAGAAGGTAAGTTGGAAGACATCTTCTCAGACCCGTGGCATCCCTACACAAAAATGCTGATTCTTTCGATTCCAGGCATCAGGGTTACCCGTGGGGACCGACTGGAAACCATAGCCGGGGCAGTACCCAACCCCCTCAACTATCCGGACGGATGCAGGTTCTCCCCCAGATGCCCTTATGCTATGGAAATCTGTAAGGATAAAGAACCGAGGCTATACGCCAAGGATGGTCGAAAAGTCAGTTGTTACTTGAGGTGCGATGAAAATGAGTGATCACATTCTGAGCATAGATGACCTGAAAGTCTATTTCCCCATTAGGGCGGGGATTACCCAAAGGACGGTTGGCCACATCAAAGCAGTTGACGGGGTGAATCTAGCGATTCGCAAGGGTGAGACGTTGGGCTTAGTGGGCGAATCCGGATGCGGCAAGACTACCTTGGGGCGAGCCATTGTGCGGCTGAACTCGCCAATTGACGGGAAGATCATTTTCGACGGAAAGACGGACATTTTGAAGCTGAAAGGTGAGGAACTGCGCGATCTTCGCAGGAGAATCCAGATCATTTTCCAGGACCCCTATTCCTCCCTAAATCCGCGCCATACCGTGAAGAGCCTTCTGGGAGAGGTCCTGACGGTTCAGATGGGTGTGAGCGGAGCGGAAGTTCATGAACGCATCAGTGAGCTTCTGAGACAAGTGAGCCTTAGCCCAATTTATGCGCAGCGCTATCCCCACGAGTTTTCCGGCGGACAGCGCCAACGTGTGGCCATCGCCAAAGCAATTGCTCTTCAGCCGGAGTTCCTGGTCTGCGACGAAGCAGTGTCAGCGTTAGATGTTTCTATTCAGTCGCAGATCATAAACCTGTTGATGGACCTAAAAGACCAATACAGCAACATGACGTACCTGTTCATCTCACATGCGCTTAACGTAGTTGAGCATATTTCGGACCGGGTAGCCGTCATGTACCTGGGCAAGATCGTGGAGTTCGCCGAGAATGAGGAACTCTTCTCTCATCCTCTTCACCCCTATACTCAGGCCTTACTTTCAGCTATCCCCATCCTGGCGGGACGGAAGAGGAGGGAGCGTATTATCCTCAAAGGCGAGGTGCCCGGCGCAATCAACGTACCTACGGGTTGCAGATTCCACACCAGGTGCCCCTACTCTATGGCGATTTGTGCCGAAGAAGAGCCTCGTCTTAAGGAGAGGGCGCCATCTCATTGGGTAGCCTGTCACATAATCTGACGGTGTTCTTCGTTGCTGCTCTGATACCCGTATGTTGAGTACAGCTGGAGGGTCCGGTCCAACCCAATGTGGGCAAGGTCCTAATGCAGAATCACGACCAAGTATGACAGTTGAGGTTGAAGGAAAGGTCCTTTCACAAGAGGAACAGGAATGGTGATGGAAACGTCTTGTCACACCACTACGGATACCTCCGACGGAGGTTTGCGGCCGATTGCCCTAAGGCCCTGAAACGATAGGACCGTCCCCCCGTTTCATTGTACTAATTACAGCAAATTCCAGGGGATTAACAGCAACGGTACCCGAAGGATATGCATGATGAGGCGACGAACTAGGAAGATAGGCTATGTAGGCAGGCTTGCAGGATTAGCCTGACACAAAGGTTTAAGGGAGGAGATATATTGGGTCATGTATTGAAACCGGAGGATCTGTACAAGTTCAGAAACGTAGGTGACGCTCAGGTCTCACCTGACGGTTCAAAGGTTTTGTTTACAGTCTCACAGGCAGATAAGAAGAGCGACAAGAACCTTACAAATATATGGGTGTTTGATGTCTCATCAAAGGAAGGCACCCGTTTGACTTCTTCAGGTAAAGACCGCTTTTCACGCTGGTCGCCAGACGGCAAACGAATAGCTTTTGTATCTGAGCGTTCAGGCAAGGCCCAGGTCTGGATAATGGAAGTAGGTGGAGGCGAACCCTGGCATCTTCAAACTGAACAGGCAGTCAAGGGCGCTCCTGTATGGTCACCTGATGGCAAGTTTATTGCCTTTACATCCAGGGCTTTCGTCAAAAACGACGACTGGGTTCCTTATCCCGGTGCGCCTGAGTGGGACAAGAAGAGGGCAGAAAGCCAGGCAGAAAAGGCTTTAGCAGGAAAGAGCAAAAGATACGAGAAACATGAGGACAACGAGAAGAGAAGTGTATCAGATGTTAAGGTAATCACCCGGCTGAAGTACCGTTTTGACGGTATCGGATACCTGGGGGATCTAACGACCCACGTGTTTATCGTGGCAGTACCTGGGTTACCGCCGGAATCCGGGGAGGTAAAAGGAGCTGTCAGGCGGCTTACAAAAGGTGATTATGATCACGAAGAACTGGCTTACTCGCCTGACGGCAAATACCTTTTGGTTGCTGCCCTGAGGCGGCAGGATGCAGATTATCTGCAAAAACAAGATCTTTGGTTGGTTGAAGCGGCCACGGGTAAAACGGTGTGGCTTATGGATGGAGTAGGCCCGTGCAGAGGTGCCGCCTGGGCACCAAATGGTGAAAGAATAGCTTTTGTTGGACACGACAATTCACACCGTGGTTCGACCACTGAGGCACTTTGGGTTCTTGAAGTGGGGGAATTCATTAAGGAACTTGAGACTCGAGAAGTTATCTCAGGGCCAAAACCTCTTTCCATGAAAGATGCAGTCAACCTCACGGGAGAATTTGACAGGCCCTTAGGAAATCGCGTGTCTTCCGATATGCGTTACGACGCCGGTGTTCGGCCATTTTTGTGGGAATGCCAAAGCATTATTACTTTCTTGGCTTGCGATAAAGGTGCAACCGGAGTGTTCCAGGTATCCCTTGACAAGCCCGGGCCCGAGATTAAGGCCATCTGGCACGATCCCGGCCAAAATGTGGCTGCCATAAGCAAGACAGGAGGGACGTTTGTTCTTCAGAAGGGTTCACCTACTGAGCCGGATAATCTGTACCTGTTTGACGGGACACGTGAATCCGGTGAGCAGCTTTGTGTGATGACAGATTTTAATGGCTGGTTGGGCCAAATTTCCCTTGGGAGATGTGAGAAATTCACTTATAAAGGTGACAAGGACTGGGACATTGATGGTTGGATGTTGTATCCGCCCGGGTATCAAGAAGGGGAAAGGCGCCCAACCGTGCTGTTCATTCATGGTGGCCCCCATGGTGTATATGGAGCCGCATTCAGGTTTGAGCACCAGGTATTCGCAAGCAAAGGATACGCCGTCCTTTACACCAATCCCCGGGGGTCCCAATCATACGGCCAGGAGTTTGCCTGTGCATGTGTTCGGGATTGGGGAGGCAGTGATTTTAAAGACATAATGGCAGGTGTGGACTATGCAGTCTCCCTTGGTGTAGCCGACCCGTCCAAACTTTTTGTGACCGGGTGGTCTTACGGTGGATACATGACAAGCTGGACGGTCACACAAACTAGCCGGTTCAAAGCTGCTATTGCAGGAGCTATTGTGTCTAACCGGTACAGCATGTGGGGAACAAGCGATATTCCGTTTTTCGGCGAGAATCACTGGGGCGGGTTACCATGGGAAGCCCATGAGGAGTATTTCGAAAGGGCGCCAATATCTTTTGTTACCAGGGTTGAGACCCCGGTGATGTTCATTCACGGAGAAGGAGATTTGCGGTGCCCGGTTTCCCAGTCTGAAGAGTTCTACCTATCCCTCAGGCGTTTGGGGAAAACTGCTGTTTTGGTCAGGTACCCGGACCAATTCCATGTATTTAGCAGGCCGTATCACAAGTTCGACCGCTATGAAAGAATGTTGAGCTGGTTTGACTATTATGCAGGACTGGAAACGGCCGGGGAATAAGGGGTAAGGTAACTTACATGGGCCCTGTACAACTTGAAAGGATTCACTGTTGCTTGTCACTTTTTGGAGCAACCGTTACTATACGTGGTAGTACAGGGCCTGCTTTAGTTTCCGAAAACGTCATGGCTTCTACAAGAGTTCGATTCTTGTAGAAACTTTTCATTTTTATGCCGGAGGAGGAGTAGACTGATGAATGATGTAAAAGATGTATCGGACGGGATTGCTGCTATTAAATCCTCTATGGCCCAGGTTATTGTGGGTAAATCTGAGGTAATTGACCTTCTTTTGACCGCATTTTTATCAGAGGGCCACGTTCTTATTGAAGATGTGCCTGGAGTCGGAAAGACCCTTTTGGCGAAAACATTCGCCCAATGCATGGGCCTTGTTTTCAGAAGAATCCAGTTTACTCCTGATTTGATGCCGGCAGACGTCACCGGCACGAGCATATTCAATCAAAAGACCCAGGACTTTGAGTTCAGGCCGGGCCCCGTCTTTACTGACATTATCTTAGCCGACGAGATCAACAGGGCAACCCCGAGGACCCAGTCGAGCCTCCTGGAATGTATGGAGGAACGTCAGGTCACTGTTGACGGCAATACCTATCTGCTGTCCGGGAATTTTATGGTTCTGGCAACCCAGAACCCGGTTGAACTTAGCGGTACTTTTCCTTTGCCCGAGGCCCAGATGGACAGGTTTCTTATGAGGATTAGGATAGGTTACCCCTCGAAAGAGGAGGAGCAACGGATAGTCTTAAGGTTTGAAAAAGGCACCCATGTCTTGCCTGAAATAAAACCCCTTGGCATTGAGGAAATTGCCAGACTGAAAGCAAAGGCCAGGGAAGTTTATCTTTCTCCTGAAATTGTGGACTACGTTGCAGAAATATCAAGGCAGACCCGGAATCTGAAAGTGGTTGAAATCGGAGTAAGCCCCAGGGCGACCCTTGCCCTGGCAAGAGCCTGTAAGAGTTATGCACTTATCCAGGGCAGATCTTATGTTATCCCTGATGATGCAAAACATCTTGCAGTCCCGGTTCTTTCACACAGGCTCATGGTATCTCAGGATATGTTTTACCGGGGAAGATCACAAGAAGACCTTATCCGGGAGGTTTTGGAATCAGTCAGGGTTCCTGTGGGAGGCCGGGAGGAGGAGATTGTGTGACTATCCTGGCTCAGGGCCCAGTAGGCATGTTCATAGGCAATGGATCTTAGGAGGAAGGGATACTATGTCCACCCGGACCTTAGCGATTGTGGGTGCAGTAATGTTTGCTGCAGGGGCCGTGGCCCAATTGGGCTATGCATCTATAGGAGGAGCCTATTTGATGGCAGCAAGCATCATTGGTTCATGGTATTCCCGTGCATGCTTAAAGCATATTCACTATGAGCGGCACTTTGAGAGAACCAGGGCGTTCGTGGGTGATTCTATCAGCCTCAACGTATCAATAGAAAACCGAAAACCCTTACCTGTTATGGCCCTTTCCTGCGCGGATGAGGTCCCTGACAAGGATAGCATCCACTCACTGCCTGTGGTTCCATCTTACAAACCTGCACGGGCTGTGTTACAGAACAATGTTTATGCCGGGTGTTTTCAGCGGGTTGAAAGGGAATTCAAGTTCCGTTGTGTATCCAGAGGTGTTTTCAGGTTTGGGCCTGTATCGTTGAGATCTACTGATCCCATGGGCCTGGAAGAAACCAGGGCGGTATTGGATACTGTCGATAGCCTAGTGGTGTACCCTCGGATTTTATCCATGGCAGGCCTGGACCTGCCACAACGTAACCCATCTGGCGGGGTACCTGACCGTGGATGGATAAACCAGGACCCTTTGGAGATAATCGGGATCAAACCCTACTATCCCGGGACGCCTCTTAATCAGGTGGCCTGGAAAGCAACGGCAAAGACGTCCTCCCTCCAATCCAAAATGACCTTGCCAAGTTTTCACTCTCAAGTAATGGCCGCTCTAAGTCTGAATACCCAGGAGAATTTGTGGGATGGCATAGACAAAGAACGTTTAGAAGCTGCTGTATGTATATGTGCATCGGTTTGCAATGAACTTCTTACCAGGGAAATTCCCTTTGGTTTTGCTTCAAACTGTCCTGGAAAAAATGCACGCCGGCATCTTTTTGTATCTCCCGGCCTTTCGAGCATGCATTTCCGGGCAATTCTGGATCACCTGGCATCAGTGTTTATGCCATGGGCAAAGTTCCATGAAACCTTGTCTGTGATAGGTGCGAAGATGCCGTTAAGCACCGAGATAATTGCAATTATGCCGTATCCCTCCCTGGAGGATTGGATTCAACTTGAGAGGCTCCAGTCCCGGGGTCATAAGATATCAGCAATCGTACTGAAAGTGTCCCCTGAACACAGGGAGTTTTACCGTAAAATTTCGGTTTACACGCCTCTGAATCAAGTTGATTGGCGCTCAGGGGAGGTGATTGACTTTGAACGATTGGTCCCTGAGCGTGCTTCTGTCCTTGTCTGAAGCTCTTTTATGGGGGAGGGTGGCATCACTCTTCAATTCTCACCTGGATTTTGGCTTTACCCCGGGGAACGGATTTGCAGTGATTTTTGTGAGCCACCTGTTGGGCCAATGGGCTGCCAGGGGTGCAATGACATATGGGAAGAAGAGAAACTCCAGAGGACATGGGAGTGGCAGGAGTGGCCCGGGCGAAGTACGGCCTGGTAGGCTCAGGGATGCCCTGGATGTTGGCCCAAGGCGTTCTTTGTTTTTGGCTTGGGCCGGTGTGTTAATGGGGATATGTGGTTGCCTAGGGATTATCCGGAAAGCAACAGACTATTCAAGCTCATGGCTGTACACCGTTATGGCCCTGGCGGTCCTGTCTTCTGCCGCGGGGATAAACACTGTTACCAAGAGGCTTACTTCCCAGGGGGCCTTAAAGAAGCTGGTATTTGGAAGCATTGTATTCTTCATTGTGTCCCTGACCCGGCTTTCACCTGAAACAGCGGTCTTGCGCGACACAGTTTTGTACCTTCTGGTTTCATCCATGTTTATCATCAGGCAAAGGAGCCATGAGGTTGCCGGGTGGGGTGTGGCATCTAGAAGGCACTATTGGAATGCGGGTTCGGTAATAGTAGTATTAGTTGCAATGTGTCTGGCCCTCACCTTTTGCTTGAGTTCATCTGCAGGCAGGGAACTGGTAACAGAGTTTTTCAGGAGGCTTGGGCCTGTTCTGGAAACCACTCTCAAATATGTTCTTATGCCCGTAGGCTATCTGATTCAATGGCTTGTAGTTTTCCTCAAAAGATTTGCTAGGACAGACGGTTCTACTCTCTCCTTCGAGGTCGATGGGGCACTTGAAGAATTGCAGAAACTCAAAAGCCAGGACAGGCTTTGGATAATGCCGGTTTGGTTGAAATGGCTTCTGGCCGGATCTTTGCTTATTGCATGTTTTGCTCTCTTGTGGCTTTTCATATCACGTATATTGAATCAGGCTGAACCACCCGGTGTCAGCGAATCTCGGGTTAGCCTTGCATCAAAAGGTGCAGTGAAAGAGTGGTTTGATCTTACACTCAACGAAGGGAAACAGAAGCTGAAAAAGTCTTTACAGCGTTTCCGCCGGTTAGTCATTTTCAGAGAACCCGGGAACCTTGAAGAGCTTTACGCCGGTACCACTGAGTTCATGTCTCAAAAAGGATTTCCGAGACATCCTGCTTCTACTCCCTTTGAATACCTCGGGCATGTAGAGGCCCGAATAGAGTCAAGTGAGGCTATAGCCTACCTGAGGACAATATCAGTGGTTTTCTCCCGGTGCCATTATTCAGGCAAGAAACCTGAAGAGGCAGAGTGGAGGTTGGCCCTTTCCGCTTATCGTAGTTTATTGAGATACCAGGAACTTCAGACCGGTGACGAGACTTTTGGAATTGATTGAGTTTGATGGGTTTAAGAAGGATTTGACCTAAAGACTGTAGAAAATACAAAGTGTGATAGATCCTGCCAAAGGGATTATAAGGGGGTTAAAAAAGCCCTGTTAACGGCCTTAGAACCACGAAGGCTTATGTTTGCGGAGTCTGCCCAAAAAGGCCGGGAAAAGGTTACAGAGGAAGGTGATGAGCGGGGATTTACAAGTGGCGTTGGAAGGCGTTGAAGGTATTGAAGTGAAGCACCGGACCGGATTATGCAGCAATTTGGGACAATTAACCACACAACAATCTGCGCTACATTTTTGTTACATGATCATCATTTTAGCTGTCACCTGAGAAGGGACTAACGGTATGTTTTGTGACTATTGTGCCCTTTGGCGATGAACCATGAGAAGTATCGTAGCAGAGGCCAAACCGGCGGCTAAGTAAATTTTAGTCAGGTACCCGCTTGGCTTTGCATTAATAGACGTGGAAGAAGCAGGGTCAGATTTCATCGTGCAAGGAGGTGGTAAGCCGGCATCCAAACGTTAACGCATTATTCTTTCTTTTTGCAAGTACATCAGTAGTTTAGGAGGTATACGACATTGCGTAAGGTAGTGTGTTGTTTCCTTGTTCTGGCCAGTTTTTTGCTACTGGCTGGATGCGGCCCAAAACCTGAACCCGCTCCTGATGCAGGCGGGGATTCAGGGCCCATAGTTGGTGGCACTCTTGTGGTGGGCGACTCGTGGAGCGTCGTAAACCTTGACCCCGCGTTGTACAACGATGAGGGTTCATGGCATGTGATTAACCTGGTTTTTGATGCCCTTGTAGCCCACGATCCCGATCGCAAAATCATTCCGAGACTGGCCACGTCCTGGGAGAACCCTGATAACACCACATGGATTTTCAACCTTCAGGAAGGCGCCAGGTGGCAAGATGACAATGAAGTCTTTGCCAAGGGAGAGGCTCCTGAAGTCACTGCTGAAGACGTGAAGTATTCAATAGACAGAATCCTTAACGCGGAGACAAAATCCAGTCGTTATAATCTTGTGCAGCCAATTGCAGAAGTTGAAGTTTTAGATAAGTACAAAGTCAAGATCACCACCAAGGAACCAGATGCTTTTCTCCTGGATAATCTGGCTTCCGTATATATCGTAAATCAAAAGGTGGTTGAAGGACTGGGCCCTGAAAATTTTTCCCGTGCTCCAATTGGAAGCGGGCCTTTCAAATTGGATGAAGTGAAACCTGATGACTACGTATCTGTTGTCCGCAATGAGGATCATTGGCTCAAGCCTTATTTAGAGAAGATCATTCTCAAACCAATACCTGATCCCAATGCTCTCCTTATGGCCCTGGAAGCAGGAGATGTTGATCTGGTAGCCCAGATCCCTCAAAAAGATGTTGAGAGAATTGAAGCAGTAGCGGACCTGTCTGTGATGAAGCAAGGAACCGGTGTATACAGGTATTTGGCATTCAACTGTGAAAACGAACCCACAAGTGATCTTAAATTCAGGGAAGCCATATGCATGGCCATAGACATGGATAGCGCTGTTGGTGCCATTTTCCCTCCGGGCATGGCTGAAAGAGCCGTAGGGCCGGTTCCTCCCCCAAATCTGGGGTACGACCCGTCTCTAAGAGAGCATTGGGAGTACAATCCCGATAAGGCCCTGGACTTGCTGGCCGAACTTGGTTGGAAAGACAGCAACGGAGACGGATTCCTTGACAAAGACGGAAAAGACCTGAGTTTGAAGATTCTGTCCCCCCAGGATGCCAACCGTTCCAAACTTTCAGTGATAGTTGCTACCAGCCTTAAGGAACTGGGGATAAAGACTGATGTGCAAAACCTGGAATGGGGCACTTTACTGGCTGAAGTGGACAAAGGTAATTGCGATATGTTTATATTGGGCGGATACAGCGGCCCCAACGGTATGATTTTCATGTTCCACAGCAGGAACAAGGGGCCGAACGGAAACAGTGCCTGGTATGAGAATTCACAGGTTGACGAATTACTTGATCTAGGCGTAACCCTTGTGAAGCCTGAAGAACGTGAACCTGTCTGGAAACAAGCACAAGAGCTTGTTGTAAAGGATAGGCCGCATATGCCCGCTTATCACGAGTATTTCTTCTTTGCATACAACACGAGGGTTAAAGATTATGACGGTGGTTTCCAGTTTGTCAGTTCTGTGAATAATGTATGGCTGGAGCCAAAGGCAGCCAAGTAACCTCCGGGTAATTGTGTCTGATACACCTGGGAGGCGCACTGAAAGAAGGTGCGCCTCCCAACAATAAAACCAGCCCAATGGTACCCAAAACCCCTGCCATTTGAATCCTTCGTTTGACCCGGAATTATCCCCACACGGCCATCAGACCGTTGTAGAAATTACAATCTCAAGGGCCCGCACAATTGTGTCTTCTGACATACTGGGCAAGGGCGGCTTGTTGATTACTTGTTCCGGAAGGTACGGGACATGTATGAATCCAACTTTGATTGGAAGCCGGTTACTTTCTACAAAGTGGCGTGTTGAATAAAAAACGTGGTTACATACATAGGTCCCCGCGGTGTACGAGATGAAAGCAGGTATACCGTTTTGCTGGAGTTCTTCAACTATTCTCCGTACCGGGATTGTGGACCAGTATGCTACGGGCCCGTCTATGACTATGGGAGAGTCTTCGGGCTGATTATTCTCGTTGTCCGGAATTCTGGCATCGTCCATATTAACGGCAAGACGCTCTACACGGATGGCGTGGGTGCCGCCGGCCTGCCCTACGTTGATCACAACACTTGGATTAAGGTCCTGTATTGCTTGTTGAACAACCTGCCCTGATTTTCCGAAGACAGTTGGGATTTCCCTTGTCACGATCTGATAACCGTTTGTTTCCATGCCTGTTAGTCTTGAAACTGCCCGGGAAGCGGGGTTGACTCTTTCTCCGCCAAAAGGGTCAAACCCTGTTACCAATATGTTTTTCAAGCTAATTCGCCTCCTTTTGGTCTAGAACGCCAGTAGATACATGAGCACAATGTGGGCAATCCACAACGGCAGTGCTACAGAGACCTGCTCCTTAATTACGCCATATTTGTTCTTCATTTCAAGAAGTGCCGAAGGCACCATGTTGAAGTTTGCAGCCATGACTGTAAGCAAGGTACCGCAATATCCGGCAGTCATGGCCAAAGGGGCTATGATATTGGGGTTAGCCCCGTGGGCTGCAATAACCAACGGAATACCTATACCTGTGGTGATTACGGCAAAAGCGGCAAAGGCATTTCCCATTATGATAGTGAAAAGAGCCATCCCAAGGGCATAAGCGATTATGGCTCCGATTTTCGAACCTACAGGAAGAACTGCTGATACAAGGTCGGCTACTACAGGCCCAACCCCAGCGGCATTGAATACGGCTCCCAGGGCTGCAAGGTAAGGTGGAAGAATCAGGGGCCAGCTCACTGCGTCTGTGATTCTGCGTCCTTCTACCATCATGCTGTTAAAACTGTCTTTGGTCAGCCCCATGGCAACGATTCCTGCCAGGACTGAAGAAAGGCCCAGCCCAACAAGGGGTGCCTGTGTAATAGACTTTACCGGTGTAAAGGCAAAGGTAACTGCTGGAATTACGAGCACTGCCAGAAGAGGCTTGGCTCCCAGTTTATCGGCTCGCGTTTTGCGATAACTGTAAGGAGCTTCTTTTACACTTCCCTGGGTAACCCCGTTAATTGCGGAAATACCTGCAAGCACGGCGACAAGGATACCTACTACTACAGGGGGTATCATGCCTCCAAATGCAACAATAAGGCCGAGAATCGCCCAAAACAAAGAGGTGGTAAGCCTTTTTTTATGAGCCGTGTCCTTATAATTTGCATAGGCTACCCATATCAAGAAGAGCCCCATTAACATGTAAACATAGTCCAATGCAGTTTTCATTACTTTTGCCCTCCCTTCGTCTTATCCACTTCTTTTTTTGCCCACGTATCAAAGCGCATGAATTGGATTCCTGCCAATATAAGGCACACAATCCCCCCAGGAAGGGAGTAAAGGGCCATTTTCCCAAGGTCTACAGGATAATTTGCAGCGTCCATGACTCCTTTTATTAGCAGCAAGCCTGAAGCGGCCACAAAAATGTTCTGGCCAAAGAAGTTACCGTAGTTTTCAGCCGCAGCTGAAAGGCCCTTTACACGTTCATAGACGTGAGGCAGTTTTGGACGGAGCTCATCATCAGCCGTAACTGCCCCTTCGGCCATTGGAACAAGCAGGGGCCGGACAAAGACCGGATGGCCTCCCAATCTGAGTCCTAACACAGATGATATCCACCTCAGAAAAAGGTAAATCGAGATCACTCTGCCGGCAGTGGCTGCTTTGATGCTGGTTATTAGTTTGGCAGAATATTCTTTGAGGCCATGTCTTTCAAGAAGTCCTATGGCAGGTAACGTGAGTAAGAANNTTGAGTTGATAATGTCTTGTAGTCCGGTTCTGTGATGTGGTTTCGATGATTGTGCCCCATGGATTACGGTAATTTCCAGGCTCACAGGATTTATATTCGACGTTGCTTTTCAAGTACCTCTTCAGAAAGTATGCTTTTGCATGTGAAGAAAATGCTTTGGAGAAAGAATTCAGTTTATCGAAGGCATAGCTCTTTTACATTCCAGATTCCTTCCACACAGTCTTTGGAAAGATTCTTGGCTAAATACAAGGCCCGGTCAGCACTTTGAATCAACTCTTGTGCCGTTTCTGCATATTCGGGATATGAAGAAACGCCTATGGAAACTGTGCTCTTACACCTTCTTTTTACAGTCTGCCTGATACGTTCGGCAACTATCAATGCGTCTTCAGGCCCGATTCCCGGAAGCACTACTGCGAATTCCTCACCTCCATAGCGGGCAGCTATATCAGTGCTGCGGATGCTTGAAAGCAAAATATCGGCCATGTTCTTTAAGACCTGGTCACCTGCCTGATGGCCATAGGTATCATTGAAGTACTTGAAATCATCAACATCTAACATGAGGAGGGATACATTAGGGTATTTTTGCCTGGTGATCAGGTTTCGCAATGCAGTTTGAAAAAAGCGGTGATTGTAAAGGCCGGTCAGGCCGTCTTTTGCAGCCTGAACTTTGAAGAAGTGGCGGGATTGATTGATAATGAGCATTATCACTAAGAATAGGAGAAACACAGGCGAAAACAGTAACGCATAGAAACGATAATTTGAAAAGGTCTCCTGGACACTATTCCGTAAAAACATATTATATGGCTTAGAAACGGTTACCAGACATTCAGGTTTTGGCACCGTGGCAGTTCCCTTTAAACATGCCGGGGGTTTTCCAATGACAATCCGGCTCAAGAGACTAATTACAGCGGGTACAGAGTCTTTTTGAACACTGACATCAGGATGGGTTAGGATTATTTCGCCATGGCCGCCCACCCAAAGGGAAACCTGATCCTCGGTGTCTCCCAGCAGAGTGTTCCTGGCGATATGATTCAAGCTTACAAGAGTAATCACTAACCTGCCTTTTTCCTCATTATCTCCCCGGACTTGGGTTGCGCTTGCAAAAACATAGTGGTCTTTTCGGCGTCTGTCGCCTAGACACAGTATCTCACACTCATTTACCAGGCTATCTAGGCTATTGTTTTCAACAAGGAAGTGGAAATCGTAGCCGTCCGGAACCCCGGCGATTAAGGGACCGTCTGTTTCAATTACAAGTAAAGCTTCATAGGAAGAGGATAGCTCCCATATTTTCTCTAAACAACCGGTTATGATTTGAGAATCTTGCTTTTGAACTAACGGATTCAGGGCAATTATCTCTGCGCGTTCCCTGGTTTCCTTGAAAGTATCTTCCAGGCGGGAGGCAATTGTGTCAGCCCTGTTTTTCAAGGCTCTTTCTGCATTTGCAAAATCCTCTAAAAGTTGCTCAGAGGCCAGGAAACAGGCGAAAACAATAAGCCCGGCCAGACTGATAATCACCAAAGAAACAACTCTTAATACTTTGTTTCGGTTCCGCATCTTTTCATACAACCTTGCTGTGGGCAACATTATCTAAAATCTGAGAAATCTGTTTTGTGTCACATAAACGTAATTTTACCATGTTTATGTATCAATAGCCATTGGAATAGGGAATCTTGCCGCCGGACAGAGACAATACCGTTTGTGATTCAGCTATGGCGGTCATCATGTCTCAAAATTTGGCCTATGATTCCATCAAGAAGGTTTTTCGGCCCCATGAGGAGGAAATAAGTATAAAGCCATACTGTGAGTGTCCCAGGAACAACCCAAAAGACATGGAAACAAAATAAGCAGGGAGGTTTATGTATGGATGCAAGGCTCAGGCTTCTTAAAGAGATAACAGAGGTATCCGGGGTACCTGGTTTCGAAGATGAGGTCAGGAAGTTTATCCGGGATCGTATGGCCAGCCTATCTGAGGTGAGCAGAGACAACCTTGGTAGTATAATTTGTAAAAAACCAGGGTTGTCAGGTGAGCCTAGGATTATGATAGCAGGCCATATGGACGAGATCGGAATGATGGTAACTTACATAACCAAAGAAGGATTNNCCTCCTCATATCCTCAAGACTGAGGAAAGGAACAAAGTGACCCAAAAGGATCAGATGTTTATCGATATCGGGGCGTCCAGCAAGGAAGATGCAGAGCGTATGGGGGTCATGCCCGGGGACCCGGTAGTGCCGGTATCACCTTTTCAGGAGATGAAGAATCCGAAGTACCTGATGGGGAAAGCGTGGGATAACCGGGTTGGATGTGCCATATTTATGGAGGCCATAAGGGAACTTGCAGGGGTAAAACATCCTAATACTGTATACGGAGTGGGCACAGTTCAGGAAGAAGTGGGGCTAAGGGGGGCAACCACCAGTGTGGCAGCCGTAGAGCCTGATATCGGGTTTGCCCTTGAGGTTGATATTGCCGGAGATACTCCAGGGGTAAAGGAATTTGAG
>MTKW01056180.1_pt1 | contig 20454 bp, 19 predicted proteins | sample 1042761 | NCBI WGS metagenome assembly MTKW01 (sample SAMN06205366, study PRJNA360243) | anaerobic digester metagenome | biome: Wastewater treatment plant; feature: Anaerobic digester sludge; material: sludge; isolation source: anaerobic digester fed with sludge from wastewater treatment plant ... | reverse complement strand
GTCCCAATTGTCAGGCCGCGAAGCCGTACTATAAGTTCTTCATGCGTCGGCGCCGGCATCTGCTCCGTCGGCACCATTAAAGGACGAATCTCAACCGGCGACTCACTGTCGACCAGCATCAGCACCGCCGTGGCCTTGACCAAATCCTGCGTCCGATTGCTGGTGACGATAATCACCTCCGGCGAGAGCGTATTGTACTCCGTGCCGATATTCAGACGCCGCAAGAAGCCCTCCGCCGCGGTACTGCTGATGTGTTGAAGACGAAACACCCGACTGCGAAGCGGCCCAGTGTCCGTCTCTGCATACGCAAAAAGCCACACCAGCAAACCCATCAGCAACCCCGTCCGGATCACCGAAACACAGTGCCGGCCCCGTTGTGTTGTCCTCGTGTCTGCCCGTCGTGTTACCCTATTCATAGCCTCATACCTGTTCTTGTTCGGATTCTGCATGGTCATCAATGCGTTCCATTTTCCGTTTTATTTTCGGACGAATCGGGCGTCTCGGCCTGAGATTCATCGGTAAAATCCCCCTTTGGTTCGGCATCATTGACTTTGCCGGCGTTCCGGCTGTCTACGGGGACATTTTCTTCAAGCGTCTGTTTTTCTTTTTGCAAAAGTTGCAGCAACTGTATCCATGCCTCCTGCTCCCGCTTTTTCTCTTCGGGGGACACATGCGGATCGTCACGCTGCATAATTTGCTGAATGCTTGAGATGCTCCGCTGGAGAGATTCTTTCTTTTCCTCCGGGCTGGGCTGCCGGACCGAAGCGGTCACCTGCTGAATCCGTGCCTGTGCATCTACCCCCGGTTTTCCCGGTTGACGTGCCGCGTCCCGCGATACACGAATCGGCCCTGTGGCGGTTGTCTCTTCCGCAGGGGCTTGCGGCCTTGGGCCGCTGGCGGTTGTGGTAACGCTGCTTGGCCCGCTCGCATGGGCAGCGGCAGTAGCCGAGGGACCTTCTTTCAGCAATGACCGAACACCGGACTTTGGCTTTGGCACAAAGAGCTCGGAGTGTTTTTTCCCGTCTTGATACAACACCACGCTGCCGTCATGAATCTCACGAATTTCGAGGTGTTCGACTTTTTCGCCCAGACGTACCCACTTGGCCGGCCCGACTACCGGCTTTAACAACGCATACGACCGAGTCGGGTCATTTTCAGCGCGGGCGGTCGCCACCAAATCAAACCGCACCGACACCGGACGCGGCGGCACAATCTGCACCGGACGGTCCGGCTCGGCCGGGGGTTTGGATTCCGGTTTTTGACGCTCAGCCGTCGCAACGGCCGGCTTTTCAGGCGGAGGAGGCGGGGGAGGATCAATCCGCAAGGCAAATTTCTTGGCCTGTGTGACCAGAGGGGAAACCGTCTGCTCGGATTGGCTGGCCGACTGAAGGTCACCTTTTAGGGTATCAACGATGCCTGGCTTATTCAAAAAGGCCTCGATTTCAGGGTCGCCTTTCAGCCCCAATACCACCAGAAAAACCACACCGCAGACCGCCGCCGCAGCCAGCAAATAACTCAATATCCGCAGTGTTTTAACCATTAAAACTCCGACACATCCTTATTTCGCGATAATCAGACACACTCAGACCGGCTTTCATCAAACCTTTAGACATCTCGAACGCCGATTTGTTCCCTTGGCAAATAAAGATTTGCCGACAAGAACAAGGAAATTTGTGTCTAATTCAACCTAAACCACGCATTGCAGCGAATTGTCAATTCCTGTCCGCTGGTCAGTTTGATGACAAGCTCGTCTGATATATATCGGCGAGTTGGGGTAGGAGCATCGGCAGAAGGTGTGATTTTTACCATAATTTGCAGATGATTTCCATCAGATCGTTGGCTATCAATGGTCATCATCCCATTTTTGGAGGAAAAGGATTCAATTTCAACTTTTTGGTCGTAATTGCTGCGGATCCACACATCGCGAATAATTTCCTCCCCAGGGGTGATATTTTGAAGGATAATTCGCGGGCGGGAGACCTCAAAATAGGGCTTAACGGTGAACCGTACCGTCAAAAGTCCAGATTGCGGATGGTCTGTGTTCACCTGTATCAGACCAGCAGGTACCGATTCAACTTTTTTCATATCCACTATAGGCTCAAGAATAAACTCCGTCGCGCGTTGATTTCGGTCAAACGGGATCCTGATCACATCATTGGTCGCCGAGACGCTGGTAATCGCAAATGCCTTGCCGTCGGTACTCTTGACGGTTAGTTTCGGCATCCCCGCATTTTCCTGATCCAACAGCAATGTCACATCCCGCGGGCTGATTTCCACATTGACCACCACACGGGCCTTGATGGTCAACTCGTATTGCGGATTTTTAGGGTCATTTGTATAAACATATACCGGTTTTACATCGGTAACCGCACCTGCTGGGGCATTATAACGAACGGTAATCGCGCCTTCTTCGTCCGGCGCATATTCACGCTTCTTTAACTCCGGAATTGTGCAGCCGCAGGGCGTATGAAATCGCTCAATCCTAAGCACATCATTGCCTTTGTTGGCAAACTTAAATTCCACCGTATGAGAGGAACTCGGGCTGATCTGGCCGAAGTCATGGTCGGATTTTTCAAACCAAATGGCAGGTGCCAGCTCTGTCTGTGATTCGGCTTCGGGGGTCACTTGGGGTTTTGGGGCAGGCACTGGAACCGGCCGAGTCGGTTCAGCCGTCGTATCGGACGGGACAACGGCCCGAGGCGTCGGACTGACCAAAGGTTCTGGCCCCGAAACAGCCGCTTCCTGAGAGGAACAACCCACGAGAAACGCGATAAAAAAAACAAATCCAAACCCCAAAAAATGAATCGACTTCATTACAAAACTCCTAAAATGAAAAGATGAAAAAACCGAATCTTTATCTCTACGCAGATAAACACCGTTCAGTTTACATAAAATAACACCCTTGGTAAACAGTATTTCGGTCGATTCCGGATAGGGCTTTACACAAAGAAACACCCTCGGTACAATTTCCACTGGTGTTAAAAGTTCAGCCGCCCGGTCGCCACGACGATATAAAAGCCATTGCGTTTCTGGGCGTTCAATTTTGAGGAGTTCACAATATGAACAACACGCAGCCGCCGGAATTGTCGTTGGTAATCCCGGTGTTCAACGAAGCAGACAGTCTGCTCGACCTCCAGCACCAAATCGTAAAGGCCCTTGACGGATATGAGTATGAAATCCTCTATATCGACGACGGCAGTTCCGACGAGAGTTTCAGCGTGCTTAAGGACATTCAGCGCACCTGCCCGCGTGTACGGCTCATTCGGTTTCGACTCAACTTCGGCCAGACCGCCGCCCTGAGCGCCGGATTTCGCTACGCCCGCGGCAAGGTCATCGTGCCGCTCGATGCCGACGGCCAGAACGACCCAGCCGACATCCCGCGCCTGATCAACAAACTTAACGAAGGCTACGACATCGTCAGCGGCTGGCGCAAAGAACGCAAAGACAACCCCATTACCCGCACCCTGCCGTCGCATATTGCCAACTGGATGATCGGCCGCATTACCGGTGTACGACTGCACGATTACGGCTGTACGCTCAAGGCTTATCGCGCCGAATCGCTCAAACCCATCCGGCTATACGGCGAGATGCACCGCTTTATTCCTGCACTGGCCAGCTGGGGCGGCGAAAACGTCACCGAATTGGTCGTCAATCATCGCCCCCGCACCACCGGAAAAACCAAGTACGGCCTGAGCCGAACCTTTAAGGTGGTTCTTGACCTGATGACGATTAAATTCCTCGCTTCATTTTCCACCAAACCCATCTACGTCTTCGGCGGGCTGGGGGTATTGTGCCTTTTCGGCTCGTTTATCTCGGGATTGGTCGTCATTCTGATGAAACTTATTCAAAACTACTCGATGAACCGAAACCCGCTGCTGATCGTCTCGCTGATGCTGATGACCGCCGCGATTCAGTTTATCCTGATGGGATTGCTGGCCGAGATCCTCGTGCGCACCTATCACGAATCGCAGGATCGCCCCATCTATATTATTGATAAAATCATTGAACCCCCGGACAGCCCTCCTTCCTGAAAGGTCTTATGACGCGTCGAAGAAAATCCGTACCCTCGCACATCCTGCCGCCGACCCCGTCGCCTCGGCACGCCCCTGTGATGACGTCCGGCCTGCTCGTCGCCATCGCGGCCACCCTGTTGCTGGGCGGCATCCCCTTTGCGCTGGGCAAGTACATCGAACTGAACAGCCCCGACCCCTTTGACGGCGGCGCGTATATCTACTCGGCCCAGCGTATCCTGAACGGCGCGCGGCTGTGGGTCGATGAGCAGTCTTCCGCTCGCCCGGGCACACTGCTGTGCAATATCCTCGGCGTTAAACTATTCGGCTTCGGACACACCGGCCCTGTCATCATCCAAATGCTGTTGCAGCTGGGCGGGCTGGCAACGCTGTTCTATACCGCAAGACGCCTCTTTGGCAATCTGGCCGCGGTGGTCTCAACCGCGCTGGCGGCGGTGATGCTCTCGGCCCCGGTGATCGCCAAATACGGCAATGTCAAAGAACAATTTATGATCCCATTTTGCCTCGTCGCCGCCTGTGCATTTATCCTGCACGAAACAAGCGGCAAAAAACGCTGGGCCATCCTGGCCGGTGCCGCAGCCATTATCCCCTATTACTTCAAGCCCACCGGCGTAGCCGTCATCGCCGCAATGGGCGTCTATTGGATTGTTAAACTGGCGGTCCGCCGCTGGCAATGGAAGTCGGTCTTTCGTACAATCGCCCTCTGGGTCATCGGGGCGGTGCTGGGGTTGTGCGTGCCGGCAGTACTGTACATCTGGCAGGGAGCTATGGCGCGCTTTTGGCGTTCCTTTCCGGTGGTCTTGCTGGAAGGCATCATTCTTTTTTCCGCATTGGCATTCGCCATTTTTGCCGCAATTGAGTATATCCCTTGGTCACGAGTACCCCAGGCGTTGGCTCGCGTTCCTCAACGGCTATGGTCTATCGGCGGCCTGCTGATTGCACTGGCCCTGCTCGCCTCCGTCGCTTGGATTGCCCTGACCCAAGGCGTCCTGCCCCGGCACGACATCCCATCGTATCTGTGGTCGCTGCCGTTTATCAAGTACCCCATCATCGCCAAAAGTTGGCTCTTCCATCAGGCCTACACCATTATCGAAGCATCCGGCATGCTGGCTGAGAGCGGCTACGTGGGCCTCAGCCGACAGGCCCGCCCCCTGTCCGAGCAGGCACCACAGGTTTGGCGCTACTATCACGCCGTCGGGGCGGTATTCTACCCCGCATTGGCAACGGTGCTGATTTGGGTGTGGCAAGGCCTAAAGCGTCTGACCCGAAAGCACAAAACCGACAATCGCGTGTACGCGGCAGCCGGGATGATGGTCCTCTGGTGGCTGCTGGATACCGCTCTGGTCTGGGTCAGCCCGCATTCCTACGAACAATATTACCTGCCGATGTGCGCCTCGGGAGCAGCATTGTTTGGATACGCCGCCTGGCTGTGGAGCCAATGGTACCGACGCCGTGCCGATAAGATACCCCCGCTGGCTGCTGCCTCGGCGGCTGGGGCAGTGCTGGCCGTTTTGGTCTTTCCCGTCTTTGCCGGCTATGCCACCAGCCCCGACACCGGCAATGAATACAAAAACGTTCAGACCGGCCGACCCGAACGCCGACGCGGATTTGTCCAAAGTCTGGCGACTGTTCACCGACAATCGCCAGCGCCCTGGCAGCAGCTGGCCGATTATATCCGCACCCACAGTACACCGGACGAAACCATCTACGTCTGGGGCTGGTATCCGGGCATCTACGTCCAGGCCGAACGAACCGCGCCGGTACCTCGCGCCTTCGAAGCCGAAATGCACATCACTCCGCCTGATGTTCTGGCACGACATATCAGCACGCTGGTCAGCCAACTGCAGGACGCCCCCCCACGCTACATCGTGGACACGCGAAAACAGCATTTCCCCTTTGACGGACGACCTCCGCTGGAATTGTGGCCGATCATACTGCCCAATATGTTCGGCAACGCCCAGGCAAGGCACCTGGCCAACGACCCCCGCGAAATCGAAGCATTCGAACATGCCTGGAGCCAAATGCTCGCTCAGCGGTTCGGCCAAGAGGAAGCGCAACGTTTTGCCGCGATGAAACCGTTTCGCGATTTTGTAATGACCCGCTATCGCTTTGTCCAAAACTTCGGCTACCATATGCTCTATGAGTACCGCCCCTCTTTGCCATCGACACCATGAAAATCCTGATGCTCAATTACGAATACCCGCCGGTCGGCGGCGGCGCAGCGCCAATCACGGCTCAACTGTGCGGCCACCTCGTTCAACACGGCCACGCCGTGGATGTCGTGACCATGCGCTACGGCACCCTGCCGCGTGAAGAAGTCAGAGACGGCGTGCGGATCTATCGAACGCCGTCCTGGCGGGCCCGACCGGACATCTGCCGCACTCACGAAATGCTCACCTACCTGATCGGCGGTCGAAAATCCGCCACCGCTCTGGCAAAGGCCAATCAATACGACCTTATCCACGCGCATTTTATTATTCCGACCAGTCCGCTGGCCCGGACGATTCGCCGCCGCACCGGCATCCCGTATCTGGTCACCTGCCACGGCAGCGACGTGCCCGGCTACAATCCTGACCGTTTTGGCCTGCAGCACAAACTGCTGCTTCCCTACTGGAAATCACTCGTCCGCAGTGCCGACGCCCTGGTCAGCCCCAGCGAAAACCTCAAACAACTGATCTTAAGCCACTGCCCCGAGCTGGACATCCATGTCATTCCAAACGGCTATGAACCGGCCGGCTTTGATCGCACTCGCCCGCGCCAAAACAACATCCTGCTGTGCAGCCGCCTGTTTCCGCGAAAAGGCTTTCAATACGTCATAGAAGCCGTCAAAGACCTCTCGCTAAACTGGCAGGTGCATATCATCGGCGACGGAACCTATCTGGAACCATTGAAAGCCAAAGCCCACGACTCCAAAACGCCCATTATCTTTCACGGCTGGCTGGATCGCGATTCGGCCCCATTTAAGGCGTTGTATGAGACCAGCTCGATTTTCATCCTACCCTCTGAGGCGGAAAACTTCCCCACCGTTCTGCTGGAGGCGATGAGCGCAGGCCTTGCCGTCATTGCCAGTTCCGCCGGCGGCTGTCCGGAGGTCATCGGCGATGCCGGCCTGCTGGTTCGCCCGCGCGATGTTGACGACATCCGGCGCCAACTGCTGCGCCTGATTGAAGACCCCGCCCTTCGTGCTGGCCTGGCAGAAAAGGCCGCCCGGCGCGTCAGCTTCTTTACCTGGCAAAACATCACCCAACGCCACCTCGAACTCTACCAAACCCTCATCCGCCCATACCCCCGCGGCACGACCTGATGACCCGGTAAAATCCAAAACTCAAACATCCTTCCCGCCACAGCTGGCCTCTCGGCATTCTTGACAGCGACACTCATCTTTAGATTTTCCATCTTTTCCTTGAAGCTGCACGGGGTGCGAGTATAATGAATCGACAAAATTCACTTTTAAGGATACGTAAAATGGCGTTGTTAAATGTCAATATTGATCACGTGGCAACGATTCGCCAGGCCCGTCAGGCCGATGAGCCGGATCCGGTCTGGGCGGCGGTGCAATGCGAATTGGCCGGAGCCAACGGCATCACTGTCCACCTGCGAAAAGACCGCCGGCATATCAATGACCGCGATGTGCGTCTGCTCAAAGAGACCGTCGCCTGCAAGTTCAACCTCGAAATGGGGATGGACGCCGAAATCGTCAAAATTGCCGAAAAAATCCGTCCGGACCAGATCACCCTCGTGCCGGAAAATCGCGCCGAACTGACCACCGAAGGCGGTCTGGACTGTGTCGGGCAATTGAAACAACTCACCGAGGTCGTCAAACGAATGCACCAAAAAGGGATATTGGTCAGCACGTTTATCCTGCCCGATGAACAACACATCCTGGCCTCGGCCGAAGCCGGCTGCGACGCGGTCGAGCTGCACACCGGCTCCTATGCCAACGCCGCAACCGACGCACAGATCGAAAAACACCTCAACGAACTGCGCGATGCCCGCGATGCGGCACTGACCGCCGGGCTGGTTGTCCACGCCGGCCACGGCCTGACCTATCGCAACATTCGCCCCGTCGCGTGCATCGAAAAACTCTGTGAATTTAACATCGGTCACAGCATCGTTGCACGGGCCGTACTGGTGGGAATGCAACAAGCAGTACAGGAAATGAATAACCTTATCAGGGAACCATTTTAACCTGCACTACAGGAGATTGTCTTATGTTTACCGGCTCATTTGTAGCGTTGATTACGCCGTTTAGTGACGGACAAGTTGATTTTGAAACGCTCGATGAACTCGTAGAGTTTCATTTGAACAGCGGCACCGACGGCATCGTGCCCTGCGGTACGACCGGCGAATCGCCGACGCTGAGCCACGAAGAACACAAGGCCGTCATCGAACGCGTCGTCAGCCTTGTGGACGGCCAAGTCCCTGTCATCGCCGGCACCGGCTCCAACAGCACCGCCGAGGCCATCGAACTGACCGCCCACGCCCGAAAAATTGGCGCCGATGGCTCGCTTCAGGTCTGCCCTTATTACAACAAACCCACCCAGGAAGGCCTCTATCAGCACTTTAAGGCCATCGCCGAAGAAGTCGATATCCCGCTGGTGTTGTACAACATCCCAGGCCGTTGCGGCGGCAGCGGACTGGCAGTCGAGACCATTGTCCGCCTGGCCGAGATGGAAAACATCGTCGCCATCAAAGAAGCCTCCGGCAACCTTGACCTGGCCAGCGAAATCGTCCTGTCCACGGAGTTAACCCTGCTGTCCGGCGACGACTCGCTGACCCTGCCGATCGCTTCGGTCGGCGGAAAAGGCGTCGTCAGCGTGGTGGCCAACATCGTTCCTGCCGATGTCAAAGCAATGACAGATTTGATTCTCGAAGGCGATCTGACCGCAGCACGCAAATGGCATCAAAAACTTTTCGCGCTGGCCAAAAACATGCTCGGCCTGGCAACCAACCCCATTCCCGTCAAAACCGCCATGGCTATGCTGAATATGGCCTCGGACGAATTGCGTCTGCCGTTAACGCCGCTGACCGAAGACCAAAAGAGCAAACTCAGAGACTGTCTGACGAAGTACGGCCTGCTGTCCTGACCCTGGCGCACTTTATCAGGATAGGACAAACCGGCAGATTCCTCCAGCAAGACAGAACCGCAGGTCATATAACCGCAGACGCCGGTCGCTCCGACTGGCGTCGGCCCCCGGTGAATTCAGAATTGCTGCCGTGCCCTCAAACAAAAAAAACACCGCCGATGGATCAGACAGCATCCGCGCAAAGTGCCAAACAGGCTTATTTCTTTTCGGCCCTGGGTCTGATATAAACGTACCCTTTGCCTCGCCCGGCTGACTTAAAACAATTGAATTGATGAAGATATAAACTCACCGTCCCCTCCGACAAACCGGTTTTTTCGGCGATTTCTTTTTTCGATTTGGGACGTGAACTCATAACCTTGCACAACTTATACGGGCCGGACCCCACCTTGGGATGGTCTTCTTTGACTCCCTGCTTTTTCGTTTGAATCGATTGCACAAGCGCGTTGATCTGTGTATCCAGCGCCTGTATCTTTTCCATGATTTTTTGGCGCTTGGCCGTCAACTGTTTTAGCTGTGTCAGTTGTTTTTTATTCTGCATTTCAGATTCTCCGTATTAAAACAATAAATTTTTGCAACACGTTAGCCGCAAGACAGACGGTGGCGATCCTCTCGAAAAATCGCTCAAAACACTGATTTAACGCCAATAATCCAGAGATTCTGCCTGCCGCTAAAACATTGCAAAATATATCTAAATGAACACCCTGACCATACCTATAATACGACACGATGTCAAACGAAATCCAAAGGAATATACCGCAAGTCCCAAGGACGACGATACATTATAACCGCAAACGACCAGCCAACCGCCGCCAAATTAACAGCGTCCCAAAGCTTGGGGGATAAAAGAGCCGGACACCGCATTTATCCGTTTAAGAATTGCCGGCAGCGGTTGCAGAAGCATCCCGCTCTATCCTCCTCAAGCATGCAGGGCTCTCAACGGCCTTAAACTCATCGGCGCTGACGTTTTGTGGCTCTGTAATTGGGATTTAAATCCGTTTAGGATTTGAAATGGAAGGCGTGCTGCTTAATCCCATTGTGTTTCGCCTGAGGGGCACACATATCCCTGTTCTTTGCTCGCCGAATCACTACCCCCGAATGATATCGGCGATGATCATCAAACGACTGATGTTGTCGCGTTCCGACTCGCCGAGTTTATTGTAAATATACCGAATCGTCTCTTTCAACTCCGGAATCACCACATGCTCCAGCACATTGACGCGCCGTCGGGTGGTTTGCAGTTCTGCAGCCAGCAACTGGGCCTGTTTTTCCGCCTCGGCCAGCTCGATCAGATTGTCAAACGCCCGCTCCAGCGCCCGCAGGGCCACATCCAGCTCACCGCTGGTACTCCCGAAGCCGTAGCACATAATGTCGCCTTCGATTTCCTTAGCCAGCCGCGGCACCTTGACGCTCATAATCGAGGCAAAACTCAACACCAGCCTGAATGTCGTGGTCGGCACTTCCATCGCCGCACGAATATGCTCCGGCTCCATCGTCGCCCGAGCCATCATAAATCGCCGCGTCGTTTCAAGCAGTTCCTGCTCGACTTTCTTGCGCAAATCTCGCCAGACGCGAGCGATCTGCACCAACTGACGACTAATCTCGTCTCGTTTCTCGCTCAGCAAACGATGCCCGCGGACGGCCAATTCCACCCGCCGCCGCAATTGAAGCAATTCCATTCGTGTCGCGTTGACATTCTGAAGCATATCCAACCGCTTTCTTTAGCCGCAAATTATCACCCATTTTCACAAATTCATTTCAAGTGTCCGATTTCACTTGAACCCTTAACGACCCTCGAAAAGCCTGTTTTGATTTCGGACCAACACTTAACAACACGCTTCATCGAACCCGGCCGCCTTTCACCCGCTGTTCAGGAATGGCTTCTTCACGCTCCATCGTGGCGGATCAGAAGTCATAAACATTCCTGTTCATCCGCAGTTGAAATTATGTCTTTCGGAATTTCGGCATATACTTGTCGATCAGTTTCTGATCAATACGCTTCAACTCGGCGTTCTCAAACATGCTCAGCAGCTCCCACCCCAAATCGAGCGTCTGTTCCACCGTCCGGTTTTCGTAATACCCCTGGGAGATATAGCGATTTTCAAATTCGTTGGCAAACCGCATATACTTCTGATCGTCCTCAGAAAGCGCCGCCTCGCCGAGAATCGTCGCCAATTCCTGGGCTTCTTTACCGCGGGCATACGCGGCATAAAGCTGGTTGTACAAGGCCGCGTGGTCGTCACGTGTCTTGCCTTCGCCGATCCCCTTGTCTTTCAAACGCGACAAACTCGGCAGCACATCCACCGGCGGCAAAACACCCTTGCGGTACAACGGCCGGCTCATAATAATCTGCCCTTCGGTAATATAACCGGTCAAATCCGGCACCGGATGCGTCTTGTCATCTTCAGGCATCGTCAGCACCGGCACCAGGGTAATCGATCCGGTTTTGCCCTTGACACGCCCAGCCCGTTCATACACCGTCGCCAGGTCGGTATAAAGATAACCCGGATAACCGCGCCGACCGGGCACTTCCTTACGGGCAGCGCTGATTTCACGAAGGGCCTCGCAGTAATTGGTCATATCATTGAGAATCACCAGCACGTGCATATCTTCTTCAAACGCCAGATATTCCGCTGCCGTCAACGCCACACGCGGCGTCGCAATACGCTCAATGGCCGGGTCGTTGGCCAGATTGATAAACAGCACCGCACGCTCGATCGCGCCGGTCTGCGTCAGGTCATTAATAAAGAACTGAGCCGCCTCAAAGGTAATCCCCATCGCCGCAAACACCACCGCGAATGCCTCGCCCTTGCCGCGCACCGTTGCCTGACGGGCCAACTGGGCGGTAATATCATCGTGCGGCAGACCGGAGCCGGAAAAAATCGGCAGCTTCTGACCCCGAACCAGCGGATTGAGCCCGTCAATTGTGCTGATGCCCGTCTGAATAAATTCGTTGGGATAATCGCGGGCATACGGATTGATTGGGTTGCCGTTGATGTTCAATTTTTTGGTCGGGACGATCCGCGGCCCATTGTCCTTGGGTACACCCGTCCCGCTGAACACACGCCCGAGAATGTCTTTCGAAACCGCCAGTTCCATCGGCTTGCCCAGAAATCGTACAGTCGTATCACTGACGTTGATGCTCTCGGTGCCCTCAAAGACCTGCACCAGCACCTTGTCCTTTTCGACCTGAAGAATCTGCCCGTGCCGCACCGAGCCGTCGCCCAGCTCGATATCCACGATGTGCCCGTATTTGGCATTCTCAACGCCCTCGACCAGCATCAACGGGCCGGCAATTTCCGAAACCGTTTTATATTCTTTTAACATCTCAAACTCCCGGAATAGGTAGTGTTCCAAAAAACCAAACTACGACAATCAAAAAGAGTCAACGTAGGGAGCCCTTCTTTTTAATTTTTGTTCCACGTTTTTTTCGTTATCATTTTGACGTTTGATTGTCCTCAGGCCGCGACCGGACTTAACCCCTTGATTTGCTCGTTCACCTTGTCCTGAATCGCAATAATCTTATCCACCTCATCGTTCGGCAGATACTTGGCACGAGCGATATCTTCACGCACCGGCAACTTGAACAACTCGGTCGTTTCAATGCCGTTTTCAATCGCCGCCAGGCCCTGCTCATGGAAATGCAGAATCAACCGCAGCATTTCATACTGCTTTTCGATAGGCGTATAGGTGTCGACCTCATGGAACGCGTTCTGGTGCAAAAAGTCCTCGCGAATGCTCCGCGCCGTTTCCAGAACCATCCGGTCCTTGGCGCTGATGGCCTCGGCACCGACCAGCCGCACGATCTCTGCCAACTGCGATTCCTGCTCAAGGATCCCCATCGCCTCCTGCACCATCCGGGCAAACTCTTTGCCTTTGGCCTTGTCCTCAAACGTATCCGGCAGATACTGCTTGTAAAACGAATAACTTGTCAGCCAGTCGATCGCCGGAAAGTGCCGCTGCTGGGCCAGCCGCGACTGCAGCGACCAGAACACCTTAACCACATGCAGCGTCGCCTGAACCACCGAATCGGACAAGTCGCCGCCGGGCGGACTGACCGCCCCGATAATCGACAGCGCCCCTTCGCGTTGCGGCGAGCCGACGCATACCACACGCCCGGCACGCTCATAAAACGATGCGATGCGAGCACCCAGATAGGCCGGGTACCCTTCCTCGGCAGGCATCTCTTCCAGACGCGTGGAGATCTCACGCATCGCCTCGGCCCATCGGCTGGTGCTGTCGGCCATCAGCGCAACCGAATAGCCCATATCGCGATAGTATTCGGCAATCGTAATGCCGGTATAGACAGACGCCTCGCGGGCCGCCACCGGCATATCCGAGGTATTGGCAATCAGCACCACACGCCGCATCAGCGGCTCGCCGCTGTGCGGGTCTTTCAATTCCGGAAACTCCATCAGCACGTCGGTCATTTCGTTGCCGCGTTCGCCGCAGCCGATATAGACTACGATATCGGCGTCCACCCACTTGGCCAACTGGTGCTGCACCACCGTCTTGCCGGTGCCGAACGGGCCGGGCACACAGGCCGTACCGCCCCGGGCAATCGGGAAAAACGCGTCAATCACCCGCTGACCGGTAATCAGCACACTGTTGGGATTGAGCCGCTGCTTGTTCATACGCGGCCGGCGGACAGGCCACTTTTGCAGCATCTTCAGCTCGCTCTTTTTGCCGTCCGCTCCGACGACCGTGCCAATGACCTCGTCGATGGTAAACTCCCCGGCACGCAGCCCCTCGAGCTTGCCCGACACCCCCGCCGGCACCATAATCTTATGCAGCACAAGCGACGATTCCTGAACCTGACCGATGATATCGCCGGGCTGAACCTCCGCCCCGTTGTCCACTGTCGGCTCAAAGGCCCATTTTGTTTCGCGTTTCAGGCCGGGAATATCACTGCCGCGCTGAATAAAACTGCCCTGCTGCTCAACCAGGGCCTCCAGCGGACGCTGAATGCCGTCGTAAATACTGGAGATCAACCCCGGCCCCAGTTCCACGCTCAGCGGAGCGCCGGTGTTGCGTACCTCTTCACCCGGGCCGATACCCGACGTGTCCTCGTACACCTGAATACTGGCGCGGTCGCCGTGCAGTTCCACGATTTCACCGATCAGGTTTTCACCGCCCACACGCACCACGTCGTACATTCGGGCGCCGACCATCCCTTCGGCAACGACCACCGGGCCGGCCACCTTGATGATTTTGCCTGTTTTGATTTCCGCCATCGTCAAACCTTTATGCCTAATCTCATCGTTATAAACAACTCTCGCACACGCTTAAAATTCCCCCCGTCTTCCCGTCACCCCTTCAAAATATTGATCCCCGTGGCCATCTTCAGCATCTTCCCAAGCGACTCCGTGGCAATCCCCGACGGCTCTTCCGTAAACGGCACCACCACCACACACGGCGTGGCATGACGCTGCACATCCTCAAACACCGGCTGTGCCGCACGGGCCATCGTCTCCGATACCACCACCAGCGCATACCGCTGTTTGAGAATCGTCCGCGCCGCCTCGGCCACCTTATCCGGCACCGGTTCGGTCGCAAAGGTATCCAACCCCAGCGCCGCAAACGGCATCACAAAATCGCCGCTGCCCAATACCGCCACTTTGCCTTCCATATCAAGCGTCCTAATAAAATCACAAAAATAAAAAAGCAGACAGCCCTTCAGGCCGAACTTTCTTCGTTTTGACTTGTCACCTTTGTGTATTTATCCTTATGACATCCAGTAACTCAGCCAATCCAGCATCAACTTGCTGCTCAGGCCGTTCTTCTTGCCGACCAGCAGCATCCGCACCGTGCGAATCTCCGCTTCCTTAAGCAGCAGATAGGCAATCACCGGCTGCGGCCCGGCCGTGAGCTGATGCGTCGATTTCAAAAATCCCATCAAATAGTCATCGCACTTCTGCTCCAGACGCAAAAACGACCCCTCATCTCGAAGGTAGCCAACCCCCTCGTCCAGGATCTCCGCGTACGGCGTCGCGTAAAACAAAGCCGGTATCGCCTCATAATCAGCATCCAGCCCCTGCACAAATTTCCCCGTCTCGACAAACCCATCGGGGAAAAAGTGTTCCCGTTCATCCCGCTCGGCCGCTTTCAAACGAAGCATTGTTCGCAGATTATACAAATCTATCCGTATCCGCGCTAAAGACAAATTAAACACGCACCCCACTTCCTGCGCCCGACGCACACGCCAGGCCGCCTCAACGCGATCGATGGCGTAGTCAATCTGACGAATATCTTTCTTTTCGTAATAGCCCAGCACGGAAGCCTCGACCGCGTCTTGAAGATAATCCGGAAAACGCGAATAATCTTCCTGCTCAAAAATCTCCTCAAATTCCTCAGCCGGCACACTGCCTTCATCGCTGTAATCCAGCCCCAACGGACGCTCGGTTACCACACGCCGCACCGCCAGCCGCATATTGGCAAAATCCTCCCGCGCCCGTAGCAGCACCACGAGTTGCTTGTCGATCATCAGATCGGCAAACAACGCCCGGACCGCCGAACGCCGTTCCAGCAGCATCGCCTCAAGGGCCGCCGAATCGGACGATCCTTCAATCGCATACTCCGTACCGGAAAGCAAATCCGCCGCCGACTCAAACGACTCGGCATTGGCAATATCCAGACACAGGTTCCGCGTCAGCATCTGCGTTGCCAGCACACGCACCTGAGCTGTCGCATAGATATACCGCCAGTCTTCCGGCCCGAGCGGAGGATACCGATAAAAATCGATTCCCTGTAATTCCTGTCTGCGCAATGACACTGTTTTCCGTCCTGGCTTTAGCTAAAAAGTTTTTCCGCGATTTCTAATTCCGTTGCCTCACGAAGCTGCGCGACAAGCACCTCCACCGAGGCGTTGACCTGCACCTTGCCGCGCGACAAAATAAACCCGCCCTTGATGTCGGCGCGCGTATCGCTGAGCCGAAGATTGCCCTTGCCGCCATCGCCGAGCTGACGATTGACCTGCTTGATCACATCGGCAGTAATCCGCGTTTCTTTCGTGCCGATGATCACCTCTTCGTCGCCGGTCTCAACCGCCTTGGTCATCAGTCTGACCATCAGCGTTATATACTGCTCGGCGGGCAGTTGAACGATCCGATCCTCAACCTGCCGGAACACCTCGTCCAGCAAGTCCGTTTTGGCCTTCAGCATGTCCCGCGCACTTTGCATCCGTGCTGCGGCCAGCATCCGCTGACGCTTGTCCTCGGCTGCTGCCGCCGCCATCGCCTCGGTTTCCTTCTCAAAGTCCGCCAGCTTGCGGCGCATCTCTTCCTGCGTCGCCTCGACTTTTGCGCGGGCCTCATCCAGAATCTTTTGAGCCTCTTGACGAGCCTCCGAAAGAATCTTGTCAACTACCTGATCTGCATTCATGGGTCCATATCCGTAGTTAAGGGGAACGGTTGGCGGGATTGACTTTAGGCCGCCTGAGCGGGCCCAATCCCCAGCAACATCAGCAGAGAAATCAAAAAGCCCAACACCGCATACACTTCCACCATCGCCGCGTACAGTACACCGGCCTTCACCGCCATTTCGGGACGCTTGGCAGTCAGCAGAATACCGCCGGCACAGGTTTTACCCTGATGAATCGCGCTGAGCATACCCGCAAACGCCACCGGCAGGCACGCAACCCCTATCGACAGCCCGTCACCCATCGACAAACTCTCAAAACCGCGCATCGTATTCATCGCGAAAAACGCTATCACAAAGCCGTAAAACCCCTGCGTTCCCGGCAGCACCACCTGCAGAAACAACTGCCCGTAACGCTCTGGCTTTTCGCTCAACACGCCGGTGGCGGCCCGGCCCGCTATACCGATTCCTACCGCCGACCCGATGCCGGCCATAAACGCCGCCAACGCGGCTCCCAATAACGCCGTTGCCATTGCGAATTGTTCCGTTGCCATAACTCTGTTCCCTTTCTAAGACTAAAATAACTCCCTGACGATTGTTCGTTTATGTAAATCCTGTCTGCCGCAAACGCGGTCTTACTTCTTCAGACTGATATAGCGAAAACTCCGGCGTAACGGGCTGAACGCCATGCCGCTGCCGCTTAAAAACTTGGTAAAAAACTCAACAAACTGAAGACGCATACTATGCACAAACGCGCTCAGTGCCGAATTGGCAATATTAAACACATGACCGGCCACAAAAATCAACCCGCCCAGCAGCCAGCCGACATACGGCACATCCATCGTTTGCAGGGCAATCTCATTGATCGCCATCCCAAAGCCGCCGCTGACCATCCCCAGCGCCATCAGACGGATATAACTCAGAACGTCGCCGATATAAAAAACCGTACTGAACAGATTATACATCCCCATTCCGATACGGTTGATCCATCCGCCTTCCCGCTCGCTGAACCCGATAATCATCAGAGCCGGAATCACCGCGATGACCGCAAACACCGACCCGAGCCACTGCGGCAAATAGCCCGCTTTGGCCAGTCCGATCACCAGCAGACTGTTAAGCCACACCAGCCAACTGCCGTGATCATAAATCGCCTCGCGGATATAGCCCCGCCGCCATTTGTGCACAAACGCCACCACTACGCCGGCGATAATCTGGATATACCCCAGCGCCAGCGAAAGCGTAAAGAAATACATCGGTTTTTCAAGCGGATCAAAGACCAAAATGGCGTTTCGCAGCGCGGTAAGCTGCGGCAGAAATTTCTGCACCGCATCGCCGCACCAACTGCCGGTAATCGCCCCAGCGATAATGGTGCCCACAGAGCAAAACAGCATCATCTTCATAAACCGCGTATCGCCTTTGATCTTTCGCAGCAGCCACCAAAAAAAGCCCACCATCACAAGCCCGTACGCCGCATCCATCATACACAATCCGAAAAATACCGTAAAAAACGGCGCCAAAAACACCGTCGGATCCACATCGGTCGGCGCAGGCATCCCATACAAGCGAGTAATCACCTCAAACGGCTGCACCGGCTCGGCGTTGTCGATTTCAACCGGCGGCTCTTCATCCTGACCGGGGGCAATCGGCGAAACCGTACACGCCTCAAAAGACGCAACTATCTCTTCCAGCCGCTTGTAATCGTCTTTCTTGACCCACCCTTCAAAAAATATCACATAGTCGGTCGCCGGAGCGGTCGACTCCGTCGTAAGACGATGATACAGATTCTGATAATGATCAAACAGCACCTGCAATTTCAATTTGTGACCGGCCAGCTCGGCTGCGCGCTTTTCCAGGGCCGCCCGCTCTTTTTCAATCTCCTCAAGACGCCCTTCAATGCGGGCGATATTCTCCCGGATAGTCCCTTTTAACCCCTCAAAAGAAACCGTCTCAAATTCCACCGAACGCAGCAACTTCTGCACCTCGCCTGCCTTCTCATGAGGCACCGCGATCAGGCACGCTTCCATATTGTTAACGCTGGCCACCTTTTCATAAGCGGCACCGACAGCCTGTAGCTGTTCCTGCAATTTTGACAAATGCAAATCCGAAATCAGCCCCACAAACACCGTCACGCTCGACAACGTGCCAAGCTCTTCCACCGGCGTCGTCAAGGGCTGCCACGGCTCCAGGCGGACCCGTAACGCACGCAGCGCATCCGCTTCATTGGCCAATTTTTCCAATTGACTCTTGACCGTTTCAATGTGGGTCAGTAGCGAAAGCGTTTCTTTCTCGGAAATAATATGCTCATAGGTCTGCGCATCCACTTCAATCCGCGGCGAAAACAAGCCCCTTTCTTCTTTGCCGGCATACGGCTTGAGAAAATGAATTGCCCGGTCCAGCCGCTCAACCAACTCAGCCAATTCACGAGGCCGTTTGGGCTCGACCTTCAATTCCGGCCATTCCTTGCTGACCATGGCACGCTCGGCATCCAAAATCTGGACGATGCCGGCCTCTTGCAGCGCAGCAAGCAAATCGGCCGCCTGGCTGCGATGTGCCACAATCATCACTTTTTGCATTGGGGAAATTGCCATTTACCTGTCCTGAATCACTTTGTTTCGTATCGCGCAGCAACTGAACAGTTCAAAAACTCAAATGTCGCGCAAACGACAAAAAAACAGCTTCTCAAAGCTGCTCAAGCCGCGACAACAGCTCATCTACGCACTTGCCCATCTTCTCTTGAGCGGCCTTCTTGACCGCCTCGATCTCTGCGCGGCGCTCTTCCAGCAACGCCTGCACCTCTCCTGCGGCCTGTTGCTCGGCCTGAGCAATCGCCGCATCAATCGCCTCCTCCCGTTGCTTTTGAGCCTTTCGGAACGCCTCATCATACTCACGACGAGCCTGCTCAACCCTCTCTGCGGCCTCTTTACGTGCTTTTTCAACTATCTCTTTGGCCTGATTTTCCGCCTCTTTGATTTGTTTAATCAGTTCCATCGTATTCGTTTCCGAAAAGCTTAGGTTTTTCCATAAAAAAAGATTGACTATCTTTTTTTATTGTTACAAAAAGAACATATTCCAAAGAAAACCGAACAAGTCGACGCGATTTTAATGATTTATTGTTCAATCTCAAGCATTATTCAGCAGTTTTTTATTTTCCCGCCAATTTTTCAATCATTTTTTTCTCTTCCATCGCTTTGATGACCAGCGCCGCAAGGCTGGCCTTTGGAAACACAGAATTGTCAAAAACAAGGTTAAACGCCGGTTCACGCGGGTTTTGCTGAGCATAATAGGCCCGCAAACGAGCGCGTTCTTTTTCAATACGCTCCAGTTTTTCCGCCGCGGCCTGACGACTTATCGACTCCCGTTGACACAATCGAGCGATCCGCCATTCTTTGGGCGCCTCTATCCGAAGACTTAACCCATTGGCCACATCCGACGACACGGCCGCCCCGCCACGACCAATGATGATACAGTAGCCGTTAAAGGCCAGCGTACGTATCATAAGCCTCAGATAGTTCAGTATTTCCACCCGATCCGGCACATCGCTTTTCTTCAAACCGCGAAGAAAATCCTTGATCAGGCCGGGCTTGGCAAGCCGCTCCCGACCCAGCCGGTCCACATCCACCCTCGTATCTTCTGCCAACTGGCTGAGCAACTCCTTGCACCACAGACGCCACCGTTGCTGCGGGTCCCGCTCATTGAGCAACTCAACCAGCACCAAGCCCAATTCGTAGCCATCACAGCCATATTGGCGGGAAATCGTCAAATAAGGACCAGGGTCCTTTTTGGAGCGTTCGGCTTCAAGATGCTCCCGAAGATAAGAGATTAAAGTCGGTTTTGTCATGAACGCATCCTTACACCAAATTTATGTTTTGCAGACACCCGTCAGACCAAACTGTCCCCGCACTGTTCCCGATTCCGTAAGACGGTAACCGCAAGGTGTCCCCTTGTCAACACTTTCTCAAGGATTTTCCGTGCAAAAGCCGCAC
>MTKW01003568.1_pt1 | contig 20469 bp, 17 predicted proteins | sample 1042761 | NCBI WGS metagenome assembly MTKW01 (sample SAMN06205366, study PRJNA360243) | anaerobic digester metagenome | biome: Wastewater treatment plant; feature: Anaerobic digester sludge; material: sludge; isolation source: anaerobic digester fed with sludge from wastewater treatment plant ... | reverse complement strand
ATCTATATCTCCTTTAGTATCTCTTAGTATCTCCATCGCAGTATACTGAATATGAGCTTCTCTGTTTGAGGTATTTTCAAATTGATAGGGCATGTAATAATCATTTTCTTTGGACAATTTTTCTGCAAGTTTAACCGATCCTATCATGCCCTCTTCTCCCGGAGTCAGCAGTATCTCAGCTCCATATGCCATAATCAGTTTTCTTCTTTCAATGCTCATCGTCTCCGGCATAACCAGTAACACCTTATAGCCTCTAATTGCTCCTACCATGGCAAGTGCTATCCCTGTATTGCCGCTTGTCGGTTCAATAATCACCCCACCCGGTTTTAAGACTCCTGAGTCTTCAGCATCCTGTATCATCTTTAGAGCTGCTCTGTCCTTAATACTTCCTCCGGGATTACGCGATTCTATCTTTACAAGTATCTCTACTCCATTTGTACCTAAGCTGTTTAATCTCACCATAGGTGTATTTCCAATAATTTCAGTTACATTCTTATAAATCATAATTCTCTCCTCAAAATAATAAAAACCTCTCTCCTCGTGTTATTACACAGAGGCGAAAGGTTCGCGGTTCCACTCCGTTTAGACTGCAATTTATTTGCAGTCCATCTCTTGAGTACTTTATACTCCAGCTCTATAACGGGAGCTCCCGTATCATCTACTTAATTCGAATCAAAGCTCATTGGTGCACTTCAGATAGCATTTATATAGACCTTTCCACCTACCGGTCCTCTCTGGGTAAAAATTACAATCTTACTTTACCAAGTCAACGCCCTATTAATGATTGATTATAATATTTATTTTTATAAATGTCAATCCTTTTTATCCAAGAAAAAAGCACCCTTACCAGTGGTAAGAGTACTGTGGTTTTATTCTTCTTTTTCCTCAACTTTCTCTATGAAGCTGCATAGATCAATTGCTCTTTCCGCATCTTCTGGATTTACATAAAGATCATACACTTCAAATGCACCGCCGGGATATAGATCAAATGGCAGTCTGTTTCCGGTATTGATTAAGCAAGGGATATTGTTATTTTCTAGGATTTCCTTAAGCATCTCTACATATATTCTAGTTCCGCTAAAAATCTTTACGGTATCCATAACTGCTCTCCTTTTCCATAAAATAATTATTATCTATAATTTATATACCCCATATCTCTTCTATCATATCAGCAGTTTCAAGCATCATGTCAATACATCCCAAGTCCTTTATATCGTCACAGATTACCGATCCGTATCTTTTCTCGAATCTAGTCATAAGTTCTGAGGATTTTGAGGCCAGAATTTCATTTTTATGAGGTGCAGAATGATTTGCAAATGCGGTTGAAAAACCCATCACAGAACCCGTCAATATCCCGCATACCGACTTTACCGCCATTCCTCCTCCAAAACCCGTTGCCATTCTAAGTTCACGGTCCGATAACTTTAAATCATAGTACTCGTTTACACTGCGAAGCATGACCTCCGCACAATTATACATATGAGGTGCACCCGTATTCCAATCAGCAGTATATTTCTTTACTACATCTCTAAGCATTTATGTTCTCCTCCTGTACATTTTGTAAATTACTTTCTACAGCTCTAATTCTACCTATTATTGAGACAAGATAAAGTATTAATGCTAACCATACAAATACGAAAGTGATAAGATTCGCTTTGGTAAATTCCTCACCATATATTAGTACACCTACCAATAATTGCAATGTGGGATTTACATACATTAATATCCCGGAAGTTGCAAGTGATGTGGTCTTCATTCCCTCTGCAAAAAAAATTAGTGGTATGGATGTTATAGCACCTGAAAGCGGAAGAAGTAATATTTTAAAACCGGTCAAAGCCTCAAAGTTCACACTTCCGGAGCTCGTCTTCCAAATCATAATAAGTATTGCAATGGGGAGTACAGCAAGGGTTTCTATAAATAAGGCAATATCACTGTCGCAGTTTATTTTCTTTTTCAAAGCTCCATAAATCGCAAAAGATCCTCCTATTGCCAATGCAAATACAGGTACTTTTCCATATGCTGTTATAGAATAACCAACCCCTATGGCAGCAATAAGTACTGAAATCCACTGTATGGCTATCAGTCTTTCTTTAAATACTATATAGCCGATGACTATTGCCATTATTGGATTCATATAGTACGCCAAACTTCCTTCGAGAATATGGCCACTATGTATAGCTATTATATATAGTCCCCAGTTAATGGTTACCATGATTCCCGCAAGTGCAAGTATCGTGAACTGCTTTTTGTCCTTCAATACCCTGGCTACCTTACCTAGATTCTTTTTATACAATATTATAATCATACAAAACACAAAAGACCATAATATCCTGGATGCCAATACATAAATAGAATCTATAGATGAAAGCTGTTTCCAGTAGACGGGCAATAGTCCCCATAATACATAACAGCTTAGTATATACAAAGTTCCTTTTCTCATAATTCTCCCTCAGCGCTTTTATTAACTAAATTATACCATATATTATAATGTCTAAAACGATTTGTATAAATTTAAAATTCGTCTGATATTTCCTTTGGATTTATAAGGGTATTATCAATTCCGATATTGAGTTAAGAATCATAAAAAAGAAAAGAGGATGTACCTATAGTGGTCACATCCTCTTAATTAATTACTTTTAAAATTATAGACGGGAATCAATCTGTCAATTATTTCAACCGTATCATCTATGGCTTCTATTATACTTTCCATTGGTTTATAAGCATCCGGATCTTCATCCAAGGTTGCCTTTGAAACAGAGGTAGTATATATACCCTCCATTTTATTTTTAAAGTCCTCCAGTTTAAAGCTGTCTCTTGCATCTTTTCTACTCATAAGCCTACCTGCTCCATGAGGTGCTGAATTATTCCATACCGGATTTCCCTTGCCTCTACAAAGCAGCGAACCGTCTCTCATATTCATCGGTATCAGTACAAGCTCGCCTTTCTTAGCTGAAATGGCTCCCTTTCGTAAAATCATTTCATCTAAGTCTATATAATTGTGAATAGTCTCAAAGCTTTCTCTGATTTCCAACCCCAGCCCCTTGGCAATTATTTCAGTTATCGTCCTCCGATTGAGTGAGGCATACTTTTGAACCAGTTTCATATCATGAAGATAATCATCCATATTTTTGTTCTCAAGATACATCAACTGCTTTTCGGTTCCGGAAATCTTCTTTTCAAATCTCCTTAACTCTTTTTTAAGATTTACCTTCGGATTTAATTCTAGTAATTCCTTTTCCTTTTCCTCTTTTAAATTCTCCATGGTAGTTTTTATGGCAAGCCTCTGATAGTGTTCAGCTACTTGAGATCCTAAATGTCTGGAACCGGTGTGTACTACCAAGTATAAAACACCATTTGAGTCTTTACCGACCTCAATAAAGTGGTTGCCTCCGCCAAGAGTTCCGACTGAATGTATTGCTCTTTCATAATCAATGTATCTAAGCGCTCTTAATTTCTTGATATCCAGTTCTCTCATATTGGGGTGCACTTTATTTCTGATATTGAATCCTGCAGGGATTTCTCTTCTGATAAATGAATCCAGTTCTTCAAAATTAATATTGGAATTGGCGAGTTTGGACGTCAGCATACCGCAGCCAATATCTACTCCTACCAGATTTGGCACCACTTTATCGCTAATGGTCATAGTCGTACCAATGACACATCCCAATCCGGCATGACAGTCAGGCATTATTCTAACTATTTGACCCTCTACCATCTTGTGATCCAAAAGGTTTTCTATCTGAGACAAAGTCTCCCGATCTACATCACTTGTAAAAATAATGGCATCTGTATACCTACCTTTAATATCGATAAACCTACTGATTATATTCACCTCCCAAAATGATTATTATTAATCTAAAACTCCTTATATCTATCTTATACGATTTTAATACAATATTCAAATCCATACTAAATATGAGAAATATGGTCATTACCACTTAAATTTTATTGGAAATAATTATATCCATTATTTTTTTCAATTAATTTTAATTCGATATTTTTATTCATATCTCAACATTACTTGACTTAAGTTTGGAAATATCATATAATCTAAGTGGTAACTACCACTTACTAAGGAGGTATTTTATTTGTTTAAATTTGATGAAAGTACGCTTGAAAAATATGGTGCAAAAACCACCTATGATGAAATAATACAGCAGCCTGAGCTATGGAGGGAGACAAAAAGCATTTACGATGAAAATATCGATGCCATAACTGCTTTTTTGGATTCCATAGTTTCAGACCAAGAGCTTAGGGTTATTTTTACCGGAGCAGGAACCTCAGAGTATGCAGGAAATTTAATATGTGATTATTTAAATTCAAAAAGATCATACTCTTTTGAGTCTATCGGTACAACAGACCTGGTTTCAAATCCGCATTTATACTTTAGAAAAGAGGTTCCAACTTTACTGGTTTCTTTTGCCAGAAGTGGAAACAGCCCTGAAAGTTTAGCTGCACTTGATTTGGCCAATAGCCTTGTAAATAATATCTACCATTTGGCAATTACCTGTGCACGCGAGGGAAAACTTGCAGTAAATCTAAGCGATAAGGATAATGCATATGTGCTTCTAATGCCGGATAAGTCAAATGATCGTGGTTTTGCAATGACAGGTTCTTTTACCTGCATGGTTCTAAGTGCACTGCTTATTTTTGATAAAGCAGCTAAAGCTGAAGTGAATTCTATAGTCGAGAATATTATAGATGCAGCTGAAGATGCAATTTCAAAACAGGATAAACTCGAAGAAATTGTAAGTTTTGATTTTAATAGAATAGTTTATCTGGGTTCAGGACCTCTTTATAAACTTGCAAATGAGGCAAGGCTTAAGATACTTGAACTGACAGCCGGTCAAGTAGTGACCTGTAATGAAAGCAGCATGGGTTTCAGACATGGTCCCAAGTCATTTATAGATGAAAACACTTTTATCGTTTCATTCCTTTCAAGTGATGACTATACTAGAAAATATGATTTAGATATTTTAGAAGAAATATATGCAGATGGTATTGCTAAAAAAATACTTTCCCTTTCATCCATGGATCTCGATTTGAAATGGGACAATTTAAAGCTGGATATTTCGAATAATATTCCTGATGTATACCTGGCACTGCCATATGTAATAATTGCTCAGTTAATTGCACTTATGACAGCTATAAGAATTGGAAACACTCCCGACAATCCTTCTAAGACGGGAACGGTAAATAGAGTTGTCAAGGGCGTAATTATTCATGAATTATAAAGGAGATACTATGAGATATTCTGAAAACAAATATCATCTACTGGAAAAACTATCCGATAAAAATGGCATTATTGCTGCACTTGCAATAGACCAACGTGGAGCTATGAGAAGTATGATTCCTAATCTTGAAGGAGAAGAAAGGGATTCTATAATAAGAGATTTTAAAAAGAATGTTTCTGAGATACTCACTCCGTATTCATCTTCAATTCTACTGGATCCCATTTACGGTCTTGATGCCATAGAAGCAAGAGATTCGGATGCCGGTCTGTTGATGGCATATGAGGTGACTGGTTATAGGGATGATCTCAGAAGGCCTTCCCTACTGGAGGATTGGTCCGTCAAAGGACTAAAAGAAAAAGGTGCTGAAGCTATTAAAATACTACTGTATTATGATGTGGATGACAGCAGAGAAAACAATGAATTGAAAGAGATTTTTATTGAAAGAGTCGGAAGTGAATGTTTAGGTGAAGATATACCTTTCTTTCTGGAGATAATAACTTATGATAATAATATTCCGGATTCAAAATCTAAAGAATTTGCAGTGGTTAAACCCCATAAGGTAAATAAGGCAATAGAAGAATTTGTAAAACCCCGATACAATGTCGATGTTTTAAAGCTTGAAGTGCCGGTAAATATGAAGTATGTGGAAGGCTATGGTGAGGAATTTGTTTATACAAAAGAAGAAGCAGCTAGTTACTTTAAGGAGCAATCAGATCTTTGCAGCATTCCTTTTATATTCCTAAGTGCAGGTGTAAGTACCGATTTATTCCTTGAAACGCTTAAATTTGCGCATAATTCAGGATCACAATTTAATGGAGTACTTTGCGGCAGAGCTACCTGGGCAGGCGGTTTACCGGAGTTTTTAAAGGATAGAGAATCGGGAAGAGAGTGGTTATTAAATACAGGAGTAGAGAATATAAATACACTAAATGAAGTTCTAAAATCTACTGCAGTATCATGGAAGGAAAACATTGGCTAATAAAGATTCTCTCTATGTAAAGCTCTATGATTCTCTCCTTAACAGTATAAAGTCTATGAAGCCCGGTGATAGAATGCCTTCCGAGAGGACATTATGCGATGAGTATAAACTTAGTAGGACTACTGTTAGAAATGCAATATCTGAGCTGGAGTTAAATGGTTATGTCAGTCGAGTGCAAGGAAAGGGAACTTTCGTCAGAGCTCAAGATTTACTTAAACATAATCTTTCAGACTACTACAGCTTTACCGATCAGATCAGGAGTTTAGGTAAGACTCCCAAATCTGAGATACTCGATTTTCATATAAGAAAAGCCAATTCTGAAACTGCAAAAAATTTGAATATCTCTGAAACTGATTTGGTCATAAAATTTATAAGACTTCGTAAATCAAATGATACACCTATGATGCTCGAGACGACTTATCTTAGGTATGAAGATTTTCCCGAGTTGACAAAAGCTCATTTGGAACAAAAACCATTATATGAAATTTTTGAAAATGATTATAATAGAAACATTTATAAGGTAAACGAAATGTTCTCGGTATCTTTGTTAAACAGTGAAACTTCTAAACTATTAGGCGTAAAGAATAAAGAACCTTGTTTGGCAATCACCAGAATAAGTACCGATGAAGACGAAAATATTATTGAATACACGACGAGTTTAGCTAGATCTGATAAATTTGTCTATCAAACTGAATACTACCCCAAGTAATGAGAAAAGGAGTTTATACGATTGATAAACTCCTTTTTTCATTTATTCTATTGTACTTATAAAGTCTTCAATTAGGTTTAAAACTACCTGTCTTCTGTATTTTTCAGTGGATCTTTTGTCATCTATGGGGGTAATTATACCATTATAGAAGTCCATAATCTCTCTTGTTTTTGATTTTAGTTCACTTATGTCCAGTCCAATGAGAGTTTTTTCAAATTCAACATCTCTTACTATGACATTCTTAACAGCTCCTATGGCCATCCTGATATCTTTTACTATACCGTTTTCGGTATTTGCTATACCTACAAAATCTACTTTGGATATGGAACATGCCGATCTGGGCCCTACTTTTTGATAGTATTCATTATTGTATTTGAGGTTTTTAAATCTTATCGCTCTGACCAGTTCATTTGATTTTAAACTGGTTTTTCTTGCATCTACTATAAAGTCCGTGATTGGAATTTCTCTACTGCCTTCTACACTTTCAAGTTCCAGCACTGCATCAAATGCGTAAAATAGTGGAAGAGTGTCCCCAACGGGAGATGCATTACAGACATTTCCTATAACCGATGCCATATTTCTAAGTGCAGGTGAAGCGACTTCCTCTACTATCAGTTTCAAAAGATTGGGTGTATACTCATTTTCCAGTATCATACTATAGGTGACTCCCGCACCAATTCTCACTTCATCGGAGATTTCATAATCTTTTATTTCAGCTACTTGGTTTAAGAATAGATATTTTGGAGTTCTGTTTCCTCTAACCATAAGATCAGTCCCACCAAAGTAAGGGATTACTTCTTCGTCTGCTCTTATTTTAAGTGCTTCAGACCATGTTTTCGGCAATCTATTGTCTACCATAGTCCTTCACCTTCCTTTGAAGCCATTTTAACTGCATCTACAATCATATTATAACCGGTACATCTGCATAAATTGCCTGAAAGTCCCGTCCGTATTTCATCTTCAGTAGGTTTCGGATTTGCTGAAAGTAATGCCTCGGTAGCCATGACCATACCCGGAATACAAATTCCGCATTGTACCGCTCCGGATCTTGCATATGAATCACTTATCATATTGAATCTTTCCGGTCTTAGCTTTTTAAAACCTTCAATCGTTATTATCTCTTTGCCTGCTATCGATCCCAATGCTACCAGACATGAATCAAACAGCTTTCCATCTACAAGTACAGCACAGGCGCCGCATTCTCCTTCACTGCAGCCTTCTTTAGTGCCTGTAAAACCGAATTCTTCTCTTATGACATCCAGCAGTCTCAATCCTGAAGGAGAACTCGAAACTACTTTATTGCCATTTAATACAAATTCAATCATTTCTATTCTTCCCCCATTCTCTCTATAATATACTCCGGTGTTACAGGGATTCTATATACTCTTTTTCCAATTGCCGATTCTACTGCAAGAGCGAATGCCGGTGCAGCACCGTCATGCGGTATCTCGCCGGCGCCTTTCCCGCCATATGGGCCGAATTCATAAGGATTGTATACGAAATCAATATCAAAGTTCACTGTATCCAAACTCGTAGGAATCATGTAATTAGACATACTCTTCTGCATTAAATAGCCGTCCTTGGTCTCCATCTTTTCCATAGATCCATAGCCTAAGCCCTGCAGTAGACCACCTTCCATCTGACCTCTTAATATTAAGATATCTGCCGGTGTTCCTACATCAAATATCGCCCAAACTCCAAGGAGTTTTGTCATTCCGGTTACGGTATCGAGCTCTACTTCAACGACATTGACTGCCCATGAATAAGTCGGGTAAGCATCTCCACAGAATTTTTCCATATCCCATGGTATTACATCTGCTTCATCTCTGTAATGCTCTTCAATCAATACCTCACCATCCCTCCATTCTTCCTTAAGTCTGGCAGCTGCTCTTTCTACAAGCCTTCCCACTACCATCAGTGATCTGGAAGCTACGGTAGGTCCAGAGTCCGGAACAATAGATGTATCGGGTTGAATAACTGAAACTCTATCGAGCGGAATCCCAAGTACATGTGCCGCTATTTTGCTGAATGTAGTCTTTATTCCTTGTCCGATATCGGTATTACTCACTCTTATCTCTACATTGTCATCTTCTGTTTTTACTAAATGTATTACAGATTTAATAAAATCACTTTCTGCAGAACCTGTAAAGCCGCAGCCATGTAGAAATACTGTAAAGCCGATACCTTTTTTGTATCTTCCCTTTTGATTCTTATACTCTTCGTATTTTCTTAAAAAATCGGATTTCTTCTCTATCTTTTCAACCATATCGTCGAGCAGTACGGGTTCTCTGAATTTTCCGCCTGTTATGGTGTCATCACCTGTTTTTACGAAGTGTTTCTGTTTGAATTTTAAAGGATTTTCCCCCAATCGTTTTGCAATATGATCCATGTGAGATTCTATTGCATAGATTGACTGAGGAGCTCCAAATCCCCTAAAGGCTCCGGTTGGTACGGTATTTGAAAGAACTATTGCTCCTCTGACTTTTATATTCGAAATCTTATACACTCCGGCTGCACAGATAATTCCCCTTTGAAGTACTACGCTTGAAAGTCCGGGATACGCTCCGCCATTCATAATCATATCAATATCCATTCCAAGGATTTCTCCGGAATTTGACATGGCTGTTTTGATTATCGTTCTGGACGGATGACGTTTAGTTGTTACAGTCATATCTTCACGTCTTTTAAAGATAACTTTTACCCTTTTACCCGTCTTATAGGCTGCCAGTGCAGTTTGGCATGCAAGAATGGACGGATAGTCTTCTTTCCCGCCAAAACCGCCACCTGTTATCATCTGTCTTATTCTAATTTGGTCTTTTGTAAATCCAAAAGCATGTTCTATCGCTTCATTTACATAGTAAGGACACTGCATTGAACCATCTATATTCATGATGCCGTCTTCATAGTATGCTATCATGGCTTGAGGTTCTATATATGCTTGCTCCTGATATCCGGTTCTAAATACTTCCTCGATTACATAGTCTGCATTTTCAAATGCCGAGCCGGGATCTCCATATTCGTACTTGTATTCATGAGCGATGACATCGCTTATTTCATAGTCCAAAATCGCTTCCACTTCTTCATATTCAACAATTACTTTAGCTGCCAGTTCATCGGCCTGAAGCTGAGTTGGAGCCAGTACCATCAGTATAGCTTCTCCGACATAGTTAACTTCGGATTCTGCAAAAATAGGTTGATCATCCATTATGACCTGAATCCTGTTTACCGCTACTGCATCTTGATAATCTACATAGTAACAACCATTAGGAAGTTCAGGTTTTTGTATGCTCAGAATTTTAGCCTTGGGCTTTTCAGATCTGACCATCTTCCCATATAGGAATTCACCCTTAATATCGTCGGTATAAAGAGCTTCACCACTAAATTTTATATCATGGTCTTTTTTCTTTACTGCTTTAGATATTTCGTGCATAAAATCTCCTCCCTAAATAACGGGTACTTAAATTTTTTCTGTGAGGAATTGAATTTTTTCTTTACCATTTCTTATTGCAAGTATCTCGGCTGCTATCGATATTGCTATCTCCTTAGGCGTTCCCGTTGCAATATTTAATCCTACCGGCATATTGAGTTTCTTGACTTTATCAACGCTTACACCATCAGATAATAATCTGTCCCTCGTAAGTTTTACCTTCTTCCTACTACCCATAAGTCCAAGATATTCAAACTCACTTTCTATTACTGCCCTTAAAACCTCATAATCATAAGAGTGGGATGGAGTCATTATAATTATATACGCATTTTTTAGTGGGATTTCTTTTGAAAGATTGTCAAAAGGACATTTTATCTTATTTACATTTTCAAAAGCAGGGTGATCAAGATACTGCTGTCTATCGTCAACAATACTTATCTCAAAGCCTAAATCCTCAACCACTCCTACAAGAGCTTGTCCTACATGACCCGCTCCAAAAATGACCAGTGATTGTCTATTGTGAAAGTACTTAACATATCCACCTGTCCTGCCTCCACAGATCATCCCAAGATCTCCAGATTCTGAAAGGTCATGGCTAAAGCTGAAGTTCTCGCCCGGATCCATCTTTTCAAGAACTTCCTGGGTTACATTGTATTCAAATGAACCTCCACCAATTGTCCCGAATGTACTGCCATCAGGATATACAAGCATCATCTCTCCCTCTATTCCGGGTGATGATCCTGTATTTTCCGTGAGTATTACCAGTGCAACTTTTTTGTTTGATTCAATACTTTTTTTAAGTTCGCTTATGATTCTATAGCTCATTAATTCCTCCAAATATACTCAAACTCATCGACATCAAATAGTCCTCTATCAGTAAGTTTTAGACTCGGTATCACAGGCAAGGCCATAAAGGACAGTGCCATTAGCGGATCCATTTCACGTTTAAAACCGATATCATAACATATTGCCAATATACTCTTGAGTTTCTTATTTACTGTATTAATATCAGATGTGGACATTAATCCGGCTATTTCAAGTGGTAAACTTTCTAAAAGCTCACCGTCTTTTACTACGACTACCCCACCCTCTAAATATTTTATGAACTCTATAGCGGCGAGTATATCTTCATCATTGCTGCCTATAATAATCAGATTGTGAGAATCATGAGCAATGGTCATGGCAAGTGCACCTTTAAAATCACCAAAGCCGGTAATGGCTGAAATTCCTACATTTTTTTCTCCAGTATGCCTATTAATCACTACAAGTTTTTTATACCCATTATCATAGACTATATCTCTTATTTCTAACGGTTTTTCAATTATAATTTTATCAGTAATCAAACTGTCCGGTATTGCTCCGATAATATACATTTTTTCATCAAAATACTCAGAATTTAACTTGAGGTCTTCTATTTCTATATCTGCAATATTTACCGATTGTCCGACCTTTGACTCAGTTTTTATAGTTTTATTCTCATATTTCCATTCGTCTATGTTGATACCCGAGATATAAACAGAGTCTATATCAAAGTTTTCGAGGTCATTTAGCACTATAAAATTGGCCTTATAATGTGGAGCTATGGCTCCAATTTCTTTTAGTCCATAGGCATTAGCAGCATTAATCGTAGCCAGTTTGATTGCGTCAATGGGGTTTAATCCTTCAGATATTGCTATTCTTATATTATTATCTATACTACCTTCGGATATTAAGGATTCAGGATGTCTATCATCGGTACAGAAAAAGCATCTGTCAATATTTCCCGGAGTAATACCCTTAAGGAGAGTTTTCAAATTCTTTGCTCCTGTTGCTTCCCTTAGCTGAATATACATGCCCAGTCTAAGCCTTTCTTGCATCTCTTCAAGCGTGGAGCATTCATGATCTGTTTTTATCTTACCTGCAATATATGCATTTAATTCATAACTGCTTATGATCGGACCATGTCCATCTATCATCATATCTTTAAAGCTTTCCAATTTATTAATAACTTCCTGGTCGCCTTCAATAACGCCCGGGAAGTTCATCATTTCACCTAATCCAAGTACCCTTTCATGTCCAATATATTTTTCCAGGACATCACTTTTTAATACTGCTCCGGATGTTTCGAAGTCTGTAACTGGAACGCAGGAAGGCATCATAAGATAAACTTTAAGCGGTAATCCTTCCGTTGATTCCAACATATAGTCAATTCCGTCAGTGCCTTTAACATTTGCAATTTCATGGGGATCTGCAATAATCGTACCTACTCCCCTTTTTAAGATTGTTTTTGAGAACTCTACGGGTGACACCATCGAGGATTCAATGTGTACATGTCCGTCTATTAATGTAGGCACCACGGTTTTTCCATTGAGGTTTACATTTTTGAGTCCATCATATTCACCAATAGCAATAATATATCCGTCATGAACAGCGATATCCCCTTCGATGAATTCTCCGGTGAATACGTTTGCAATCAATGCATTCTTATAAACTATATCAGCTTTAACATCTCCTCTAGCTATCTCTATTCTCGTCTTTATGTCCGGCATATTATCACCTCTTTTATATTTTAATAACCGGCACTCAGATATTAGAACTATCAGAGTGCCGATTATTATACCTTAGACATTTTTTAAGTTAGTATAGATTTTAATATAAATATTACAGCCAAAATATACATCAGTATTGATACATCTTTAGCCTTACCGGTAAGTACTTTTAATAATACATATGATACCATACCAAATACGATTCCTTCAGCTATACTGTACGCAAATGGCATCATTGTAATGGTCAAGAATGCGGGTATTGCTTCAGTGAAATCTTTGAAGTCGATATCTTTAATTGGTTCCATCATGAACAATCCTACTATGATTAATGCAGGTGCTGTCGCAGATGCAGGTACGATTGCAAATATCGGGAAGAAGAATAGACTTAGGAAGAAGAAAAATCCTGTAGATAATGCTGTAAGTCCCGTTCTACCTCCATCAGCTACTCCCGATGCAGACTCTACATAAGTAGTAACTGTACTTGTACCCAATAGTGCTCCTACCGTTGTACCCACTGCATCGGCAAATAATGCACGACCTACTCTTGGTAGTTTTCCGCTCTCATCAAGCATGTCAGCCTTTGTCGCGACTCCAATCAAGGTACCGATGGTATCGAAAATATCTACAAAGAGGAAAGTAAACACTACTACCAGCATCTCAAATGTAAATATATTTGTAAATTCCAATTTCATAGCTACTGGAGCTATTGAAGGTGGAAGTGATACGATACTTGTCGGTAATTTCGTAACCCCAAGTATAATTGCAAGTACTGTGGATCCCAGTATACCTGCCAGTATTGCGCCTCTAAACTTCATTGCCAATAGTATTCCCGTGATAACTATTCCAAAAAGAGTTACCATTACCTCAGGCGATTTTAAATTACCAAGCGTGACTATCGTGCCTTCTCCTGCAACAATAAGTTTAGAGTTACTAAAACCTATTAATGCAATGAATAGTCCAATTCCAACAGAAACTGCTTTCTTAAGAGTCATCGGTATCGCATTAAATATTGCTTCCCTAATCTTAAATAATGACATTACTAAAAATATAAGCCCCTCAAGAAAAACTGCTGTAAGTGCAAATTGCCAAGTATGTCCGCCGCCTAGAACGACTGAATATGCAAAGAATGCATTAAGTCCCATACCGGCAGAAAGCGCAAAAGGATAATTCGCTCCAAAAGCCATTAAGAGTATCGCGATAACCGAAGCCAGTGCAGTTGCGGTGAAAACTCCACCCATATCCATGCCTGCATCACCAAGTATTAGAGGATTTACTGCAAGTATGTATGACATAGTCATAAATGTGGTGATCCCCGCCAGTATTTCCGTCGTTACTGAGGTGTTGTTTTCCTTCAGTTTAAACGTCTTTTCCAAAAACGTGTTTTCCATTTTTCTCCTCCATTCTTTTTTATTCTAAATTATAGATAATCTTCGTCCCTCCAAAAACCTATCGACTATATTCCTATCATCGCCACGATAGATAAACATCTCCAGCCTTTCTTTAAGTCCGGCACTATCTTTAAAATTATAGGAATTATCATCAATTATAAGTGCATCAAAACTATATCCGTTTTTGAACGAACCAACATCACCAAAAAACTTCCCGCCACCACGTGTAGATAGATAAAATACATCTTCCACACTGAGGATATCACTTTCATCACCACTATAAAGACTAAGGATTTTGGAAGCTTTGATTGCATCTACCATTACATCATTAATCTTTAGTGAATCCCCGGCAGCTATATCTGAACCCAGTCCCATATTGACACCGAGATTCATCATTTTTTTAGTCTTCATTATACCACTTGTCAAATTCATATTTGACGAAGGACAGTGTGCAATGAAGATACCTTTACCTATTATTTCAGCTAATTCTTCCTCAGTATTGTAAATTGAGTGAGCCATTATTGTCTTGGAATTTCTTACAAGTCCTCTTATAGTATACGCATCTAAATAATTTTTAGACTCTGGTACAAGTTCTTTTACCCATTCCACTTCTTTTTTATTCTCATTTAAATGAGATTGTACGGCCAAATCTCTCTCCTCGGCTAACTGCCCCAGTAATTCAAGCAATTCATCAGTGCATGATGGAATAAATCTCGGTGTTATAATTGGCTTTATCCTGCCGTCTATGGACTTATACTCATTAAGAATTCGCATCAGAGCATCCATGGATTGATCCTTGGTCTCCTGCAGATCACCAATGGAGTTTCTGTCCATATTTGTCTTACCTACATAGGCTGATAGACCTGCCTCTTCCAGCATTTTCATGAGCAGTATTGTAGCATCTGCATGAAGTGATGAAAAAATACAAGATCTCAATGAACCAAATCTATATAAATCGTATATCAGATGAGAAAAAATACGCTCGGCATATTCTAAATTGGCGAATTTTTCCTCTTCTGGATAGGTATACGCCTTTAGCCAAGGTAGTAATTCGAGGTCAAGTCCCAGTCCCATATTCGCATATTGAACTGCATGTAGATGAAGGTCAACAAAAGAAGGAATAATCAGTTTGTCTCCATAATCCAAAACTTCCAAATGATTATATTCCATAGGCAATGTTTCATATATTCCACTTACTCTTCCATTTACAACTACTATATAAGAATTCTCATATAGCTCTAGATTCCCGATTTCAGGAATATGGATTATATTACCTTTAACTGTAAAATTCATAATGTTCTCCATTATAATTTTTATGCTCTATCGCTAAAGCGTTAAGTAGAGTATAAATTCTGTAATCATATTATTTCAAGTTTTACTCTAAACAAAGTATCTCCACATCAAGGTATCCCGGTTCAATAAAGTTTAATAAGGATTGACAAAAGCTTATTGAGCTTTATTTGTTACAATACTTCCTTACTCTATTATAGCATTTATTGCCCATTAATGCATTTATTTTGTCATTTTGTCCTATCATGATGAAGATACATTATATTTTATTGGCTAATTATTCTAAGTGTAGAATAGTAGTATTTTTTTCTCATTCACTGTAAATCAAGAAAAGCCCACTTATTAAGTAAGCTTTTTTACACTATTCAATTTTATCTTTATCACCTTTGCTAATTACATTTACAACATGTTCACTTACTTGTTCGAATCCATTGGCTAAATTATTAGCTTTTTGGACGGCTAAGAGAATATTTTCATATCCTGTACATCTACACATATGATTAGCCAGTTCTTTTCTGAGTTCTTCCTTCGTATAATATTTCTTCCTTGCAATAATTTCGGTAGCAGAGACTATAAATCCTGGAGTACAAAAACCGCACTGAACAGCGGCTTCATCTACGAAAGCTTGCTGCACTATAGATAATGTACCATCCTTTAGGGTTATTCCTTCAGTTGTCCATATATCCTTATCTTCAGCCCATATGGCCAAATATATACAGGAGTTGTAGGATACTCCATCTATTAGTACTGCACAAGCTCCACATTCTCCAACCTCACAGCCCTTTTTTACCGAAGTAAGACTAAATTCATTTCTCAAAAAGTCTGTAAGCGAAGCTCTGACATCTACCATTTTTACAACGGGAACACCATTTACCCTGCATTTTACAAGCTTGTATTGAGGTTCATAGTTAAGTGCTTGTTCTTGTCTGGGTGCATAAGGTCCATAATCTGAATTATGCATTTTGTCCTCCTTTGTGTTCTGCTAAAATAACTCTTAAGCATCTCGCAGCTATTTCATATAGAATTTGAGTTCTAAAGTCTTTAGAGGCTCTCCAAGAATCTCTCGGTTTTAGTTCATCCAGAGCGAGTTTAGAAAAAGATCTGATATTTTCTTCATTTAGTTCTTTTCCCTTTAGAAATTCTTCTGCCTTATAAGCTCTTACCGGAACAGGTCCCGCAACTCCATAAGCAGCTCTGATGTCTTCTACTAGATTGCCTTCTGAAAACTTCACATTTATTGAACAAGTAGATGTAGCTATATCCATAGCATTTCTCATGGCATATTTATAATAATGTCCATAATAGTTTTCATAGGATTCTCTTCTTATTTTAACGGCGGTCATTAATTCATCAGACTTTAAATCCACCTTACCAATTCCTAGATAAAAGTCCTTTATTGGAATTTCTCTATATCCATTTTCACCCTTTATTTCAATTATCGCATCAAATGCAAATAGTGTTGGAGCTGAGTCTGCAGATGGAGCACCATTGCAAATATTTCCACCAATTGTAGCTATATTTCTAAGCTGTGGACCTCCTGCGGTATCAACTGCTTCACCGAGAGTTTTACAGTATTTTTTAACCAAATCATTTTCGGTAATCTCAGTAAATGAAGTTAATGCTTCTATTTTTAAACTGCCATCTTCTTCAAGGCTCACTCCTCTGAGTTCATCAATTAGTTGAAGAGAAATGAGTTCTTGTCCCGCCATTTTTCCTTCGCGAATTTTAACCAATACATCGGAGCCTCCCGCTATAAAAATAGCTTCCGGATTTTCCACCTTCAACTTTATAGCCTCGTCGATTGTATAAGCTTCATATATCCTTTTTATATCGTACATTACTCCACCTCCAATTGATTGTCGATTAACCCGGCTTCTTTAAAAAGCGGATACAGGACATGCGGTGTCAATGGACACTGATTTACTCCTATTCCCGTTGCATTTAGGACTGCATTTCTAATTGCAGGTGCCGGTGAACATGTTGGAGGCTCTCCTAAGGACTTCGTTTTAAAAGGAGAGGTTGGCTCTGGATTCTCTATAAAGTAAACCTCAAGCTCCGGATGGTCCATCGTTGTGGAAAGCTTATAATCAAGTAGATTATTATTTAGGATTCTGCCTTTTTCATTGAATTTCAGTTCTTCTGACAGAGCAAATCCTATAGCCATGGACATACCGCCATGAACTTGTGCTTCAGCTAATCTAGGATTTATCAAGTTCCCACAGTCATGCACATTTATCAATCTTAATATTTTAACTTTTCCAAGCGAAATATCCACTTCTACTTCTGCAAAACTACAACCGAAAGAGTAGGCGTTATTTTTTATAGTATAGGTAGATTCAGCTGTAATATATTCCGAGTCTTCCGGTCTATAAAGTGTTCTGGTGGCAAGTTCTCCAAGTGTCATAAACTCTTTCTTATCAGTTTTCCTGATAATTTTTCCACCTACAATATCCAAGTTATGTGGAGTGACATTTGTTAGCTGATAGGCTCTTTCTATAATCTTATCTCTCAAGATTTTTGCTGTTTTTGTTATTGCAAAACTTGCCATATAGGTTTGCCTTGACGCATAAGCACCGAGTCCAAAAGGAGTTACGTCTGTATCTTGTGTCGAGATAATGTGGACATCCTTTAATCTTAATCCTACTGCATCTGCAGTCATTTGACTAAAAGCAGTATCTGCTCCCTGACCAATTTCCGTTTCTCCTAGCTGAACTTGAATAGATCCGTCCTGATTCAGTACCATACGGCAAGACGAGGATTCCAATGATATTGGATAAACTCCGGTATTATACCAAAATACTGCAGTTCCTATTCCCCTTCTAATATTTCCACTCTGATTTTTATAGTCAGCCAACTTTTTATTATAATCAATAGCTTCCATTCCAACTTTTAGACATTCTCTAAAGGAGTCTTCGTAGTTTACATTTTTGGAAAAACCGTCTTCGTATCCCTTTGGCATAATGGTCTGAAGTCTATATTCTAATGGATCTCGTCCGAGCACCTTCGCTATATCGTCTATATGTGATTCTCCTGCAAACATGGCTTGAGGAATTCCATAGCCTCTCATTGCTCCTGCTACAGGCAGATTTGTATAAACAGTATATGCATCACCTTCTATATTTTCGCAAGGATATAATTGGTGGAAACAGCCTAAACATTTACCTGCAACTGAATGACCATGAGATGCATAACCTCCATTGCTGGAATAGATTTCTATTTTTCTCGCTGCAAAACTTCCATCTTCTCGTATATAGGATACGATATGGAATTTCATTGAATGTCTGGTTCTGGAGCTTACGAAGGTTTCTTCTCTCGATGATTCCAGTTTAACCGGATGTCCTCCGACTTGGGTTGTTAAAAAGGCACAAAGTGGCTCATAGAGAGCGTCCTGCTTGTTACCAAAACCTCCACCTATATAGGGTTTAATAATTCTAACTTTTCCCCATGGTATATCCAATGCTTGACCACAAATTCTCCTAACTATATGTGGTATTTGAGTCGATGCAATAACTACGATTTTTCCGGCTTCTTCGTATGCATAGGCTATATGATTTTCTATATGGCAGTGCTGAACTATCGGTGTTTCATACCAACCTTCAACAACTATCAGTCCATCTTCCTTTATAGCTTCTGCAAAGTTTCCTCGTATATTTTTACTATGTCCTATTATATTGTTAGGACTATCCTCGTGTATTTGAATCTTACCTTCTTTTAGTGATTCGACAGGATCAAATATAGTTTCATACTCTTCATATTCAACCACAATCAATTCAAGAGCCTGCTTGCATGCTATCTCGTCCTTCGCTATTACTACTGCTATATCATCTCCATAATACCTGACATGCTCGTTTAGAAGTCTCCTGTCGGCTTTGTCCTGATGAGACGGATCGGTTGACCATGGGTGTCCGGCTGTTGGGAAACCATGTTTAGGAACATCAAAACAGGTAATTATTTTTATGACCCCTTCGATCTTTTCTGCTTTACTCGTATCTATAGAAATTACTTTTCCATGTGCTATTGTTGAGTGTAATATTTTTGCTGTATAGGCATTAGATACTATTAAATCCTCCGTATATCTTGCTCTCCCTGTTACCTTGTCATATGCATCTACTCTATTGATGTTTTTTCCAACATACATTACATCTCCCCCCTTCTTTATATCATTTTAAATTTCTAATTTTCATTATAATACTTATACTTAAGTTTAGATTACAGATAAAAAACAACTCAATAATCATTTATTCAATATAATATTAAAACTAAAGCTGATGAAAAGTACTACTCTGCACTAAATCCATAAATACTCTTTATACTTATATCTACTCCTAAAAACTATTAAGAGATCGCACATTTATTTTAAGCCCAAAGAGAATAGCTATAGTATCCGGAGTCTATTAGCTCCAAATTGTATAGCTACCGGGTAGATATGTAAAAGATACTCCAAATATCATTGGCGATATAAAATCATTGAACTAAATGACTATCATTAGTAGCGTGTTTAAGTATGAAAACAAATACATTTGTAGATTATATTTGTTATATCACGAGACAACAAATAAGCATCAAAAGTATTAGCGAAGCTATATCCTGAGTCCAATCTGAAATGCTTAGATATCAATGATAACGATTCCAAAAATAAAATATTATAATGTTTAAATAATGCTTTTAGTTATTTAATGGTATATAATTCCATCTTTATTTAGTTTATCATCTTTTGTTCTTCATTTCTATATTTTTTGACCTTTTATCTGATTAGAGGTCTAAATGTTTAGAAATATTTATATCCTTAATAATATTTCAAAATACCTTAATAAGTCTATTTCCACTTTCAATATTATACAAACAACCCCAAAAAGCTCACTTTAAAGTGAGCTTTTGTATTATTGTTTCATATATTATTGCTTTTGTTCAAAT
>MTKW01035563.1_pt1 | contig 20486 bp, 13 predicted proteins | sample 1042761 | NCBI WGS metagenome assembly MTKW01 (sample SAMN06205366, study PRJNA360243) | anaerobic digester metagenome | biome: Wastewater treatment plant; feature: Anaerobic digester sludge; material: sludge; isolation source: anaerobic digester fed with sludge from wastewater treatment plant ... | reverse complement strand
GCTTCGAAAGAACACCCCTCAATTCCTTTTTGCCATATGCAAAACAATGAAAAGACCCTGGGGGGCTCGCATGGGGTCATATGGGGTCCTGTTCATGAGCACTCCGTAGATGATACGGAGGAGCCTGTGTATGACGGCGACGACGGTCGCGTGTCCGAGGGGAGCGAAGCACAGGCCTGACGCCGTGGCCGCGTGTTCGCCGGTCGTCTAGCGGAGCGACGTGGCGCCCTTGCCCTGGGCCGGGCTACCCTCCTGGAGGCTGAAGTCGCCGCCTGCCGGGTCGGTCAGCCGCGGGTTTACACCGTAGACGCCGTCGTTCTCCTCCACGGGGAGCGATGGTCGACTCCGGGTTGGGTCGTCCTCACAGTACCAGAGGTTCCTCGCGAACGCGAAGCTCTCCGGGGCCGTGTTCGCGCCGATGTTTACACCGCCCGATGCCCACTCGCTCGAGCGGAAGACGACTATGTTGTCGGTGAACCGCCCGTTCCGGCAGGGCACGAAGCCCTCGACGGTGGTCTCCTGAAGGATCCGGACCGCCCATCGCCCCGGGCGGTAGAGCGTGTTGTAGCGGACGATGGCGCCATCGACGCCCACGTAGGCGATGGGAGCCAACGAGCCCGTGAACGTGCATCCCTCCACCGTGATCTCCTTGGCCTCATAGCCCTGAGGCTCGGGACGGAAGAACTCCAGGTCGGTGCTGCCACCGATGTTCACCGCGCGCGAGCCCGCGTGACGGAAGTCGCAGCGCCGCACCACTACCTGTGAGGCGCCGCCTTTCGCCTGGACGCCCGAGCCCATCGAGCCCGGATCGTGCTCGAACTGGCAGCTCTCGATGACTCCTCGGTGGCACCCCACCATGTCGATTCCCGACCCATCGCTCCCCCAGCGGCGGAGGGTGCAACCCTCAACCCGGAAGTCGACGACGCCCGAGAGCTTCAGGCCATCCCGGTTCCCGTCGGGCCCGACGTTCTCGATGGTCACGTTGCGCAGGGTTACATGGTGAGAGGGGGTCTCGAAGGCGCCACCATCGTCTATGTTCAGTCCGTTGCCGCTCGCGCCCCGGATGCGCAGGCCGTCGATGATCAGCCAGCTCACATCCGTGAGGTGCATCCCTTCGCTTCCACCCTCCAGCACGGGAGGATCGTTGGGATCCGCGGCTCGGAGGGTAATGGGTTGGGCCTCGGCGCCCTGGATTCCCGACAGGTAGATGTCACCCGGCGCCATACCCGGCTCGACGGCGATGACCTCGCCCGGTTTGGCGGCTCGGAGGGCCGAAGCTACTCCTGCCGGCGTGACCGTCATCGTAGGTTCGGCCACCGGGACGTCATCCTGACCCGGTTGGTGCACGCTTGAGCAACCGATGGCGGCGGCGCAGAGCGTTAGGAGCACGAGGTCGCGCACTGATGCCATGGAGGTGGTCCTCCTTCGCGCGTCTGGGGTGGCCTCTCCGCCACCTGCTATAAGGTTCGCTCCACCTCGGACAGGGGGCGAACGCCGCCGCTGAGGCGCATCGCGGAAGTATGAAGTGCTTGGGAGAGGCCAGCGCAAGCAACGCACCGGAGCGATCGGAGTCTAGGCGCGCCGCACTGCCCTACTCTCCCGTCACCTCCAGCGTCGGCGTCGCAGTGACCACTCGAGGCTCGGCCCAGAGGGCATGGTCGGCGGTCGTGTTGTCGGCAGGGCCGGCGTCGGCGAGCAGTTTCAGGGTGACCCTTCGGCCCTGATAGGCGGAGAGATCCACCGACACCGTCTCCCAAGCGGTGGCGGCGTGATGGCGCGAGAAGACCTCCTCGGCCACCCCCTGCTCATCGAGGACCTGAACGGTGAAGGTCACGCCATCCGTCGCGTCCAGGCCGTCCTTCATGCCGATAGCGAACTCGAGATGGGCGGGCGAGTCCGCCGGCAGATCCAGAGGGAAGGTCGCCCACGCGTAGCCGGTCACGCCGTCGTAGGGGGGATGGCTGAAGAGGCACCGGCGCACCTCGCCTCCGGCCGGAGCGGCGGTCACCTCGAACGCCCCGTCGGTGACGCCGCCGAAGCCCACCGCCTCGTCTTCGCCCCGGCGACAGTGCCCTCGTCCGAAGGGCAGATCCAGGAGGTCGGCGACCTTGGCGCGCGCGAACACGCTAGACAGCCTCAGGATGGCGATGGCCTCCATGCCGTCCGGCGCCGCAGCCCGTAGTTCCACTCGATGCTCTCCCGCCGCCCACGGCAGATCTACCCGTAGCGTGGTCTCCGCTGTACCACTCACCGGCACGGTGAGCCTCGGCGAGCCGAGCGCGACCGCGACGCCTTCGTCACCGGCTGCCTCCAGGGAGACCGCGACCTCGGTGGGCAGATAGCTCCGGACGGTAACGGGAAGCGTCAGCGGCTCTCCCTCGGCCAAGGTGACCGCGGAGTCGAGGCCCGCCTCCACTACCACGCCGGGCAGGGCGATGAAGTCGACCCACGCGACTGCCCCGTCCTCCTCGATCCCAAGCCAGAGATGCGCGCCCGACGGCGCCTCCGCCGGAACGGGCGCCGTGATCTCGCCCCCCCGGGTCTGGACCTCCGCCGCCCTGGACTCATCGCCCCACTCCCACCGCGCCGTCGCCTCGCCCCACGGGCGGTTGCGGCGCACCGATACGGTCGCGCCGATAGGGGCGATCATCCCGGCCTCCAGCGACGACGTTGACACTCCCTCGACCGGCTCGAGCCTGTAGCGCACCGCATCCGTATCTCGTGGCAGCAGGTGGATCCGTCCCCGACTCCAGCGGATCTCCGGCGCCGTCGTCTCCACGCCGGCCGGTCCGAAGGCCGTCGCGCCAATGCTCTGTCCATCGCTGAGGCCTATCAGGCCCGGCTCGAACGCCAGATCCCGGAAGGTGGTCGCGGGGTAGGCGTACCAGCCGTCCGCCTCTCTCTTCAGCGCCCCCGCTCCCTCCACGCCGAGCTTCTCCGTCAGGGCGTACCCGTCGGGCGAGTCCGCGTAGTATGACGAGCCCTCTCTCCAGGCGGCGGAGACCTTCACCCTCGGCGCGATGCCCTCGCCGCCGAACGCGTCCTGGGGCATCAGAACCGTCGAGGCGGCGGCGCCCTCACCCCGCGCTATGAATCCCCAGCGCGGCAGCACATCCTCCCCGACCCACCACTCCTCGTCCTCTCCATTCGCCCACACCTGGAACCCGTTCTCGTAGACCACATGGACCCGATCGCGCCGCATTGCGTCCGACGCCAGTGCCCTTGATGTCGGCAGTAACTCGCCATCCACCTCGTACTCGATGCGGTCCACCGGCACCATCACGTAGCTCTCCTGGATGGGCTGGTGCATGTAGTAGAGCTTCATGAGGCCAGCCATCTCGTGCCAGTCCGCGAAGCCGATGTGCCCGTAGGCCACCGTCGTCGCGATGAACTGATCGAGATCCGGCGGCGCGCCGCGGAAGAACATCCCCGGCGCGCCCATGCCCGCATCCATCTGCAGCGGGTGCATCTTCAGCAGGTCGAAGTCCACCAGGAACGGCTCCTGTGGCGGCGCCGCTGAGACGATTTGCGCGTAGTTCCCATCGGTCAGGCCCGAGTACCACCAGTGGTTGAGCCCCTCCGAATACACGGGGCCATCGTACGCGTACTTCTCGTTATGAAGCAGCCGACCGAAGCACTCGAACACCTGCCGGAACGTCCCAGCCCGGGGCACACGGTGGTCGTAGTCGACACGTTGGAATGGCGTCACCGCCGTATGCACGTCGCAGTAGCTGTGGTTCGGGTCGAACTTCTCGTCGATGATCGGCGCGAGCTTCGCCTGCATCTCCACCGACCACAGCGGCTTCGGCGCATAGCATCGCATCCACGCATGCTGCCAACTCCAGTCGGGCAGGCGGCTGACGTGGTCGGGGGCCCAGTTGGCGTTCACTGGCGCGAAGTCGGTGTAGTTCGTGTACAGCCCCACGAGCCAGCCGAGGCTCTTCACCCGATCCACCATGCTGCGAAGCGTCGGATCGCCGCCACGCGCCGGCCCGGCTACCGTCCGGAAGGTGAAACTCTCTCCGCCATCACGCCACGAGTCCTCGTGGTACCGCACGGCGATGTGCTCCAGACCCCGTTCTCGGAGCGACTTGGCGTCGGCTACCTCCGCCTCGTGATCGGCCCCCGACTTCACCCGCCACAGGCGATGGGCCATCATGTCCCGCATGGGCGACGGCGGATTGGGGATGTTCGGCAGCACCTCCGCGAACTCGGGGCTGGCCGTCAGAAACAGGCGCTCACGCAGTGGGTTGCGCGTCCCATCGGTCTTGGTCCCGTAGACAGCGCCACCGTTGAAGCTCGCCCAGTCGGCCCCCACTTCGGCCGCCCCGTAGAGGCTCGACGCCTCGGAGACGTACCAGTCGAACTGCTCGAATAGGAACAGGCCGGCATCCTCAAGCACCCTGGGATCGTTGCCGCCATACGTCAGGTAAGGGACCTTCGTGAGCGTGGGCGCGACCAGGTTCTCAGCCCGGCCCAGGGCGACACGCTCCACGCTGCCGCCATCGGACTCCATCTCTATGATCAGCGACTTCCCCGCGATCCGGATCCGGTATCCAACTTCCGCCTGCGCCGCCCCGCGTCGGAGGTGCCAGCGGAAGCTCAGCGCATCGTCCTGCAGCCGACGATCGAGCAACTGCGCCACAGCCAGATCGTCACCCGGCCCGAAGCCGCCCTCTGGCGGCGCGAGAACGGGTCCGCCACCGGCGCAGGGCCGGATCACCCGGTCTTGGTACTCCACGGTGATGTCGCCGAGCCCCCCACCCTCGGGCCTCCAGCGGTACGCCAGCCGCGTGTCGGGGCCGTCGTACTCAAAGACTACCGCGTCACCCTCGCGCCTCACCCGGTTTTCATAGCCGCTCGCGTTGTTCGTCGGCAGGATCGTCTCCGCACGCGTGGGGAAGGGCAGCTCCTCCGGCTGCGGCTCGAAGCTCAGCGGTTCGAGCGGCTCCCTGTAGAAGCTGCATGGCCCAAAGTAGAGCGTTCGCGGCTCCGTGTTCCGCGCCCCTGCCACGCGAATGCCTACGAAGGATAGCGGACCGTCCAGCGCCGCCGAGCGGCGGCCGTGCATGAGGAACCAGTATTTGTAGTCCACCCAGCCGAGGGGGATGTCCGTGAGATCGCCCGCCTCGCTCCGCACCACGGCCGAGATGGTGACGACGGGAGTGCTCGGATCGGGCGCCCAGCCCCAGTTGTTCCCATAGTTCCAGAGGTCCACCGAGTCCCACGGCTCAGGGATCGGTATCGGCTCGGCGGGCCGCACGAGCAGCCATGGGTCCTCGCCCGTTCCCCAGTACACGAGTTTGCCCGAGGTGTCGTTGAACACCCGCTGCTCGCGGGACGGCGCGAGCCACCCCTCCGCATTGTGGCCCTCCACCACCCAGCCTGTGACGCTCGTGAAGTCCACAAGGGAATTGTGGGCGATCTCCCGATCCGCCATCTCGTAGGGCGGCTCGCCCGGTGGCCCCGGAGCCGGGTCGACCTCGCGCGCTGGGTTGGCCGTCATCTCTTGCCCCAGCGCCGAGATCGGTAGCAGACCGATCAGCATGAGCATGAGGGACCTATCCATGAGTTTGCCTCCTGACGCCTGCGTTCAAGGGTCGTACCTGTCAAGGATCGCTACAGGGCTCGCGCTAGTCCTCCGGCAGCGGCTTGCCGTGGGTCTCCGGCGCCCAGATGAGCACAAGGAGGCCGAAGACGAACACGACCGAGATGATGGTCGCCGCCCACTTGAACCCGACGGACGCCGCCAGGCTCCCGAACGCGATGGGGCCGATCACCGAGATGTAGCGCGCCACGTTGTAGCAGAATCCCGTCCCCGTCGCCCGGAGTCGCGTTGGGTAGAGCTCGGGGAAGTAGATGGCGTAGCCACCGAATAGGGACGTAACCACGAACCCTAGCAGTGGGAACCAGATGAGCCCTGTGATGAAGGACGTAGTGCAATGGAAGCACAGCGGCACCACCACGAGGCATGCCAGGAAGGCGAGGGCGAAGGCGCGCCGCCGGCCGACCCGCTGCGCCACCCACGTCCAGGCCAGGATCCCAAAGAAGGCGCCCACCTGCTGCATGATGACGCAGATGCTCTTCTGCTGCTCCACGCTCTTGTGCATCTCCGCGAGGTCCAGGGGGTTCAGCGCATGCCGGAACAGCTCGGGAGAGAAGACACCGATGCCCCAGAAGCCGATCACGCCCACCGAGGCTAGGCCCACGCCCACGAGGGTCCGCCCTCTCAGGACGCGGTCGCGGAACAGCTCTGGCAAGGCCCCGAGGCCCTTGGCCCCCGCCAGCGCCGCCTCCCGCGCCTGATGCCACCGCTCTGGCTCACGCACGAAGAACCTCAGCACCACGGTGAGGAGAGCGGGGGTGATGCCCACGAGGAACATGATCCGCCACGCCGGGTAGGTCACGGCGTACTGGTGCACGACGAGGTCGACGACACCGGCGGTGATGTTCCCCAATGCCGAGCAGGCCTGCATCACGCCGAGCGCCGTGGCCCGGGAGCGGTCGGGGAATACCTCCGCTACCAGGGCCGCCCCCGCCGCGAACTCGCCGCCGATGCCAAGGCCGGTCAGGAACCGTAGGATGATGAAGGTCGTGGCGTCCTGGGCGAGGCCCGAGAGGCCGGTGAACACCGCGTACATGCCCACCGTGATCATCATCGTGCGGGTGCGGCCCAGCTTGTCGCCGACCATCCCGAAGACGAAGCCGCCGGTCGCCCAGCCCAGGATGAAGATGGCCGTCGCCCAGCCCACAAGCCGGCTTACCTGGGGCGCTCCCGTCTGAAGGCCCAGCAGATCCGCGATCGCCGGACCCTTAGCCAAGTTGAAGATCCACTGGTCCATGGTGTCGAAGGCCCAACCTAGCGAGGCGACGACGAGCACCAGCCAGTGGTAGCCTGTAAGCCCCTTGAACCAGGGGAGTGACACGTTCCCGTTCTCTGACTTCATCCAGCCAGCCCCGCTCTCGGTGTTCCGGTATCCCGTGGTAAGAGCCCTCTCGATGCCTCACGCTTCCCTCCCATGAGGCCGAAGCCCTTCGCCGGGATGGCTCGCGGCCGCACGTTGTTGACTCCATTGGCGGTGCTCCGTCGCCGTTCCGGCCTCCGGCTGTTCGCGACACCTAACTGCACTTCGCAACACCGAATCCGCCAAGGACGACACCTAAAGGAAACTGATACGCGACTTGGACTATCATTTGAACGTGGGTTCTCACCCTGAAACACTGACAGTCCCCCCAATGGCCAACCACTGTCGTGAGAACCCACATCCTCCCCTCTCCACATAGTTGCTTGGGCTATCTGTTCGTCTGGCGCCGGTCGCCGCGCGTTTGGTCAGGCCATGAATCGGGGTATCATCAGGGGTGTTGTGCTCGGATTCTGTCTCTGGCTGCGACCGCAGCCGGCCGGAGGTGCCCCATGGACTGGCGTAAGGCTCTCTTGGTAGCCCCGATAGCCGCGGTCCTCATAGGTACGGTGGCCGGTATCACCGTGGTGGAGCGTGACCTGCGGGTCGCTGCCATGCCACCTACTCCGGACGCCGCGCTCCATGCCCAGGCAGCCGGCGGTCTGGGGATGGTGCTCCCACCCGCAGCCGATCCCGATGAGCTCGCACTACAAGCCATCGCCGCAGGGCGCGGCCAGAGCCAGGCTCCACTGGTCGAGAGCTTGGTGCGCGATCCGAACGCCCTACTTGATGTCATGCGCATGGTGCGTCAGGATCCGACCTTGCGCGCCGAGGCGCTGGATCGCGTCCGCCGGAGCGGCCTCGGCGGCGGCCTTGCTGGAGGCATGACCGACGAGGTCCTCACTCGTGCCCTCGACTCTCTTCTATCGAATCCCGATCGCCTGCGTGGCGTCCTGGGCCAGATCGGTGGCTCGCCCGAGTTGCTGCAGGGCATGCTTGGGCAGATGGGGATGCCGGACGTCAGCAGCGACCAGATCCAGTTCCTCCTGCGGCGTCTGGGACAAGAGCCAGACCTGCTCGCGCGGCTCGCTGCCGGGGATGCGGGCGCCGTGGAGGGCCTCTCCGATGAGCTTGCTGGCCTCATGGCAGGCGGCGAGCTCGACGTGCAATCGCTCCTGAACAGCCTGGGCCAGGGGCAACCCCTGCCGCCTACCGGAACCACCGATCCGCTCCTGGGGCTGGGCGTCCTGGGCGCTGCTGGCACTGGCGCGCTGAGCGAGCCCCTGCTGGGGACGGAGATGCTGGGCACCGGCGCGTCGCTGTCGCTGCTGTCTGATATGCTCGCGGGCTTCGGCGGCGCCGATACGGCCCAACTGCAAAACGCCCTGCGAGCCGGTGACATCAGCGGCATCCTCAGCCTCTTCCGCTCTCTCTACGGCCCCACCGGATCACTGTCAGGCAACCCCGACCTTGGCGGCGGAGTCATCGGCTCCTACACCGACCTCCTGGACGCTCTGATGGGCCTGGAGTAGGCTATCGGCTGGCCTGGCGAGGCCTCGGGAGGCGTTCGAGTCGGCACACATGCCCAGGGTTCCGGAGACCGCTGAGCCCGATCGCGGCCCGCTGGATGCCAGCGGGGCCCTGATCCCCCAACGGCCGCTGTGGCAGCGCGCCGTGGTTTTCGTGCTCAAGCTCGTCGTGAGCCTGGCACTCCTCGCCTTCCTCGCCCTCCAGTTCAAGAACAGCTGGGAGCAGGTGCGCGCCGAGGAGATCGAGGTCACCATCCAGTGGCCTCTGATGGCCTTCTCTATCCTCGGTCAAGCCGCTGGCTACTACGCCCTCGGGCTGGGCTGGTACCGAGGGTTCGTCGCCCTCGGCGGGGGGCGGGTGCCCTGGTACACCGCCGTCTACTTCTTCGCCTGGACCAACCTCGTGCGCTATGTGCCGGGTCCTGTCGGCAAGGCCCTCCTGCCCGTAGCGCGCTCAGCGGCCTTCAAACCTCGGGGAGTGCCCGCCTCGGTCACCATCGCGAGCATGGCCCTTGAGTGCATCTGCACCGTGCTGCTCGGCCTCGTGATCTTCGCCGTAACCATCCCCTTCCAGGCGATGGCCGATCCGCGCCTCAAAACCTACTCCTGGGCATGCCTCATCGCCCTCCCGCTGCTCGCCGCCCTCCATCCCGCCGTCTTCCAATGGCTCGTGCGACAGATGGGCCGCGTCCTTCGTGAGGATGTGGGCGAGTGCCAGATCAGCTTCCGCGATCAGGTCTCAGTCCTCGGATGGTGGGTGATTGCCTGGGTCTTCATGGCAGGCAGCTTCTACCCGTACGTGGCCGCGGTAGCGGGCACACCCCCCTCCCAGGCGCCGCTCATCGCCGCCAGCTACGCCTTTGCCTGGGTTCTGTCGATGATCCTCTTGATCATGCCCGCAGGCTTGGGGATCCGGGAGGGTGTCCTACTCTTGCTGCTGGCTGGACCCGTGGGGCCGCTGGCCGGGATCCTCTCCGTAGCCAGTCGGCTCTGGACTCTCGCCTCCGAGGGCGTCGGCCTCCTTGCCGCCTTTTTGCTCTACATTGGGCTGCGCGGCCGAGATGAGGCGGACGAGGGCGACTCTACGGCATAGCGCCTCGCGCACGGAACTCGGCGATCCCAACGCCGTATGGCGGGAGCGTCATTCCCGTGACCCGGTGGCCGCCCCGAGCCTCCTCCACAGTCAGGTCCACTCGTTCGATGCCCTTGCCATCCGCTGCGAGCCGGTAGAGGGCCCCCGTGCTGTTCGCGGCGAGATCCGTCATGGTGAGCTCCACCTCCGCCGGCTGGTTCTCCCTATTCACCATGAGGACCATGCGGCGGTCGTTGAGCATCCCCGCTAGGGTGCGCATCGTCCCGGTTTGGGCGCTCGATCGCACCCCCAGCACCTCTGTGCCGCGCGGCATGTGCTCCTGGAACAGCCGTGCCGTCCAGTAGACGGGGCCGGCGGAGCCGTCCTCGTGGATCATCCCCCAGCTCTCGCCCGAGAGCCGCGAGAGGAGCGTCACGTCGACGACGCTGCCCGAGGAGACGAAGTACGATGCGAGCCACGCGCCGGCGAAACTGGTCGACGCGCGCGGGTCCATGCACCGGCCGTCGGCGGATCGCACCTTGTTCAGATTGCATTCCGACACGAAGAGCAGGCCGGACTCGTAGAGGTCCGCCACCCTTAGGAGCTCCAGGACTCGGGTCGGCGCGACGGCGTCGTTCACCCCATAGGTCAGGCCTGAGTCGGCCGCCGCCAGGAGGTCCTCATCGCTCACCGAGGCCCCCGCGGCGCCATAGAAGTGCCAGGACAGGAAGTCCAGTTGCCCCTTGGTGCCGCGCAGCACGCGGTCCATTGGCTGCTGCTCCGAGGCGAAGAGCGCCATCCCGCCCAACCGAATCTCGCTATCGACCGCTCGCATGGCCTTCGCCGCCGAGTTGTACATCTGGGTGGCACGGCCGTAGTCCTGATCGGTGAGGAAGATCGGCTCCGCCAGCAGCTCCCAGTAGCGGATGGGGTTCGCGACGCGCTTACCGTCGGGACCGAAGTTGTGGCGGCGCACGAGCGATGACGCGAAGTCGGCGAACCGCTGGGGCGTCACCTCGCCCCCAATCGGGGCGTCTACGCAGACCATGGCGCCCCGGTCCTTGGCTACCCGACGCACCGCCGCGATGAGCGGATCGATGCGGGCATGCACCGCGGCATCGCCCGAGGCTTCCGCGGGCGTATCCACCACGAGCCGAACGATCGGGTCTATGGCTCGCACCAAGCTCTGCACCTGGGTGCGCTCTAGGAGGTCCACGTCGGCGGGAGTGACGTTCATGCCGAGATAGGCGCGGAAGTAGAGGGGCGTCTCTCGGCTCTGGAAGGCGGTGCTCAGGCTGACCTTGTAGGCATCCTGGGGCACTACATCGATGACCCCGCCCCTCGGATCGGGGTCCGTGGGCTCCTCGGCGCCCGGATCAGGATCGGCGGGAGTCTCGATGACCGACGTCCCACCGGCGCCAGGGAGGATCTGCAGTTCGTCGATGCGCAGAACGCAGCCGCGCCACGTGCCCCGCTTCTCAAACCCCAGGCCCGTGACCATTGAGAGGGACTCCCATGCGTTCCCGCCCTCGGCGTTGGTGAAGGATGTGAGGGGGGCCTCCACCACGACCCATCCCTCGCTCGGGATCTCCACCGTCGCCGTGTACCGATCCCCGTCATCGGTCGTCAGCACCAGATCGAGGGATAGGGTGCCGAGGTACGAGTTAGCCAGGAAGCGAAGGGACCGCGCCCCAGCGGCAGCCCATTCGGAGCCATCGACGGCCATGTGGGCTCTGGCCCACGCGTTGTCGCCGTCGTTGAACATCATGTGCAGGGAGTGGTTGCCGCCTTCGTCTGGGGTCAGGCCCGAGAGGAAGACGTAGATGAGCGGGCGGCCGTTCTCGGGGTCCGCCTCTCGGTTGGAGTCGCTGGTGACGAAGGCCTCGATCTGGCCCTCGTCCTCGAAGTCGGCGATCAGCAGAGTCCCGTTCGGGGGCCCCGCCGCGGCCTCGGGCGGTTCCTGCGCCAGGCCCGCCGCTCCAGCCAGTACCAGGAGTAGCCCGGTCCATCGCAACGCATGTCGCACCGATCGCTCAACCCCTAACCGTCCATGACCGAACGCCTCCCAGCGTTGGCCTCCACCCTCGGGCGGAGGGCGTCCGAGATACTAACCCTCTCGGCACGCCCAGGTTCGAACGGGCTGACTACTCGCTCACTGGCAACCAGGTCCCGGTACCCTCTGTTGCCCCATTGCACGACCGTCCGGACAACAATACAGGTGGGGCTAGCCCAGGCGCGGCAACTCCACCGTGACTCGCTCCCCGCCCCGCAGGGCGCCGGCGCGAGCGCGGAGTTCCACTTGCACTGGCCCCCAGGCTCGTTCGTAGCGCCCTTCCCGGTAGTCGTACCGCTTCGGCATCGCATCGAGGGCGATCCGAGCCTCGTAGGCTCCGTCCGCCGTCGGTTCGAGCCGGATCGCGGGGCCTCCCAGCGGTACGAGGCTCGCCTCCAGCCTGAGGCCGCTCGCATCGGCGCCATGGGCGGCCTGGGGCGATGCCCGTATCACGAGGGTGTCTCCCTCCACCCGTGCCTCGAGATCCGTGTCGAGCCAGCGCGCGGCCGCCAGCCCATGGGCCAGGGCCTTGTGCGGCATGCCAGCGGCGAGAGCTTCCCACGCGCGGTCCAGGAGGACGCCGCGTTCAGCGCTCACCTCTCCGAACTGCCCCATCAGATCGGTCAGCCAGCTCTGAACCGCACCGGGACATCCCCGGTATTCACGAGCAGGACGACCGCTCCCGCTTCACTCAGCTCTGGCAGCGGATCGAGGAAGGAGAACCCCACGAACTCGCCTGGCCGCGTGCAGGCAGGCAGGTAGAGGGCGTCGAGAGTCGTCTCGGGCGCTGGGGGCGCCACGAGGGGGAGTTCGTGATCGGCATGGCGTAGGAGCAGAACGAGCGCTAGGGTCGGCAGGGCCACGTCGAGACCTCCTTCAGGACATCGACCGGTCCTCCTCGTCGGTCGATCCCGAGCCGCCGTGGTAGGCCGGTGCGAGGGCCCGCCAAGGCAGGCCCTGCAGGACGACTCCCACGGCCAGGGCGATGAGTCCGGCAACGCCTAGGACCAAGGCGGTCATCAGCGAGTCGCGGGCGGCCGCCTCGTCCACGGGGATGCGGGTTTGACCAATCTCGTTCCCTGAGTCATCGTACTCGCTGTGTACGACGTCGGATGCGCCCGACTGAAGGGCCTCCCGTTGCTCCCACCAGTCGAGGGCTCGGGAGGCGCTCATCACGAGGAGGGCGCCGGCGATCAAGTAAGTGAGGCATCCGGCGAGGCGTCGGGCGGGCGGCATGGAAGCATCGCGCGCAGGCACGGGAACCACCCTCCCTTCAGGGGCGGACAGGAGGCAGCTTCCCTTGGGACGACGAACTGCGCGGAGGAAGGGAAGGCCAGCGTGAGAGCGATTCTACCACGTAGCCTGACTTGGGTCCTCCTCGCGCTCCTCCTGGCATCTCCCTCGTCTGCGGACCCCGTTCAGCTCGAGTACCGCCCCGCGGAGGGTGCAGGCCCCCGCTACGCCGTGACCGCCTCCGCCCTACTCGACTACCCCCTGGGCCGCAACGTGCCCGTGGCGGCCGACGTGCTCCTGGGGTGCTCCCCCGGGCCACTGACGCCGGACGGCACCTACGCCTGCTTCCTGTTCATCCAAGAGGGCAGCTTCCGCATACTCGGGGAGAGCTGGGACTTCTCGGATCAGGACATGAGTTGGGAGTGGGAGCTCACGCCCCAGCGGGAGATCGTAGCGTCCTCGAGCGAGGCCACGGGGTTGCTCACCCTGATAGAGCTCTTCTTCCGCTTCGTCTACGTTGTGCAGCTTCCCCCCCATACCGTCGATGTCGGCGACACCTGGGCCACTCAGGTCGTGAGAGAGGCCGACGGCTCCTCACTCTCACTCAGCGCGACGCATCGGCTGGCTGCAGTCGAGCAGTCCGACGGTGGCCCGATGGTCGCGGTGATCGAGTCCTCGGTGGAGATGCCGGTCGACGTGAGCTTCGTGGGGAGCCGGTTCGCGGGCCCCTTCGAGGGCGAAGCCACGACTTGGGTTGACATGGCGACGGGCGAGATCGAGGCCGTCGAGGTGAGGGGTGCGGCGACCCTGGCGAACCCCGGCGGCAGCCTCGACCTCAGCCTTCGCGAGGTCAGTATCACCATGGCGCGGTCGGGGGAGGTGACGCCCGTTGACGCCGCGGCGTGGCAGGAGCAGGCGGAGCAGCGCAGGGGACTTGCGGGCAACTCCTTCGTCGACGCGATCCTCAATGCCAATGTGGGGAAGTACCTCGAGGACAACTGGAGGGTCTTCTTTCCCCGTTTCGGCAACAACGCCGTGGATGGCACCATGCTGGGCGCGGGCGTAGTCGGACGGCTCGACCGCAACTACCTCTACCAGTTGGATGGGATGTACGGCACGGGAGCACGCCGAGGCTTGGCTGCCTTCAGCCTGACTCGGGGCTACCCCATTCAGCCGAAGGACCAGCAGTTCCTGAGCTACAGCAACCTGGATGGGGGCGAGCGGCTCGAGTTGGGAGTGACGCGCTACTCCGGTCGGCAGCTCGGCAGCACCGGCATCGGGCGGCTGAGGTGGGGGCTGTCGGGGACCTTTTCGGAGCTGGTTCGCATGCCGCCGCACATTACGACTTGCGGCCGGGCCGCCTACGTGACGGCGTCCCTGACCCGCTTCCGGACAGGCGCATCGGCCGTCGGTTACCGCAGTCTGGACTGGGAGGGCGTTTTCGCCGCGACCTTCGGAGGCAAACGCCTCGGAGGACGGTACGACTTCAGTCGCCTCCACGGTACCCTCTACGGCTTCTACCACACCGACGCCGACCACACCTGGGCGGCTCGGCTCCGGGCGACGGCATCCTTCGGCGAGGTGCCGGAGCAGTACCGCACGGCGCTCGTGAGCCGGGGCATTCTGCGCGGGTTCGCCCTGGGCGATGCCCCCCTCGTTCGCCACTCGGTTGCCGGATCACTGGAGTACCGGTTTCGGATCGATACTCCCCCCTGGTTCGATGAACTCGGGCTGCAGGACTGGTGGGGCGCCGTCTTCGTGGATGCGGGGGTGGGTGCGAACAGCTACGAGGGGCTTTTGCGCTCCAGTATCTACGCCGATGTCGGGGTGACGGGCCGGGCTCGAGTCAAGTACCTGGGCATCCCCATATACGTGTGGGGCTCGGTGGCTTGGCCCGTGTCGGGGCGCTCGGGTAGCCCACGAGTGACACTGGGCCTGGATTGGGCCTTCTAAGGCCGCCGTCACCCGCTCGCGAGCACCTGGAGCAGGTCCCGACTCCAGTCCTCGGGATCGGAGAGGGGGATCAGGTAGCGGGCGCGCCGCCGGGCCTCGCGCAGGTGGCCGAACTGATGGATGGGCCACAACCAGAGGCCTCCGCGCACCTCCGCCATCTCGGACTCGGGCAGGCCGAGGGGGGTGAAGTCGGGCACCGTGTCCGAGCATGCCCTCTCCAGGTGCAGCCATAGCGTCGCCGGATCCTCGGCGACGAGGTCCTCCGACCCCGTGGGCCTCCGGAAGACGATCGTCGCCACGCCCGTGTCAGAGAGAGGCGTGGCCACGACTACTCCCGGACCAAGGCCTCGCGAGCGGCAGATAGCCATGCACCACGCGGTGGCGCCGAGTTCACCCTTCTCCTCGTTGACAGTCACGCCCACCCGCAATCCATCCGCCTCGGCAAGCGACGCCAACAGGCTCAACGGCCTCCGCCGTGCCTCACTGGCCAGCGCCTGCGCAAGCTCGGCCATGTCCACCCCCGCGCTCTCTGGGTCTCCGGCCCGGAGGCAGGGCTGACGCACAAGACAGAGAGCGGCTTGGGCCGGGAGGTCGGTGGGCAGGAGGACGGAGACCAGCTGCTCCGCGTTGGCCCGCCCATCGAGGATGGCCTGAACCACGTGGTCGACAGTGGGATCGGTGTCGACCAACTCGATGGAGAGCCCCTCGATGCTTGATGCCAGCCGCAGGGCTCCACCCGGTGATGGCTCGACCTCTCGCAGGCTCCACAAGGGCAGACTGAACGGTTGGTGCCGGTCGGGCACCACGATGATGTGGGTGCTGTCGGCAATGAGGAGCCCTCGGTCTACCAGGGGAACGCGGCCTCGCTCGGACCAGGCTATCGTCGCTGTGACGGCCCCAGCCGCGCGTCGCCCCGGTAGGTGCAGCGCGGCTCCCAGCCGCTCTCGGCGCGCCGCAGCGATACGCTTGAGCAGCCCGTTGGGGTCCTCGAGCCGCGAGAGGCGGACGGTGTAGTCGGAGTCAAGGACCAAGGGGACGGCATCGCCGACGACCTCCGCCTCCCGGATAGTTAGGACGCTAATCAGCAGTGGCGCCCCGCGCTCCTGAACTACATCGATGCGCTCGTCGGTGATATGGACGTGGGCAGGGCTATCGAGAACGGTTCGCCCCTCCGGATGGATAAGCTCCATCCTCGCAGGCATTCCCTCAGCCATCCGTGTCGCTCCCTCGTCTCCCGTCGACGGAGACTTCTCCTCGGGCCGGGACTGCCCTTCGCCCGTTAGGCGTCGCTGTTGAGGTCGGAGAGGAGCTGAGTGTCGGGCCCCTGGGGCACGAACTGAGTCATGAGCAGCCTAAAGCGGCTCCGGGCGGACCAGACTCCCCAGTACAGCAGCGCCAGGTAGACGAGGAGTACGCCGGCGGTGACGGTCGTAAGGGCCGCAGGGCCGCTTGGACCCAATATCAGGGCCGCCATTACGATGAGAGGGGCCAAAGGCAACCAGAGCGCCATCACTGGGAGGCTCCAGGCCAACTCATCCCAAAACCCCTCGCGGCCATAGGCGCGGGCCCCCGGCAGGCCTGACAGAAGACCCGTGATCGCAATCAGACTGTAGAGGAAGCCGAAGACCGCCAGGACCAAGCCGAGGATTCGCGCGATGAGCCCCGCGTCGGTCCCGACAAAGAGGAGGGGCAAGGCTATCCCAGCCCCGGTGAGGCGGCCAAGGGTTCCCATCGCCGAGGGGATGAGGTATCCGGCCATGAGCTGCTTCGGACGCAACGGTGTCATGCAGGTGTGAGTCAGGGCGCCGGTGGCCCGCTCCATGCGCAGGGGGGAGCTGGTGCTGATCCCAGCGGCGAAGACGCTTATGACCATGGCCATAGCCATGGGCAGTGAGCCGAGCATCCATGGACTGTCCGAGAGCATCCCAACGATCAGGCCGGTGCTGGCGCCGGTGACCTGCATGCCCCGACAGGCGCCCCACACGAGGTAGCAGAGGACCGAGAACACGCCGAAGCCGATGGCCATCGTGTAGGGGTTCTCGGTGCTGTTCCTTCCCCGCAGGATGCGCAAGGCGACAGGGTTGGGTGTGATCCTCTCGAGGGCCCTCCCTTTGCTGAACAGGACCGCCGTGTCGCGAGGCTGACGCGTCGGCGCGGGCAAGCTCCGGTTGGCTGGATGAAGCCGCCAGAGGCGGATCAGGATCAGCGTGCCGACAACGGCTAGCAAGAGCTGCAGGATCGCCGCCTGCTCGGGCGTGGGTAGGATCAGCCGCCCGGTCACGGGGCCGATCAGGCCCCCGAGCCCCGGCACGAGCGATAGCCCGGCGATCACGGGCATGGCGCTCACGCAGAGCGGTCCCAGGGGCGGGGGAGCGTAGAGTCCGAGGGGAACGAGTAGCACCAGGCCTACCCAGAGGAGGCGATGCACCCTTCGCAATCCCCTTGTATGGAGCCACCGGTGGCATCGACCGACCACCCAGGCCCCCATCAGCGCGGTCATGCAGACGAGCGAGGCCCAGAGGATGACCGGGTAGGGGACGCGCGGGGGGATGCCCCCGAGCCAGCAGGCTATGAGAAAGGCGAGGAGCGGCACGTAGACCGAGAGCCCCGCCTCGAGGGTCCAGCCCCACTCCATGAGCCATGCCTTGCGGCCGCTGAGGGGCTCACGGAGGGAGTGGTGAGAAGGCAGGGGGCCCCACGTCACGGCTCCGCTCCGCAGTAGGTGCGGTCCGGCGATGACCACGCACCAGGCGGCCAGGAGCGCAACGAAGAGGCCCTCTGCGGCGCGAGACGGGTCGGCAACGGGGTGTGCGACCATCGCCGTTGATGGCATAGGACCACTGTGGCTTGCGAGTAGCGCGGCTATCGAGCCGTCGGCGACCCGGTGCCAGCAGAAGCCGATGAGCACGACGAGGCCGTAGACCGTTCCCAGCCCGGCGAGGGACCACGGCGCGATCCGGATGGTGGCGGGCCGATCGTCCACGAGCCTGCCCATGCGCATGACCCACACGACGACCGCGGGAACGAGGGCGAGCAGCACGGGCACGGCGATCGGCAGGTGGAACCGGTAGAACCCGCGAGGGCCGGAGAGGGCTTGGGGGAGCAGGTAGGGTGCGAGGATGATGTAGAGGATGAGGGACTGGGCGAGCGAGCTCCGGCCCACGTGGGACAGTGCCTGGACGAGGAGGTTACTGACGGCGATGGCGACGCCGGCCTTCCTCCTCTTGCGTATGGAGGAGGTGTCAACCTCCTCAGCCAGTCTGCTCCGCCGCGTCGAGCTGCGTGGGGGGCGGTCCACGGCGATGAAGCAAGGCAGCAGCATGAAGCCGTGGCTCACGATCAGGTGCCACCAGTCGTCCCATCCGCCCGCGACGGCACAGATGAGGTGGAGGGGTACGGCTAGGGCCATCATGGCGAGGCCTACCAGCATCGGGTAGGTGTTGCGGAGACCGGCGCGCTCGATCCAGGTGAGGGGGACGAGGCGGTAGTGTTCGGCGGCGTTCTCCTGCTCGGCCAGGCGCAGGCTGTAGCGCCGACGGGCCGTGGCGGACCAGACCGTGTAGAACTCGACAGTGATCAGCAGAGCGGCGGCAAGCTCTCCCGGACCCAACCCCACCGAGACGCGCCGGAGTGGAGACTCGAACCACCGGCCAAGGGCCAGGCCGCCCAGGGTCACAGCCGCGAGCAGCAGTAGCCAGAGCGTCAGGCGCGGCAGAAGTGAGCGGGCCCTCTGCTCGCGCCGCGCCATGAGCAGCAGGTAGGGGTTGTCCCTCACCGTGAGCAGGCTGCGAAGGTAGGTCCAGTTGTCGGATGCTCGCGCCAAAGGCATGGACACGCCCCGGTGTTCTGGACGATCAACCGAAGCCCGTGTGACGGTCTGGTACAGAGCGAGGCCGCGGCGCCCTTCGGGCTATCCGCGGCCTCGGGATGGCGCACTCGTAGGGCCGCAAAGCGGCGCTACGAGGTTCGGTGGAGGGAACTAGCCGCCGTGCACGACCCTGCAGATCTGGGAGCCGGGCAGCCAGACACCGGTCTCCTTGTAGTGGCGCCAGCGGTGGTAGCCGCAGCTGCTCATGAAATTGACTTCAGGCGCGAAGGGGTTATCGACGCACTCCACAGGCCTCTTGGCAGAAGTCCAGGTGGTGACAGTGGTGGTGGCCGTGGTGGCGCCCGCGGTCCGATAGGTCACGCCAGGGCAAGCGGCGGGACGGGGTAGCCACTCACCGGTCTCCTGAGCGTGCTGCCACCGGGCGAGGCCGCACAGGGACATGAAGTTCGCGGCAGGGCTGAAGGGGGCTACGTTCGACGGCAGCTCGAGAGTGGGGCCAGCGATGTACATGGTGCCGCTCTCGGAGCATGCCTTTGCCTGGGTGCTCCCGCAGATCGTGCAGTCGGCCATGGCCGCACCGCTGAACACCGCGAGACAGAGGGTCGCAATAGTCGCTAGGAAGAGCTTGGTCCTCACGTTCATGGTCTGGTGAAACTCCTCTCGTCGGTCTATCGAAGACGGTGTCCCAGCAGAGCGCGCTGACCCGCCAACGTCTATGTGAATCACGGCTATGGCCGCGATACCGGACATAGGATACCACGAATCGCGAGCGTCCTAACACCTTCACACAACATCGGCGTGTCCGTCGCCCCGTGGATCGGATCCTGCGGCGAGCAGGCCATCGCAATCGCGAGCGATGATCTGGGCACAGCCGCCCGCGTGGAGCGGCGGGCAGAGACGGAGGTCGTGCCCCAATTCCCGCAGCCGCTCCGCGACGCCCCGAGGCAGGCGGTCCTCCATCGTCACCAACAGGCCGTCGCCGATGAACCACCGGGGCAGCTCGGTTGCCACCTGTGGGTCGACATCGAAGCCCAGGATGGCGGCGCAGGTCTGAAGGTTCGTCTGGACTTGATTCATGCCGCCGGGCGAGCCCCCCAGCAGGGCGACTCGACCATCCTTGGTCGCCATGTAGGTGGTCAGAGTATGGATGGGACGCTTGCCCGGCGCCAAGCAGTTGGGGTGGCCAGGTTGGAGGGTGAAGCCGGTCAGGCGGTTGTTCAGCAGGATGCCCGTGCCGGGTACCATGACGCCGCAGCCGAAGTTGTGGAAGAGGCTCTGGATCAGGCAGACGGCGTTGCCCTGCCGGTCGACGACGACAAGTTGGGTGGTGTCCGAGGCTGGCAGTGGCCCGGCGTCATGGAGCTTGGCCTGGGAGCGGTCGAGCTCGGCGCGCCGGGCGGCGATGCGCTCGGGCCGGAGCAGTTGCTCGGGGTCGTAGCCGGTCGCCCTGGGGTCTCCCGCGTAGGCGTGCCGGTCCGCGTAGGCGAGCTTGATCGCCTCGATGCCGCCGTGGAGCCACTCGGGCGAAAGAGGGCCCTTACATTCATCGAGGAGGGGCTCGGCGATCATCATCGCCTCGAGCATCACGTGAGCCTGAGAGACCGGCGGCTGGACGTGCAGGTCATAGCCCCGCCACGGGCGACTCAGGGGTGTTCCCACGGCGGGCTCGAAGGCGGCCAGATCCTCGGCGTCGAGGTCGCCGTCGCTAGCGGCCATGAACTCGGCGATGATCGACGCCAGCCCGCCGCGGTAGAACTCCGTCGCGCCTCCGATGGCGATCGCTCTCAGGGTACCGGCGAGGTGGGTCTGCGTGAGCGTTTCGCCGACCTCAACCGGCCGGCCGTCAGGCAAGAAGAGATCCCGCGTCGGCGGCAGCGCGCTCAGGGTGTCCGCATTGGCCCTGATGGCTGCCGCG
>MTKW01001049.1_pt1 | contig 20498 bp, 27 predicted proteins | sample 1042761 | NCBI WGS metagenome assembly MTKW01 (sample SAMN06205366, study PRJNA360243) | anaerobic digester metagenome | biome: Wastewater treatment plant; feature: Anaerobic digester sludge; material: sludge; isolation source: anaerobic digester fed with sludge from wastewater treatment plant ... | reverse complement strand
TTCTGATTTTTTGGCGCGCATTATCATCTCGAAATACCTTAATGCATCTCCGGCGTCTTCAACGTAGGTGCCCGCGGAAGAAGACACTCCTTTCCAGAGATCTTTTACCTGATCTTCGCTCACCTGTCTTTCGCACGTCTCGTTGTAAATCTTGACGAGACCCGCAAAAGCCGGAGAAGGAGTTTCTCTCAAGTTTCTTGTGCTTTCCTGAGTAGCAAGGTTCATTATTGTTCCGACGGGATCGAAGAAAGCAAAGCTCGGCGAAACAAAGATCAACAACGCTAAACCTGCCAAAAACAACTTCTTCATTAGTCTTACCCCCTTTTATTATANNTCTTCGATTTCCGATTCGTCGGAGCCTTTAGGTATAAGAACGGAGTATGTAGAGACGTAAATTCCCGGAAAAACAGGATCCCAGTCGTTCAATTGAAATTCCTTGATGAGATTGTTTAATGCCTTCGAATATTCGTGGGCGTTTTCTCGATCTTTTAAGCTCCTGTCCCAGGGATTCGGAATCCTGACGCATACGCGAGTGTTTCCGGAAGCGTCCTTCGTCTCGTAAATCTCTACGGCAGGTTTTGAAATTTCAAGGTCTATGCCCGTTCTTTCCGAGAGCTCTCGGGCAAATCTTATCCTTTCTTCCAATCCCTTCATGCTTTTTGAAGATCCTACTATATAGCTTTTGTAATATCCCAGTCTCGTATTCGGCACGAACTCGCCGCCCTTTAATCCCTTTTCTTCCGCAAACTTTTTAATTTCGTCCTTTTTCTTTTCGTAAGTCTTCGGAAGAAGTTGTACGTAGATCAATCGAGAGTCGTTATAGGGAACGATCCTGTCTTTTATCGTCCTTTTGACGTGCTCTTTCTTTTTTCGTTCGTCTTTAAAATCCGTTACTATACGGGCAAATTTAGAGATATGAGAATCTTTTAACTTCGCTTCCTTGGCGTCAAACCTGATCGAGAAATTTCCGACCGATTCAAGGCCCTGTTTTACCAGGTTGGCTACGTACAATCTCGTCTTTTCGTCTCCTTCTACCTTTATTCTCTTCGTCCAGACGGAAGAAGAAGCTTGAGCGGGAAGCGGTTCTTCCATGACTTTTCCCTTAAATGACTTCAACAGCAAGGAAGCAACGTTTTCAAAAAGCGGAGCATAAAACCTGTATGCCAGCCAGGGAAAACTTACCACTACGACATCTTTGTCTTCTACGGAGAGATCGGCCCTTAAGGGATAGGGAAACTTAGGAAACACCTTTGCCGATACGAGATTCGCCGTCTCCCAAAGAGCGGAATCTTCGGAATAGATAGCGGCGCTTTTTGCGCAGATAAGTTTCTTGAAGGCAATTTCCGCTTCCTTCCTGAAAGAATTGTCGTCTTCGGATTCCTTGGGGAAATCCAGTCTTTCGCACAGCTCCGCCGTAGGGATAGAAACTTTGAACATGAAGGTATCGCGAAAGCCGTAAACTTCCTGCATTTCGGGAAACGTACTTTTCAGAAAATCCAATACTTCCCGTTTATGTCTTTGACGCGCGTCCTTTGGAAGGTCGCTGTACGAAGGAACTCTGATAAAGATCGTTGCGTCGTCTTCGCACCTTCCCATTACTACGTCCAAACACCTGTCTACATAACTTCTTTCTTCGAATTTCATCACACCATTACTCCTTGTCTTAAATTATAGTCTTCCAACATTTCTTTTAATTTATTTCTTATCTTTAAAGGATTCGGTTTAGAGATAAAGAACCCGCAAATTTCGTTATCCTTTCTTTTTAATATATGAAAATTTCTTGCCGATAATGTTTCTGCAGCTCCGTGCCTGCCAAAGCACCAAAATTTCTTGTTTTGTATCATAAAGACCAGCTTTGAACGAGTCTTTATAAAGACCAGCTTTCTGCCGAAGGGGCCCATCTCCTTCGGTAAGATGTAAACTTCAGCGTCGTCTCCCGAAGACTGCATGATGACTTCTTCCGACAGTCGCTCCTGAAGGTTTTTATACTCTTTGACGTTTTCGTCGTACCATGAATCGGGATCGCTCCGCAGCTGCCCGAAAGCCGACGAAGCGCCGTACAGCTCGAAGAAGCAGGAAAAATCTTCGTTTTTTTCGCATAAATCCGTCAAAAACGCATACCTGTCGTTCGGGAAAAGCTCAAAGGCTATTCTTGCCAACGTCTTGTCGGGCTTTATGACGACATGTTCCTTTTCGACGTATTCTCCTTCGTTATCTATATAAAGATCGCATTTCGCCTTTATCCCGACGGAATAAAAGGAAACTCCCAATGACTTAAAAAGATGTATCTTTTCAAATTCCCCGAACAGCGGATCGCACGTATCGAAATGCGATTGCAGAAAAAGACAGGCGACTGCTCCGTCCTTCGAGTTTCTCGAGATAAGCGCTTTTTTCATGCCGTAACGCCACCTTCGAGTTCGTATCGCCTTCTGCGCGAAAACTCTTCTCTCCGTTCTTTCTTCCAGCTTGAAACGGGAGTTATAAATCCTACTACCCGCGTAAACTTGTTGAAGTCGGCTCCACCGCAGGCCGGACAAAGGACCGGCTCTCCGACGGAGACGTCTTCGCAGGACAGACACTTGGACAATACGTAATTTAACGCAAAGTAAACGACTCCCTGTCGGGCGCAGAACTTAACTATGGAAGAATGCGTTTTTCCGCTCACCCTGCCTTCCGTGGTAACGTGAAGTATCGCTCCGCCCGTGGCGAGTTTATCGAGCTGTCCCGCTACATATATTCTTTTTATTACGTCAACGTCCGAAGAAAGCGGAATCCACTGATTGGAATAAACTTCATATTTATCCTGAAGTCCCAGATCGCGATCCTTTTGTGCCATGTAGACGGCCATGTTCTCGGCGGGAACCTGCTCTACGTTATAGGGAATTCCCGTCTTTTTTCTCCTTTCTTCGTTCATGTAATTAATCGTCTCAAGGATTTTTTTCGCAAAGGAAATATAATCCTTGATCGCCAGAAATTCCGCAGCTTCATATGCTCCTACGATTCCGACCGTGCAGTACTGCCTGGAAAGGTCCATAAATCCGTAATCAAAAAGCGGAAGAAGGCCCTGATCGATATTCCTTGATACCCACGATCTCCTGAATTCCGTAGCTATATGACAATCATGTATATCTTCCTTTAATCTCTCGAAGAAGTCTTCTTCGTCCTTGGAAATCAAGGCTATTCTCGGAAGATTTACGGAACAAACTCCCACGGAGCCTACGCCGTCTCCGCCCGATCCGAAGGAATTGACGTATCCCAGTCCGTTTCGCAGCCTGCAGCAGGAAGACAGGCTGTCTGCGTCTTGAGACATATATATGTTTATCATTCCGTATCTTGAATTTACGGAAGAAAGCCAGTCAAGGAACTCTTCGTCCCTGATGTTTTTGTTCTCGTCAAGCAGCAAACACGCTGTTAAAACGGGAAATGTAAAGATAAATCCCGTTTTTTCCACTTCTTCCGTGATCCACTCGACGTACATTCTCTGCAATTTTTGCACCGAATCTTCGTCTATCCCGCTCCCGTCGGGGTTCCTGAAATGTCCGTAAAGTCCGTGAAGATAATACCTGTCAAAGACGGATAAATTCACGTAAGGCGATTGAGCGGAAAAACGCACCGGTTGGTTGATGGAATAAGTAAATATCTGAAAAAGCTGTTTGATGTCTTTTTCTCCCAGTCCGTCCCTGCGAACGTACCAATCAAGACCTATGAAAAAACTGGTGAGCGCCGTAGCTCCCGACTGGTGATTGGAAGCATACATGAGAAGCTGTATTGCGTGTTGAACAAAGGAATCCGCATGAGACGCGGGTTTCGACGGTATTCTCGGAATAAAGGGAAGCCCTTGAAGCATTAGATTGGATACGGAAAAATTCCAGCAGTAGGGAGAATAAAGCATATGGGAATCGGAAACATAAAGCTCTCCTTCTTTTATTTTTTTCTCTATGCCTGAATTGCCCTGACTTTTTGCATAATCACAGAGCTTTGATATGCAGTACTCCTTCATGAAAGGTTTTGAGACTTCCTGCATCACCGAAGCAATCGATTTTTGAGCTACGTTAGCATTGGGATCGACGGACAGGTCCGCTACGACTCCGTCGGTATTCAACAAATAATCAAAGTATTTCTCAAACTCCATTTATTATTTCTCCTTTCATTTTGTTCAAAAGAATTATATTCATTTTTTATCTTTTATCTCAAAAGTGTTTCTTCATCTTTTGCGGAAAACTCATCCAAAAATTTCTCGATCTCGGAAAATTTCGAGAGTTTTGTCTCGATCTCCGCCAGGGATATTTCGTCGGGTATTTTAAAAACTCCTGTCTTTTCGAGAAGTCTTTCCACGCGGCCCAAATCCTTCATGTCATATCCCCTTGGGAAATTCGCGTTCTCCGAGACAAGTCCCAAACATACTTCGGTCTCGGGAACGAACAGCATTCCGTATTTGTATATACAGCACGAAGGCTTTATGTCTCCCGTTATAAGGTTCCACGTCTCTGAAATTCCGTAATAGACGAAAATATCCCTTAACTCGTCGAAGTCTCCGATCCTTTCTCCCTTTGCAAAAATACCGCTGCTCTTCGGCGTATAAATTCCGGTAAAGGAAATTATCCTGTCCCGAAATATTCCGGTAATGTCTGCGGCAAAGTATTTCGGACGAAACATCGCGTTTACGTCCCGCCAGAAGAAATCCTTGCCGGCCATCCTGCCTTTTTCTTCTCCCGGTCCGATCATTACCACGAACCGAAGAAGGCGATTTTCCTTCATTACGACCGATACGGGATATAAAAACCCCTTTGGAGATATCCTGTTCGTGGGCAAATATGACCAAAAGGGCAATAAAATTCCTACCGCTTGTCCGGTAGAAGAATTCAACATATCGTTTCCCTTCTTTCATATGATCGATATCAACGATATAATTATATCAGAAAAAGTTACCAAGTAAAATACATTTATGATATAATTAAAAATACATTACGAATGAAGGGAGCTTCGAGATATGGATTTAATTATCGAATCGTGGGACAGCCAAAGGGGGATCATCATAGCGAAACACGTGGAAGACCGCGATACGGGATTCGAGAAATTAAAGGTTCGAAAAATACGTGCTTCCGGAATAGGAAGAAGCTGCGACGCTGAATTGTTCCTGTCCGCGGCAGGCGTTGAATCGCAGTTTGACACCAAATCTCTTCGCATATTCGAAATAGGAAGAGTCATGGAGCCCGTAATAGCGAGATGGATGGTCGAAGACGGATGGGAGCTGAAACACAACGACGACGACTCGCTCGGCATGCTGATGTGGGCAGGAGCAGGCATCATAACCGGTCACTTCGACGTCATAGGAAGGCACCCGAAGATCACGGAAAACGAATGGGCGCTTCTCGATATCAAGACGATGAATACAAGACGTTTCAATGCATGGTCCAAAAACGGAGTACAGTCTTCCGATCCCGCCTATTTTGCTCAACTTCTGTTTTACGGATATGCATGGAAATACAAGAAACTCGGACTCGTCGGAATGGAAAAGCCGACGGGAGATTACGAAGTGGAGATATTTGATTTCGATAAAAAGAAGTTCGATGAACTGTATGACAGGGCGAAACAAATATTGGATGCCGACTTGGCGATGGCTTCGAAGGACCGGAAATGCGATTGGTGTTCCAAAAAGGAATCGTGTGAAGGAACCATGACTAATCCGCTTCCCAAAATAAGAGATAAAAAATATCTTATAGATTTAGTGGCTCATTTCTACAATGCATATAAATATACGGAAGAAGGAAATCTCATAAAGTTGGCTCCGCGGTATCCGCTCGAGAAAATGCTGATCCCGCCGGATAACATTAAATTCGAGAAAAAGGAAGAACCTGAATTTGACGACGAATGGATAATATTTTAAGCGTTTTTCAAGCGTTCGGCAGTTGTCTTTTTTGCGAGATCCTTTAATTCGTCCCTTAGGATCGCCCTTGCGGCTTCGCCGTCCACCGGCAGTATCGATGCCTTTCGCTCCGCCTTTTCTCCGTCGTTTCTCAACGTCAAGTGGACTACTCCACGGAGCGAAAAGGCAAGCCTTATCTTCGCATCGGGAAGCCCCGAAAGAAGTCCGTTCATTCTTTCTATTACGCCCGTCGGGCTGGAAGCATGAACGGTGCCCAGTACCAGGTGTCCCGTCTCGGCTACCGTCAAGGCAGCGGAAGCCGTTGGAGAATCCCTGATCTCGCCCACCAGTATCACGTCGGGATCTTCGCGCAAAGAATCTCGGACGGCTTCATCATAGGTTTTTACGTCGTCCGGTATCTCCCTTTGAGAGACATGACCTTCGCCGTTTTTCAGCACGTACTCGATGGGATCTTCTATGGTGACTACGTGAATCCTAAAATTGTCAAGCAGGTGTTGCAGGTAGGAAGCAAGAAAGGTACTCTTTCCCGATCCCGTAGACCCCGAAACCAGGAAAAGGCCGGGAGACAGTATATCCGGAATCATCTTGGAGATAACTCCTATCGATCCTATCTTTTCCGCCAAAGGAACGTCTCCCGGCAATACTCTCACGAAAAGCTGAGACTTTCTCTTTGAACGGGAAAATCTCAGTCTCAATCTCTTTCCGTCAAAATCACAGGCTCTGTTCCCGCGATCCCACGAACCGAGCATAAATACGTTGGAAGAAATCATCATAATTCCTTCGGAAGGAACATATACGTCGGTCTCGATCAACTCGCCGTGCCGACGAAACCATATGTTTTCCCCTTCCGTCAAATGAACGTCCGTAACTCCCGGACTTCCTATCAGCTCCCGCGTCTTTAATATATAGGGAGCATCGGAAGAATCGTAAACCGCTAATATATCTTCATACATGGAGTTGATGCAACTTCCTTTCTCTGATATAAGTTTTCACGGCAGTATTCGTCCAAAGAATTTCCTTCGCGGACCTTCTTTCTTTATCTCTTTCCATATGCATTCCGCCGAGATAGGCCTGCGAAATTCTGAAGGCAGCGTAATCATCTCCGAAAAATATGCCGAGAAGCCTTTCTATGGCTCCGACGACGCCGTCTCCGTGAATGGTGGAAAATACGGTATGTCCCGTCTCCGCAGCCAATAACGCTGCATCTGCCGTTGTCCTGTCCCTGATTTCTCCCACCAGTATCACGTCGGGGTCTTCGCGCAACGACCTTTTTACCGCTTCTGCAAAATTTTCCGTATCGTGCTGCGTGGCATGGCCCTTCATGGGAATAAGAAAGTACTCGATGGGATCTTCTATGGTGACTACGTGAATGAAAAGGTTGTCGATGTAATATTGAAGAATGGAAGCAAGGGCGGTACTTTTGCCGGACCCGGCAGTTCCCGAGACCAGGAAAAGGCCCGGCTTCGGACGATCCATCGCCGTTACTATCTCTACTCCCGCCGTATCCGCCACGGACAAGGGCTTAAGCGGAAGAAGACGCAAAAAGACATATTCGTCCGCTACGGTTATCCTTGCATTCTTCGTGCAGTCCGTTCCCCGAACAAAATCGCGACAGGACGTCTCGGGAAGGACGACATCAAAGAAATCGATCTTTTCCAGCGATCCGTCTAAATGACGAACATAGATATCATTTTTAAAGTGAACGTCGGTTAATTCTTCTATGGGAAAGGGAACCTTTACGACCATTCTTCAATCTTCCTTTTCTGAGACTTCGTAAGATAAGGATAGGCAAGAAGATAATCTTTAAGTTTATCCTTCAAGGCTTCTTCCTTCGGCCGTATACGTCCGTTTACGGCGCCTTCGTAGATTTCAAAAAGGTTCAGCGTAATCCTGTAGCCGTGAGTTTTGCGCTGAAACAAAAACAGCGTCTTCGGCGGGCGGCCGACGAAATCTACCATGAAAAAGTCGCACCCGTCGATGACGAATTCCTTTTTTATAAGAAGACTCATGAAATCGTGCAGTCTCTTTAATTCGTCGTAAAACATAAATTCTCTCATTTTATTCACCTTCATACAAAAACCGAAATAAGCATGTTTCCCGAAAACACATAGGTAACTCCGCCCACTCTTACGTAATACTCCTTTCTCGTGATCGGCCCTTTCCTTGAGAGCCTGACCTTATTCTTTCTTCGTGCCTTGCCCGACTTATATCTGTTGTAGGCAACTTTCAGGTCGTGTTCCAGCATGTCCGTCCGAACGGGAGCAAGGCGCTGTTTCAATCTCTTTACGGCGTGGTCTGTCGCTTTGAGTCCGTTTGACTCGATGATTTCTTTTATCCTGTCTTTAGAAACTTCACAGATCATCATTTTAACGACACCAGCCTTATCAGCCTTTGATTGCCCGAAGCATACCGTCCGGGCGGAATCTCTTTCCTGTAAGGTCCGACCTTCAGATATTCTGCGAGCCTTACAATAGGATGCTCCTTCAGCGAGTCGCTCCACTCGTATCCCGTATAAACTAAAACGGGCATCCTTGGAATTCCCGGCTCGAAAATTTCTTTTACCAAATTTATGTCAAAGGCGACTTCTTCGGGATCCTGGTCAAGGGGCTCTCCGCCCGTGATCACTATTCCCGAAGGCGTCCAGCCGTACTCTCTTCGTTCGACGAGCCAGTCTCGGAACTTTCTTCTGCATGCTCCGGGCTTGAATTCCCATAACCATTCGTTGTGACATCCGTCGCAGGCTCTTCCTTCGAGAGCTCTTCTGCATCCCGAGTAAACGAGTCTGACGGATATCCATCCTTCGAGTCCGTCTTGAAAATCGATATCGTATTTAACAAGCATGTGTTCACCCCCTTGGAGAATCTAAAACCCGATTCGGGATAAAAAACGAAAAAGATACATAATCCTAAAAGAACGCATATAAAAACAGAAAGAATTATTGTTTTCATTCGGTAATAAAGTATTTTCCTGTTCTTCTTTTCGATGATTTCTCTCATTTCAAGGAGAAGCGACTTCGCCTTCTCCAGTCGTTCAACGGCTCTCGCTCTGTCTCTTTCGACGTCTTCCAATCTGTTTCTCAGCGTCTTTTCCACTTTATATCGCCACCGGCAGCCATAAAAATATCGCCGTCAGCCCGATAAGGGCAAAAAACACCTTTTGGGCACTTCCAAAAAAGAAGGCAATGAAAACGGGAATCAATACCGCAATATCCCACTCGGAAGCGACCTTGAAAGTCCCGACAAATCCCAAAAACAAAAGAAAAAGATCTATAAAAATCCCGAGCGGAGTATTGTAATATCTGTCCCAGTAAAACTTCTTGAATCCCACCTTTCTTTTCAGGAATAAAGACCTTACTCCGCCCTGGATCATGTCTCCCATTAAATGGACGACCCACCCGGCGCAGAAACATGCCGCAAGGTATCCGTATCTGACGGGAACAAGCAAAAACAACAACAGTCCGATAAAGGGAATCTCTATCGAATGAAATAAACTCAACCTGTGTTGTTTTTCCTTAAACAGCAAATCTATATCGGGGAAAGCCGCTCCCATGAGAAGGAAGCGAACATGCGGTTCGCAGTAAGCAATGAATGGAGATACGGCAAGGGCGCTTGCAAGGTGAGTCTTGAGCTTCAAGGCTTCCGACTCTCCTTTACGCAGGCGATCATATCGTCGAACGACACGATCCGCTTGTCGTAAGAAGGCACCGATACGAATTTTTCGCCTAAACTTCTTAATACGACGTTCGGTTTGCCGAGATATTCTTCGGCAAAGGACTCGTCCATCAAGAAACAGCGAATTATTGAATTTTCACCGTCTTTTCTTTTAGTTACAAGTTTTGTTTTTTTGTGGTAATAAAGGATTTTATCCAAAAGGGACTCCTTGTCTTCCGGGCTTCGCGTTTTTGAACACATCCTGCCTAAATGGCATCTCGCCGTGTCGGTAAGACAAAAGGAAGAAAGGATTTCTTCGATCTCCTTGGGAAGGATATCTCCTACAAGATCAAAAATTTGTTTCCTGATACCGTTTCTGTCAAGTACGTGGACAAGCCAAACGTCTTTTGCTTTTGCGGCCTTTCTTCGTGCATTTTTTACCTTGCATGGATTAACGAAAAGGGCATCTTTCGGGTGTATGTAATGCGGAATCGGACCCGTGACTTCTACGAAAAAATCGTATTCGGTTACGTACAGATCGGGGTCTGCCGTATCGCAGCCGTTTTCTTTGGCGCTTCCCTTTATTCTTTCCGTGCTCATTGCGCCAAGTCCGTAAGGTTCTACCTTTACTTTGAGAGCCTTTTCCAGCATGTTTTTGATATGCTCTTCTCTCTTTGCGGTCAAGGGCCAGTACTTCTCGTATCTGTCCCGTAAGTTCTCCCTATTTGTCATCATATTTCTCCTTTTAAAATTATGTCTTTCATCTCTTCGGCTGAAGAGATTTTAAGCAGGGAAGAAACGCCCTTTGTAAAAGGCTTCTTCGATACGCAGAAAAGAAAACTTTTCTTCCCCTTCAGTTTTACGGAAAGAATTGCTCTCAGGCGGGAATCGTCTTCGTAGACAACGCCGTTCATGGCATCCATGCTCATCTTCAGGCGATTATCCACATCGGCGCGGTCGTTCCACCAGCAAAACATGGCGTGGAGATCTTTGCACTTAAAAAGGGGGATTTCTTTATTAAGGGATTTAACTTGCCATTTGAAGGCTTCTTCCCATTCGGCGACTTCGACCGGCTTATAAATTCGTCCGTTGGTAGTCCTGTACAGGGAGTTTACGGAAAATGGCGGGTCAGTTGTTCCGCAACAAATAAAATGAGTTTTATTAAAGAAAACGTCCATAACAAATCTCCTTTCGTTATGTATTTTACAGTTAAATACTATAACAAAAGGAGATAATTGTCAACAACTAAAATCAGTTAAGATCAATATTTCCATTTCCTTCCGGATCTTGCCAACTCCCACATGACGAGATCAAAATCGCTTTCTTCGCACTCTACGTCAAGCAAACTTTCTACGGGAACATCGTTTACCCGAAANNTCTATGGAAAGCACCATTTCTCGCAGCGTCATTTTCGATTCTCCTTTAAAAACTTGATAATTTCATATTTATCGGGATTGGGAAAAAATAAAAACCTGCCATCGGGAACAAAGCCGTTGAGTATCATATTGGCAAGCTCGACGAGTCCTTCCGGTCCGAAATCCGCTTCCACGGGAAGCATTTCGTAAACCGCGGAAACGTCCGCTCCTTTTAATATCATTCCGTTGACGAGAGCTTGATTTACTTCTTCCTTTAGGAGCAGGAGTTTGCCGAATTCGTTTATCCCTGCGTGTCCGATATGATGACAGCTGTGACACAGCGGACATAGCGTTATCAGGTTTTCGGGAGAATTATCGTAATGTCTGCCTTCTTTGTGGTGTACGTTCATATACTTTAAGGAACGAATACCGCAGTAAAAACACGTAAAATCGTCCCGTTTAAGGACGGCTTCGCGTATTTTTCTCCAGTCCTTGGGCAGTCCTTCTTCTCGCCATTCCCTGACGGCGGAAAGCCTTAGAATACGAGCTGACTGAACCTGTCCCATGACATAAATCTCTCCGGAAACCCGCCGGAAAGGGAGACTTCGACGCCAAGATGTTTCAGGCAGTAAAGTCCGTACATCAGGTAAGAAACTCCTTTTCGGCCGTCGATGCGCTCCGCTTCCGCCCTGCATGCTTTAAGAAAATTCTCGACGTCTCTTTTAAATTCTTCGGGATTAAAATCAAGATTTATCCGAAAATTATCAAATGCAAAGGAGACGGAATAAAAACCGTTTCCGATCTTAACCCCGCGAAGAGTCAAAAAGGCAGGAAGTACTTCTGACCACTTATTCCCTAAGACGTCTTCTCCTTCGATGCAGGCAACTCCGATAAAGCAGCCTACGTCTCCTTCAATCCTTGTAAGCCCGCCCTTCATGGGAACCTTTCTTCCCATGTCCTGCAGGCATATATCGGATGCCGCTGCCTGCGAAAGCAGTCCGTAAAATTCGTCTTCTTCGATATTGAAGAAGTCGCTAAACTTCATAAATCTTCACCGAATTCTCTCCGAACAGGAAACGGAGATTTCCTATGTTTATTTCACATCCCGCTACGGCCTTTACCTTCACTCCCGATGCCGTTATAAATCCGTCAAAAAATATCTCGATATTGTTCATGCGAATGGGCTCCTTTTTTAATATCTTTTTTTCCGCCGGGCGATTTTCCTTTTTCGGCTCTTCTTTCGGCTCTTCCCGGACATCTTCTTTAACGTCTTCTTCTTTTTCGATAAGTTCTTCTTCGACAAGTTCTTCGAGTTCTTCTGTTTCTTCGTCGCCGTCGCCAAAAAGAAACTCCCATTTTTCTTCAAGATTCTCGTCAAGATTCTCGTTGACCATTATCGTTGCTCCTTTCCAAAATCGTTTTTCTTAATATATCACAATTACTAGAGTTAATCAACTGTTGGATATAAGAAAATATATCTTTTAACAACTTATCCGATATCTCTATTTTCATTAACTCTCCGTCGCGCGATTCGGTAAAGGATACTTCGGGAATGTCAAACCAGCTTTTGATGCCGGAAACTTTTTTCCAATTGTCGTAAGTAAAATAAAGAATTCCTTCCACAAAATATCCGTTCCAAAGCACGACTTCGCCCTTTAAAATCGGCACCGAAAAAGAAAAAGAATAATCTTTAAGGTATATCCGCGAATAATCTTCGAAGTTTGTTTGTTCTTCTATCCAGGAATTGGGAATATTCCAGTGGGAGCGCAAAACCCACTCTCCCGCATCGACTTTTCGGGAAAAAAGACGCAGGTCGTCCAAAAGGGACTTCTTCAGGCTTTCGATTTGACCTTTGGCGGAAGAAAAGAAAGTAATTTCTATCTCCTTTACCTTTTCTTCGTCCATTCTGTAAACTATGCGGGAGTCTTCGCTCGCTCCGTAAAGTTCTCTTCCGTCGGGGCTTCCCGCCACTACGGCTACGTCTTTAAATATTTTTGCCCACTCGACTAAACTCTTATCTTCTCCGTTATATAAAAACGCCACTTCGTAGGGACACATCGAATAAAAAGAATAATAAACCTTAGAGACTACGACATCGGGGCAGGGAAGTTCATAAATTTTGTTTCTTATAAATACCGTCAAATCTTCTTCCTTGTTTGTGAATTCGGAGACTTCAAGCGCTATGTCGTAGCTCAATCTGATATCGGCCCTAAACTCGCAGTTTTCGATCATATGAGAAAGAAGCCACGCCGAAGCGGGCAAATCGTCAATCAATATATCCGGAATAAAAGAAGACTCCAGCCTTTGTCTGGTTACTTCCAGGGCGAGTTTCTTTAATTCGTCTTCCGTTACGATCGGTTCTTTTTTATTTAAAAAAAAGAATAATAAAGCCGCGATACAGATGATCGGAACAACCGCGAAAAGAACTTTTTTCACTTTAACCACGCTCCGTTACCAGATTATGTCAAGATATGAAATATCTATTTGAGACGAAAGGAATTCCGCAATCAGCGACCAAACGCTTCTTAAATCCTTTCCTTCAACGACGAATATATCGGGAGACACAATCCCGCTGTCTATTTGAGCCGAAAGGTTGGGAATAAAGGCCGAAATCCTTTCTCCGGAAAGGGGAGTAAAAAGATTTCCCAAAACGGTAGAAGTAAACTTCCATCCCGAACCTTCAATTAAATTTCTTATCTTCTTTGCTTCCCTTTTATTTCTCCTTAAGGCTCCGAATTCGTCAAAGGAAAGTCCTATGCTTGAGTCGTAAGCGCCGAGCGATAAAACGGAAGCGCTCAGAAAATCGTCTACATCTATATCTTCGAAAGAATAAACAACAGGTATATTTACGTTCTCAAGGTGCGTCGTAAAATCCCTGTAGAACCTGAGATCGGGAAAGCTGAAAAATGCAAAGGCAAAAAGCGAAAATACGATCATCAAAACTATTCCTACATATCCCTGTCTCATCTGAGAACCGGAACTCCTTTTTCGTTGTAAAGCAGCTCGTAATCTTCGGGATCTCCGATAACTATTCCCGAAGACAGCAGCTCTTCCAAGTTCTCCGGCGGACGTTCGTACAAAATATGAAATACGGAAACCCCCAGCTTGACGGAAACTTCGTCTCCCGCTTTTATCAGGTCCTTTTCCATATCCTTCGCGCTTTTAAACAAACCTACCGTGGGAAGGACTCCTGCCATCAATATCGAAATTATGACCAGGGAAACTACTAATTCGACTATCGTAAAACCTTTTCTTCCCATTCTTTGTCTCCCATGAAAAGCCGCGCCTTTCGGGCTTCGTAGTCCCACATAATCGCAAAGGGAATCTCCAATCCTTCTACGTACTGTATATATCCGGAAATTGCATAATGATCTTCTATTTTTCTCGCTACCGCCGTGATATCCGCAAGACGCCGTCTGGCATTGATATCCATTGAAGTCTGTCCGAGATCGACGCCGTAGGATTTTGTTATTACTATCTTCGTCGGCGACAGAGAAAGTAAATTTTTGGGCTCTCCGCTGATATCCCACGTTCCCAAAGTCGGAGTTAATTTATCCCACTTTATTTTTACCGAGTATGTCTCTATCCACGCTCCGATCTTATCCACTCGGACGGACCATCCTTCCGTTCCTTTAATCTCCGAATCTTCCGATACAAAAACCTTAGACCACGGAGACGCAAAAGAAGGAACGGCAAAGCAAAAAAGGATTAAAAATACGGCAATTGCTTTTTTCATCTTAAATCCCCCTTTCTGTAACGAATAACCAAAGATACGACCTTATCTTCAACGACGGCGCCGGGCAGCTCGACGGATATCGAGACGGGATCAACTCTGACGTATTCTTTTACAGTACATTCGATAAGGACGTTTTTCCCGTTTTCCATGTCTTGAAAATCAAAGGTAACGTCTTCCAATCCTTTGAAATAACTTAAAGTAAATTTTCTGTCCGTCAATCTTGAAAAATCATCAAGGTCCATTTCCCCGCTTGGCAGTAAATCACTGANNGAATAATCCCGAAAAGAATATGGATAAACAGGCAACGACAAGAAGAAGCACGGTAAGCGTATATCCGCTTTTACTCCGCTTCACTTTTTATCACGCTTTCCATTCTTGCAAGAACTCCTATGAGACTATCCGGAGAAACGAGACCGAGACGCATCTTTTCCTTTGCATCGCCCATAAGATCTCTTCGTCCGAGAGAAGTGAAAAATTCGTGGAGCCTTATCGGCCTGTCGATAAATTTTTCCCACCCTTCGTACAATGCAAGGGGAGCTATCTCGAATATGCCGATGCGTCCCTTGTATCCGCGACCCCTGCAGGTCGGACACATTCCGTCTTTAATTTTTCCCGTTCCTTTATAAAAGGGAAATTCCCGCGACAGTCCCAATGTAGACAAAACTTGATCGGTGGGATCATATTCTTCGGTACAGTCGGGACAGTTTTTTTGAACGAGCCTTTGTGCGATAATTCCGTTTAAATTTCCCACTATCAGGTAAGACGGAACGCCCATGACCAGAAGCCTTTGAGCCGCGGTCCATGCGCTGTTCGTATGGAGAGTAGAAAAAACGCTGTGGCCGGTATTTGCCATCTGCGTAGCTATTATTGCGGTTTCTTTATCTCTTATTTCGCCCAACAATACGATATCCGGGTCGAGTCTCATTAAGCTTTTCAAAATATCGGCAAAGGAACGCCCTTCCCTTTCCGAGACCTGTATTTGATATGCGTTATCCAAATGGTATTCCACGGGGTCTTCCACGGTATAACAAACCTGCGATTCGAGATCAAGCATGCGAAGTACGGAATTTAAAGTGGTAGTTTTTCCCGAAGAAGTAGGTCCGGTAACAAGGAGTATCCCCGAAGGGGCGCTGTAAAGCTGACGAACCGTCTGAAGGTCATCGTCTAAAAGCCCCAGCTCCGTTAAAGAAAGCTGCGCATGTCTGTAAAGTATGCGAAGCTGAAGTTTCACCGCGTCTAAAGTAGCAGACATCAAATAGGTAGGAACGGCAGCTACACGAACGTCAAACATTATCCTGTTATACGGAAATTCCATACCGCCGTCCTGCGGCTCCCGTTTTCGGGTGGTATCCATGTTCGCCATTGTCATGATCCTGTTAACCAAAGTATTGTACTCTACGGTGCTGAAGCGTGCGTCTTTCAGATAATCTCTCATATTTCCGTCTATTCTCGTTCGAATCCACAAACCGCCCCTGGCATGAAGCGGGCTTATATGTATGTCCGTTCCGTTTTGCGATATCGCGAAGGACATCACGTCATAAAAAAGTTTGCCCGCGGCCTGTTCTTCGTCCCTGTTGAATACCGATACGGAAGAAGTGGCCGATATATCCGCAAGAAGGGAAGAAATATCCGACGACTCCGCTAGATACCCTATTATTTCGGTAGAAACATCATATATGGATATCCCGATATCGTGATCCGCAAAGTACCTTTTAATATAACTGTCGATTAACAGGGATACTTCGTCATATATCCACGGATCGGAGACTACGACGTGAAATTTCCAAATCTGTATCGGCTGATCGACGCGGCTTTCCGTTTCAAGCCTGAAAGGAATAACGCCCAATCTCATCAGCGTGTCCGAAGGAAACTCCGCTATAAAGGAATAATCCGCCCTTAAATCGTCAAGAGATCTCCTGTCCAGTCGCGGTATATGAGTCATTCCGAGATATCGTGCGAAAACTTCCAGGATATCGGACTCATGAACGTAACCAAGCTCGATCAAAACAGATCCCAGCCTGGTTCCTTTTTGTTTTTGAAGGGCCAGGGCTTCCGTAAGCTGTTCCCTTGTTATCTTTCCTTGCTCTATAAGGATTTCGCCCAGCAACTTCAATCCGGGCAGATTTTTAATCCAACTCATAATTTCACCTACTTTAACGGCGGAACCCAAATCTCAGGCTCTTCGTCCTGCTTGGATTCGCCGGCTTTCTCGGACTCTTCGTCAGGATTTTCTTGTGTAACTTCGCTTGCTTCTTCGACGTCTTCGTCTTTCGAGAAGTATTCCTTGACTAAAGAACCCCATTTTTCTTCGTATTCCTTATCCGACCTTTTAGGTTTTGGTTTCTCGAGATCTTCGACTTCCGGAACAATCTCGGATTCTTCGACATCCGTTTCTTCTTGTTCTTCCGTCGCATTTTCTTCTAAGTCGGCTTTTTCTTGTTCTTTCGGTATATTCTCGTCTTCGAAAAGCTCTTTTATTTCCTTTTCCTGTACCGGTTTTATCTCTATCGTGGTCTTTTCGTATTCCTTTTTTAGCGATTCAGGCAGCCCGGAGTTCGAATAATTTTCTACGATCGTGGGCCTTAAGAAAACAATTACCGTACTTCTTTCCGTTTCCGTCTTCGTATTTCTAAATAACTCGCCAAACAGCGGTATATCTCCAAGAACCGGGACCTTGGACATATTTTTAATATCTCTGTCGTTGATAAGTCCGCCGATGACGATAGTTTCGTCGGGATCAAGGAGCATCTCGGTTTCAACTCTTCTTTCGGAGATTATCGGCGCGGAAACTTCTCCCAATCTTTTTTCTCCGATGATGGAAGAAGCTCGCGGAGTTACCTTCATGTAAATTACTCCGTCGTCTAATACCGTCGGAAGTATTTCCAGAGATATCCCGACGTTTTTCCATTCCGTGTTTATCTCTCCGTCGCCGTCTTTTGTCAGTATCGGCATCTGCGTTTCCGATACGAAGGCAGCCCGTCTTCCCGACATGACCCTTACCTTGGGATTTGCCAAGACCCTTCCGTGTCCCGTTCCGTGAAGGGCGGTTATCATAGCTTCCGCTTCCCATGGAGAAATTCTCCAAAACTGACCGAACCGGGACGTGTAATATCTCATCGGATCGTTTTCGGGATTTTGATCGGGAGCTTCTTCCTGAAACTTCAAGGGATTGGTCATTACGTTCCAATCAGTGCCGAGATCCTTGTTTTCGTTATAGGTAAGCTCGACAAACAAAGCCTGCATTTCCACCATCGGCTTAGGCCTGTCTATCTTTGCTATGACGTCTTTTACGGTATTCAATATCTCGTTGCTTGATGCGTAAACTACGACGGAATTATAATTTTTCTCGTCTTCGTCATCTCCCGCAAGCTCCGAAACGGAAATCAGCGATTTAAATTCATCGCCGAATATGTCTTCAAGTGCCTTTTGTACGTCTTTTGCCCCTACGAACTTCGTCGTAATGGTATCCATGACCGCTCCTTTGAGACGGGTTTCCTGTTCCTTTCTCTTTTTCTCTTCCTGAGATACGCCTTCGGTTTCTTCTCCGTCCGCGCGAACTATGAAAAGTCCTTCCGCTTTTTTGGTAATGGTAACTCCCGCGGAAGAAGCTATCATTTCTAAAGCTTCTTCGAATCCGACGTCGGTAAGCTCGACGGACACCATCTTCCCCGCAGCTGCTGCCGAAATGGAAAAGCTTACTCCGTAAAGTTTTCCGAGATTTTGAAAGAGATAGCCGACAGGAACGTTCGAAAAGGACATCGAAACCGTATCGGCAAAAACAGGAACGCTGAAGAAAAACAACAATATAAAGATACAAACAAATTTTCTCAAACTTTTCACCGCCTTACGGGCTTGCATATTGCTCCGGAACCGTAGCAAAGGAAAACTCATATTTTCGTTTTTCCGATGTTCCCGCACATAAAACGAAGGAAACATATTCCTTGGATATATTTACATCTTCAAGAAAATAACCGAAAGGTATGTCCTTCGTTTTCCATTCTCCGCCTTCTTTTTTAAACAGCCATATTTGGACATTGCCTGCGAAATTTAACGTAAGAACCGCAAAATTACCGCTGAGAGAAACACCGATAGGAGAAATATTGGGAAATTTTACGGATTCCGTGTCTTTAAATTCGGCAGAAGCGGAAACCGGAGAAGACGACGATAACAAGGCCTTTAAATATTCCATTCCAAAGACGTAAGAAATCGCGGGTAAAACTTTTTCCGCTTCCTTTTCCTGTTTCTCGGGGTCCCAGCCGCGAATATCTTCAAGTAATGTTCCTGCCGATAAACTGCGAAGTTTAACCTGCAGATCAAATACCTTAGGTTCTATTTTTTCTATTCCCAAATCGACCGGAGACTTTAAAAAACTCCAGACGGCGGACGCACAAAAGGCCGCGACTATCAAGAAAAAAAACAAAATAAAGATTTTCTTTAAGTCCTTCACGACGTGATCACCATAGCTTCCAGCTCAACGTTAAATACGTCCGTTTCGGCTTCGTTGATCTCTTCCTTTAAAAGCTGGAGTTGTTTCGGATTTCTTTGCAGTTGATCGAACCTGCTTATTATCCGAGCGGGCGAATTTCTCGGAACAATATCCAGCTTTTTTACAAAAAAAAGTTTTCTTACTGAAGAAACGCCGAGCATGAAATTCTTTAATTTATCGGAATGTACCAAACCTTTTATGGAAAGGGAGACTTCGTCTTTGGAAGTCTGTTTTACCGATACGTCCATGACGATCATCCCTATGCGGGACATCTCGTTGGATATTTCCGACGTAAGTTTCGTCGAATCATATTTGGATCTTTCTATTTCTGCCTTTAATTCTCCCAGACTGCCTTCTACCGAAGGAAGTCTTGAAACGGATGCCTTCAGAGATTCAATCTTCGGCTCTGCCTTTTTGAATTGAAACAAAAACGCAGCGTCTCGTCCTATGGACTTCCCGAAATGCACGGAAGCAACGAGACAAAAAATACATAAAATTATGCCTAAAAACGCCACTCTCTTTGTCTTGTCATTCATAGATAACCACCGTCGCTTCGACGTCCTTTCCCCTTAGCGAAGCCGAAGTATACGATTTCACGCCGAAAAGGGAAAACGTTCCTTCGATAGTGTCCTTTAAAGACATAATCCACCTGTTATCTGCTTCTTTCATGACGAGCCCCTTGAATTTCCATATCCCGAGCACGACGGTCTCGTCTATTCCCTTTCCCGTCTCGACGACAAAAGGCTCCTTTAAATTGCCGATTTCTTTGGTTTTCTCGAAAGATATCGAGTCAAAAAAGAATCCCGTTCTCGAAGAAGAAAGAATTACGGCGCTTTGTACGTAAATCGGGACCTTCAATTTCATACTGGCATACTTTTCGTAGGTCTCCATGTCTTTTATCACATTGCCGTATTCGTTTAAAACTTTGTTTGCATCGGCAATTACCGCATTTATTCTCGCTTCCGTTTTCGACCTGAAGGAACCCAAGACAAAAGAAGAAAAAACAATAATACATAAGACGACTAGAATAAAGATGCCGCTTTTCGCCACTTCGGCGGATACTTCCTTTTTTAGAAACTCGTCCGATGCGGACTTTTTCCAATCGTCAAAGACGGGATTGGCGTATTTCTTTTTNNACGGAACGTTCTCCGGAAACCACAAAGACCTGAGAGATAAGGTCCGTTTTGAAAAATCTCCCTGCTTTGTGGTTCATAAAAATTATTTTTTCCTTTAAAGAATTTGAAACGTTGGATTTTACGACGTCGGAAGATAGGGTTATGGGAATGCCTTCGACTATGGCACAGGAATATAAACATATTTCGTAGGCACGACATTCAACGATGAGATAAGTACTTTTTAAATCAAAAAGAGACCGGATAAAACA
>MTKW01002452.1_pt1 | contig 20523 bp, 16 predicted proteins | sample 1042761 | NCBI WGS metagenome assembly MTKW01 (sample SAMN06205366, study PRJNA360243) | anaerobic digester metagenome | biome: Wastewater treatment plant; feature: Anaerobic digester sludge; material: sludge; isolation source: anaerobic digester fed with sludge from wastewater treatment plant ... | reverse complement strand
AATAGTCTAAATGAATAATAAATCAATCGTATCACCTTTAAGCAGTCCCGTGAGACTGTAAGGTAAGTAGGAATAACTATGGCTATTTTAAGCCTGCTTACTTTGTGGTAAGCAGGCTTTTTGATAAAAGCAGGTTTTTTAATCTTAATATTCCCCTTTAAATTGGTCCCGTGAGGCTAGTAAGGGTTATACCGTACATTCGGGTAGTAATTGTGTACATACTCTACTCCTAGTCTCAAGGCTGGGAGTATTTTTATTGGCTAATCTGTTTCCGCGGGAAACATTATTCTAGGAGGCGAAGAACATGGGGTTAAAAGCCAAAGATTTGCTGACTATCGAACAACTGTCAGCGGAGGACATTGAATTAATTTTGCACACAGCCAAGGAGATGAAGTCTATCATCAAAAGGGAGATCAAGAAGGTACCAACCCTGCGCGGGAAGACCTTTATAACCCTGTTTTATGAACCTAGTACCAGAACGAGAACTTCTTTTGAACTGGCCGGCAAGTACATGAGTGCTGATGTTGTTAATATCTCTACCACAACCAGCAGTGTCACTAAGGGTGAAACCTTGAAGGATACGGGTAAAACTCTGGAAATGATGGGTTGTGATATCGTAGTAATCCGTCATAGTATGGCCGGTGCTCCCCAGCTATTGGCTCAGAACCTAAGAGCCAGAGTAATTAACGGTGGCGACGGCTTTCATGCCCATCCCACTCAAGCCCTGTTGGATATGTACACCATCAAAGAAAAGCTAGGAGGATTTAAGGGCCTAAAGGTAGCTATTATCGGTGATATTCTCCATAGCCGGGTAGCCAGATCTAATCTACAAGGCCTGAAAAAAATGGGAGCTGATGTCTGGTTCTGCGGTCCGCCTACATTGCTACCGGCAGGTCTGGACAAAATGGGTGTTACAGTGACAACTGATATGGAAGAAGCCTTGCGGGATGCTAATATTGTGCTGATGTTAAGGATTCAATTAGAACGGCAAAAGGCTGGACTTTTCCCGACTATTCGCGAATATGCTCAACTGTACGGCTTGACTAAAGAACGCTTAAAACTAGCTGACAAAGATGCACTGGTTCTTCATCCTGGACCGATTAATCGGGGAGTAGAGATTTCAGCCGAGGTAGCAGAAGGTCTGCAATCTGTGATTAACGAACAGGTTACTAACGGAGTAGCTGTGCGTATGGCTTTATTGTATCTGATGCTGGGAACGAAGGAGGAATATTGATGGACTATATTTTGCAGGGTGGTTTGGTTATTGACCCCATAAACGGACTGGAAGAGGAACTTGATCTGCGTATCCAAGACGGCAGGATTACTGAGCTAGGAACCGGCCTTGAGAGTCGGGAGGCTGAAGTTATTGACTTACGTGGCAAGATAGTGGCTCCAGGCTTTATTGACATTCATGTGCATTTAAGAGAGCCAGGAGGAGAGGCTAATGAGACCATAAAAACAGGTTGCCAGGCAGCGGCTGCAGGTGGATTCACAGCAGTAGCGGCTATGCCTAATACCAAACCCTGTGCGGATAATGAAGGGGTAGTAGAATTAGTCATTAGACGTGCCCGTGCTGTAGGGTTAACTAAGGTTTATCCCATCGGTACAATCAGTAAAGGCATGGAAGGACAAGAGATTGCCGAAATTGGCAGCCTTTATAAAGCAGGAGCGGTAGCCATATCCGATGATGGCCTTCCAGTGGTGAGCAGTGAAGTAATGCGCCGAGCTATGGAGTATAGCAAGATCTTTAATATCCCGGTAATTTCCCATTGTGAAGAACCGAGTCTGGCGGAGAACGGTCAAATGCATGAAGGTTACTGGTCTACTATGCTAGGCCTTAAGGGAATACCAGCTGAATCTGAGGAAATCATGGTCGCCCGGGATATATTGTTGGCTAAGCTTACTGGAGCTAAGCTACATCTGGCCCACCTCAGCACCAAAGGCAGTGTGGCTCTTTTGCGTTTAGCCCATAGCTGGGGGCTGCAGATCACAGCTGAGGCTACTCCCCATCATATCCTCCTTACTGATGAAGATGTGGTTGGATATAGCACCAGTACTAAAGTTAATCCTCCACTACGCAGTGCTGAAGATGCGGAGGCAGTACGGCAAGCTGTAATTGACGGAACTATTCAGTGCTTAGTAACGGATCATGCTCCCTGGTCCAGGGAATTAAAAGATCAAGAGTACGCCTTGGCTCCCAATGGTATCTCTGGTTTAGAAACAGCAATTCCAGTCTGCTGGGATACCTTAGTAGTAAAAGGCGGTATGAGCCCTAAGGAATTGATTGCCCGGTTTACTAAAGGACCGGCCCAAGTGATAAATCTTGATTGTGGCATAAGAAAAGGTTTAGCTGCGGATCTGACTGTCATAGATCCTGAATTGAAAAAAACTGTCCAAGTGACAGACTTCTATTCCCAAGGTAAGAACAATCCCTTTGAGGGCAGAACCCTGCAGGGCTGGCCAGTGCTCACTATAGTTGACGGGAAAGTTGTCATGGAAGACGGAAGAGTGAAGGAGTGATTATCCAGTGAAGGCTTACCTCTGTCTGGCTGACGGCCGAATATTCCCCGGGGAATCCATTGGGTTGGCTGGGGAAACTGCAGGTGAAGTAATTTTTCACACCGGCATGACTGGCTATCAAGAAATCCTTACCGACCCTAATAGTGCAGGGCAGATTATTACTTTCACTTATCCTCTGATTGGCAATTATGGTGTCAACAAAGAAGATGAACTGGGGAAGGAAGTTTTAGCCCGAGGAATAGTAATTAAAGAAGCATGTTCAAAGCCTAGTAACTACCGGAGTGAGCAGAATCTACATGCCTACTTGGTAGAAAAAGGTGTAGTGGGGATCAAGGATGTTGATACCCGCGCCTTGACCCGCCATTTGCGGACAATAGGATCAATAATGGGGTTAATTAGCTGCGAGACTGACTTAGCGGAGTTGAAGAAACGGGCCGCTGCCTTGGCATCTTCCTGTGAGTCTTTTTCCGATAGCTCTACTGCAAGCCATCCCACAAGCTCTTCCGCATCCTCTGTTGCAAGTCCTTCCATGACTTATCCCCATTCTTTATCTGGTTTTCAACTGCTCCAATATCTTTCGACCCAAAAAATCACTACCATAACAGAGGGTCAATATCCCATAGTTATAGTGGATTTTGGAGCATCGAAAAGGACAATTCAAGCCTTACAAAATCTAAATTGTCAGCTAACAGTGGTGCCGGTAACTACTACTGCTCAAGAAATATTAAAACTTGAACCCTGGGGAGTAGTGCTTTCTGATGGCCCTGGTAACCCCCAAGATGCTATTAATGTCTTAGCTGTAGTGGAAGCAGTATTAGAACGGGATATACCTTTAATGGGCATCGGTTTGGGTCATCAGTTATTGGGCTTAGCCTTAGGAGCTAAGACTTCAAAACTAAAAAATAGTCATCGTGGTGACAATCAGCCGGTGAAAAACTTAGCCACAGGCAAAGTGCATATTACCAGTCAAAACCACGGTTTTATTTTGGAGGGAATTGACCCCAAGGATAATAGGAGCCAACAGTTCAGTATTACTCATCTAAACTTAAATGATCGGACTATCGAAGGAATACGCCATAATTCTAAACCGGCTTTTGCAGTCCAGTTTCAACCTGAGATTTTTCCAGGAGCCCAGGGCACCCATCACTTGTGGGAAGACTTTCTTCAACTAGTTCAAGAATTCGGCCGAGAGAAAAGGGGTGGGCAGTATGCCTAAAGATTTGACCTTAAAAAAAGTAATGGTAATAGGTTCTGGTCCCATTGTCATCGGGCAGGCAGCCGAATTTGATTATGCTGGAACCCAGGCATGTCGGACCTTGAAGGAAGAAGGGGTAGAGGTAGTTCTAGTTAACTCCAATCCGGCCACGATTATGACTGATGTGGATATTGCTGATCGTACTTATTTAGAGCCCATCACTCCTGAAACAGTAGAGGAGATTATTAAAAAAGAAAAGCCGGACGGCCTTTTAGGAACCCTAGGAGGGCAAGTAGGCCTTAATACGGCTTTAACTTTAGCTAAAAATGGTGTCTTGGAACGAGAAGGCGTAAAGCTTTTAGGTACTTCTATAGAAGCTATTGAAAAAGCTGAGGATCGTGAGCTTTTCAAAAGCACTATGGCTGCCATAGATGAGCCTGTTCCCGAGAGTATTATTGTTGATAATGTAGAAGATGCTTTAGATTTTGCTAGGGAAATTGGCTTTCCACTAATCGTCAGACCTGGCTATACTCTGGGAGGAACTGGCGGCGGCTTAGCTAATAATGAACTGGAGCTTAAGGAAATTGCAGCTAAAGGCCTGACCTACAGTATGAATAAGCAGCTACTTGTTGAACGTAGTGTAGCTGGTTGGAAAGAGATAGAGATTGAAGTTATGCGGGATGGGGCAGATAACTGCATAACAATTTGCTCTATGGAGAATATTGACCCGGTGGGAATTCATACCGGAGACAGCATTGTGGTGGCTCCGACACAAACCCTCTCTGGCCGAGATTATCAGATGTTGAAGAAGGCGGCCTTGAAAATAATCCGTGCTTTAGGGATTGAAGGGGGCTGTAATATCCAATATGCCTTAGACCCGACTAGTGGCAGATATTATGTGATTGAGGTTAATCCGCGAGTTAGTCGTTCTTCGGCTTTGGCTTCCAAAGCTACCGGTTATCCTATTGCTAAAGTAACTGCTAAGATTGCCTTAGGATATACCTTAGATGAAATACCAAACAGTGTACTAGGTACTACCACAGCTTGTTTTGAACCAACGGTAGATTATGTGGTGGTCAAGATGCCCCGTTGGCCTTTTGATAAATTTACTGGGGCTAAGAGGTCTCTAGGTTCTCAAATGAAAGCTACCGGCGAAGTGATGGCTTTGGGGCGGAGCTTCTCCGCTGCTTTGTTAAAGTCAATCCGCTCTTTGGAAATGGACTTCACTGGTCTGTTAGTGCAGGAGATGAGAAAGTACAGCTTAAAGGAGCTTTTTGCTAAGATTCAGCAGGTAGACGATGAACGGCTTTTTGCAGTAGCGGAAGCTTTACGTCGTGGAGTATCTATGGAACAACTACACCTGATAACCGGCATTGATCTCTTTTTCTTAGAAGGTTTTAAGCAAATAGTTTTTCTGGAAAAGAATTTGGCCGAGAAGAAGAGATGGCAAAGGGAGGATTGGCAGAAGGCTAAAAAATCTGGTTTCTCTGACTATCAGCTAGGCTACCTTTTAGATAAGACAGAAGATGAGGTCAGAGAGATTAGAGATGGAATGGGTATTACAGCAGGTTTTTCTATGGTGGATACTTGTGCCGGAGAATTTGCTGCCACCACCCCTTACTATTACTCTAGCTACTGTGAAGAGAATGAGGTAGAAACTACAGACAGGGAGAAGGTAATAGTCTTAGGTTCTGGACCTATCAGGATAGGCCAGGGCATAGAATTTGACTACTGTTCAGTTCATGCAGCTTGGGCAATTCGGGAAAGCGGTCGAGAAGCTGTGGTGATTAATAATAACCCTGAGACCGTCAGTACCGATCCGGATACATCTGACAGACTATACTTTGAACCCCTTACCCTGGAGAATGTCTTAAATGTAATTGAAGTGGAGAAGCCCTTAGGGGTGGTAGTCCAATTCGGGGGACAGACGGCTATAAATTTGGCCCAACCTCTGGCTGAGCATGGCGTTAAGATTCTCGGTACCAGTGTGGCTGATATTGATCGGGCCGAGGATCGGGAAAGATTTGATGAACTACTAGAAGAGTTAGCTATTCCACGCCCCAAAGGAAGCATGGCCAGAAGTGAAAAAGAGGCTAAAAAGATCGCCGCCGAATTAGGCTTTCCCGTACTGGTCCGGCCTTCTTACGTACTAGGAGGGCGGGCCATGGAGATTGTCCATAATGAGCAGGAGTTAACAACATATCTGGCAGAGGCTGTTAAGCTGTCCCACGAACACCCGGTTCTGGTCGACCGCTATCTACAAGGCAAAGAGGTAGAAGTAGATGCTGTCTGTGACGGAGAAACCGTAATCATCCCTGGTATTATGGAGCATCTGGAGCGTTCCGGGGTGCACTCCGGAGACAGCACAGCTATCTATCCGCCTCAGACTCTTTCAGAAGAGATAATCAAGGAATTGACGGACTACACTGTTAGAATTGCTCTCAGCCTCAAGGTTAAGGGCTTAGTGAATATTCAATATGTCATTTATGAGGATAAGATTTATGTTATTGAAGTAAATCCTCGAGCCAGCCGGACAGTGCCATTTTTGAGTAAAGTAACCGGTATTCCTATGGTAAAATTAGCTATGCGCGCTATCTTAGGAGAGAGTCTGAGCCAAATGGGCTACAAAAGCGGCTTATGGCCCCAAAAAGACTTAGTAGCAGTGAAGATGCCAGTCTTCTCCTTTAATAAGTTGACGGATGTAGAACCTTCCTTAGGTCCTGAGATGAAGTCTACCGGTGAGGTCATGGGACTTGCTCATGATGACGTTTCTGCTCTGCACAAGGCGTTTTTAGCAGCAGGTTACAGTATTCCTCAGCAGGGACAGATTCTGGCCACGATTAATGATAAAGATAAAGCAGAGGCCTTGCCTCTCTTGCAAACCTTTAGTCGTTTAGGCTTTACGATTTGGGCTACTCAAGGTACGGCTAGCTTTTTAGAGAGAAATGGAGTAGAAGTCAAAAAAGTTGCTAAGCTCTATCAAGGTAAACCTAATGTGGTAGACTTAATCACAGATGGTAAGGTAGATTTGGTTATCAATAGTGTGAGTAAAGGCAAGCAGCCCCTTAGGGATGGCTTCCAAATCCGGCGGGCAGCAGTAGAGTTCAATATTCCTTGTCTGACCTCCTTAGATACTTGCCGTGGACTTCTTAAGGTTATAGAGAGATTAGGACAAGACAATTTAGAACCTAAAGCATTGCAAGATTATTAATTCAGACGCATTTTGCTAGCTAAGAAAATAACCTTACTAAACTTAGGAATACAGAGTATATATAGGAGGTGTAAGATTGAAATATCATGAGATTGCCCGGGTACAAAGTCAAGTTAATACAGGAGAAGATATCTACCTTTTAACTCTAAAAAGCCCGGAAATTGCCCGGACAGCTCAACCGGGACAATTCGTTCATCTTCGTACTACTAGTGGTTCAGATCCCCTTCTAAGAAGGCCCATTAGTATCTGCCTAACTAAACCTGAGGAGGGAATAATTTACCTCTGGTATCAAGTGGTGGGAAGAGGGACAACTCTTCTCAGTCAACTTAAAGCCGATGATAATGTAGATCTAATTGGCCCTTTAGGACGTGGATTTACAGTGGAAGAAGGTCAAAAAGCAGCCCTTATCGGTGGTGGCATGGGCATCGCCCCCTTAGTTTTCTTAGGGCATAGGCTGGCTGAACAGCAGAGTATTACGGCTTTTTTTGGTGGTAGGAGTGCGGATAACTTGCCACCTGAAGAAGTTAAGTTCTCTCATAATACAATTCTAGCTACTGAAGATGGCAGTACAGGACAGCAAGGTTTTGTGACAGACGCTCTCGCCTCTTGGCTGGAAAAGGAAAAACCAGATATTATGTATGCCTGTGGACCTCAGGGTATGTTAGATCAAGTATATATACTAGCTAGACAGCAGGGGATTCCCCTCCAGGTTTCTTTAGAAACTACTATGGCCTGTGGAGTGGGAGCCTGCTTAGGCTGTACCTGTGAAAAAGCAGTTAACGACGACGGAACATGGTTCAAGGTCTGTCAGGACGGTCCTGTTTTCTGGGCTGAGGAGGTGAACTGGGATGTCTAATCCTAAGAATGCTCTTAAAGTTAAGTTAGCCGGAATTTCCTTAAAAAACCCGGTTTTAACAGCCTCAGGGACTTTTGGCTTTGGTGAGCATTTCAATGATTTCTTTCCTCTAGAAGATCTGGGAGGACTGGTGGTAAAGGGTGTAACCTTAGAACCGCGCCGCGGTAACCCGCCGCCACGTTTAGTAGAGACTCCTGCTGGTCTTTTAAACTCCATTGGCTTGGAAAACCCCGGTCTGGAAAAGGTAATGGCTGAATACCTGCCTGGCCTTGCGACAGTAAAAACCCCCGTTATCGTCAATATTGCTGGGAATTCGGTAGAGGATTATTGTCAGGTAGCGGAGAAATTAAGTCAGAGCCCTGTAGTCGCCGGACTGGAGGTTAATATATCTTGCCCCAATGTGAAGGCAGGGGGTATAGCCTTTGGTAGTAAACCAGAGATGGCAGCAACAGTAATCGCTGCTGTGAAGAAGCATACTAAGCTCCCGGTCATAGCCAAGCTTTCCCCTAATGTGACAGATATTGTGGAGATGGCTTTAGCAGTAGAGGAAGCCGGTGCAGATGGGATATCCCTAATCAATACCCTGATGGGAATGGCTATCGATATCAAGAAAAGAAAACCGGTTCTAGCCAATATTGTCGGCGGGCTCTCTGGTCCGGCAGTGAAACCTGTGGCTGTAAGAATGGTCTGGGAGGTCTCGCAGAAGGTGAAGGTCCCTATAATCGGCATGGGGGGCATTACCAGTGCTGAGGATGCTCTGGAGTTTATGATGGCCGGAGCTACAGCAGTAGCTGTAGGGACAGGACAATTGATTAATCCCCGCTGCTGTGCCGATGTAATTGAGGGTTTGGCTGCATATTGCCAGGAAAATAACATAGAACAGATAGGAAGTATTATCGGAGCAGCATGGAAGGAAGGTGCAAATGACTGCGAAAAATAAATTAATTGTTGCCTTAGATTTTCCTACTTGGAGTGAGGCGGAGGAATTAGTGCAAAGTTTGCCGGAGGTAAGTTTTTTCAAAGTAGGGTTGGAGATGTATTTGGCAAGTGCCGGTCAGGCTGTAAAAAAGCTGCGCCAAATGGGTAAAGAAGTATTCTTGGATCTGAAATTCCACGATATCCCTAATACGGTGGCTCAGGCCTGTCGCCAGGCTGCAGGTTCGGGAGCGGCTATTTTCAATGTACATGCAGCAGGTGGATCTAGTATGATGAAGGCGGCGGCCCAAGCAACAGCGGAAGCCGCAGCCCAATGTGGATTTAATAAGCCCTTATTAATTGCTGTGACTATCCTAACGAGTATGAACAAATCAGAGCTGGCCCAAGTTATGGGTGAACAGGATTTACAACAGACGGTGGTAAGGCTGGCCCGTTTAGCTAAGGAATCGGGCTTAGATGGGGTAGTTGCTTCACCTCAAGAAATCCAACTAATAAGGTCAGCCTGTGGTCAAGATTTCAGTATAATTTGTCCTGGAGTTCGTCCTACATGGGCTGCTAGTGGAGATCAAAAACGGGTAATGACTCCTGGTGAGGCGATTAGAGCTGGAGCAGACTATCTTGTAGTAGGTAGGCCAATTACTAAGGCTGAAAATCCACGGGAAGCGGCTTTAAAGGTAATTCGGGAAATGGAGGAGGCTAATCATGACTAGAGAAGAAATAATCGAGATATTTAAAAAGTGTGGAGCAATGTTAGAGGGTCATTTTTTGCTCACTTCCGGTAGGCATAGTGATAGCTATTTACAGTGTGCTTTGGTCTTGCAGTATCCCGATCAGGCTGAAAAGCTAGCTAAGGAACTGGTTAATTCACTGCCGAAACAATCTATAGATCTAGTTGTCGGACCAGCAATCGGCGGTATTACTATTGCCTATGAAGTTGCGCGGCAGTTAGGTACTCCAGCTATTTTTGCCGAAAGAGAAAACGATTCTATGACCTTAAGGAGAGGCTTCCAGATCCCAGCCGGAGCTAAAGTGCTAGTAGTGGAGGATGTAATTACTACCGGAGGGTCAGTAATGGAAGTAGCAGCTCTAGTTGAGGAACTAGGGGGAGAAGTAGTAGGTATAGCTTCAATAGTAGATCGCAGCAATGGAAAGGTTGAATTAGGCTATCCTTATTACAGCATTTTACCTTTGGAGGTTATCTCTTACTTGGCTGAGGAATGTCCTTTGTGCCAAAAAGGGATTCCGGTTGTAAAGCCAGGATCTCGAAAGGTGATAGGGTGATAAAGAACAACAAGAACGGTCATACCAGCTCCTAGCCTAGAAATGTCTAAAAATCATGCCGAAAGAACTAGACTACTGGTCGAAAATCGCATCCATGCTTAGTTCTCCCTGCCCGACACGTCCTGTGTCGGGCTAATCTAGTTCTAACGGCATTTCATTAAGACATTTTTAGCTATCTTATAACTCGGAATACTCCTGGGGTTCCCTTCTATCTAATAATTTCATTAAGACTATCCCTGCAACAAAGCCGCCGATATGGGCCCAATAAGCAGTACCACCACCGGCAGCGGAGGTTGTTAGCCCTTGGTAGAGGTTAATAAAGAACCAGATTAACAAATAGAAAATTGCGGGAATTTCTCGGACGGTGATGATAAATATTAGAATGATGATAGAGGTTATTCTGGCTCTGGGGAAAGTGATTATATAAGCTCCTAAGACCCCGGCTATGGCTCCGCTTGCTCCGACCAAAGGGATGGCTGAATTAATATCAGTAAGGTAATGGGCTCCGGTGGCTAGAACACCACATAGAAGATAGAAAATAATGAAACGGATTCGCCCCAGACGATCCTCAATGTTATCGCCAAAAATCCAGAGATACAGCATATTAAAGAAAATATGAAAGAAATCACCGTGCAGGAACATTGAAGTTACCAGGGGAGGATGGAGCAACCCTAGGACACTGAATCTCCGGATTTGATTTGTCAGGATCGTGGGAATAAAGCTGTATTGGAGCATAAAAGCCTGAAGGTCGGTGGCGTCAGTTAATTTTTTTTGATAGAGATAAATCAAGGCATTTATCGCGATTAAGCTTACAGTCACTATCGGGAAACGGTTGGAACGGGTACTGTCCCGAAGGGGAATCATAGCATCACCTCTGTTTATTTTATATATTTTATCACAAATTATGGAAAATAAAAAATGAAGTGTTGTTTGTACGGCATTTATTTGAGAACACTGTGAACAATATACTTGTGATTTCTATTCTGCTCTTGTAGCCTTATATTACTTGGATAACTAGAAGAACAAGAGTTTTTGATCCACCTTACCAATTATGGTAAAATATACTACAGATAATAATTTTTCGAGGTATATTTCTAATGTATATTGCCCATGTTAGAGAATCGGACAAGAAAAAACAATATTTGCGGAATCATTTGCTGCAGACAAAACGCTTGGCGGAGTATTTTGGTGTCAAATTAAAATTAAAACATGTAGCTGGTTTAGCAGGCCTACTTCATGATATTGGGAAATTTAGTGATGAGTTTCAAAATTATATAAAAGAAGTGGCCTTCTCCGAAGAAACTGTCAGGAATAAAAGAGGTAGTGTAGATCATTCAACTGCTGGAGGTAAACTCCTCTTTGAAATGCTCCATGATGAAAAAAATCCCCTTAAAAAACTTTTAGCAGAAGTGGTTGGTAATGCGATTATCTCTCATCATACCAATCTACTTGACTATCTTTCTCCTGCCCTAGAATCTGACTATTTAAGACGAGTGTGGGTTAAAGAAATTCCAGAGTATCAAGTAGTGGTTGCACGTTTTTTTCAAGAAGTTATGACGAAAGTAGAATTGGGAGAATATATCAATGCTGCTTTAGATGAATTAGGGGAATTTATCAGATCTAAATCAAATCAAAGCTCTACCTTAGGTTTTTTCTTGAGTAAATATGTGTTCAGTTGTTTAATTGATGGGGATCGAATTGATGCTAGAATGTTTGATGATGGGATTCAGATAACTGAACTTAATCAAGCTGATTTAGCCTATGATGCCTATTATCAGAAACTTATGAATCATCTGAACGGACTAAAAGAACAAGATGATGCCAATACACCTATTAATAAATTGCGCTCAGCTATGTCTGAAGAATGTGAAACCTTTGCCAGGAAACCCTCTGGGATCTATACATTATCTATTCCTACTGGAGGAGGAAAAACACTGGCTAGTTTTCGGTATGCCTTGGTTCATGGTCGAGAGTATAATAAGCAGCGGATTATTTATGTAGTACCGTATACTACTATTATTGAACAGAATGCCCAGGAGATTAGAGATATATTAGGGGATGATAAAAATATTTTAGAACATCATTCCAATGTGGGTGATACGGATATCGAAAAAGGGGATGAAGGTGATGAGCAATTAGATGGTTTGTTGACAAAAAGGGAAAAGTTCAAGCTGGCTCGTGATAATTGGGATAGTCCTATAATTTTTACCACGCTGGTTCAATTCCTTAATGTTTTTTATGCTAAAGGAAATAGCAGTGTACGGAGGCTACATAATTTAAGCCATTCGGTGATTATTTTTGATGAGGTACAAAAAGTGCCGACCAAGTGTATCTCACTGTTTAACGAAGCTTTAAATTTTCTAAAGGAAAAAGCCTCCTGCAGTATTCTTCTGTGTACCGCTACTCAACCAACTTTGGAAAAAGTCGAATACTGGCTTTGTAAAGAACCCGATGGAGAAATCGTTCCTGCTCTTAGTGAGGTAACTAAAGCTTTTAAACGGGTGGAAATTGTTGATAAGACTGAAAAACCAATGAATAATGAAGGCTTGGCCCAATGGATTAAAGAGAATATTGCTCTTTGGGGGAGTACGTTAGTTATCTTAAATACAAAATCGGTAGTTAAGGACTTGTATGAAAAGCTGGAGTGTGGGCCTGTACCAGTCTATCATTTGAGCACATCAATGTGTGCCAGACACCGGAAAGAGCAAATAAAAAAAATTACAAAATTACTTAAGAAAAAAATACCATTTATTTGCGTGACTACCCAATTAATAGAAGCGGGTGTAAACATAAGCTTTAAGCGTGTTATACGTTCATTATCTGGATTAGACTCAATTGCTCAAGCGGCGGGACGCTGTAACCGTCATGGCGAGGATGATTTAGGTTTTGTATATATAATTAATAATCAAGAAGAAAAATTGTCAAAACTGCAGGAAATTGCGATAGGAAAAGATATTACCAGAAATATAATTAATAGCTACAAAAAGAAACCGGAAAGATATGACTATAGCCTCCTGTCTGAAAGAGCAATCAATGAATATTTTATTAATTTCTACAAAAAAATGGAGACAGATTTAAACTATTATATACGGTCAGTAGATACTAATATGACTAAGCTTCTTTTTGCTCAAGTGGGTGGAAACAGCTATGTAACTCAGTATTATAGAAAACTAGGGAAAAGGTTTCCATTAGAGCTTAGCGGTAGCTATAAAACTGCAGCAGAACACTTTCAAGTAATTGAGCAAGATACAATTCCCGTTATTGTTCCTTATGAAGAGGGAAATGAACTAGTAGCTCAATTAAACAGTAAAGAACGAATTCAAGAATTAAGAATATTCCTGCGCGATGCACAGCAGTATACTGTAGACCTTTATAATAGCGAATTTGAAGAGTTAAAAAGGCAAGGTGCTTTAGTAGAGCATTTGGAAGGTATGATATATGAGCTTAAGGCCAACTGGTATAGCATATATTATGGTGTTGATTTGCTGGGTGAAGGAGAAATGGAGCTGTGTATGAAGTAAAAGAACCTGCCAATTTTAGCAGGTTCTTTTTACCCACACAGACTTGTTATTTTTTCAATCCACGCTTCAAAGCGATATCGTATATATTTAACTTAGCAATATCTAAAAAGGAGGTGAACAAAAGATGAGAAATGAAATTCAATTTGAGCTCTGGGGTGATTATGCCTTATTCACCGATCCCCTCACAAAAATAGGTGGCGAAAAGCTATCCTACAGCGTGCCAACTTATCAGGCTATAAAAGGCGTTGCTGATTCCATTTACTGGAAACCAACGATTGTTTTCATTATCGATGAGCTAAGGGTTATGAAACCTATTCAGATGGAGTCGAAAGGAATTCGGCCTATTGAATATGGAGGAGGAAATACCTTAGCCAATTACACCTATTTAAGAGATGTCCATTATCAGGTACGGGCACATTTTGAATTTAACCTAAATCGCCCCGATATGGCCTTTGACCGCATTGAAGGAAAACATTATGCGATTTTACAACGTGCCTTAGCAGCTGGAGGTAGACGTGATATTTTTTTAGGGACAAGGGAATGCCAGGGTTACGTGGCTCCTTGCAAATTCGGCAGTGGAAAAGGGTTCTATGATGATAAAGGTGTACATCATTTAGGTACAATGGTTCATGGTTTTAATTATCCTGATGAAACTGGAAGAAATCAGTTGGAAGTAAGGCTTTGGCAGGCGGTAATGGAAAATGGATATATTAAGTTTCCTAGACCTGAAGAATGTAATATCATTCGTCCAATCAAAGAAATGGTAGCTAAAGGTTTTGGTGAGTACAATGTCCAATCAGTGGAACAATTACTCCAGGATTTAGGAGGTGAGTAATATGAGTTGGTTATTAAGTCTTTATAAAACCTATCAAGCAAACATTGGACAGGTAGGTAAGACAGTTAAAAAGCGTGATGGTACGGATTATATGCTGTTACCAATATCTCATACTACGCAAAATGCCCATATTGAAGTCACGGTAGATGAAGACGGGGATTTTCTTAATGCTAAGATTTTGAATAAGGTCAGCACAGTAATTCCTTGTACCGAAGAGTCAGCCAGTCGTTCGGGCGAGAAAATTGCACCTTATCCTCTTCACGATAAGCTTAGTTATGTAGCAGGCGATTTTATCAAATATGGTGGTAAAATCAAAGATCATAGCAAGAATCCTTTCGATACTTTCATAAATAACCTAGAAGAGTGGGCTAATTCACCTTATGCTACTGAAAAGGTTAAATGCATCTATGAATATTTACGTAAAGGCCGATTAATTGAGGATTTGGTTGACAATGGAATACTTGTTTTAGATGATAAACATCAATTGATCGAAAAATGGGAAAAAAAATATGAAAAACTATTTCATGAAAAACCTACGATTTTTAGCAGTGGAATTACAGAAAAATCCAATGCTTTCGTGCGGTTTAATGTATTTTCTTCCCGCTCGATAGATGATGTATGGAATGACAAAGAGATGTATGATTCCTTCATAGCCTTTTACAATGAAAAACTGGGCCAAGAGGATATTTGTTTTGTGACAGGGAAACGATTACCCAGCACAGAAAGACATGCTAATAAAATACGATATGCCGGAGATAAAGCTAAGCTGATATCTGCAAATGATACTAGTGGTTTCACCTTCCGGGGCCGTTTTAAAACAAGCCGTGAAGCAGCAAGTATTAGTTATGAAGCTTCTCAAAAAGCTCATAATGCATTGAAATGGCTTATACAACGCCAGGGCAAAAATATTGACAATCGCATTTTTTTGGTTTGGGGAAATGATACTGTGTCAGTACCTAGTCCTAATGATGATGCGATTGACACCATATTGCAAAGCAACCGGGAAATGGAACCAAATACTGATAAATATTATGCCGAAGAGGTTAGTAAAGCCATTGATGGATATCGCCATGACCTAAGCTATAACTCCGAAGTTAATATTCTAGTATTAGATTCGGCGACCACTGGAAGAATGGCAGTCCTTTATTATCGCAATATAAACAAAGAGCTCTACTTAGACCGTTTGACCCAGTGGCATCAATCCTGTGCTTGGGAACATCGATACAAGAAACATCAGGGTCGGACTATTGTGTTTTATGGAGCGCCGGCCTCGGTGGATATTGCCTTCGCAGCTTATGGGCCAAAAGCAAGTAATAAAGCAAAAAAGGCACTGATGGAGCGGATTTTACCCTGCATTATTGATCGACGCCCTATTCCAAAAGATATCATTAATAATGTTTTTCAAAGAGCTTCCAATCCTGTGTCTATGGAGTGGTGGGAGTGGCAGAAAACCCTAAGCATTGCTTGTGCACTTATTAGGAAGATGTCAAATGAGAAAATTAATAAGAAGGAGGAATGGGATGTGTCGCTAAATTTATCTTCAACAGATCGCAGTTATTTATTCGGTCGTTTATTGGCGGTGGCTGATGTACTTGAAAGAAGGGCTTTGAGTGGAGAGGAAACTAGGGCAACCAACGCTTTACGGTATATGAATTCATTCTCTAAAAGTCCTGCCCGCACATGGAAGATTATTCAGGAGAGTCTGCAGCCTTATCAGATCAAGTTAGGCTCTAAGGCCACTTATTTGTCTAAGTTAATTGATGAAATAATGGACAAGTTTGATTTAAATGATTTTAACAATACTCCCTTGTCAGAATTATATTTAATGGGCTTTTCTAGCCAACGTCGAGAACTTTATACCAAAAAAGAGGAGGAAGTAAAAAATGAATCCACTGAAAAATAAGATTGATTTTGCTGTTATTTTGTCGGTAACTAAAGCTAATCCCAATGGGGATCCGCTAAATGGTAATAGACCTCGTCAAAATTATGATGGATATGGAGAAATCTCTGATGTAGCATTGAAACGAAAAATACGTAATCGCCTACAGGATATGGGAGAAAAAATTTTTGTTCAATCGGACGATCGGAATACTGATGGATATAGAAGTTTACGTGAGCGTGCCGATGCTCATCCAGAGTTGGGTAAGATGTTGAAGTCCAAAAACCCTTCCAGTGATGAATTTACCAAGATTGCATGTAAGGAATGGATAGATGTACGCAGTTTTGGACAAGTTTTTGCTTTTAAGGGTTCTGAGCTTTCAGCCGGAGTTCGCGGACCTGTGTCTATTCAAGTAGCAACTAGCGTTGACCCTATTAATATTGTCAGCACTCAGATTACTAAGAGTGTCAATTCAGTTCCTGGTGAAAAGCGAAGTTCGGATACTATGGGAATGAAACATAGAGTAGATTTTGGGGTCTATGTGTTTAAAGGCAGTATTAATACTCAGCTTGCTGAAAAAACAGGCTTTAGCCAAGAAGATGCGGAAAAAATTAAACAAGCATTGATAACTCTTTTTGCCAATGATAGTTCTTCAGCTCGACCTGAGGGAAGCATGGAAGTACATAAGGTATTTTGGTGGGAACATTCATCTAAGTTAGGACAATATTCATCGGCCAAAGTACATCGCTCATTAACGGTTAAACCAAAAGTAGAAGATCCTATAAGTTTTGCTGATTATGAAGTTATATTACAAGAGTTAGAAGGTTTAAATGTTGAGGTAATAGATGGTCAATAGTGGAGAAGACAGTTTTTTGATGCTGTCAGGATTACAGCATTTCCAGTTTTGTAAACGGCAGTGGGCATTAATTCATATTGAACAACAGTGGGCAGAGAATGTAAGGACTACGGAAGGGCGTCATTTGCATGAGAAAACTGATCAGCCCTTTATCAAGGAAAAAAGAGGTAGTAAGCTGGTTGTCCGAGCAATGCCAGTCCAATCAACAATGCTACGAATAAGTGGTATTTGCGATGTGGTGGAGTTTGTCAAAGATCCAAATGGTATAAGATTGGTGGGCGTTGAGGGCACCTATAAGGCTTATCCCGTTGAGTACAAACGAGGCAAACCAAAGAAAGGCGATGAGGATATTATTCAATTAGCTGCCCAAGCCATGTGTATAGAAGAAATGCTTGTTACTGAAATTGATAAGGGATATTTATTTTATGATCAAATTAAGCGCCGTATAGAAGTGCCTATTACTAATGAATTAAAAGAAAAAGTTAAAAAAATGGCTAAGGAAATGCATCAATACTATGAAAGACGATATACTCCCAAAGTTAAAACTGGCCCTTTTTGTAAAAACTGTTCTTTGCAACATATTTGTCTGCCACAACTAATGAAAAAGCGCACAGTAAGAAGTTATATTGAGGGGAGATTGGGCGAATGAGAAAGCTGTTAAATACTTTATTTGTGACTCAGCCCGACACCTATTTATCCCTAGATGGAGATAATATTGTAATATTAAAGGAACAAGAAAAGCTAGGAAGACTACCTCTGCATAATCTAGAAGCTATTGTCAGTTTCGGTTATACCGGCGCCAGTCCTGCGTTAATGGGATACTGTGCTGAAAGAAATATTTCCATTTCATTTCTTACACCAAGCGGCCGTTTATTAGCTAGAGTAATTGGACCAAGCAGAGGAAATGTAGTGTTAAGAAAAACCCAATATCGTGTTTCAGACAATGAAGAGGAGTCCATAAAAATTGCTCGGAATTTTATTTTTGGAAAGATATACAATAAAAAGTGGATATTAGAGAGAATGACCCGCGAACATCCACTTAGAATAGATGAAGAGCAATTCAAATCAGTCTCACGTTTGTTTACAACTATCTTACAGGAAGTGCGGGGTAGCAGAGATCTGGAAAGCCTACGTGGGTGGGAAGGTCAAGCGGCAACGAACTATTTTAAGATATTTGATCAAATGATTTTACAACAGAAGGATAGCTTTGTTTTTCATGGACGTTCAAGAAGACCCCCTACGGATAATGTCAATGCGATGCTGTCTTTTGCTTATACTTTGCTAGCAAGGGATACGGCAAGTTCCTTGGAAACAATAGGACTTGATGCTTATGTAGGCTTTCTGCATCGTGATCGCCCAGGTCGTGCTTCCCTTGCGTTAGATTTAATGGAGGAATTGAGAGGTATTTATGCAGATCGACTTGTCCTTTCATTAATTAATCGGAAAGAAATAATGGCAGATGATTTCTACCAAAAGGAAAATGGTGCCGTCCTTATGACAGAAGATGGGCGTAAGAAATTTTTGAAAGCGTGGCAGACTAGAAAACAGGAAAAAATCACCCATCCATTTCTTGGGGAAAAAATCTCCTGGGGGCTGGTTCCTTATGCTCAAGCTTTATTACTATCTAGGTACTTGCGAGGAGATCTAGATGAATACCCGCCTTTTTTATGGAAGTAGGTGAAAGCATGCTGGTCTTAATTACCTATGATGTAAGAACGTCTAGTGTGGGAGGTTCTGAAAGACTTCGCAAAGTAGCGAAGGTATGTCAAAATTATGGACAAAGGGTACAAAACTCCGTTTTTGAATGTAATGTTGATGCAACTCAATTGACGGTTTTGAGAAAAGAACTTTGTGATTTAATTGATAAAGAAAGGGATAGCTTACGTTTTTATAATTTGGGTAATAAATATCAAGCCAAGATAATGCATTATGGAGTAAAACCGTCCCTGGATTTTGAAGAACCACTTATTTTTTAATGGTGCGAACATCAAGTGCACAGAAGATTCCTAGGACATCCGCACCAAAAAATAGAGCGAAAACACCCGAATATGAATGAAAAATGACGAATGTTGTAATTAAAGGCTATAAATATATTAATAGAAACCATAGAAATAAGGTATAATTTACTTTTATTGGGCATTTTCGCTGTTGCACTCCGTAAGGAGTGCATGGATTGAAATTCAGCAGATGCATTACTTTTCAGATACTCTTTCATTGTTGCACTCCGTAAGGAGTGCATGGATTGAAATATCATAAAAATCAGGTTTTGTCACTCTAACAACCGGTTGCACTCCGTAAGGAGTGCATGGATTGAAATACCTGCCTTTCTATCATTTAGGGGAGGGGGTCATGTTGCACTCCGTAAGGAGTGCATGGATTGAAATCTATTAAACGACGAAATTAAACATGCTGGTTACTGTTGCACTCCGTAAGGAGTGCATGGATTGAAATGTTTTTTGCGTTAGGGATTTGGTCATGCATATAGGTTGCACTCCGTAAGGAGTGCATGGATTGAAATACCCCCGATTTGTTGTACTTTACAGAGTAGTAGCGTTGCACTCCGTAAGGAGTGCATGGATTGAAATTCTTTTATTTTTGGTTTTCTCCATTTTATTTAACCGTTGCACTCCGTAAGGAGTGCATGGATTGAAATCCAAGACTTTGACGGTGTTCGATATAGGCTGCTATAGTTGCACTCCGTAAGGAGTGCATGGATTGAAATGCTAGAGGATATAGTCAAGGGTAAAGGCTTCGCCCGTTGCACTCCGTAAGGAGTGCATGGATTGAAATACCATCAGAACCTACAATAAATTGGCATGATCCTTGTTGCACTCCGTAAGGAGTGCATGGATTGAAATCAAGAACATGGCATTTACTTGACACAAGCAAGCAAGTTGCACTCCGTAAGGAGTGCATGGATTGAAATATCCGCTCCTTCGCCTTCAACCTCTCCACCTGCTCCGTTGCACTCCGTAAGGAGTGCATGGATTGAAATGACCGTGTCGGTGATATACCTAAAGGGGTTTTCTTGTTGCACTCCGTAAGGAGTGCATGGATTGAAATTTCTAGGTTCAGGCTTAGATATTCTTCGCCTTTAATGTTGCACTCCGTAAGGAGTGCATGGATTGAAATCATAGTTGGGGCATATTGATATCCGTAAAATAGTGACGTTGCACTCCGTAAGGAGTGCATGGATTGAAATACTTTAACATCTTTGGTTACGGCCCATTAGAGCCTTGTTGCACTCCGTAAGGAGTGCATGGATTGAAATCTTGGTATGCCTGTTCTCCCTAACAACAATATCCGTTGCACTCCGTAAGGAGTGCATGGATTGAAATCGTTCGTAAATCGTTTTGCCGTCTTGGAAGGTAGTTGCACTCCGTAAGGAGTGCATGGATTGAAATCTTTCTTGCGCTCGTCACTATAACCTTCG
>MTKW01006210.1_pt1 | contig 20532 bp, 20 predicted proteins | sample 1042761 | NCBI WGS metagenome assembly MTKW01 (sample SAMN06205366, study PRJNA360243) | anaerobic digester metagenome | biome: Wastewater treatment plant; feature: Anaerobic digester sludge; material: sludge; isolation source: anaerobic digester fed with sludge from wastewater treatment plant ... | reverse complement strand
TTCGAAGCCCTCGGGAATTACTACCCGTTCTGTCTGCACACGTCCAGTGCGCAGATGCTCAATTATCTCCAAGGGCGTCATCTGGGGGCTGAGCAGGTAAGAACCGGCCTGGAGATGCTGCTCCGCCCCTTCCAGCCAGACAATCAGGCGGAATAAGTCAGGATTGGCAATGATTCCCTCTTCTTCGAGCAAATAAATAATGTCCCAGGCAGGCAATCCCTGGGGGATACGGACAACCTTGGCCAAGGCCTCAGGATCATCGCTGAGGGGACGGTTGGCGACTTGTACTGCTGCAGTAAGGGCAATAATAGCTGTAAATGCGCCTAGGAGCGCCAGCAGGAACAGAAAACGGACCATATTTAGCTGGGTCCGTTTTACATGTGCTTGGCTGCTTTCGGGCATGGATCACACCCCCAAGAAAAACAAATCAAGTCTGAGGATCAGTCTAGTTCGTCGGACTCCAATACCTCTGCAACTCTGGCAAACTCTTCATCATCTTCGATATCCATCACAAACTCATCCCCATTCTCGTCAACCATCACCTTGAACACAAAAGCATGCTCATTCGGATCATCCTGGGGTGTTACAACAACATAGACCTGCTCATCGATTTCCAGGTACTCCAGTACAGTAAAAACGTGTTCATTGTCGTCTTCGTCAATCAGAGTGATAATCTCGTCCAGCTCATCATAGTCATACCCGTCGTGGTTGTGAGACATGAAATCTCCTCCTTCTGGATCTAGCCTTTACTGCTTACGATCCAAATATGCTTGCAGAATTAACGCAGCTGCCACCTTGTCGATGACCAGACGGCGCTTGGCACGACTGACATCACCTTCCAGCAAAATGCGTTCTGCCGCCGCGGTAGAATACCGCTCATCCCAATATTCTACCGGCAGCCTGAATTCCCTTTCCAATTCCCTGCCAAACTCGCGGATTTTATCCGCTTCCGGCCCAAAGCTTCCATCGGTGCGGATTGGCAGGCCTACAACAAATTTCTCAACTGCGTACTCCTCAACCAGATCCTTAAGTGCAGCATAATCCTTTTCCTTTGATGTGCGCCTAATCACAGTGACACCCTGGGCCGTCCAGCCCATGGCATCACTGACTGCAACGCCAATTGTCTTTTCGCCCACATCTAAACCTAACAGTCTCATGACACGGCTCCTTTAAATCACCTTGATGGCAAACTCCGGACAGCTTGCACCGCAATAGCCGCAAAAAACACATTTCTCACGGGTGACGACCCTTGCTTTCCCATTTTCAAGCTCCAGCGCACCGTTGGGACAGGCCCGAACACAGGCACCGCAGCCGATGCACCAATCGTCAATATGCAGGCGCCTGGTGGTCACCTGCGGTGCAGGCAAATCCCGCCTGCCCTGAAAGAAGGCCACGTTATTCTCCACTTCGTCCACCGTTTTCATACCCACGGCAATGGAGTGAATCTCCTCCTTGTCCAGCAGNNTGGATACCGATTCCGGTTCGGTTGATCAAAGGAGAGATTATATCGATTTCAGGGATTTCACTGGCGGCTGTAACGCCTTCCACAAAATGGGTTGAGATCCCCACCGCTTGGACAATTCCTGCCTTCTTGGCCTCCCAGAGTACCTCCAGAGCCGGCCAGTGACCCCGCAGAGTATGGCTTGACTCCTGTTCGTGGAGCATAAAAAGAAGGAGACAGTTGGAGCCAAGGCCCTCTTTGGCCTGTTCAACGCTCCGGAGCATTCCCTCTCTCGTGTAGGCATAGGATTTTGTGGTAACCACTATGGGGCGATCTGATTCATAATCCTGCAATGCCAGGCGAATATGCTCATAAGTGCGATACAACTCAGCAGTATCTACAAAATTCACACCCAGCTCAAAAGCCCTGCGGAGAACATTGCTCCCCTGCTGAGGAGAAAGGCCCCTTTGTAAGGGGCCCATGGTCAAAGCGCCAAAACATAAGCGTGAAACATGCAGGCCTGTTCGGCCCAACTCTCTATATTCCAACGTTGATCTTCCTTCTACAGCCGTTTGAACAATACGCCAAGGGTTTGGGGACCGCAATGGCTGGCAATAGTGCAGCCTGCTTCTGTAATTAAGATTTCCTCAAAGCGGGCTTTTTCTTCGACTATCGAGCGTACCATGTCCACCAGTTCCGGGTCACAGCCCGCGGATGTAATAAACATGCGGCTCGGATCCAGAACAGAAGGATCATGCAGGCGATCCTGCACATACATTCTCAGGGCCTTTTCAATAACGCCCCTGTACTTTCTCCCTACGATCATAGCTCCATCGCGCACTTCGATGCAGGGCTTCAATCGCAGAATCTTCGCTCCCTGGGCGGTTATGCCGGAACAGCGCCCGCCCCTTGCCAAGTAATCCAGAGTGTCGATTACAAAGCTGGCATCGATCTTCGCTCTGATTTCCTCGAGCCGTGCCCTAATTTCCTGAAGCTCCACACCACTTTCTGCCATGAGAGCAGCCTCATAGACCAGATGACCGCTTCCCGTCGATAGATTCTTCGAATCAACAATCTCCACACCGGAAAAATCTTGAGCAGCCAACAATGCATGATTATAACAAGAAGAAAAACCAGAACCTAAACAGATATGAATAACCTGATCCCCGCCGGCAGTTAAGCTTTGAAAATGCTCCTGGTACTCATAGACATTCACTGCCCCGGTCACACACGTCTTGCCTTGCTCCACGTAGCGGAAGACATCTTCCGACTTGATATCGACTCCGTCTCTGAATACTTCTTCACCTACAGTAATGCTCAGGGGTATGATTGCAATGTTAAACCGCTCAATGATTTCTGGTGATAGATCACACGTACTGTCTGCACTAACTCGTATCATGACCACCCATACTCCTTACTCCACGTGTCTAAGATAATGTCTCACCAACTCTTCGAGGATGATATCCCTCTCGATCTGTAAGATGAGGGAACGTGCATTTTTATGGCTGGTAATGAATGTGGGGTCTCCCGAGATAAGGTAGCCGACAATTTGACCGTAGGGGTTGTACCCCTTATCCTGCAATGCTTCATTCACGTGTTCCAAAACAGTCCTGACCGCGGCGGAATCTTTTTCGAACGCCTGGTAACTGAACAGCGCCGTCTTATCATGAGCATCACCCATTGTATCCCCCCTCTTACACACTCCTGCTAAATTCTATTCTCGAACTACTTGCTGATTCCCTCCAAATGCGCTCTAAAGAATTCTAAACCGCTTTCCAGCGCCTCAGCGAGTTTCTCAGGGCGGCTGCCCCCTGCTTGGGCCATATCCGGCCTTCCTCCCCCTCCTCCTCCGCAAATTTGGGCTGCCTGTTTAACAACCTGGCCTGCGTGAAGTCCTGTCTGTGTCAAGGATTTAGACACCATGCTGAGCAGCAGCACCTTGTTTTCGCTCTTGGCACCGAGCAAAATTGCAGCCGGATCGAGGCGATCCCGAATCCGATCTCCTAGGGTTCGCAGATCTTCAGCCTGTTCAGCCTGGACTTCTGCCACGACAATGTAAGCATCTCCCGCCTTGACTGCTCCAGCTACCAGAGAATCCAGTGCCGCCAGGACATTTTGCTTCTTAACACTGGCCATTTCCTTCTCAAGCTTGCGATTGGACTCCAGGAGCTTCTCAACCGTCTCCGGCAGCTCGTCAACGGGAACCTGCAGTTTGGAACGGACACCTTCGAGAATCCTTTCCTGGGTGCGAACATAAGCCAGAGCCTGGCTGCCGGCGACAGCTTCAATCCGGCGCACACCCGCGGCTACACTTCCCTCGGAGAGTACCTTAAACAGGCCAATCTCTCCTGTAGCACTGACGTGTGTGCCTCCGCACAGTTCCAGAGAATGCTCTCCCACCTGAACCATCCGCACTTCCTGTTCATACTTCTCGCCAAACAGGGCCATAGCACCCTGCTTCTTGGCACTTTCCAAATCTGTAATGGTGGGGATCACAGGCGAATTCTGCAAAATCTCCTCATTCACCTGGTCTTCAATTCTTCTCAGCTCGGCATCGCTGACCGCCTGGAAATGCGTAAAGTCAAAACGCAGGCGATCCGGACCCACATAGGAACCGGCCTGATTCACATGGTCGCCTAGAACATCTTTCAGCGCCCGGTGCAAGAGGTGGGTTGCTGTATGATGCCGTGCGGTTGCCTTCCGATGGTCCTGGCCGATTTTCGCCTCAGCAGTGCTTCCTACAGCGATGTAGCCGTCTTCAACCACACCGAGGTGACTAATCAGGCCGCGCACAGGCAAACGCACATCATTAATCCGCACCCGACCTGTTTCTGTTTCGATGACTCCTTGATCCGCCACCTGGCCGCCGCCCTCGGCATAAAACGGCGTCTTCTCTAACACCACGGCTGCCTGCTGACCCTCTTCTGCCCTGTCTACGGCGTGCGAATCCACAATGATGCCAACAATCCGGGTAGTTACATCGCCGTGCTCATAGCCTACGAAATCTGTGGTAACAGCTCCGGCCAGTTCCGTATACGCTGCCAAACTGCTGTCCAGGTAGCCATGCTCTGTCCGGGACTGCCTTGCCCTTTCCCTCTGGGCCTCCATAGCCTCCGCAAAGCCCGCTTCGTCCACACTGAAGCCTTCCTCGGCCAAAATCTCCCGCGTCAGGTCAATTGGGAATCCAAAGGTATCGTAAAGCTTAAAGACGTCTTTGCCCTCAATCTCAGTGAGGCCCCTTTCCTTGCCCTTTGCGACCAGTTCCTTCAGCAGGCGCATTCCCTGTTCCAGGGTTTCACCAAATCTCTGCTCCTCAAGGCCGACTACCCGGAAAATATACTCTTCCCGCTCCACAAGTTCTGGGTAGGCGCTTTTCATCTGTTCGACAACCCAGTCTGCCACCTTGTTCAGGAAAGGGCCCTCAATGCCTAGCAGGCGGCCGTGGCGGACTGCCCTGCGAATCAGCCTGCGCAGGACATAGCCTCTTCCCTCGTTGCTGGGCAGTACGCCATCTGCGACGAGGAAAGCAACCGCCCGCATATGATCCGCAATCACCCTCAAAGACACGTCAGCCTGAGGGTTTTCACCATAGACTACATCCGCGAGCCTTCCCACGCCGTCAAGTACAGGACGGAGATTGTCCACTTCAAAGATACTGGTCTTGCCTTGGAGAAGGGCCGCTACACGTTCCAGCCCCATGCCGGTATCAATGCTCTTTTGCTCAAGGGGCGTATAGGTGTCGCCATCCTGATGAAACTGGATGAACACAAGATTCCAAAACTCAAAAAAGCGATCGCAATCGCACCCAGGTTTGCAGTCTGGGTCGTCGCAACCGAACTCTTTACCGCGATCAATATGGATTTCGGAACAAGGCCCGCAAGGTCCCGAACCCGTCTCCCAGAAGTTGTCTTCTTTGCCCAAACGGACAATCCGTTCAGCAGGCACACCCACATCGTTATGCCAGATCTCAAAGGCCTCGTCGTCATCGAGATAGATGGATACCCACAGCTTGTCTATGGGCAGCTGTAAATGCTCAACAACAAACTCCCAGCTCCAGGCAATGGCCTCTTTCTTGAAATAATCACCAAAGGAGAAGTTCCCCAGCATCTCAAAGAAGGTTCCATGGCGGTCCGTTTTGCCCACATTGTCTATGTCGGCTGTCCGAATACACTTTTGGCTCGTCGCTATTCTAGGGTGAACCGGTTTCTCTAAACCTAGGAACTGGCGCTTAAAGGGCACCATCCCAGCCACCGTCAGCAACAGTGTAGGATCCCCATGGGGAATCAAGGACGCGCTGGGCAGGATACGATGGTCCTTGCTTCTAAAAAATTCCAAAAACATAGTGCGAATCTGATCAACTGTATAACTCTTCATAGCGTACCGCTTCTGCGGTTCCCCCCATTTCTGCGTAAGGCAAAGCTTTCCTTAATTATCTCAATATTACCGAACTGCTACTACCTTGTCAACTCACAGCTGATGCGGACCTGGGCTGATGCGGACATCACTGGGCATAGGGCCTGCGCAAGAAAAAGAAGGCAAGCAGCACTCGGATAATCGCAGCAACGGGGATGGCCAGGAGCATGCCTAAGATACCCATGAGGTCTGCCCCAACGAAGACGGCGAAGATTACAACCAGGGGGTGCAAACCTACACGGTCACCGATCAGCTTTGGGGAGATGATTGCATTTTCAATCTGATTGGCAGCCACAAACAAGACCAAAACCCAGAACACGGTCAAAGGAGATTTAGCCAGGGCAAGGGCGGCCGCGGGAAGAAAGCCCAGGACAGGGCCGAAGTAGGGGATAATGTCAAAGAGGCCGGCAATGAATCCGATGAAAAGAGCATAGGGAATTCCCAAAAGATACAGTCCGCCGTAAGTGAACAAGCCCACAAACAGGCATACCAGGAGCTGGCCGCGGAGAAATCCATTCAGGGCAGCGTTGATTTCCTGAAGAATGTAAAGTGCGTCCCCCCGTTGTGCGGCAGGAATGTACCGCAGGACGTTTTCCCGCATCGCCTTATGGTCTCGGAGCATATAAAAGGCGAAAATAGGCGAGATCAGCAAGGAAGCGATATGGGTGAAAGCAGTCATCAGCACCTGCAGCAGCCTGCCGGCTAAAGCCTCGGTGGCTGCCTGAATCCGTTCCATGACAATGGTCAAAGCATCCCGGATCGTTGCCGGGAGCTGGATGCGCCTCAGGAAGCCCAATGCATCCTGGCCCAGGTCTCCCAGCTGCGATGCCTGTTCCGGCAGTTTCCGGGCAATCTCCTCCAAGTCCCTAAAGAAACTGGGCATGACCAGCCAAAAGGACACACCGGTCAGCACTGCCAGGATGGCATAGACCACAAGGATCGCCACAACCCTTGAGGCGCCCCTTTTTTCCACAGCCACTACCAGAGGATAGAGGATGTAGGCAATTAGCACTGCAAATAAGAAAGGGGTCAGTACAGTCCTGACCCGATAAAGAAAGGCAAGAGTTCCAAGGAGGATTAGTCCCCACCAGATCCGCTTCGACACCTTGCTCAGTCCATCCAGTTGTTAAGCTGTTCCATCTGTCCCCGGGCCTTCCTCGCCAAAGTTCTCCCTGTGCTCCGGACCTGCTTGGACACGTACCCTGTTTTCATGCTGTTCCCGATATAAATGCCAAGGGCCACGCCTACCAAACCCATTATCATCATGTTCCTGCCACTGGCCAACTCAATCACCTCGTTTTGTTTTCTAGGCTTTAGTTTCTCCAGTTAAGGCAAAAAAAATCACCGAGCATAAAGCCCGGTGATACATCTCTAGGAGGCTGAGCCGGCGGCCGCATTCTTGCGATAGTCTTCGATTGCGGCAACCAAAGCCTCTGCGGCAAGATTAGAACAGTGCATCTTCACGGCAGGAAGACCGTGCAGTTCTTCAGCAACCTGCTTATTTGTGATCTGCTCTGCCTCATCGATTGTCTTGCCAATGGCCATTTCAGTGATCACGCTGGAAGTGGCGATTGCTGCGCCGCAGCCAAAGGTTTTGAACTTTATATCAGTGATTACATCATTTTCTACCTTGATCCACAGCTTCATGATATCGCCGCAGCGGGCATTGCCCACCTCGCCTATGCCGTTGGCGTCAGGGATTTCTCCCACATTGCGCGGGTTGGTAAAATGATCCATTACTTTATCTGAATACACTTTGTTACCTCCTATCTTTGATAGAGCGGCGACATAGCGCGCAGACGCTCTACGATGACGGGTATTTCCTGCAGCACAAAATCTATGTCTGACTCCGTGTTGTCTCGCCCAAGGGTAAGCCGGAGCGAACCGTGGGCGATTTCATGACTCAAGCCCATAGCCAGAAGCACGTGGGACGGATCAAGGGAACCCGAAGTGCATGCGGAACCGCTGGAGGCGGCTATGCCCCGCAGGTCCAGGTTAAGCAGCATGGACTCACCCTCAATGTACTGAAAGCATACGTTGACGTTGTTCGGGAGCCGCTGCACTAAACTGCCGTTAACCTTGGTATGGGGAATTTTCTGCAGACCTTCCAGCAAACGGTCCCTGAGCCTAATCAGGCGGGCGTTCTCCTCTTCCCTGTCTACATGGGCTAATTCAAGAGCTTTTGCCAGACCCACAATGCCGGCTGTATTTTCAGTGCCTGCCCGGCGGCGCTTCTCCTGCGCCCCTCCATGAATCAAGGGATCCAGGCGGACTCCTTTGCGCACATAAAGTGCTCCAACACCTTTTGGACCATAGAGCTTGTGGGCTGAAAGGGACAGCATGTCAACCCCCAGCTCTTTTACATCAATATCCAGCACTCCTGCGGTCTGCACTGCATCTGTATGGAACAGGGCGCCGTGATTGCGCACAATCTCGCTGATCTCCCTGATGGGCTGGATAGTTCCTACTTCATTGTTCGCATGCATTATGGTAACCAAAGTTGTATCTGGCCGCAGCGCCTTTTCTACCTCAGCAGGACTCACCATACCTTCTTCGTCCACGGGCACAATGGTTACCTCAAAGCCTTGCTTTTTCAGCCACAGTACAGAGTCCAAAACAGCATGGTGCTCGACAGCACTTGTGACAATATGCCTGCCCTTCTTCTGATAAGCCCAGGCAGCACCTTTGATGGCCAGGTTTGCCCCTTCGGAACCTCCCGAAGTAAAGATAATTTCACTTGCCTCTGCACCCAAAATCTCACTAACCTTGTCACGGGCTTGGTCCAGCGCTTGCCGGGCCCTGCGCCCCCAGCCATAGACACTGGACGGGTTTCCGTACTCCGAGCCAAAAAAGGGCAGCATCGCTTCCAAAACTTCTGGCCTCACTGGAGTAGTTGCAGCATGATCCATGTAAATTTGATTCATCGTTATTCTGCCACCTCGAGTCTGCAGGCATCCTGCCTCAAATCTTCTAATGTCGTATTATCGAGCACCTTTGTCATACTGTCCTGCAATTCTTTCCAGAAATTGCGCAGTACGCAGCGCTCAGGCGTCCCGCAGTAGGGACCCCTTTCTGTCTCTGTATCCAGGCAGTCGACAGGGGTAATCGGCCCTTCCAAGACGCGGATGATCTCTCCAATTGAGACATTGGCCGGCTTGTCAGCAAGCTCGTAACCTCCCTGGGCCCCCCGTTTGCTGTGCACTAGGCCTGCCTTTCTCAACTCGGCCATCAGCTGTTCCAAGTAGCTCTCAGAGACCATCTGGCGTTCAGCGATGGTCTTCAGGGCTATTGGCCCCTGGCCAAAGTTCACAGCCAGGTCGAACATGGCCCGCACCCCGTATTCACCCCTGGTGGATACTCTCATTGACTTCCCTCCAACTCATTTCCCACTAAATAGGTAGGAATTGAATTCAAATTTATGATAGCACACCTCCAGCTTGACTGTCAACGCTTTGACATTCAAAAGAAGGCACACATCTCAAGTTAGATGTGGACTCTAAGATATGCAAAAAGCGCTGACAGTCAAAAGCTTTGACATTCAGCGCTTGCGAAAGTATTCTAAGCGTTCCTTGATCACCTTTTCCCGCCCCTGTATGGAGGGAAAATAGACCCGAAAATCCTGGAGATTCTCCGGCAAGTAGTTTTGTGCCACATAGTGATGGGGATAATCGTGGGGATATTTATAGCCTTTGCCGTGACCAAGTTTGGCAGCCCCCGGGTAGTGGGTATCCCGCAGATGGATCGGCACAGGTTCCGCTCCCCTTTTTTCCACCGTTGCCAAGGCTGCATCAACAGCTGTAATCACCGAATTGCTCTTTGGCGCAGTTGCGATATAGATAATGGCCTGGGCAATAGGTATTCGAGCCTCAGGCATGCCCAGCCATTCCAGGGCAAATCCTGCCGCCTGCGCCATCAGCAAGGCATTAGGATCTGCCATGCCCACGTCTTCTGCTGCATGAACCAACAGGCGCCTCACGATAAAGCGGGGATCTTCGCCGGCATACACCATGCGGGCATACCAGTACAAGGCGGCGTCGGGATCGCTGCCGCGCAGCGATTTAATGAAGGCGGAGATCACATCATAATGGTTGTCTCCGCTTTTGTCGTAGCGGACTCTCTGGGCTTGGGCAGCTTCCTCCGCTGCGGCCAGATCGACCACTCTCACTCCCTCTGCATTGGGCAGGGCGGTCATAACCGCAAACTCCAGATTGTTGAGCATGACACGGGCATCTCCGTTGGCAATGCGGGCCAGGTGTCCAAGTGCATCATCTGTTACAGTGCACTTGATCTCCCCCAGGCCCCTGGGGCTTTCCAGGGCATTCCTCGCTATTCTCAACAAGTCCTGGGCAGTCAGGGGTTCCAGCTTATAGATTTGGGAACGGCTCAGCAAGGCTGCGTTTACTTCAAAGAAGGGATTCTCGGTGGTGGCCCCAATTAAAACTAGGTCACCCTGCTCCACCGCAGGCAGCAGTACATCCTGCTGGCCTTTGTTCAGCCGCTGGATCTCATCGACAAACAGAATCGTCCTCTGACCGTGAAACGCCCTGCGATCCCGAGCCTCTCCGGCCAGCCTTTTCAACTCAGTTGCACCAGTGGTGGTGGCGCTGACATTGACGAAAGACGCCTTCGTGGTTTGGGAAATAACATAGCCAAGGGTGGTCTTCCCTACCCCCGGCGGTCCGTAGAGGATGATGGAGCGAAGGACATCTTCGGCAATCGCCCGGCGCAACAGCTTGCCTTCACCTAAGATGTGCTCCTGGCCCACATACTCCTCAAGGGATTCTGGGCGCATACGCACTGCCAAGGGTGAGTTCGCGTGCCGCAAAGGGCTCTGATCAAATAGGTCCATACTAAGCCTCCCTGCTAAGTTGCCTCACAATCCAGCTGGCCATGAGAAGACCTGCCGCCGGAGGAACAAAGGATGTACTGCCAGGCACCGAGCCGAGCTTGTTGCCAACGGTAGGTTCATCAGAAAAAGCAACAGGAACACCCTGACTGATTCCCCGTTTACGCAAAGCCAGCCTTACAGCCCGGGCCAGAGGGCAGGTATGAGTCTTGGAGATATCGGTGACTTTAACCCTGCTCGGATCCAGCTTATTGCCCATGCCAAGGGATGAGATGATGGGAATCTGCATAGCCATGGTGCATTCTATCAAATCCGCCTTGGCTCCCACACTGTCGATGGCATCAGCCACAAAATCAATATCCGGAGTAATTATGTCTTTATGTACATCCCGCCCATAATACACTTGATGGGTCTCGACCCTGCATTCCGGATTGATCTGCTTAATCCTTTCCGCCATCACGTCAACCTTCGGTCTTCCCAAGGTTGACTCCAAGGCAATAATCTGCCGATTGAGATTGCTGATGCTGACCACGTCATCGTCCACCAGCACCAGCGCGCCTATGCCTGAACGAGCCAGGGCCTCAACCGTGTATCCGCCCACGCCGCCCACGCCAATCACTGCTATTCTTCTATTCTTCAGGCGGGCAAGGTTGTCAGTTCCTAAAACCAGCTCTGTGCGGGAAAATCTATGTTCCATGGCTTCCTCCAAAAAAAATACCCCTGGACGGGGTAAAGATAACAACCCCCCACCATACCGCTAGTGCTGACCCGAATGAACCTGCGTTGGCAGGTGGGTACCCACCGCAATAGTTCGAACCTCCCCTCGGAGGGGGCCCGTTCTAGCTAATGCGAGTTAAAGTTCCCTGTGTTATGGTGTTGGCTCATAACAAGGCCAGATTGATCGCGAGCACAGCAGGGGATCAATTTCTAACTAGATAATATCACACCCCTAAATCAGTTTCAAGCCCCCTCCTTGTACCGATTTTTCCCGGTTCTACTGAGATATGGGTGTACATACATCTTAAACAAAAGGAGGTTTTGAGCATGGATCAGCTTCTGGGCAAAGTACTGGCAATCGCCTTTGTAGTCGAAGTCTTAACCAACACCATCAAGACCGTTCTTCCCAGTCTTGATACCCGCTATCTACCGTTTTTGTCAGGAGTTCTAGGTGTCGCCCTGGCCTGGGCAACCGGCGTTGGGGTACTCAGCACACTGGAAATCCCGGTGCGCCACATAGTCCTGGACTATCTGGTTACGGGCGTAGTCATCTCCAGAGGAGCAAACATCGTCCACGACCTGGCTAAAACCCTCAGTCTTTCAAGCTGATTTTCAACTCATCTAATTGCTCCTGGCTGACACTGGACGGCGCTTCGATCATCAGATCCGAAGCGCTTACAGTTTTCGGAAATGCGATCACATCACGGATGGACTTGCTGTTGGCCAGCAGCATAACCAAACGGTCCAAGCCAAAGGCAATGCCGCCATGGGGAGGTGTGCCATATTCAAATGCCTCAAGGAAGTAGCCAAACTGGGCACGGGCTTGGTCCATGGTAAAACCTAGGGCTTTAAACATTCTTTCCTGCAGGCTGCGGTTGGTAATCCTAATACTTCCGCCTCCCAGTTCCACTCCGTTGAGGACCAAGTCATAGGCTTTGGCCCTGGCTTTACCAGGATCGCTCTCCAAAAGATCAATGTCCTCATCCAGGGGAGCAGTAAAGGGATGGTGGGCGGCCACATAGCGCCCATTCTCCTCATCATAGACCAAGAGGGGCCAATCGATCACCCACAGCAGATTGTAGAGGTTTTCATCGATCAGGTTGAGCTCCTTGCCCAGCGCGAGGCGGAGCCGGCCGAGCACTTCGCTGACTAATTCGTAGTTTCCGGCGACCAGGAGCAAGAGGTCCCCTGTTTCACCGGCGAGTTCCCTCTGAATCGCATTCAGTTCATCCTCACTCAAGAACTTGGCAATAGGCGAACGAACCTGGTTTTCCTCCAGGGCCAGCCACATCAGGCCTTTTGCTCCAAAGGACACTGCCTGTTCGCTAAGCTGATCAATCTGCCGCCTAGTGAAGCTCGCGCCACCCTTAACGTTCAGTCCCTTGACCACACCGCCTGTTTTCACGGTATCCGCAAAGACACGGAACTCACTGCCGCCCAAATGTGGAGTCACATCGCACAGCTCCATGCCAAATCGGGTATCGGGCTTATCGGATCCGTAGCGGTCCATGGCCTCCTGATAAGAAAGGCGCGGAATGGGAGTCTCCACCTTGACACCCTTCACTTCCGACAAGACATGGACAATCATCGCTTCCATGCTTTCCATAACATCTTCTCTGTCGACAAAGGACATTTCTACGTCAATCTGGGTAAATTCAGGCTGGCGATCCGCCCGCAGATCCTCATCGCGAAAACAGCGTGCGATCTGGTAGTAACGTTCAAAACCGGCAATCATGAGCAGCTGCTTGAAAAGCTGAGGCGACTGGGGCAGGGCATAAAACTCCCCGGGATGCACTCTGCTTGGGACAATGTAGTCTCGAGCTCCCTCCGGAGTGGACCGAATCAGCAGGGGTGTCTCTATTTCCAAGAAACCCTGGCTGTTCAGGTAGGACCTCACTGCATTTGTGGTTTGGTGCCGCAGGGCAATTGTGTGCTGCAGCTCGCTGCTCCTCAGGTGGAGGTAGCGGTATTTAAGGCGCAATGCTTCATCCACATCTGCCGCCTGGTGAATTTGGAAAGGAGGAGTTTTAGCTTCGGACAGAATGCTCAGTTTAGACACATGAACTTCCACAGCTCCGGTGGCCAATTTCTCGTTTACCTGTCCGGCTGGACGTTCCTGAACAGTGCCCCGGACCGAAATCACATACTCGCTGCGCAGGCGTTCTGCCAGTGCAAACTGCTCTGCCCCCAGCTCTTCAGGATCTAAGACGATCTGAACTAGACCTGAGCGATCACGCAAATCCACGAAGATCACTTGGCCAAGATCCCGCCGGCGGTTGACCCAGCCATTGAGGACAATGGTCTGCCCGATATTATCCTTGCTTACTTTGCCACAATGATGCGTCCTTTTCCAATCGGTCATTTTCCACACGCTCCCACAATCGTGATTAACTGTTCCAACTCATCTAAAGCAACTGACTCTTCCTGGCCGTCGCCCATGTTTCTCAGCACCGCCTGGTTCTTGGCCAGTTCATCCTCGCCGATAATCAAGACGTATTGGCTGTTCAGCCTGTTGGCAGCCTTCATCTGGGCCTTGATGCTCCGGTCTGCATAGTCCAGCTCAATCCACAGACCCCGTCCACGCAGGCCTTGGGCAAGCTCTGCCGCCTTGTGTTTCGTCTCTCCGCCAAAATGCACTAAGTACAGGGCAGGACCGGAAGGGCTGAGCTGCAGTTTACCCTGGTTCTTCAGTGCAAGAAGCAGTCTGTCAACTCCCACCGCAAAACCCACTGCCGGAGTCTCTTTTCCTCCCAGCTCCTGTACCAGGCCGTCGTAACGCCCGCCGGCCCCAATGGCATTTTGCGACCCCAGTTCTGAACTGGTCACCTCAAACACCGTACGTGTGTAGTAATCCAGCCCCCTCACCAAGCGGGGGTTCAAGACATAGCTAATCCCCAGCGTATCCAGGTACTTCTGCACCTGGGAGAAGTGGTCTGCGCAATCAGGGCAGAGATACTCCGTAATCTTGGGCGCATCCTTGGCAATAACCTGGCAGCTTTCCACTTTGCAGTCCAGCAGACGAAGGGGATTGCGATGCAGCCGTCCCTGACAGCTTCTGCACAGATTATCGGCATGGGGCTCAAAATGGGCTGTGAGTTCCTTGCGGTAGACAGAGCGGCACTCTGCACAGCCGATGCTGTTCAGCTCCACCTGGAAACCGCTTAGGCCGCAGGACTTGTACAGATCTATCGGCAGGGCAATTGCCTCTACGTCCAGCAGCGGATCGGAGGAACCCAGCGCTTCAAAGCCAAACTGGGTGAACTGCCTGTAACGGCCTGCCTGCGGACGTTCATAGCGGAACATAGGTCCGTAGTAATAAAGCTTGACCGGCAGCGCTCCGCTGCCGAGGTTGTTCTCGATGTAGGCCCTCACCAAGGGGGCTGTACCCTCCGGTCGGAGCGTGATGCTGCGTTCGCCCCGGTCCACAAAGGTATACATTTCCTTCTCCACAATATCTGTGGTGTCTCCAATCCCCCTCTGAAACAGCTCTGTGTGCTCAAAAATGGGAGTGCGCAGCTCGTGGTAGCCGTAGGCATGGCAGACTTGTCTGATTTTCCCTTCCAGTTCGTGCCACAGTTCAATTTCACCGGGTATTATGTCATTAGTTCCCCTAGGCCTGGATGTCAGTGCCATTTTATTCCCCCCTCGCATATGTCAAAAAGGCGAGTGATGATGGTCACCACTCGCCTGAGCCTTTAGTCTTCCAGGTCAGAGTCTCCAACCTTGCTTTCTGTATCTTCAGTTGGCTCCTCGTTCACCTCAGGCACAGCAACGTCCTCCGACTCCTCTGCAGCATCCTGTTCCTGCTGCTCTTCCTGTTCGCTCAGCTCCTTGAGATACTCGTCCTGCATAGCTTGGAAAGCTTCGATGCGCTCTTCAACAACCAGGGCATCGTCCCAGCGTTCCATAGCAGCCAAGTGCTGATAGACCGCAAGCTGAACCCAAATGTTATTGGGGGCCAGCTCACTCGTCTTCAGGTATGCCTCAACAGCTTCGTCAAGGCGTTCGCTCTCCCGGTAGAGATCCCCAAGGCCGGCAAAAAGCTCGTAGTCGTTGTAAATCTCTGTAGCCTTCTCATACTGTGCGATAGCTTGTTCCATGTCACCCAGTTCATAGTAGGCGTCGCCGAGAGACGCATAGATATAACCGTCGTTAGGCTGTTCTTCGATGGCTAGTTTGTAGTAGTTAACGGCTTCTTCATACTCGCCGGACTGCATCCGCTCGAAGGCCTTCATCTGATGATCCATGATCACCACATCGGCAGCCCCGCGCAGCTCATCAAACCAGGCTTCGAGGTCGGCTTCGCCCTTCTTGCTGCGAACCCGTTCCTCAATGCTGCTGCGAGCGGCTTCAAAATCTTCACCCTCGGCGTTGAGGCGATCTGTGACTGTAATAATATGATACCCATAAGTGCTGCGTACAGGTTCACTGATTTCGCCCACTTGAAGTGAAAAGGCAACTTCTTCATATTCTGCCACAGTGGCTCCCCGGGGGACAAAACCAATGTCGCCGCCCTGCAGCGCACTGGTGTCTCCAGACACGGATTCAGCCAGCTCTGCGAAGTTTTCGGGGGTAACTTGGGAGTAAACTTCCCAGGCCTGCGCTTCGGCTGCCGCCCAAGCCTCTTCGCTGTCCCCTTCAGGACGGATAAGAATATGGCTGGTGCGCACCTGCTCGTAGGCTTCTTTGATCTCCTCTTCACTTACCGGTATGCCGCCGATAATCTCTTGAGTCAGTTTATTATACTTAACTTCTTCAGCCAGTTGAGCTCTGAGGATCTCCTCAGTCAGCCCTGCAGACTGCAACTGCGATTTATAATCATCTTCGCTCGGGAAAAGATCAATGATGCGCTGAAGCTCTGCATCAACCTCAGCCGGCGATGCACTGAGATTCCGCTTGGAGATTTCCTGACTGATGACCACACTGTTAACCAGCAGGTCCAGGGCTTGATAGCGCACCGCTTCGTAGGCTCTCCCGGAAAGAGTACCCTGTTGAGCTTCTATTTGCTGTAATTGATTAATAAAGACCCTGTATAAGTCGTACATGTGAATCGGCTGGCCGTTTACTGTAGCCACTACAGCGGCAGCTTCGGTGGAAACCCCGGTGGCGCCTCCAAAGAAATAACTCACGGCTGCCCACAGTCCGCCGCCAACCATTGCCAGTAGGACAACAAAAACCACGATTTTCATCTTGTCCCGCATCTTGTGAAACATCGTTTACCAACCCTTTCTAATATAAGAAAGACCAACATGCTAATTGTACTTGAAACAAGCCTCTCTGTCAAACCGGCAAGTTCTGCTTGTCCAGCAAGTACATCCCAATTGAGCAGGTGTTTTACCCCAAAAAGTGCCTGCGGATCTGGTCCAACTTTTCTGCCAGGGAGGCCTCCACCTGCTGGCTGTAAGTCGCAGGACACTTGGGATTGGCCAGCCTAACCAGGCGCAAATCGGGTGAGACCAGTTTAGTCATGCCGCCTCCGCCCAAGGCAACAATGGTCTGCCTCTCTTCCATCATCTGCACGTTGTATACGGAAGCGCATCCCTCCCGGGCATAGCCGATATTCTCCAAGCCTCCGAAAATATGCCGTTGGCGATACAGGTAGTAAGGCTCCATGCCCATACTTTGGGCCGCATCCCGGGCCAGGTTGACCATGGCCTCGCCCTGGGCGTGGGCAATATGTGCCTCATCTAATGAGTTCTTCAGGCGGGACGCCCTCTTCAGCGCCAGGCTGTGGACGGTGAGATTGTCTGGTTTCAGCTTCTTGATCTCCTGGAGAGTGTGCTCCACATGACCGAGCCGCTCCCGAGGCAGGCCCAGAATAATGTCCATATTGATTACAGGAATCTCTGCCTGCCGGGCTAGTGCAAAGGCCCTGTGGACGTCCTCTACAGAATGTTCACGCCCGATGGTCTGCAGCGTCTGATCGTGCATCGTCTGAGGATTGATGCTAATACGCTGAACTCCTGCCTCCTTGAGAATCTTCAGGGTTTCTTTGGACAGCGTCTCGGGCCGGCCCGCTTCCACAGTGTACTCCCGTGTGTCAGCCGTCAGCAAGTGCCTGCTGATCAGTTGGAGCAGTTCTTCCAGATCAGAGCCGGTTACCGTCGTCGGGGTGCCTCCGCCGAGATAGACACTCTCGACATGCAAACCAAGCTCACGGATTAAATCCCCTACAGCCCGGATTTCCAGGAGCAGCGCTGACAAAAAGCGTTTCAACAGATGGCCGTGGCTCGTCAGCGGGTATGCGGCAAAGGAGCAATAACTGCACCGGGTCGGACAAAAGGGAATGCCCACATAAATGCTGATGGGATCATTAGGTGTTTGGTGAAAAAATCGCCTTTGCCTCTTAGCCACATCAATGAGGAGTTCCGCCTTCTCCGGGCTTACCGCATAGTGTGCATCCAATGCTGCTGCAATTTCAGTCCAGTCACATCCGCTGTCGTAGAGGGAATGCACGAGCTTGGTTGGACGCACGCCTGTGAGGGTGCCCCAGGGACTCGGTGCCAGATCATAGCTCGCCTGCAGCGCCCGATGGATGCCTAGGCGAACCAGCTCCTTGATCCGCTGCGTCCTTTCTTTCGGGGAAAGCCCTGCAGCACTGTCGCTGCCGCTCCACGTCTCCCCTCCCTCGATGGATACACGGACCTGGAGATCGTCTTCGCTTTCCGCCTCAATCAGCACCTCCCTGCCGTCGCCGAAGGCGGCTTTGGGCACCAATGACTTAATGGCTGCTTCTGTGGCAGAGACCAGTGACTCTGGGGCTCTTACCTTGAAACTCGCTTGACCGAGATAAAAAGGAATACTGATTTACTCCACACCCTTTAGTGAGTTTAGAAAGGGATTGTGCCTGAGCTCATCGCCAATGGTGGTACGTGCACCATGGCCGGGATATACGACAGTTTCAGGCGGCAGCTGGCTCAAGCTCAGCAGGCTGCGCTGAAGTGCCAGTTCGTCCGACTGGGGAAAGTCCCAGCGCCCGACGGACCCCTTGAAAAGCGTGTCGCCGGTCAGCACAAATCCCGGACCAGACAGAGAAATTCCTCCTGCAGAGTGCCCCGGGGTATGCAGCACTGTCAGCTCTCCGCCGCCGACTTCAATCACATCCCCGTCTGCAAGAAACCGATCCGCCTTGCTGTCCGGTACATCAAGCCGGATCTGCGGTCCTAGGTGCAGATTCGGATCGCTCAAATAGGCTGCATCAGCCTCATGGATCATGAGAGGAGCGTTGGTCTTCTCAGCAAACCAGGCATTCCCGGCAATATGATCCGCATGGCCATGGGTATTGATAATGGCAACCGTCTTCAGTCCCTCTTCTGCTAGAAAAGCCAGGACAGCCTCGGAGGGCCCTCCTGGATCAACAACAACTGATTCACCCTGATGATACACCACATAACAGTTGACGCCAAAGGCGTTCACATTAAAACGCTTTACCTGCATCCTAAAACTCTCCTCCACTGCTTACCAGCAACGTCACAGGACCGTCGTTGATCAAAGCAACCTCCATGTGAGCCTGGAAGACTCCGGTCTCCACATGCAGACCCTCGCTTCTCAGTACATCTACAAACTTAAGGTACAGTTCATTGGCAGCCTCGGGGTGGGCTGCCGAGCTGAAGCTCGGCCTTCGGCCCTTGCGGCAATCACCGTACAAAGTAAACTGAGAGACGGCCAAAACTTCGCCGTCTGCATCCTTCACACTTAGATTCATCTTGCCCTGCTCATCGGGGAACACGCGCAAATTGGCAATTTTTTCCGCCAGATAGCGTGCGTCTCCCTCCGAGTCTCCTTCGCCGACACCGAGGAGCACCAGCAGCCCTTTGGAAATGCTGCCGACTGCCTTGCCTTCCACAGTCACCTCTGCCTTGCTTACCCTTTGCACAACTGCGCGCAAATCATCAACTCCTACACCATTCGATTAACTGGGGGTTGCCCGATGCACTCCCAGGACCCCGTATACTTGCCGCAGGGCACCCATGATATCTTTGAGGTGTTCGACATCACGGATGTCCACTACCAGCTGTACATTAACAGAACCATTCCTGCCCGTCCTGGCGGTAACAGCCTCCACATTTGTCTTTCTTTCTGACAGAGTGTTCATGATATTGGAGAGGAAATTCGGGCAGTCAAAACCGTCTATTTCAATCTCCACTTGATATGAGTCAGTTTCATCCGCATTCCAGGACACTTCGATCTGCCGGCCGGGATCAGTGGACAAACTCGCCACATTAGGGCAATCCATGCGGTGGACCGAAATTCCCCGCCCCCGTGTGATATACCCGATAATCTCATCGCCCGGTACGGGGTTGCAGCATTTGGAAAAACGGACCAAGAGGTTGTCAACACCCTTGACTTCCACCCCCCGGGTGCTCTCCCGCCGCCTCCGTTCTTTGACTTCGGGCAGTTTTCGCCGTTCCGGCGCCTCCTGTCCTGTCAGCTTCTGTACGACCTGGCCGGCGGTAATCCGTCCGGAACCAATGCTGGAAAACAGTTCGTCAGCTGTACTGACCCCGTATCTCTTGGCTATTTTCTCCAGATTGGCTTCGGCCAGAACAACTTTGAGGTCAGCTGAAACCTTTTTCAGTTCACGTTCCAGCAGTTCCCGACCGCGATTCAAGTTCTCTTCCTTCTGTTCCTCCTTCAGCCAGGAGCGAATCTTGCTGCGGGCACGTGATGTTTTCACGTAGTTCAGCCAGTCTTGAGTGGGCCTGGCTGTTTTGCTGGTCAAGATTTCTACAAAATCCCCGTTTTTCAGCTTATAGTTTAAAGGAACTATTCGACCGTTGACCTTCGCACCAAAGCAGCGCAGGCCGACATCGGTATGAATCTCAAAGGCAAAGTCAACGGGGGTCGCGCCGTTGGGTAAAGACTTCACATCGCCCTTGGGCGTGAAGACAAAGACCTCCTTGGCGAAGAGATCAATCTTCAAGGTATCCATGAACTCCTGGGGGTCCTTCATCTCCTGGAGCCATTCCACAGCTTCCCGCAGCCAGCCGACTTTGGCATCATCTGCTCCCTTGCGGCTGTAGCCTTCCTTGTAGCGCCAGTGGGCTGCTACGCCGTACTCCGCCACATGATGCATCTCCCAGGTGCGAATCTGAATCTCATAGGGGTCACCCCG
>MTKW01005064.1_pt2 | contig 20546 bp, 21 predicted proteins | sample 1042761 | NCBI WGS metagenome assembly MTKW01 (sample SAMN06205366, study PRJNA360243) | anaerobic digester metagenome | biome: Wastewater treatment plant; feature: Anaerobic digester sludge; material: sludge; isolation source: anaerobic digester fed with sludge from wastewater treatment plant ... | reverse complement strand
CGTCACTGTCCGTCTCGACGGCACATCGCACAGCCTGCAGGCCGTGGTCAGCGGCCCGGGACAACTGACGCTGCACGTGGGAGGAACGCGCTGATGAAATACCTGAAAATGACCGCTTCAGTCAATGTGGGATACCGTATCGGCATGATGCTGTCGGCATACCTGTGCCTTTTGCTGCCGGCGGCCCTTCCGGCCACGGCCGACGGATTGTTTCATCCATCAAGCTCCTTCGCCTCGCTGGTGTCCGACAGCCGGGCGGTAAAAATCGGCGATGTGCTGCATATTATCGTGACGGAAACCGCACAGGCCAGCCAGAAAAACAGTGATGCCACCTCTACTTCGACCGAAGCCCGCATCGGGCCGGGTATCGGCGCCATTGATTTTTTGCCCGAATGGGGCTACGGCGGGAGCATCTCTTCCCAGGCTGCCGGTTCCACCACGCGCTCAGAGAGCCTGGTGGGGCGCATCGCGGTCACGGTGGTGGGGATGAACCGTGCGGGGAACCTGTTGGTGGAAGGCGAGCGCACCGTGCGGGTGCACAAGGACTACCAGATGTTGACCCTGCGCGGAGAAGTGCGTCCGCGAGACATCACCGTTGACAACACCATCGCCTCACACAAGGTGGCCAATGCTTCAATCACCTATACCGGCTCCAACCCCGCCCGCCCGCGCAGCAAGGTGGGGCTGGTGACCCGCTTGTTGCACCTGCTTTTTTAACGATCCGTTTTCAGTGGATGTATGCGACGGAAAGGAGTTTTGGCATGTCATCGCGTTTTCGCCGCACCGTCTGCCTTACCACAGCCTGCCTGCTTTTGACGGCCCTCGGTACCGTTCCGGCCTTGAGCTCGTCCAGCCGCATCAAGGATATTGCGGTATTAAACGGCATGGGCCGTCACAAGCTCATCGGCTACGGCCTAGTGTCCGGGCTGGAGGGCAGCGGGGACAGCGACACGTCGGTGCTGACGTCACGAGGCATCGCCAATATTCTCGAAAACTTCGGTGTCCGGGTGAATCACGGTGATTTCAAGGCCAAAAATCTTGCCGCCGTCATGGTCACTGCCGAGTTGCCTCCCGTGGTTTCGGTGGGCGGCACACTGGATGTCACCGTTTCCTCCATCGCCGATGCGAAAAGCCTCCAGGGCGGCTTTTTACTGCTCACGCCTCTGCGGGCGGCGGATGACAATATCTACGCCATCGCCCAGGGGCCGGTGACCGTCGGGGGTTTCCGGGTGGAAACGCGCAGCGGTGACGCGGTGCAAAAAAACCATGTGACCGTGGGGCGCGTGACCGGCGGTGCATCGGTGGTGAAAAGCCTCTCCACCGACCTGCGCGATTTATCCCAGCTTTCGCTTTCGTTGCTGCGCCCGGATTTCACCACCGCCGCCCGTATCGCAGAAGCGATCAACCGCCACTTCAACCGCTCCTTGGCCGCCGCCACGGACAATGCGACAGTGCGCATTACCGTGCCGGAGGCGGACCGCGCCAACCCGGTGGGCTTTATCGTATCTTTGGAAAATCTCCCCGTGCAGCCCGACACCGCCGCCCGGGTGGTCATCAACGAGCGCACCGGCACGGTGATTATCGGCAGCCATGTGCGCATCCTGCCGGTGGCCATCAGTCACGGGGGACTGACCGTGGAAATTCGCAGTTCCACGAAGGTGCACCAGCCGCCCCCATTGGTCGGCATCAATACCCCGGCGGGGCACGACCAATCGCCGGCCGCAACGAATGAAGACACCGGCCCGGCGGCGGGCGTCAACCTGGAGATTTCCGCACAAGGGCTTACGGAAGCCGCACAGCGTGGACGGCGTGACGGTTCGCTGACAGGCGGGGAGACGGTGGTGGTGGAGCAGCATGAAGTCCGGACTGTCGAGCAGGTGTCGTCGCTGGCCGCCATCCCGCCGCAGGCAACGCTTGACGATCTGGTGACGGCGCTCAACGCCCTGGGGGTCAGGCCGCGGGACCTGATCGCCATCATCACGGCGCTGAAAGAAGCCAATGCACTGGAAGCTGAATTGATCGTGTTGTAGACAGAAATGGGGGCGGCATGAGGGCCGCCGGGAAGGAAGGGAACATGCAGATCAACAGTATTGCAAGCAGCGAGGGGTTCAAACAACCTTTGACACGCGACAACACCATGGTGAAGAAAACCGTGGAGACTGCCGATGCGGTCGTGAATACCAATGATGCACGGCTGCAGGAGGCCTGCCGCAGTTTCGAGGTCTTCATGGTGGCCCAGATGCTGAAAACCATCAGCGAGGGCCGGGTGAAGGGCGAGGGTGTCATCCCGGAAAGCCGGGCAGAGAAGATTTTCGAGGCTCAGCGGATGGAAATCGTGGCCGAGCAGGTCGTTGACGCCTTCCCGATACTGCCACGCGGCGGAGCAATCGGCAATGACGGCGGCGGACCGACAAGGACACCACTGCCGCCCGAATATATCCTGCCCATGCCGCCTGATTATGTCGCCCGTGGAGGATTTTACGATCAACTGATCTTTTAAGAAACTTCGGGAATAAGGAGAGAAAAACGGTGAAAATTCACAGCAACAATCAGCTTCATCCGCTGCTGCCGGGGCATCTGCCCGTAAAAAAAGATGCAGTGCGAACGATTTCCCACGACGCCACGCTTCAGCTTTCTTTCACCGGACGCCTCTTGCTGGACGCCCATCGCGCCCTTGAGGCCCTGCCTGCCCTGCGCACGGAATGCGTGAACCACCTCGCCGGCAGGCTGCAATCGGGCCGTTATACCGTGAACAGTGATACCGTGGCGGCGGCGATGCTGGACACCAGTGTTGCCGCCGCAGACCGGAGCGAAATACAGTGATGAGTGAATATCTGACCGCCCTGAGTGAAGAAACCCGTGCCTGGAAGACCATGCAGGAACTTTTACTGAGCCAGCGCATGGCCATCATCCAGCGCCGGGGGGAGGTCATCTGGGAACTGCAGGATCAGTTGCATGAGGCCATCCATACGGCGGCTAGGTGCGTCGCACACAGCCGGACCGTACGCCCGATCGATGTTTCGCCCGAAGAACGTGCCGCTGAACTCGAGACCAAAAGAGTGCAGGAAGAAGCCGGACAGTCGCTGCGGCTCAATCATGAACTGCTCAACGACATGTGCACCTATCTGCAGATGCTGCGCGAGGTTATCGCCCCGCGCGCCGTGGATACCTATACCCCGCCCCGCCAACGGAGCGGTGAAAACAACCAGGAAATAATTACGGGAAGCAGGATTGCATAACCATGTCATTTACAACCCTTGAAATCGCCCGCAGTGCCCTGGCCACCAGCCGTGCGGCGCTTGAGATCGCCGGCCACAACGTGGCCAACGCCAATACCCCGGGATACGTCCGCCAGCGGCTGCGTCTCGCCCCTCTCAGCAGCGCTTACACCTTTAACGCCGCCGGCGGCGGAGTGACCGTCGCCGGTATTGACCGCTTGCGTGACCAGTGTCTGGAAACCCAGATCAACCACCAGGAGGGGCGCCTTGGCAGGGAAAGCAGCCTGACAGCCAGCTTGCAGCGCATTCAAAACATCTTTCCCGACCTGCAGGAGCAGGGTATCTCCCATGCGCTGAGCGACCTTTTCAGCGCCGCCGAGCGCTTGCAGGTCAACCCGGGCAGCCCCGCATCCCGCGAGGAGCTGCTGTTTCACGCGGGCAGCTTGTGTTATGAACTCAATGAAGCCGTGCGCAAGCTCGGTGAAGAGGAGCGCAATGTCAACGCGGAATTGGAAAACCAGGTTGCCCGCTTCAACCAGCTTCTGCACCAGGTGGCTGAATTGAACGGAAAGATTATGCTGCTCGGAGAAAATACCGGCGACCTCAAGGTGCTGCGCGAGGAGGCGATCCGTGAACTGGCGCGACTGGGCGGGGCAATGGGTCTTGACCAGCCGAGCGGTTCGCAGGATGTGTTGCTGGGCGGTGTGCGACTGGTGCAGGACACCACGGTTACCGAATTGCGCCTGTATCCCGATCCGCTGAATCCCTCCCGGCAACTGGTCGCGGCGGGGGATATCGAACAGCCCGACAACCTCAACGGCATCATTGCCGGGTTGCTCGAGGTCCGGGATCAGCATATCACCCGGTGGAACGATCATCTCAACACCCTGGCGCGGACCATCGCCGATGCCTTTAATGCGCAACATGCCACCGGTTATGACCTCGATGGTCGCCCGGGCGGGGACTTTTTCGTCTATGATCCCGGAGCCCCCGCCTCCACGCTGGCGGTCAGTGAGGCCATCCGGACCGACAACCGCCTGCTGGCTGCCGCCTCCACCAGTTGGGGGCCGCCCGGCGACGGCACCAATGCCGGGCTTTTGGCAGGTCTGCGCAACCAGCCGCTGTTCAGCGGCGGAACCATCACCGTCGGGGAGTACCATGCCGAATTGATCCATGCTATCGGCTTTGAAACCTCCCGTAACATCAGCGCCCTGGAGGCACGTCGATCACTGGTGCAATCACTCGACAATCACTACATCAACCAGGCCGGAGTGTCACTGGACGAGGAGGCGGTTGACGTGATGCGCTACCAGCAAATGTATAACGCGGCCGCGCGGCTCATCAGCGCCGCCATGGCCATGATGGACAGCCTGATGGAGTTGACGTAGTTTTCACAACAAAACACTCGCCGCCGGGGGGATTCGCTGACGGCACCGTAATTACTTGGAGAGTGGTTACAATGCGTATCGGATCGCGTGGTTTTGTGCAGCAGGCCATTCGCAACATCAATACACCGGCGAGTCAGTTGCACCACCTGTACGTACAACTCACGTCCGGACGGCGACTGACCGTGCCCTCCGATGACCCGGTGGCGGCGGCACGCGCACTGCGCGGCCGTGCGGCACTGGGCGAAATAGACTCGCGGCGATTTGTCATCAACTCGGCGCAGCAGGTACTTGGCGCCGCCGACGTGGCGCTGGGCAGTATCTCCGAGGCGCTCAGCCGCTGCCGGGTGTTGGCGCTGCAGGGTTCCCAGTCCCACCTCGAGCAAAGCGAGCGCAGCGCCCTGGCGCAAGAAATCCGCTACGCCTCCCAGTCGCTGGTCACGTTCGGCAATGAAATGGTTCAGGACCGTTATATTTTCGCCGGTTCTGCCAACAACCTGCCGCCCTTTGAGCGGGTGAATAGCGGATCTTTGCCGGTTTTATACCACGCCAATCACCAACAGATGGCCTTTCGTATCAGCCCTTCGGAAACCGCCGAAGTGGGCATCACCGGGGCCCACCTGTTCAACTTTCACAACGCTGAGGGCAATCGTCCGGTGGCCTCGGTGGATGCGGATGTCTTTTCTTTGCTGGAAGACCTTGCCGATTCCATCGAACGGGGCGATTACAACCGCGCGGCAATGCTCGGTGACCAGGTGGAGCAACTGCACGCCCACACGGTGACCCTGCGGGGGCGCGTCGGTGTCATGGCCCAGCGTTTTGGCCATGCCATGAACCTGGCGGACGCTTCGGAGATCCGCGTCCGTGAACTTTTGTCGGCGGATGAGGACATTGATTTTGCCGCGGCAATGGTCGAACTTAGCCGCCAGGAAACACTCTACCAGGCCGTACTGGGCTCCACTGCGCGAATGTTGCAGATGCGCGGTCTTTTTGAGATGCAATGGTAAAACAAGAACACGGGCAAATAAGCGTTTTTTCCGCCCATTTCGGGCGATTGTCTGTTGATCGGCGGCAGGTGATCCATTTCAACGTCTGCCTGCCGCCCTTCAACGATGTCCACGACTGGGTGATTATCGGCACGCGGGCTGATGCACCCTTTTTATGGCTCCAGGCGCTCAGCCAACCTGCTTTGGCTCTGGTCGTCGCCTCCTGGGAGTGTGTGACCGACACGCCCTGTCCCGCGCCGCCGCGGCCGGTGCTACAAGAACTTCTTTTAACCGGAGGCGAGGTGCCGGAGGTGTATGTCGTGGTGACCATCGGCGAGCGGCCGCAAGACACCACCATTAATCTTTTGGCCCCGCTGTTTATCGCCCGCCGCAGCCGCCTGGGGCGACAGGTCGTTTTGGATGTCGACACTGCTGCTGCCCGCACTCCCCTGCCCCTGTACGGCCAGGCGGCGTGAGTGGCCCAAAACTCGAACCTTCGCGTGTATTTTTTAAGCTCAGGGATGAGCTCATAACTCCATGGAGGGAGCGCCATGTTGATACTCACCCGCCAGGTCGACGAGGAAATCGTCATCGGCAATGATATTCGCATCCGGGTGGTGGGTATTCACCGGGGGCAGGTGCGGCTGGGCATCGAGGCGCCCGAAAACCTGGCGATATTTCGTTCGGAGCTTTACGAGGAGATCGCTGCGCAAAACTCTGCAGCCGCCCGCGTGTCTCCCGAACAGCTGCGGGCCGTTTTGACGGAACGCCGTTAATACGATGCCGCATGTGTCGTTCCTGCACTGTCCCCCGGCGTACCATGTAACAATCCATCACTACACTCTTAAGACTCCCCGGAACGTGCCAATAACTCTTCGTGACGGCTGCAGTTCAATTTTGAGAAGGGAGGTCCTCGGCTCACAAAACCCCGGGCCTGTGAGAGAGGGCCCGCCGTACAGCGGCATGGACGCCGCTCCAATCAATACGCCGCACCTTATCGACAGCGGCGACTTTCAAGGAGGAAAGTGCAATGTCTCTGACGAGTATCAACCAGAATGTTTCGTCCATCAATGCCCAGCGCAACCTCAGCATCAACTCCCAGCGTCTGCAACGGTCGGTGGAAAGGCTGTCATCGGGTTTTCGCATCAACCGTGGTGCGGATGACCCCTCCGGTTTGATTATCTCCGAACTCTTGCGCGCCCAGGTGTCCAGCCTGGACATGGCCCAGCAAAACGCCCTGCAGGGTGTAAATCTGATCAAGACCGTTGAGGGCGCCTTGCACGAGGTCAACGGCCTCTTGCGCCAGATGCGCGACCTGGCGGTCTCGGCGGCCTCTGATTCCAACCATAACGATGCTTCCCGCGCGGCACTCCACCAGCAGGCAGCCTCGGCGCTCAAGACGCTCGACTCAATCGCAATGACCACCGCCTACGGCAACCGCAAGCTGCTCGACGGCAGTGCCGGCACCAAAACCACGGTCATCAACCAGAACGCTGTTGCCAGCGCCACCATCACTCTTGGTGATGAACTGGCCGGTACCGTTGACATTGATGTCACCACCGCGGCCGAAAGAGCCGTTGTCGAGACCGCTACCACAGGCAGTGTTGTCGGCACCGACTTGTTTGCCGACGCTGTCGCCGGCGGTTTTGACGCGGGTGACGAAATAGCCATGTACGTCAACGGCATCAAGGTCAACATCACCGTCAATGATGAGAACGGCAATATCGGTGACGCCACCACGTGGGACGACATCATCAACGCCGTCATCGCGCAGCGTTCCCAGCTTGGCGTTCATGCGGAGATCAATGCCGATGACGAGCTGGAAATCACCAGCCTCAATTTCGGCTCGGACCAGCATATCAGCGTTGAGTTCCGCATTATCAACGACGATAACGATGACCTCGACCTGACGGGTATTCTCAACGCCGCCGATGATGTACGGTTCGCTGCCGACGCCGGTGTGGATGCCGTTGCCACCGTGTCGTTCGGCGGAGGAGCGGGGATTGACTTTGATGCCGGTCGCGGCCTGGCTTTGACCCATGCCGTCCACGGCACCATCACCCTGACGGAAGCCGGCAATGATGTGGACACCTACGACAATGCGCTGTATACCGAAAAGGGCTCGCTGTCATTCAAGGTGGGTATACAGTTTGGGGAAAGCGCTTCGATGGAAGTGCGCGACTGCCGCATCAGCGAACTGGGCACCGGTGTGAGCACCATGTTCACCAGTCTCGCGGAAGTCAATATCTCCACGGTTGAGGGTGCCAACGAGGCCCTGGCGGTCATTGACAGGGCCATTTCGGAGGTCTCCACCCTGCGCGGCGATCTCGGTGCCTTCCAGTCCAACGAACTTGAGGCCGTGTCGCGCTCACTGGCCGTTGCCCGTGAGAACCTGGCTGCTTCAGAAAGCGGCATCCGCGACACCGATTTCGGGCGTGAGATGGCCGAATTCTCCACGTCCCAGATCCTGGTGCAGTCGGCAATGGCCTTCCTGGCCCAGGCCAACAACCTGCCCAACAACGTTCTTAGTCTCATCCGAGGCTAGGTTGCCGCATGAAAGCGTCGGGCGCCTGCCCCCTCCCTCCCCAGGCGCCCGGCGCCTCATTGATTCGCAGGTATTATCCGGAGTTTTTGCATAAGCAGCAACCATTCTTACCGAAAGTTGGGGGTGTATCATGGCCTTGGGAAGCGCTTCTGTGGATGGACTGATGTCGGGACTGGATACGTCCGGCATCATCCAGTCTTTGGCCAACATCCAACGCAAACCGATCGCTCTGCTGACGGATCGCCGCACCAGTGCCGCCAATAAGCTCTCGGTATATCAGTCACTGACGGGGCAGCTTCTGGCTCTGCAAACCCGGGCGGCTTCACTGGCTGGCGGCAGCATGTTCAATGCACGACGGACCGGCGTGTCGGACAGTTCATTTCTGCTGGCGAGTGCCGCCGCCGGAACGGCCAACGGCAGCTATGCCGTGCGTGTGGAGCAACTGGCCCAGGCCCACAAGGTCACCTCCGGAGCGGTGGCCGATGCCGATACCGCACTCGGCCTGGCCGGGGATATCATGCTCAACGGCAAGGTTGTCTCCGTGCAGGAGGGGGATTCACTGCGCGACCTGCGGGATGCGGTCAATAACGCCCAGGCGGGAGTGACGGCTGTACTGGTACGCATCTCCGCCGACGAGTACCGGCTGACTTTGACCGGCTCGCGCACCGGCAGTGACGGGGCGATTGACCTGACCGAGGCCAACGGGACAAACATCCTCCTTGGGCTTGGCCTGCTGGACGGCGTAGCGACCGCCAAACACGCGACGACAAACGGCATGCAGTCCGACATCATTGGTGCCGCCAACCAGCCTGTTGCCGCCCTGCTGGGTTTAACCGCCCCCCCGGTGGGAACTGTTCGCGTGGATGGTGTGGAGGTGGCGATTGACCTGGCCGCAGACTCGCTGGCCGACATCGCCCTGCGCATCTCCAACCTGGTTCCCGATGTTACCGGTGCGGTGCACACCGCCGAAGGCGGTTTTCGGCTGAGCATAACCGGTGATGGGCACACCCCGGTGGTGGAGGATGACGGCGGGGTTTTTCAGGCGCTTGGCGTTTTGCGCCAGGGATATGCCGAGGTCGTTCAAGAAGCGCAAAATGCCGTCTTTTTCGTGGACGGCTACCGTATCGAGCGCTCCACAAACAGCATTGACGATGTCATCGAGGGTGTGAGCATGGACTTGCTGAAGGCCGACCCGGAGAAAACCGTCACCCTCACGGTGGCCACCAACCACGATGCAGCGGTCAATTCCTTAAGTTCACTCATCAGTGAATACAACTCGATTATTAACACCTTAAACAGCGGCCAGCAGTTCGATGCAGAAACCAATCAGGGCGGTATCTTTTTCGGCGACTATTCGATCCTCATGCTGCAAGACGGCCTGTACCAGTCTGTATTCCAAAGGCCCACCGTTATTTCCGGAGATACCCGCCTGCTTTCACATATCGGCATTTCACTGGAGCGTAACGGCATCATCTCGCTGAATGAGCAGGCTCTCCGCCAGGCTGTCAGCAACGATCCGCAAGGCGTTTTGGCCCTGCTTTCCGCCTCCACCTCCGCCGGCCATGACGAGGTGCAGGTGACCGCCGTCACCGCTTCCACCGCCGAATCCGGGGCTGCGGGATACGGCATTGTCATCACCCAGGCCGCGACTCGCGCCACGGCAACGAGCGCGGAGATGACGGCAGGTATTGAGCAGCAGGAAACACTGACCATCAATGGGACCTATACCGTCTCTCTCGCGGCCGGAATTTCACTTGAGCAGGCCCGCGATCGGCTCAACTCGGTCTTTGAGGGCAACGGCCTGGGTATGACGGCTGCCGTCGTGGACAACAGGCTGCAAATCAGCACCAACAGCTTCGGCAGCAGCCGGCAGATAACCATCCGTTCATCGCTGGACAGTGGTGTCGGCGGCACTGACCTCGGCGGCGTTGTCGCCGGCGCAACAACCACATACACAGGCCGCGATGTGGCCGGCACCATCAACGGCCAGGCTGCAGAGGGCAGCGGCCAGTGGCTTACGGCCGTCACCGGGCCGGCGGCGGGGCTGCAGATACAATACTCGGGCACCACCACCGGTGATAAGGGAGTAGTGCATGTCAATAAGGGTCTGGCCGGCAGACTTGCCGACTATCTCTCCGGCGTGACCGCAACTCAAACCGGCCTGATGTCTCGTGCTACTGAGCAGATCAGCGACCGCATCGAAAACATCGGCAACGAGATAAAGAGGCTGGAAGAAGGGGTGCAAAAGTACGTGGAGCGAATGCACATGAAATTCGCCGCCATGGAGGGTATTTTGGCCAAAAATGCCGCCACCCAGGAATATCTCACCAGCCAACTGCTCTCCTTGCAGAATTCCGGGGTCATCAACTCGCGCCGTTGAGAAAAGCGTCATCCTGCTGACAGGAAGGATGTATATGCCGCCGACACAATATCCAGCCAGAGTGTACCAGACAACCGATGCCGACAGCGCCGATCCGTATCACCAGGTTGTTTTGCTTTTCGATGCGGCTGTGCGCTTTTTACATAATGCCCGTGAAGCCATGGACCGTGGAGATTACGAGTGCCAGTGTGAGGAGATCATCCGTGCCCAGCGCATTTTTTCAACCCTCATGGCCTCGCTCGACGTCACCGTGGAACCACAGTTCACCCATCCTCTGTGGTACCTGTACAACCACGTGCAGGCCCGCCTGGCCGAAGCGGGGATGCAAGGAGATCTGGCCCTGATGGATGAAACCCTGGCACTTGCCGCATCGCTGCGTGACGCCTGGCGCCAGGCGGAAATCAATCTCCGCACCGGGAATCGCAACACTGCGGAGCAACAGCCAAAAGCTGCAGGAGAAAGCGCTAAGGTGCATAAATAATAATACCTCCCGGCAGTCCGGCGATTTGCCAAACGAAATTTACAGCCGGCAACCGGGGTTTATCATACACCGGGGAAACCGCAGCCTGATGTTTCAACCATCCGGCGAGAGGTTTCCCCGGGTCTTTTCGGAAGCCGCCAGCGCTGCCGGGTTACGTTCCCACCGCTGCCGGCACCAGGTGCAGCGTCTGCTGCAACGACGATACGGCCGTGGGTCTTGTGGCGATGCAGTCGGCGTGAATGGTGCGGTACGGCGAGGTCAGCATGGCGCGTTGGATGACGTTTTCAAGCTCGCGCAGATTGCCGGGCCAGGTGTGGCGCAAAAGCTCTCGTTCAGCATACTCGCACAGGTGCTTTGTGCCCAGGCTTGAAGCATGCTTGCGCAGAAAATGCCCGGCAAACATCAGGATATCTTCCGTGCGCCGACACAGCGGCGGAAGCTGGATATTGATAACCGCCAGGCGGTAGTAAAGGTCCTCGCGGAAACGCCCCTCACGAACGGCACGGTGCAGATCCTGATTGGTGGCAGCCACGATACGCACATCCACCTTACGGGTCTCGAGGCCGCCCAATCGCACGAAACTTCGCTCCTGCAAAAAGCGCAGCAGCTTCACCTGCATGGCCAGGCTCATATCGCCGATCTCGTCCAAAAAGAGTGTGCCGCGATGCGCCGTTTCACACAGTCCGGGTTTTTCCCGCGTGGCCGAGGTGAAGGCCCCGCGGTCATGGCCGAACAGTTCGCTTTCAAGCAACGTCTCAGGGATCGCCCCACAGTTGACCGCCACGAAGGGCTTGTCGCGGCGCAGGCTCATGTAGTGCAGCGCCCGCGCCAGGTACTCCTTGCCTGTGCCGGTATCGCCCTCAACGAGCACCGTCACATCACTTTGCGAGGCCTGGGCCGCCAGGGTATACGCGGCGCGGCATGCCGGGCTGGCGGTATGCACATGCTCCCAGCCCACCCGCTTGCGAAAGCTCTTCCACAAAAGCTCAAAGCGGGGCGCCGACGGCGGCAGGTGGCATACGGCCTCGAGCATCCGCTGGGTTACTTTTTCAGCGCAGAGGCTGGCCGGCAGGTAATCATGGCATCCAAGCGCCATCAGCGCCACTGCCTCCGAGATCGAGGGGCTGGTGGTGACCACGATGATCTCTCCTTCATATCCCATCCCGCGCAGGTGAGAGACCACCTCCACGGCCTCATCCGGATAGTGCGGACAGTTTAAAAGAATATGCCCTTGTCCCTGCGCTACGGCCTGTGTCAGGGTCTCCCCGTCGGCGGCAGGTGTGACAATACAACCGTTGAGTTCCAACTCGCGCCCCCATTTTACCACTTCTGCGACAGGTTCGCTGCCGATAAAAATGTGTACATCGTTGGCTGGTAACACTGGTGTTCTCCCGGATTTCCGCAATGTAATCCAACTCTTTGCCATCTGAGCGCGGCATGGATACTGTGCGGAAGTTTAAAATGACTTGGCCCATGTTGTTATCGGCACAACCCGGCAGCGACTAAAGTCACTTTTCGGTAAACACCATATTTCTTTTATGTATCTTTGACCTGAACACGAAAAACGGCCGGCGGCCGTTTCGGGGATGCAAAAAAGAAGACCGGCTGATCGCCGGTCCTCTTTATTGTTTATTTACGCTGTCAGGTATTTAACTGCGTCGACGGCGCAAGGCCAGCACACCCAAAAGACCGATGCCCATCAAGGCCCAGGTGCCGGGTTCGGGAACGCCGTAGTGATATTCCAGCTCCACTGTCACCCGGTGATTGGGATCGCCGCCGAGAATCTCTGATTGGTAAGCGTTGGATGAGGCGCCCTCATCAAATTCAAAGGCATTGGAGAGAAGGGTGGTATTGATGTTAAAGGTTACGGTCGATTCGGTGTCCGTCTTTATGTAGCTGTTCCAAAAAGCCTGGCTGATTGTGTCTGCCTGAACCAGCTCGGAATAGGAAACCAGTCCGAAATCATGGCCATCCGGTGCTGTCCAGTCGGCAACAAGCGGGCCGTCGCCATCATCAGCTTCCAGTTCCACCCACTCCGATGTGAAGGTAAACAAGTCGCTGGTGCTGGTGCCGGGACCGCTTCCCGCCCAATTTCGCGCCATCTGGGCGCGCACTGTGCAACCCTTTACGTCATCATTGTCAAACCTGAAGCTTGCACCGCCGCTGTGATAGAAATTAACCTTTACCATCAGCAGGTCATGCTCCGGCAGCAAAATGGAAGAGTCAAACCGGTTTAACGTAACGGTATTGCTGCCGGTGGTATTGAAGTTTACATAACCGGTTTGCTTGATCACCGCAATCATGTCGGCCGTTGCGGCTGAATTTACGCAAATTGTCATTGCCACCAAAGCAAGTGCCAGTAATATAATCTTTTTCATCTTTGGTGTCCTTATCAATGCGACATAAAAAAATATACTGCCAATACATATATTAGTACAAGATATTCTTGAACAAGTCAAGAGCTTATTTATTTTATTTGTATCTTTTTCCGTTAAATTACCCTTTGGCTTTCGTTGGCAGAAACCGGCATTTTTACTGCATGGACAGTAATTTCAGCACAATGGGGCAACTGGGGCGTGTCTGGCATAAAGAAATCTCAAGAAAGCTGCGGCTAAAGCCATTCATTACTCGCCGTCGCTTTCATCGCTTTCGTCCAGACAACCGGTCAGTTTGATCGCAACCTGCCCATCCTTTTCCCCCGCATCACCGACGAATTTTGCCACTCCCCCCACATCCACTGTGAAGGGCGTGTTTGCCGCCAGACGCAGGTCCAGCACATCACCGGGCTTGAGGGCCGTCAGCGCGGCCAGGCTTATACCCGGAGGGGTGAGACGCGCCCGAATATTGACGGGCGTTTGTGCCAACTTACTGGAAGAGAGCAGACGAGGCCTGTTTGCACCCTGAATATCTTGAGAAGAGATCTTCGCCTTTTCCTCGCGTAGTAACCGTTTGACGGCACTCAAGGGGATGCACAGCCGCATGTTCCCTGTTGTTGAGGCCACCTTCACCTCCATCTCCACGTAAAACAATCGTTCATCCACGGCGCGCACATCCAGCGAGTTGGTGGAGTTCACTACGTCCATCACATGCGGCGAGATGGTCTCCAGGCGGGGCCACAGTTCGAGCCAGGAGCTGAGAATCTCATGAAAAAAACGACTGAGTACCGCTCTTTCCAGCGGTGTTGCTTCCCGACTACCGGCGTCTGTAAAATGGCCGGTGCCCCCCAGCATGCAGTTGAGGGCAGTGCGGGCCACCGGGTTGGCAATCTCCCAGATGGCCTGGGGCACAGCTTCGCCGTACGAAATGATTCCCAAAACGGGATTGACCGACAGGTTGCGGATATATTGCTGGTAACTGGCGATGTCAATGGACTTTATCTGAAAATCACACTGATTGTCGAGATACAGGCTCATGGTGCGGTTCAGCACCGCGGTCAGGGCCACCTTGCGGCCGTGCAAAAGGCGCATGTGTTCCGGAGACAGGCGCTGGGCATAGCGGAAATCGTACAGCGAGGCGGCAGCGGATTCCATGTTGCTCCGGCGGCGCTGCTCGGCGACTCCAAGGGATGTCAGCAGGCTGTCGAGTTCGTCCTGCGTGATCAGTTTACCCAATGTCATTCACTCTTCCTTGACTGGCGCATCGTGGCGCGGAACATCCGGGGGGGCACCGACAACGACAATGCGGCGCTCCGTCCCGGATTCCCGCGTCCCTCCCTTTGCGTAACGACTTCTTCGGCACACGGCGACACGTTTTCCAAACAGGCAATGGGTGGATTATTCGATATATTCCGTATCGCGGCCGATCAGGTTTATTTCACCCTGTTCGGCCAGTTCACGGGCTTGATGAATAATCTCCCGCTGCGCCTCTTGCACCGAAGAAACCGGCACTGCTCCAAGCATTTCAAGTTCCTCGTCAAGCCGCTGGCGGCCGCGGCTTGAAAGGTTGGATTTGACCCGGTCGCGCAGCCATCCCTCGGTGCCCTTGAGGGCCATGACAAGGGTATTCATATCAGCATGGCGCAACACAGCCTGCAGGTCCAAATCCGTCAGGTTGACGATATCCTCGAAGGTGAAGACCAACTCGGCCACACTCTCACCGAACTGCCGATCCACCTCACCGATGGCGGTGAGCATCTCCTTGCTGCGGGCCGGCGGCATGCCTCCGAGCAAGTCCACGACGAACTGCACCGCTGCTTCCGGCTTGCTGCCTACACTGCCGTGGGCAATACGCATTTCCATGTCCAGCGCCGCCACGAGGCACTGCATGGCGCCAGGTGATGGCGCTCCGAGGTGCGCCGCCCGGTACAGCACATCGGCGGCCTGCGTTTCATCAAGGTGGCTGATCAGTTCGCCCGCCTTTAAATGGGTCAGGTGGCCGACAACGGCGGCGATGGTCTGGGTGTCTTCATTGCGCAGGGTCTGCCACAGGTCGACAGGCTTGAGCTCGTTCAAGCGAGAGAAAACATTACGCTCGTCCTCGTCGTGGTCATCAAACCGGTCAAAGGGGCGCGATGAGCCCAGCGCCCCGTCAAGCAACTGCCGTGCATAGGCGTTGCCGCCGATGGGCTGAGTACTTTCATGGCTTTGCAAAAACTCCTCGAGAACCCGATCTATCTCCTCGGCAGGGACCTTGTCGAGGTTCTTTATCTCCTCGCTCAGTTCCAGCACCTGGTTGACCGAAAGCCTGCTGCACACCTCCACGGCCAGTTCCTCACCCAGCGCCGCCACCACGATGGCCGCCTTGCGCAGGTTGGAGATGCGCATCGGCTCTATTTCTGTGCCTTGTAAAGACTCATCGGGTTCAATTTTCTTCTGGCTCTCCGGGACATCCCACAGCCACCGGTCGGCTGTCTGTCTCATCTGCATTGTCCACCTCGACTGGTGCTTCCTGCGGCGTCATTGTTGTTTCCGACGGATCTGGTACGGCATGTGCTGCTTCTTGCGCTTCGTCTTCAGCAGTTGCCGCCACAGTGGCGATGCGCTGCGGCAGCATGGAAACGAGGGTTTTTACCGGGTATATGCCGGAATCCGGCTGGACATGTCCCTGCGGGTGAACCGCGATGCCTATATCTATATCGCCGAACTCCGTGAAGAGCGGTACAACCAGCACCGGCCCCACCTGGGTCAGCGGCTCGCCGAAACCATGGATGAGCATGGTCTCTTGCGGGCTGCAGGTGCAGCCCTTTTCCCGCAAAAGCATGGTCCCCATCTCGTTCACACTGCAAGCCAGCCCCACAACCGTCTGTTCATCAGTCTGATCTTTCGTACCGGCGCCTTCCATCTTCCCACGCCAGGCACTGCCCAGCTTGGCGGCCGTCGCCTGCGACATGCTGCAAAAAACCATGCCCTCCAATTCCCCTCGTAATCCCGCGATGGCGGTCAGTTCCCGTGACGAAACCGTTGTTCCCGTGCGCAGCACCGGGGCGCCGCGCTCCGGCCGGGCTGACGACATCTCTAGCAAAGCTTCAAAGGCACTGGCGACAAATGGATCTACATGTTCGGATCGCACTGTTCTCCTCCGTGGTGACTGCAAGTTTTATGCCAAAACATTCCTGGAGCACGGGAGCAGTATTTTTATAAGGCTGCTCGGAAAATAATTGCCAAATCCCCTTTGCACCGCATGCCCGGCACCATTCCCTTCGCCCGATTCTATCGGCATCCGGCCGAATTATTCAGACCGTGTTCAATCAACAGCCAGTGAATGCCGAGTAAAGAAGTGTTTACGCAAATACGCATTACGGGGATGATCTCATGCACGCACTGCACCAACCACTGCACCGTATTGTCTTTCTGTGTGCATTGTTGTGTGCCGTATCTTTTCTGACTCAGGACCGCTTTGTCCACGTTGCATCGCTGCGCGCTGAAGCCGCAATGGCGCTGTTTAACACTCCCCACACCGATCCGCCGGCGGCAATGGCCGCCTCATCCGAAGACCTGTATCGTCTCTTCCGCGCGGAGCGGGCCTTCGGTGACGCCATGTGGCTGTGCCGGCATATCGGCGCCCGTCCGGCAGGCGGACGCGGCGAGCGACATGCTGCCGACTACCTGCACAAAACCCTGCTGGAACTGGGCTATGACGCGACGATGCAAGAGGGCATCCCCATCGGTGACAGCGGCAGGTATACCCGCAATGTCGTTGGTAAAAAGCTACATCCTCACGAATCGCGGCGTATTCTTATCGGTGCCCACTACGACAGTTTCCCGGCGGCCGGGTGCCTGGGCGCCAACGACAATGCTTCAGGAGTGGCTGTGGTTTTGGAAATCGCCCGTGTGCTGGCCGAAGTAAACCTGCCGTACGGGCTGGAGATCGTCTTTTTCGGCGGCGAGGAGGCGCAGGGACATCACGGATATCATTTCGGCTCCCGCCACTACACCGTCACCGCCGACCTGGACGATATCGCCGCAATGCTCTGCCTGGATATGGTGGGGCGCGGCGAGACACTTCATGCGTGGACACTGCATGAACGCGACACCCATCTGGCGGGCATCATCACCCGCTCTGCCGCTTCCATGGGACTGGCGGTGCAAAGCCGTCGCGGGCAGCCGCGCAGCGACAATACCTCATTCTCCCGCGCAGGGATTCCTGCACTGTGGCTTCAGCGCCTGCCCGATACCGCCCAGCATACCCCACGTGACACCCCCGACCGCCTCTCGGCGACTGCCATGGAGCAGACCGGAAGACTGGTGCTGCATTCTCTGGCCGCAATGGAAAGCCTCGACCTGGAACTTCTGCACTACAAAAAATAATTATTTCATCGAAAATACTGTAAAAAATAAAGAAATGCACTGACAAGGTGACATTTTGTGTCAGTACACCCTTGTATAGTGCTTTTACGGGGCGGTCAGGGGGGATCCGCCCCGGTCGTTTTTTCAATATTTATATATTAATGACACATTTTTTTATTGGTATTTTGCTTTGTTTTTAATAAAATGTGTCTCTTGCTGTTTTTATGTGAAATTTGACGCAGGTAAACCTCAAACCATTATTGAATTATTGTATATCCGCGATTGATGCTCAGCATTCCGGTGTCCTCCGGAACCTCGAGGAGGGGGTATTCTTGAAACAGTCTTTGCGGTTGCTTCAACTTCTCCGCATGCTGCCGCGCCGAAAGGGCAATAACCACAGTACGGTCTCTGCCCTATCAACACATTTCAACACCACCCAGCGCACGATTTACCGCGATATTCAGATCCTTCAGGAAGCCGGATATGCCGTGCAAAACGACAGAAACGGCTATTACCTGATGACTTCCGACCAAAATGCACCGGTTGATTTGACCTCCTGTGAACTGCTCTCTTTGGTTTGTGCCTCCCGCTGGGCGCAAGAAGCCGTTCCCGGCGCCTTTCAGGATGACCTGGAGGACATCATCAACAAGCTGGCGGCAGCCTGCGGCACGCGTGAGGCGCTGGAGATCACCCTGGATCGTTCCGACGGCATCTCCATACAGCCGCATTTCACCGACGGCCAGGCGGCCATCAGCAACATGTCCACAGCACTCAAGGCTCGCCGCGAGGGCCGTAAGCTGCGCGGAGAATATCACATTCCCGACCGGGACGAGATTCTCGAGCGTGTCATGCACCCCTACGAGGTGGTCTGTCGCGGACAGGCACACTACCTGGTGGCATGGTGTGAACTGCGCGGCGAGTTGCGCACATTCCGCCTGGATCGCTTCCGCAACCTGCACATACTGAACGAAGATGCGCAAATCCCCGAAGATTACGATCTGGCCCGCCATTTTTCCGGCGCCTGGGAGGTTGTCGGGGGCCGGGCGCAGGAAGTGGTCATGCATGTGAAGGGTAAAATGGCGCGACGTCTTCAGGCACTGATTGTCCACCCCAGCCAGCAGGTTACCACACTTGCGGACGGGACACTGGAACTGCGCTTTAAGGTGGCAATAACCGAGGAACTGGTGAATTGGGTGATGAGCCTGGGAGCCGAAGGGCTGGTCATACAGCCCGGCACGCTGCGACAGCAGGTGTTGGTCAAGGTCCGCAAGATCGTTGCAAATTATCCTGACGACTAAGTTTTTCGAAAATCACCGGCGCTGTAGCGTGTCGTTACGTCGGTTGCATATTTTTTACCTGTTGTTGCCTCAAGCAATGGGCCAATTGTGCCGATAGGAAAGAGCGGAGTGCTTTATTTTTCCCTCGGCAGGATTGGTCATGGTATCTGTACGCGTACATGCCGCCTTGGAAACGCGCCTGCAACAGCAGGTCTCGCCGCAGCTTGTGGTGCAAAGCCATATATTGGAACTCAGCGCCGAGGAGCTCCGGGAACGGATTAATGAGGAGTTGCAGGAAAATCCGGCCCTGGAAGTGGTGGAAGAGCGTTTCTTTATTCCGACATCCACCGCCGGACCGGCGGAAACAGGGTATGATTCGGTAGAAGCCCTCGAACGCATCCCCGCGCTGGTTTCGCTCAAAGACGACCTGCGCCTGCAACTGGCCAACGTCCCGAGAAAGCTGCGCCAGATATGTGAATATCTTATCGAATGTCTCGATGAGCGCGGTTTTCTGGACGCGGATCTGCAAAACGTGGCAGCAGCACTCAATACCGATCTGTCAACCGTGCACAAGGCCCTGTCCATCCTGCAATCCCTCGAACCGCCGGGTATTGCAGCCCGTTCATTGAAAGAATGCCTGCTGTTGCAACTTGACCGGTTTGAGCCCCATCTGATTCCTCCTTGCACCCGTGAATTCATTACCACCTGCCTTGCAGCGGAGAACGACATTTGTTCCCCGGCTCAACTGGCCGACAGGCTTGGTCTCGACAGTAATCAATTTAATGCAATAACCCGCTTTATCTCCGCCAATTTGCACCCCTGGCCGGCCGAACGCTTTGCAACGGAAAATGATGTCTCCGCCCCCTGCGCCATCTGCTGCCCCGACGTCAGTATCGTCCGGGAAAATGATTCCCTGTGCGTACGGGTCAGCCAGTCATGGTCCCACGGATTGCGGGTCAGTGATGCCTATGCCCGTCTTGAACGGCTGGTTGAATCTGCCGGAGAGTGCCGACAAGACAGCAAAGAAGATATCTGCGAAAAGGTAAGGCAAGCCCGGCTCTTTATTCATTTTCTTACCCGGCGCGAGGCCGTATTGTGCCAGGTTACCGAAGCGATTATTGAAAGCCAAAGAGAGTTTTTTGAAAATGGCCCCCGGTCTTTGAATCCCCTGACCCGTAAGGAACTGGCCGAACACCTGCAACTGCACGAATCGACCATCAGCCGTATCACCCGCGATAAATATATCGAACTGCCCGACCAGCGGCTCGTACCGTTTGATTTCTTCTTCGACGGTTCAATCTCTCCCAAAACCACCCTTCGCCTGCTTGTTGAGACAGAAAATCCGCACCAACCACTGACCGACGGCGAGTTGGCCCACCAGATGCAAAAAGCGGGCTTTGATATCGCCCGGCGCACCGTGGCTAAATATCGCGATGCTTTGAAAATCCCTCCGGCAAACCAACGGAAACGACTGAACGGCGTAAAGGCAACGGCTAAAAGGCATTAAAGGCGCAGAGGCAACGGCGGAACGGTGCAGGGGCTCCGCCCC
>MTKW01006083.1_pt1 | contig 20550 bp, 15 predicted proteins | sample 1042761 | NCBI WGS metagenome assembly MTKW01 (sample SAMN06205366, study PRJNA360243) | anaerobic digester metagenome | biome: Wastewater treatment plant; feature: Anaerobic digester sludge; material: sludge; isolation source: anaerobic digester fed with sludge from wastewater treatment plant ... | reverse complement strand
CTTCCCTGCTCTTTACACACGCAGACGCCAAAAGGAGGTGAGATGACGAAAGACTACGGCTTGGCCTGTTCAGTAGGGGTCTCCATCCGCCTTCTTCTGCCGAGGTAAACGAGGATGGCGGCACAAAGCACAAACCACCAACCCGCCTTCAGGATCTGGGGCACTAGACTGCCCCTGACAAGGGCAAAGGTCACCGGGTTTCCCGAAGCCCGAAAAACCATGTATCTGCCGTCCCAACGGATGTCCGCCTTCACCCATTTTTCACCCTCAAGGACGTACAAAGCGGGGGCATTTGCCTTCGGGGGTACGAACCTGAACGTGTGCTCTGAAACCCCGTCATCGGGCATGTGGACGCACCATTTTTCGAGGAGCCTCTTTTGGAAAACCCCATCGTCCTCGTCAAGACGAGCCAATCGCAAACGGTCCTCACCGGTGAAAGAGCCCTCCACGAGCAAAAGCGCCAAGGGACCCTCCCTCTTTTCATCGCTTTCGATCACGCCTTCAAAAGGGTAGTAAACGGCTCTAACCTTCTTATCCGCCTCCGTGGGCTGGCCCACCAGGGATTCCCACCCATCCCACCGGGCGTAAAACCCCGGTTTCCTGGGAATCGCAGGGGCGTGTTCGTCCAATACGATTTCTCCGTATTGAAGGGGTTGAGTTTTAACGATGGCCCCGTCCACCAAAAACCACAAGTAGAATTCCTTGAAAGCATCGGGAAGGCCTTTCAGTGCCAAAAATCTTTCGTAAGATAGGGGCTCGGCACGCCCCCCGTAGCTTATCCCATCCACGCCTGCAAGGGATTCACTCACGAAGTAGTTGTTCTTTACAGTGCTGCCTTCGTCCGCGTACCCCACGACAGCCCCTTGGCAAGCATCACCCTGGTCTATGCGGACGATAGATCGACAGGATACGACTTCCCTGGCGTACCCAGCTATGCCTCCGACGTAATTACCCCCGCTCAAAGTACACTTAGCGTAACTCGAGTGGATCGCACCTTGCGCCTTCCCTGCGATGCCCCCGACGTAGTCGCCCGCGCTTTTTACAACACCTAGCCCGAGACAATCCTTGAGCAAGCCCAATTCCGCGTTGCCCGCGATCCCGCCGGTGCAATTCTTCTTGCCTTCCACTTCGCCCTCGTTCCGACACCCTGATACGATGCATGTGGTCCTGAAAACAAGCCTCAAAAGGGGCCTGCCCTCGAGGCTCACATCATCCTCCGCATCCTTGAGCAATTCCAAGGCCATGGCGCCTGTAACACCACCAACGTTGATGTCCCCTTGAACGGTCCCCGAATTCACGCAGCCGGAGACCTTACCATCCCTCTTGCGTTCCGTATCCACGGAAGACACGTCCTGATACAATCTATCAAGGTCCACGGTCCCTGACGTCGCCCCATCGATGATGCCTATGGCAAGGTCCAAGACCAAAAACAGCTGGTCTGTTACCTTGCCCACCCCGGCAAGCAGCACGTCCCCTCTCCCTTTTACAGTTTCGAGCAAACCGGACACAGAATCCGACACCGCATCCACGGCCCGATACAGAGCCTCTTTCGTTTCCTTGTAGCTGTCGTCGGTGGTCTGAAACTGCAAGGGGGGTTGTTCGGACAAGTACCCGACGATTCCCGAGACATCACGAAGCAAGCCGGGCAAACCCTCAGTAGCTCGCTCGATGATCCCAAGGGCGTGTCGCATGTTGAGAAGAGCCTTGCTCACGTCATCTCCCAGTTGCCCTACAAGGTCCACCAAGGCGATGGTGTGGTCGTAGACATCCCTCATACCCCCAGCGATCTTTTCCATAGTTTCCCCAAGACCTTGGAGGCGTTCAGCTCCCCTTCGCAACACCTCCAAGGCTTCACCGACTTCCCCTTCGTACAACAGCCCCAGGGCATCTGCAAGGTCCCGGAACCCTTGCTCAAGGACACCTATCACATCCTGAAGATCGTCCATAACGGCGCCTGCAGCTTCAGACAGGTTGATGAAGTGCTGACTCAGGTGCGGCATTTTTCCCGTGGCTTCCGACAAGTGGTACATGCAAGCCTGTAGCGCGGGTAGGGCCCCGTGCAGTATCTCCACCATGTCCGCGAGTTCGTCCACTACGGGGGCAAGCTTATCCATCACCACATCTGCTACGGCGCTCACCCTGTTTATCTCTTCAATGTCCTTGTTCAACAGGTCCTCTGTCTGATCGATGAGGGATTCTGCGTAGGCCCTCGCGAGATCAAGATCCCTTCCCACAGAAGACACTTTACCCTCTATTTCATCGGAGCTTACACCTACATCCTCAAGTAGTTCGTCGATGAGAGACTGAAGGACCGACAGTTCGTGCTGAAGCACCTGGAGATCCGAAGAATCTGCGGACACCACCACGTGGGGTTCCATCTGACCCGCTATACCTCCGACATCTTTCCTGCCATACACCGAGCCCCGGTTGGAACACCCCACTATGTAACCGCTCTGCCTTCCAGCAATGCCCCCAACGTTGTAACCCACCCGGGGGTAGCCCACGACCCCTTTGTTCTCGGCTTCTTCCACCACCCCGGAGTTGACCCCCGCCACACCCCCGATGTCTATGGCATCCGCGAAAGATCTGAGAGGGTTTGACCCATCAAAAGAAAGATCGCCTAGAAGGTCAAACCCCTGGTCCTTTACCACGGTGTTCACGCCCCCGTGGTTGGTAGAGCGGGACACCGTGCCTTCGTTCGTCCCCACGATTCCGCCCGCGGCCTGCCTGCCGAAAACAGTGCCGAAAGAGCTACAGGCGACGATTCTTCCCGAAGGGGCATTGTAACCTACCACCCCCCCGACGTTTCCCTTGCCGTTCACGTAACCTGAAAAGCTGCAGTCTTGGATCAGACCCTTGTTGTGACCTGCCAGGCCCCCGATGTCAAGTTGGTCCCCTGTGGGGGTAACCTTACCTTGAACGTGCAGGTTCTTGATCACAGCCCCTGCTGCCACGTACCGGAAAAAACCCAGGTGAGACCCAGCCCCCTCAAACTGAAACCCCCGGATGGTGTGCCCCTTACCGTCAAAGACCCCGGAGAAAATGGGGATGGGCAAAAACCCTGACCCTTCAAGATCAATGTCGTTTTCCAAGATGACGGTTTTGCCCGAGGACCATTTGTCAAAAGTGCATTTTTGGGAAAGGCGCAGCAGATCGCCGGCCCCGAATATGTGTACAGTGTTAGGCGTGATCGTTTCCGCTAGGGCCTGCGAGGAACAGGTGTTCAGCATCGCCAAGGCAAGTATCAGGGTTAGTGTTCGTCTACGGTTCCTCATTGGCCGTCCTTTCTCAAGCTTTGGGTCTCTTTTGCGGGCCGAATTTCACCCGCGATGGTGCCTTCTACGTAAGCGTTTACCTGACCTTTCACGTATCCGTCAAGCCTGCCTGAAACGTGCACCTTACCCTCATTTTGATAGAACAACTGAGGCGTCTTTATCTTAAAGGAAGTCCTTTGGGCAATAGAATCCCCTAGGTAAAGCAGTTGCGGCAGCACGAAGATCACGAGAACTATGGATATGATGGTGCCTTGGCCCAGGTATGTGCCCAAGACCGCGATAGCCCCGTCCGTGGATATGCGTCCGATGAGGGTGCCCGCCACCGCAAGAATGGACCCCGACGTTATGACCGTGGGAAAGCCCTGGTTCAAAGCTTCCACAACCGCATCCTTCGGTTCAAACTCTTCTTTAAGGGCCTGGTACCTGCTTGTGATGACTATGGCGTAATCTATGTTGGCCCCCATCTGAATGGCGGAGACGAGCAAGAACCCTAGGAAATACAAACCCTCGTTCTTGATGTAAGGGAGGGAGAAATTGATCCAAATGCTGGCCTGTATGACGGAGATAAGCAGCAAGGGCAATCCCGCGGACTGAAACGTAAACGTCAGTATGAGGACAACGAAAAGCACAGAAAGCACGCTGATTATTAGGTTGTCTTTTGAAAAGGTTGAGGACAGATCGTAGGCGTTCGTTGATTCCCCCACGGCGAACACCTTATCCGTGTCGTAATACTTGCCCGCTTCACTATAAACTCTGTCCAAGAACCCGTACGTTTCGGGACCTTCTTCGGGAAGGTTTGTGTACATAACCAAGCGGGAATAGTTCTTGCCCTGCATTTGTCTTTTTGCCACGGACAACAGCTCGTTGTACTCTTTTAGACCACCGGTGAAATCGTCAAGATCCCCGGTGTCCAGACTGTCAACCACTTTGTCCGACAGGAATTCGTACATGTCTATCAAAGGCACCTTGTAATGACCTATACCCGTCACGACTTTGCCGTAATCCTCATCGTTCACCGCGTACGCAGAGTAAAGCAGCTGCGCCCACTCATAATCCAGACCCGCAAGTTCGGAAAACTGCCTGGGCGACAGAGCCTCAGTCAACATGTAGCCATCCAAAGCTTCGGTGTTGGACAGACCCACCACGGTTTCCACTTCATCGAAGCTTTCAAGCGTCCTCAACAGGGCCCTTTCCGAGGGGTAATCCCCGGACGGGATAATCAGGGCGATGGTGTTTTTCGCACCAAAAACCTCCTTGATGCGGTCTTTGGCCGCTTGTGCCTCGCTGACCCTGTGGGCCCGCATCTCGTTCATGGTGAACAAAAAGGGGCACTTGCTTGACAGAACGAACGACGCGACGAGAACGATCGCGAACAAAGGAGGTACGATGTTCTTCGTCTTGATAGAAAATCTGCCTATGGAGGATACGGAGGGCACCAGGTTCCTGTGTTTCGTCTTTTCTATAAAGCCGCTGGATACGACTAAAAGGCCCGGCATGAACGTGAACACGGACAACATGCTAAGCAATATGGCCTTGATCATGACAAAAGACAGATCCTTGCCTATCCCAAACTGCATGAACGCCAGTGCTCCCAGTCCCCCGATGGTCGTGAGGCTGCTCGACAATATCTCGGGGATGGCTTTGCAAAGCGCCAAGGTGGCAGATTGTTCCGGAGGAAACCTCAACCTCTCCTCACTGAAACGGTGGCACAGGATGATGGCGTAGTCTATGGCCAGCGCGAGCTGTAACAGGGCGCCTACGGAGTTTGACACGAAGGAGATCTTGCCCATAAGGAAGTTGGTTCCCGAATGCAACAGCGCAGCTACCCCGAACGTCAAAAGCAAGATGGGAACCTCTGCGTAGGATTGGGACGTGAACGTAAGAACGATCACAATGACAACCGACGCGAAAGCACCCACCATAAGCATGTCTTTCGCCAGCTGTGTGACCATGTCCGAGCCCACGGTTGTGGACACGTAAGAATCGTAAGGCCCCACCATGTCCCTGATCTGTTTCATGGCCGTGACACTTACCTGATCCGTGTCTTCCCCTTTGAAGAGGACTACGAAAAGTGCCGATGAACCCCTGTAGTGATCCTCTGTGTTTTCGAACATGACCTGGGCCACCCCATCTATGGCCGCTATGTCTGAAGCTATCCTCTCCGCATGCCCGTACGAAATGTTCGAAATCATGATGTCCGCCATAGCGAACGTGGTGAACTCCTCTTCCATCACCGAGATCCCTCGGCGGGTCTTACTGTCCTTCGCCAAATAGTGAACGATGTCGTTTTCCACGCGAACCCACCGCATGGAAAAGAAACAAAAGATGATTGCGATGATGTAAAAGAGAAACAGGAGGTTGCGCCTTGAGACGATGGCCTCCGCCACTCTTTGTATAAATCCGGGTCTTGTCTTCATATCGCTAAAAGCGTAACACAGTTTGCTCAATATTGGTGAGGAACGAGGTGAAACCCCACCTAGAAAGGGCTCAGCAACCCCGCCACAAGGTGCCAATCTTCAAGAAAGATCCCCCACAACGTGGGTCTCCTTCTGACGGCAAGGGGGTGATACGAAGTGACCACGGCAAAACCTTTCACCCGATGAACGGAGCCCCGCAAATTCCTGACCCGTAGTTCGGGATCCTCGAAAAAGCACTGACACACCACGTCACCCAGGCACATGATCGCGGTGGGGACCACCTTTTCAATCTGATGCCACAGGTGCTTCATGCAAGCGTGCCGGGCCCCCTCCTTGTCGTACGCCCGGGTGGGTCTGCACTTGAGCAGATACGTCACGTACAAAGACTCAAGATCAAGCCCTGCTTCCAGGGCAGCTTTCTGCATGGTTTCTCTAGTGCCGCACAGATAAGGCGTCCCTTCCTTGTTCTCACGGGCCCCCGGATTATCGAGGATAACGAAAAGAGGCGCGGAAGGGTTACCCTCGCCCCAGATCATCCGGGACCGGTCCCCCAACTCGCATCCCCGACAGCCCAGAAACTCCTCCGGGATCTCGTGTTCTTTCAGAATTCGGGGTCCGTCTTTACCCACCAACATCCCCCCTATCGCCCCCTTTAGCATCCTCGCTCTGTCCAAGATCCATGCGTGCTGGTCCGGTCTAATTACGTCAACGGAGCTTTGGCTTTAACCCGGTGACCGGACATTGAATCACGGGTGGAAACCCGAACAAACAGACCCCGGACAAGACGGCAACCAAACCCATTCGGAGTTTCACGATTCCCCCAGGACCCACAATACAGTTGGGGACAAGCGTTATGGTTGCCACGATGTGACAAACTTCAGGGAAACGTGCACGTAGCCCGCCTAGTACGGGTGTTTCAATCCTGGCAGAAGGGGGTAACGCACTGAGCAAAACGCCCGTCAAAAAACAGGCCCCACCCCGACACCAGGGGTAGGACCCGTCCGCGATGTCTGATCAAGATGCCAGCGCTTTTGTTCCTTGGATTTGAGAAACACCTACCACCAAACGCTCACGGGACAGGCACACTTACTTTGATGCCTTGCGGAAGTGGCACACCCCAAGGACGAACGTGGGTGGTGTATCTCTCTGCTGTCTCCAAGAAACCGTCACTTGCCCTCCCTCTGCTAACTCTCTTTGCTCCAAGTGGACTCGATTTGCTGGATGATTTCGTCGAGGGTAGCAATGTAACCGAACCCCACCACGATGTCTTTCAAAGAGGCCTCGTGCTCAGCCACAGTGTGGGAGCCTGTTCCCTCCAGGGGCAGTACGCACTTGTAGCCTCGGAAATAGGCGTCGTGGACTGTGGAGCGGACGCAGTAGTTCGTGCAAACCCCACAAACGACCATGTTTTCCGTGCCCAAAGCACGCAGGTACACTTCCAAGTCCGTGCAGTAGAACCCGCTGTACCTCTTTTTCACCACAGTGTACTCACCGAGGGCGGGACGAAGCGGTTCGACCTCCAGCGCGCCCTCCGTACCCTCGAGCAAAGCTTTGGGTCCGAGCCCCGGTCTCGTGGGGCTCGTGGTAAATCTGGGAGCGGTGAGCCCATCCGCGGGATGCCTGGTCACTATGTGGATGACCGTGCCCCCGTGCTTCCGAAACACCTCCAGTAGCTTACGGATCTCAGGAATGACCCTGCGCCCGGCAGCTACTTCTATGGGGGCACCCTCGTCTAGAAAATCCTTTTGCATGTCGATGATCACTAAGCATGTGTTGTCTTTCCGAAAATCCTGCCACAGTGGCTGTAAAGGTCTGACAGAATCCCGAAGACCCAACAGTTCCTTTGACACGATTTTCACCTCCTTTTCGTTGGCTGAGAAGCTATGCGCCACCCCCTGGACCTGTCATACCCTCTAAGTGCCTCTACATATATGGGGAGTTCCCTCCCTATCTTGAGAGGAAGATGCTGGAGGCTAAGAAGGGGATGGACCGTTGACCTTTTAGACTAGGGGTAGACGGCGGGTTTTGGAAAAGGCGCCTTTCCCAAGCGAGCGTGGCCGCCCCACCTCCGGGCAATTGCGGGGCGGCAACGCTTTCTAACGTACGTGCAGGATCAGGCAACCCGTTTCCTGCTGCATGCAAGGGTGGGGCAGGCACCCTAACGCCCCACCCGAGACACCTTCGGTGCTACTTTCCCGCAAACCCCTGTAAAAGCAAGCTCTTAACACCTTTCCACTGGCTTCTGCCCACTGTGATCGGTGCCCTTGAACCTAGGCCCCTTGCCCACACATACTTTCGACCCAAACGTTTGGCTGCATCGCCGTCAATGCCACCCGGCGGGACAACCAAATCAACCAAAAGTACGTCGGGGGCTGTCTTTTCAATGAGGGAAGCGTCGAGCACCCTTGCGGGGATTCCGTTCACTATGATCCGAGCATCGCTGATGTGCTCTTCGAGATCGTTTAAGTGCAGTACCTCTGCACCCATCTCGTAGGCACGGGCCAGTTGGACCTTGTTTCGTGCTACCACAGTCAAGTGTGCCCCCACTGCCAACAGTTCTCTGCAAACTGTAACTGAAACACGACCGAACCCCAACAGAAACACGTTTGTGCGATGTATGGTGACGTCGGTGTTCTCGATGAGCACCTTCAGGACACCTTCCGCGATAGCCCTGGATCTGTCTATCATGAGTTCATCGTCACCTTCGTACTCAAACAAAGCCGCGCCGTGCTTCTCCAAAAGAGATTTTTGCCTCTGACTGAATTGTCCGGTCACTACCACGGGCTTGCCGTCGGTTAGAGCTAGATCTTCAGCGGTGAGGCGAATTTTTTCCGGCCAGGACGGGGCAAACACGGAGTCATCTTCGTAAGGAGCAGGGATAGGCATTACTATGGCTTCGGAACCCCTGAGGGCATCCGCCATCGTCTTCTCCTGTTCTTTGCCCAGGATTTCCGCGGCCTGTTTCGGAAGCCCTATGGCTTTCACTTCCATTCCTTCGGCAAGCATGAGCCTCAGGATCTCAAGTTCCCTTTCATCGCCGCCTACTAGGGCGACCCTCTTGCCCTTAAGAAGTGTGTTTCCCGTCGTCATGACTGTCTCTCCTTGTCGTGACATTCAACTTTGTTGCCGTCGGGATCCAGGAAATACACGGAATTGCCGTAAGGTGAGGGACGGGGTCCATCCACTATCTCGGCCCCCCATTGCTCCAGCCTGGCCAAGAGGGGCTCCAAACTGTCCACCTTAAAAGCTAAGTGGTCGATGCCTGAACCCTTTCCGCCTTCCCAGCCCACCGTCGTGATTCCCAAGCCCTGTGACAAAACGGTCAACGGGGGCTCACCCGCTTTGCTCTCCGAATGCACAGTCAAGCCAACTACCTCTGTGTAGAAACGAACTGCCTGTTTCATGTCAGAAACCCGAAGCGCCATGTGGGACAGTCGTTCGACCCCCGCGCCCTTTTCTTTGTCAACATCAGGCTCCCAATCACTGCCCAAACGCCCTGCCCTACCCCAATTCCCCTTGGGAACCTCGTGGATGATGACGTGAAGGTGATCGGGCCCAACCTTAGCTATGTCAACCATGCTATCGGTGATGGCCTTGACGAGCCTGCGCTTCTGATCCTCTGTGCGTCCTTCCCACATTTCAACGATGACTACCGGCAAATGAAATCCCTCCTAAACCATTTTTGCCATTGAACCTGGGGCTCGAGCCCTTTGTTCTGCCCAGATCCCTCAGGTTAAGGGCTGATCCCGAAGTGCCGTAGAATCAGCCCGCTTTTGCCTGCTCATTCAACCTGCGATGCTGCTACGCTATCTCGAACAGTTCAGAGATAGGATACTTCTCGCCGGTGATACGCTTGTACCCGTCCTTGGTGACGATGATCTCGTCTTCAAGCTGGAAACCAAAGCCCGGGTAAGTCACGTAGGGCTCCACGCACAGAACCATGTTCTCTTCAAGCACGCTGGGGCCGTACTTGCCGATGTAAGGATCCTCGTGCAGCGTGAGACCCAGACCGTGACCTAGGAACTGAAGGGGCGCGAGACCCCAGTTTTCGCACCTTTGGTAGTAATCCTTGTAGATATCGCCTGTATTCACTCCGGGCTTCACCATATCAAGGGCGTACCTTTGCAGGTCTACAAGTTTGGTCCACAACGCCCTTTGATCCGCCGTGACTTTGCCCACCACGTAGGTACGCGCAATGTCGGACAGGTACGAATTCAACATAGCGTAAATGTCGACTCTCACCACGTCACCGATCTCAAGTTTTCTGTTGGTGGGTCCAGGGTTAGCGTGGGTGCTTCTGTCTCCTGATCCCACAACAAGCCTGGCGATCTCATCCGCCCCTTCACGAAGCAGACTGTCGTAAAGGATGAGTGCCATGTCCATCTCTGTCATGCCGGGTTTCGTCTTCGCGGCGGCTTCTTGGTGAGCGTGCTCCGCGATGCGCCCGATCTTCGTGAGAAACTCGATTTCCTCAGGCGTCTTGACAGCCCGCAAACGACCGAGGACCGGTCCCGCGTCAACGATCCGTGCCTTGGGCAGCCGCTTCCGCAACTGAGCCATGAAGAAGTCGGGAGCATAATCCAGCTCCAGTCCCAATGTGCCCTCCGCCAACCCTTGTTCCTCCAGCGCATCCGCCAAAGCGTCCGCAGGGTTGGTTGTGAACTCGTTGTACGCTCTTACGTTGTCGAGAGCGCTCATGGTTTTGGTGAAGCTTTCCTCCATGTCAGCCACCAATTGCAGGGTGTAACCCGACGCACACACCACACACATAACCAAGCGGCTTCTTATGAGAGTCTGGGACGGAACAAAGAACCCCCCTGTGTAGGTTGCGTTTTCCGGGGACATAGAAATGAGAGCGTCGATTCCTTCCTTCTTTCCCGCGTCTACCTGCTTCTTAATTATTGAAGTAAGGGCCATAGACCGAACCTCCTGTGATTATTGGGTTACGTATGCCATGATTTCATCCAAAGTCATCCCGCTAAGCCCCAGCTTGTCGAGCGTGAGACCCGTTTCCCTGTAATCCTTGTCGTTTATCAGGCACGCCAGATCGATAAGGGAAGTGATGGTCGGGGTCTTGACTTCGACCAGCTTTCCCAGGGCTTCCATGGGAACAAACCCGTTGGGAATATCCTCATCCAGGAACCTGTGCTTCATGCTGTTGGGTGCCAAAATGGGCTTATTGGGCTCGCTGTCTTGAAGGGCGTCGAAAACCGAGCCGCTCTTCAGTGCCCGCTCGGATGTAGCGCCGTAATGGAAAAATACTTCGTTGAAAGACACGGGTTTAAGACCCATAGCTTTCATCACGGCCATCCTTTCCCTTTCCACCTCAGCCATGACTTTGCACACGCTTTCCGTGGCCCCTTCCGCGTAAAAGCGAAAACCTGGGCCAGCCTCGATCCACCCGCTGTTAAGTATCATCACTGTGGGGTGCATGATTGCGTTGATGTTGGCAAACGACGTATCAAACACTGTGTCCACGGGTTTGGCAGTGGGCACCAATTTGCTGATGATTGTCATGAGATTGTCAAGCCTGGAAGCGGGCAAGGCCGCGAGGTAAACGCCACCACAGTTCCACACTGTGACTTCAGCGGGTCCTGTCAAACGGGCAATGTAAATGTTGGTGTTGGTTTCACAGAGATCCACATCAGGAGCATCCTTCTCTTTCAGAACCTGCCTGAATCTCAAAGCCCCCGCGGTGTGACCGGGGTTGAGCAACACGGGCATGTGAGGTTTCAAATGGGGAGCGATCAACTCCGCAAAATAATCGTGGGCCGTGGTGGGCACCACAACCGCTACGAACTCGGTACCGTCCATGGCTTGCTCAATATCCGTTGTCACCAGGCTGAGGGGAACGAACTTGTCCCCCAGACACCCTTTAAGGTGGATTCCACCCTTTTCCTTAAGAACCTCGATCTCGTTTTCCCATCTGTTGTAAAGCCTGACCTCATGTCCTTGTAGGGTCATGTGAGCTGCCATAGCACACCCGGCATTGCCTGCCCCAAGAACCGTTATTTTCATGACCTACACCTCCCAAAGAAGTAGTTCGTTCCAAAATGCTTTTCGTTATGATCGGCAACCCCCGTCATTTGCTGCTCCCTACCTGGGCAACGGGAACCCGATTCCTCGCGCCTGTGGGGTGTCCCTTCCCGCCACCTCCCTTGATCCCTGTCCAAAAATGATTTCCGTTGGCCCGGGGAACCCGATCCTGCCTGGGCGCATAGAGGCCTCCGCCTCGACCGCACGGCCACAAAATCCTTCCTTTCACCTACACTTGTAGAAACCGAAGGGCCAACCCCGTTCTCTTTTGTTTAAGGGTTGGTTGGGCCCCCAGATATTTGTCCCTGCTTAGGCACTTGTACTGTCGTGCAACGCTGCTACGCCTAGGGGTGACACAACAGGACAACCTACCTGTAACCACGGGCGGCCCCCTTCGATGTCCGCTGAAGAACAGACAAACCCTTCATCACACCAAAAGCTTCCGTCCCGGGCGTGGTGTGAGCTTAGCCTTTCGGCTAAGCCCCCCGTCTGAGCAGAATTCAACAATCGTGTCTCACGTTAGGTTTTTAGGCCTTACCTGTCATAGATGTCAAACATCCTGCCCACTTATCATTTCGCCACAATTTGATAATATCCTTCTCAATAAGGTGTATCCGCGCGAATATGGCCCCTAAGTCTTTTCACACTTGTGTCGGCACATGGCGCTTTGTCGGCGCCCGGCTTAGCGATCGGTTTCCGAACTGCCTCAAGGCCTCGTTTACAACCGACCCTCAAACGATTTAGCCTTTCCCCTGAGCAATTCCGTGTACTTCAGTCCCCCACCCGTGTTAAGAACCAGTACAGGATCGTCTGGCCCCACCAGATCCCTATCCTTAATGACCTTGGCTGCACGGACAGCTGCAGCCCCTTCCGGACAAATGAACATACCGTCTTTACGGGCAACTTGCTCCCACGTATCGAAAATTTCCTGATCTGTGACAGACAATGCAGTTCCACCGGACTCTCTCACGGCTTCTAGCACCAGAAAGTCGCCTAGAGCAGCAGGAACCCGGATGCCTGCCGCAAATGTGCTTGCCCCCTTGTGAAACTCTGCCCGGTCTTTACCCTGTTGGAACGCTCTCACTATGGGTTCACAGCCCTCGGACTGAACTGCCACCATTTTGGGCAGTCTTCCGGAAATCAGGCCCAATTCCCTCAACTCGTTGAACGCCTTCCACATACCAATGAGCCCCACACCTCCGCCCGTGGGGTAGATAATGGCGGCCGGAAGTTCCTCACCGAACTGCTCCCAAATCTCAAGCCCCATAGTCTTTTTGCCCTCTATCCTATAAGGTTCTTTCAAAGTCGCCACCTCAAACCAGCCGTGCCTGACAGCCCCTTCGTGGATAGCCTTGCCAGCATCTGATATGAGGCCATCTATCAAGTAAGTTTCTGCCCCATAGGCCACGCACTCCGCCTGATTTCCGAAGGGTGCATCTGCAGGCATAGCAACTATCATGGTGAGACCAGCTCGGGCACAGTATGCCCCCCAAGCCCCCCCTGCGTTACCATTGGTGGGCATGGCCAAAGTGGTGGCCCCCAGTTCCTTGGCCTTGGACACGCCAACCGCTGCACCCCTCGCCTTAAATGTGCCAGTGGGGTTCAAGCCTTCGTCTTTAAGATACAAAGATTTCAGCCCGTACGCCTTACCTGTGGCGTCCAGTGACAAGATAGGGGTACCCCCCTCTCCCAGGGAGATCATGTGCTCCCTTGAGCACACAGGCAACAATTCCTCGTACCTCCATAAGTAGTTAGCCCGCCCTTTCCATACACCGACGGGATCAAACTCTCTTCTCATATCCTCCAAGCGATACCTCACCAGCAATGGAGCCCCGCACTCGCACAGATTGTGCAGTTTACCCGCGTCGTAGGTCTTGTGACACTTGGAACATTCGAGATGCTTTATATAGCTGCTCACTCTTGCCAACCTCCTGAATTTTGTCAACTGATCTGACATCCATACAAGCCCTAAAACCCTATTTCTACGCAGCTACCGCTTCTCCTGCCCCAGTAAGCAGGTAAGAACATCGATAGGGCAGGTCAGTAGATTTTCTTGCTAACAACTGTGATGATTACATTAGTGAGTGGACAACTCGACATCCCAACGAGCCCGCACAATCGTGTTATAATGGGCGAAGCCTACAAAAGGAGTGAAGTTGTTGACCACCCAAGATTGCAGCAAACTACCAAACAAGAACAGAAACTGCGAACTTACACCTACTCTGGGCGGGATCGCCTTCACAGCGATTATTGCGGTGCTTGGTACACAAGGTGCGAAGCTCCCGGGCCTGTCAAGAATTGGTCCGATGGTTCTCTCCATCCTCATAGCGGCAGTGTACAGAGGTGTGGCAGGTTATCCCTGCGCTATCAAACCGGGCATCCAGTTGTCCTCGAAAACCTTGTTGCGCTTGGCCATAGTGCTCTATGGCTTTCGCCTTGATCTGGTGACAGTGCTGGACGAGGGGTTAAACCTGCTGATTCGTGACGTGTTCGTGGTGGGCGGAGCCATCGCCCTCGTAACATGGGTAGGTCGTAGGATTAACGCCGACGAAACCCTAACCCTTTTAGCGGGCATTGGGACGGGGGTGTGCGGAGCTGCTGCCATAGCCGCGGTGTCGCCCATCATCGACTCTAAGGAAGAAGACACAGCTCTGGGCGTAGGAATGATCGCTCTCACTGGCACGATTTTCACCGTGGTTTACTCGCTATTATGGCCGAACTTGTCCCTAACTGAACATCAGTATGGCGCGTGGGCAGGACTGAGCCTCCACGAAATAGCCCACGTGGCGGCTGCAGCTTCACAAGCTGGAGCTGATGCCCTTGCGGTAGCCCTGTTGGCAAAGCTCGGTAGGGTGCTGCTTCTCATCCCCCTGTGCTTGGCCCTTGTATGCCAGCGCAAGAACAAACATGGGCAAACTGGCGGCACAAGGATTGACGTCCCGTGGTTTCTCGCAGGGTTCATCGCCTGCAGCGTGCTGGGATCGTACGTAAAGATAGATGACGGTCTCTTAACCAACCTGACAGGCTTGGGCTCACACATGTTGACAGCTGCCATGGCGGGGCTTGGGCTTAATGTGAGCCTGAACACGCTAACCAGTCAAAGGGTAGTCAAACCTTTTGTGGCTTTGCTGGTCTCATCAGTTATCCTGTCGATTACCGCATTTTTGACCGTGACCCTGCTGTAATTAAAAGACCCCCGGCGAAAACCCGGCCGGGGGTCCTGATGTCCAAATCTCAGGCTTTGATAACCAAAAGATCCAGAGGGTAATCCACACCGGTGGCGAGTTTGTAGCCTGAGGAAGTAACCAACAGTGTATCCTCAACCTGAAAGTCAAAGGTGGGGAAAGTCACGTAGGGTTCAATACACAGCATCATGTTCTCTTCAAGAGCCAAATCCCCGTACATGCCTATATATGGCTCCTCGTGCAGGCTTAACCCTATTCCGTGACCGACGAATTTCAAGGGCTCCAGACCCCAACCCCTAAACTGATCCGAAAACGACTTGTATATCTCACCGGTTTCCACACCAGGTCGGATCATGCTCAAAATGTTGGCCCTTGAATCGAGCATCTTCTGCCAAAGATCAAGTTGATCTTTTGTGGGTTCCCCCACCACATATGTTCTTGCTATGTCCGAGAGATAACCGTCGATGGTAGCAAAGATATCCACCCTCACCACATCACCGGGCTCAAGACGGCGATCCGTAGGACCGGGGTTTGCATGAGTGCTTCGCTCTCCGGAGCCTACTACGAGACGGGCAACCCCGTCGGCACCGTTTCTGAGCAGGCTCTCGTACACAAACATCGCAAGATCCATCTCTGTCATGCCCGCCCTCACTTGTGTTGCGGCCTCGTGATGAGCTGCTTCAGCCAACTGAGCCGCCTTGCTTATCAAGACGATCTCCTCAGCAGTCTTTATGGCGCGAAGCCTAGCTAAGATGGGACCTGCGTCCACTACCTTAAGCCCAGGAATGCGTTCTAAAAGCCTGTTTAGGTAATACGCGGGGACGTAATCCATCTCTATGGCTATGGCCTCAGCCCTCTTCTCAACCAGCGCGTCCGCAAGCAGGTCTGCAGGATTCTCCGTAAACTCGTTGTAAGCCCTAACCTCAGCCAAACTCGATGATACCTTGGCAAAACTCTCCTCCATATCAGCCACAATTTGCATTGAGTCCCCGTCAGCGAACACTACACAAGACACTAGGCGGGTGCGTATTAGCGTCTGGGAAGGCACCACAAAGCCTGCCGTGTAAGTAGCGTTTTCCGGTGACATAGACACAAGTGCATCTAGCCCGTGTTCCTTTATTGCCAAGGCTTGTCTGCCAATTATCTCCGTCGTGTCAATCAATCGGAACCCTCCGTTCGTTTCCAGGGTCTTACCCTTCTATCAAGTATTCTTGGAGGTCGCCGGTGCCCTTCCCCTCTAGGCCCAAGTTCTGAAGTGAGAGACCTTCCAGCCGGTAGTCTATCTGGTTCACAATGCAAGCCAGGTCGATAAGGGCGCTTATGGCAGGAGTCTTCACACCAACCAACTTTGCGAAGGACTCCATGGGCACCAGCCCACACCTGATATCCTCATCCAGGAACCTGTGAGTCATTGTATCCGGAGCCTTGATTAGGCGGTTCGGGGCGCTGTCGAGCAGAGCCCTGTGCATGTCCCCGCTTACCGCGGCTTCTTTTGAGGTGGCACCGTACTCGTAAAAGAGTCTGGGGAAAGGCACCGCCTCAAGACCCAAAGCCCTCATGATGGCCATCCTTTCACAGTCCACTGCATCCATGACTCTCGTAACGCCCTGAGTTCCACCTTCTGCATAGAAGTAGAACTGCTCCCCTTGTTCGACCCAGCCCGTGTTCATGATCATGCCCGCCGGGTGCATGATGGCGTTCAGGTTGGAAAAGCCTGTGTCCAGAACCGTGGGAACTGGCTTGATGTTCGGTGCTATGCGGCCAATTAGGTCAGCCATGGCACTCAGCCGTTTGCCAGGGAGACACGAAAACAGTACCTGACCTGCCAAATTGTACACGGTCACGTCGTCCTCATCGGTGATTCTGCTTATATATACGTTTGTGTTGGTTTCACACACTGTGACCGCATGCTTGGCACCCGATCTTTCAAGCGTGCTAGCGAAATTGATGGCTCCCGCAGTGTGGCCAGGATTAAGCAAGACCACAGTTCCTTCGTGAACGTGGGGAGCAAGAGCCTCAGCCATGAATCCGTGGGCTGTGGTAGGAACCACCACAGCCACAAGATCAGCACCTTCAACAGCTTCTTTCATGTCAGTAGTTATCACGGGGATTTTTACAAATCTCTCACCCAGGCAGCCCTTCAGGTAAATGCCCCCGTTTCGTCTGAGGGCAGATATCCCCTTTTCCGAACGGTTGTACAACCTAATGCCAAACCCAAGGTGGGCTAGGTGGGCGGCCATGGCGCGCCCAGCATTGCCTGCCCCAAGTACCGCGATGTTTTCCAATTGTTGTCCCTCCTCACCAAACCCTTGAAAAGGGGTACCTATTGCCACCACCCTGATTCCAAAACAAAGTGGTTCAGCTCAGACAGGGACATTTTGCCCAGCCCCAATGAAGTGAGGGTTCTTGCATCCTTCCTCATATCCTTGCCTAGCATTCTCTGAGACAATTCGATAACAGCCGTGGTAAGGGGGACTTTAACACCCACAAGATTTGCAAGATCCTCCAAGGGTACCATGCCGTACGGGATGTCCTCGATGATAAACCTGTGATTCAGGCTCTTCGGAGCGGTATCCCATTCGTAGGCCGGGTTCGTTTTCATGACCTCTTTCAAAGAATCACCTTTGGCCCCTTGGTGACCATACCAATCTATCATCACATCGTAGTTTGGCGTGAGATTCAGCCCTAGAGCATTCCCCACAGCCAATCGCTCTTCCTCAACACCTTCCACCACATTACCCACGGAGGAGGAGCATCCTTGCCAGTAGAACAGAAAATCTCCCTTGGTCTCTTCTATCCAACCCGCGTTGGTAACAACGATGGGAGCGTGAAACACAGTGTTAACGTTCCTAAGGCCTGTTTCCAACACGCTTGCCGCAGGCTTAACGTCAGGGTAAAACTCCTGCACCGCGTCGACGACGGCCTTGGTCTCTCGCCCGGGGAACGCCGCTACTCTGAGATTCTTCTTGTAACCGCTGACCCAAACCGATCCCGAATCCTCTTTAAAACCAGAGTAGATCATGCACTCCATTTCAGCGGGGATTGCCCGTGGTGCACCGGCCTCTTTCAGCACCTTGCCGAACTCAATGGCACCACCGAAGTTCCCTGGAGCTATCACAAACTGCATGCCCTCTTTAACATGAGGAGCAACAAGTTGAGCGAAACGCTTCTGGGCAAATGCAGGAACAATAACTAAAGCAAGATTGACCCCATCCAGGGCTTCCTCAGGATCCGTGCCCACGCTGTGGAGCTTCCAAAATCCCTCTTTCATATCGAGGCCGCCACGCACCTCCAGGTGTATGCCTCCTTGCTCCTTGGCCTTTTCAATGCCCGCCTCGAAACCGGGTGCTTCCATCAAACTGACTGAAAACCCCATGCTGGCCAAATGAGCTGCCGTTATGAAAGCTCCGTTTCCGCCACCAAGCACCGCTATCCTTCTCATGATTTGCAAAACCTCCTGTTATCAACATGGTAACTTGTCCGACGACTCAGCCCAAGCTGAACGTCCCCTGTAGTCTACCCTAGCTCACGTTGCTTTTTGCCCCCGCCTCCACGTCTTTAGCAGTAAGTTGAACGTGAGCGACCATGACTTCCCGGGCCTTTTCCCCATCACCTGATTTGACCGCCTGGAAAATACCTTTGTGCTCCTCAATCGATTGGACCATACGCCGAGGTATCTCCATGACCGCCCTCCGGTTGGCCACGATGGCTCCGTCTACCCCAGCCTGAAGCTGGATGAGGAATGGGTTCCCGCAGGCTCTTCCCATAACTTCGTGAAAGCGCACATCCAGCCTGTGTGCGGCTTCGGGGGTGAGAAGACCTTCTTCCATAAACCGGGTCCCCTCCTCAACAATTTTAGCCAGCTCAGCTAAATGTTCAGGGGACGCGCGCCTGGCAGCGAGGGCCGCCACTTGTCCTTCAATGGCCTCCCTCACCTCAAGGAGGGCAAGAACCTCCGTTTTGAACATAGACAACCACGAAAGCCACACCGACGACATATCCGTACCGTCAGGTGACTGCAAAACGTAGCACCCCTTGCCTCTCCTGACTTCCACAACCCCTACTGTTTCCAGCATTCGCAAGGCCTCGCGTACGGAAGGTCTGCTAACCTGAAACTCCTCAGCCAGGGCTTTCTCACCGGGGAGTTTGTCTCCGGGCTGTAGTCTCCCAGTCCGGATTTGCTTCACGATCTGTTCCATAACCCCCTCGGCCAATCTAGATTGCTTAACAGGTCTGAACAATGTGACTTCCCCTTTCCGTCGTGCAGCCTTGCTTCGTGCTTCTTACACCCTACTCCATCAATTCGGCTCGATCCCTCAAACTGGCCACCGCTTTGTTGATGTCCTCAAAATCGTCCGGACTGCACGCCTCGGCACTTCTTCCTAGAACCTCTTGAGTCAGCACAGCTCCCTGTGCCGCTCCGGTAAATTCACATTTCCGCAATTGTTCACCGAAAATGCCTTCCCCATTGAGATTCTTCACAAAGCTCCGATTTCCTTGTGATCCGGTTCAGTTTGTGTCGGCCAGCAAGACTCTGGCATCGAGGATCTTGACTCCATCCTCGTACACTGCCACAGGGTTAAGGTCTATCTCACTTATGTCCTCGCGTTCTGCCATCAGTTTGGCCACAGAGACAACCGTCTGAGCCAGCGCAGCCTTGTCCAAAGGAGGGCCTCCGCGAACTCCGTCCAAAAGATTGCCCAACACTGTCCCTTCGAGCACCGACAGCACATGCTCTTTGGAGGTAGGTGCCAAAAAGACAGTGGGTGTTTTCAGGAACTCAACGAGCACCCCTCCCGGGGCCACAAGCACTGCGGGGCCGAACTCCTCATCGCGCATGCCACCGACTATGACCTCAAAACCTGGTTTAGCCTGCTCAACCAGGAGAACACCCTTGAAGGACGCTCCGTAGCGAACGGCCACCTGCTCCAAGGTCTCCCACGCAGAAAGACACTCTTTCTCGGTACTGATGCCCAGTTTCACCCCGCCCACGTCGGACTTGTGCAAAATGTCGGGGGAAACGATCTTCATGACCACGGGTTTGCTCAACTGACCGAACCCCAAGAGACACTCTTCTTTGCATGTGGCGAACGCGTGGCGAGGCACCCCTACCGACACCTCGTGAAGCAGTTCGTAGGCCTCGGGCTCAAGCATGCTGCGTTTTTGATCAGCCGTTCGCATGCAGCCCAGCCTCCTTGCCCAGGCGGAAGGCTTCGAGGTTCACGGACTTGTACTTCGCAGGCACCCGCGAAGCTATGGCGTCGAGGAAGGATTCCTCGGACACAGGCAACAGCCCCGTTGAAAAGGCAACCCCGAGCATAACCACGTTCATGCAACGCACGGTACCCAACTCCGCAGCTACAGCGGTCGCGTTCACCGTGACCGTTTTGCCCCCCAAACCTTCTATGGCCGCTTTTATGCTATCGAGATCCGGGTAATTCGCTTTTCCGACTTTCACGTCCGTAGGCGGCACTTCCTCAGTGTTCAGTACCACGGTGCCACCTGGGGCCAAGTACTTTGCCGCGCACCTTAAAGCCTCCAAAGGCTCAAGACCCACTATGAGGTGGCACTCTCCCTGGGGGACCAAAGGGCTGACTACGTCCCCAACCCTCACGTGAGAAGAGACCGCACCTCCGC
>MTKW01020804.1_pt1 | contig 20553 bp, 19 predicted proteins | sample 1042761 | NCBI WGS metagenome assembly MTKW01 (sample SAMN06205366, study PRJNA360243) | anaerobic digester metagenome | biome: Wastewater treatment plant; feature: Anaerobic digester sludge; material: sludge; isolation source: anaerobic digester fed with sludge from wastewater treatment plant ... | reverse complement strand
GCCCCGCCGATGGTCTCGGTTTCGATCCGACCGGAAAGGCTGAGCCATCGTTTTATCATGGAGACGGGTGAGTTCACGTTGAATATCGCTTCCAGTTCGCAGGCGGCCGACGTCGACTTTTGCGGGGTCAAGAGCGGCCGCGATCTCGATAAGGCGAAAGCATGTCATTTGACGCCTCTGAAACTATCCACTTTATCGGTCACGGCCGGGTATAAGGAATGTCCCGTCATTCTGGCCTGCCGCGTACACGAAGTAAAAAAGCTCGGCAGCCACGACATGTTTATCGGGAAGATCGTCGATGTGCTCGCCGATGACGCGTTGTTCGCTAAAGACCAGCTCGATCTGACGAAGGCCGATCTTCTCACCTATTACCATGGCGACTACTACGGCCAAAGCAGGCGCATAGGCTTTTTCGGTTATTCCGTCGCCAAGACGAACGTATTGAAACGACGTTTACCAAAAGAATTCTGGCCGGAAGCCAGGTAGTCGGCACTGAAATTGCGTTAAGATAAAAGCACCTTCCAAAAGGAGATTGACCTAATGAAAAAACGCACCATCCTTCTCATTCTCGCCCTGATCATGCTGGTCTCCGCCTGCGGCGGCAGCAAAAAGACGCTCGATGTCAAAGCGTTCGGCCAAAAAGTGCACGACACGATCGACTTTGAAGTCGAGATGACTCACCGCGACGACGATGTCTTAAACCAGCTCTACGGCATTGAAGATGCCGACATCAAACAGCGCTCGTTCTATGTCAGCACCGGCTACACACCGGAAGAGATTATCGTGATCGAGGCGACCGACGCCGAGGCAGCCGCCCGTGTCGAAGCTGCTTTCCGTCAGCGGGTCGAAGATCAACGAGAAGCGTTCACGAATTACATCCCCGAGCAGCGCCCGAAGCTGAACGATCCGCCGATCAAGCGAAACGGCAATTACGCGGCGATGGTCATCTCGGGTTTCGATGAGAAAGCGGCGTCTTTGATCAACGATTTCTTTAAAGGGAACTGATGCACTTGAGTGAATGAAAGACACGGACAAGGCCGGCCGGACCGGTCAGAATAAAAGAGATCAACGAATGCAAGGAGCACTATGTACGATTCCAAGATGATTGAAAAATACGCCGACCTGATTTTGAAAGTCGGCATCAACCTGCAGCCGGGAGAAGGGCTCGTCCTCTCCGGCAGCACTGAAGCACTCGACCTTTTGCGTCTCGTCACGGAGAAGGCATACCAGATGGGCGCGAAAGACGTCATCTACATGCCGCTCGATGACCGTATGAATAGAGCGCGGTTCGCCTACGGTCCGAATGAAGCGTTTGAGGCGTACGACGATTACCGTGCCGAGTACCTGATCCATCTGTATGAGGATCGTTATCAGCATGCGTTTATCCCGAGCACCGATCCGAACCTTCTGAAAGACATGGATCCGGCGAAGATCGCCGCGTACAATCGCAAGGTCGCCGGTATCAATCAGGATACGGGACTCAGCAAGTACCGCATGACCGGAAAGACGCGCTGGACGATCGCAGCGATGCCGGGCGAAGGCTGGGCGTCACTCGTCTTCCCCGACAAAAAAGGCGAGGAGGCGAAGGCGGCACTTTTTGACCTGATCGCGCACGCCGTGCGAATCGATCAGGAGGACCCGATTCAGGCCTGGCGAGATCACAACGATCAATTGGCGAAAGTCCGCGAATACATGAACAACCGCCAGTTCGACTACGTGCACTTTAAAGGTCCCGGTACCGATCTGAAGGTCGGTCTGGCGGACGGCCATGTCTGGCTCGGCGGCTCGAAAGACAGCAGTGTCGGCTCGATCGACTATGTCGCCAATATGCCGACCGAGGAAGTGTTCACCACGCCGCATAAAGACAGAGTCGACGGCACCGTGCGAAGCACGAAACCTTTGAGTCTGCACGGCAACCTGATCACCGATATGGAGTTTACGTTCAAGGACGGCAAGGTCGTCGACTTTTCCGCCTCCGCCGGCAAGGATGTACTGGAAAACCATCTCGGTCAGGATGAAGGGGCCAAACGCCTCGGCGAAATCGCACTGGTCGAAAACACATCACCGATCGCCGAGACGGGCAAACTGTTTTACAACACGCTTTTCGATGAGAATGCCTCCTGTCATCTCGCATTAGGCCAGTCATACGGCTATGCGATGAAAGGCGGCGCCAATATGGAGAAAAATGAGCTCGAAGCACTCGGTGCAAACCAGTCGATGATTCACACCGACTTCATGATCGGCGGCGCCGACGTCGCCGTAACCGGCTACACAAAGGACGGCAAAGCCTACCCGATCATCGTAGACGGCTCGTACGTCAAAGAGATCGTGGAGGGATAGCGTGTGGCGACTGCCGCATTGCGCGGCAACCAGAGTTTCGAGCATATCCGTCAAGGTATGCTGGACGGTGTATTGCGAAGCGGCGTCTCGGTCAATCTGGTTGACGAAGCCTTCTACGATTTCGAGCAGATGAAATTTTCCGTGCTCGTCTTCGAAAAGCACTTTATGCGTGTCGGAAACCGTCTGTCGGTCACGATCTCGATTGTCGAGCCGCCGCAGGGCGATCTCGAGGTTATCGTGATCGGTGCCGCGGGCGGCACCGGCGCCTTCCTTCGCTTTTCCTGGGGCTCAGAAGACAGCTTCGTCGGTAGCGTGATCGATGTCGCCACGTCACTCGGTCTGACGCTGGTGTCGAGCACCTGACACTAAAGGGGAATGAAAACATGCACGAGATAAAAGAAATTCTGATCGAAGAAAAGGCGCCGTTTCCAAACAGCAGGCATCCCGTGTTGTTTTATCCGCAGGCTCTCGATCCGGCTGAACAGTGTTTTACGGATCTGTTCGCAAAGAACGGTTGGACCGGTATCTGGGTCAACGGCGTGTATCGCTATGATCACTTCCATGTCAAAGCTCACGAAGCACTCGGCTGCATCAAAGGCTGGGTGAAGGTGCGCTTAGGCGGACCGGATGGTGACACCTACACCTTGAAAGCAGGTGACGCCGTATTACTCCCTGCCGGGACGGGACACCGCAACATCGAAAGCTCCGCCGATTTTCAGATCGTCGGCGCCTATCCGCCGGGACAGTCACCCGACCTGCAGACCGGCGACATGGCACGTTACGATGCACTGAAAAAGCAGGCGGCCTCGCTCGAACTGCCGGAGACGGATCCGGTCAGCGGAAAAAGAATCAGTTGGTCTGACTAAATTAGATCTAAATAACTTTTGCTTAAAGCCGGAGCTAAGCCTCCGGCTTTAACACGAATCCCTGCGCAGCGATGTAGTCGAGCATGCGCTGGCGCTTTTTCGCGACCGTATTCAAGCGGGTGACCACCTGTTTGGAAAATGAGTCGACGCGCCGATTCATGTGGCGTAAATCGTAGTACGTTTCCATTTCTGCATCGTAGCGCGCGAGCGCCTCCGTATCGATCTCGAGCTTCTCGTACGTATCGGTGAATAGTTTTTCCGAGAGCGGCATACGCGGCTTCAGCATCGGTTCCTGATTGATTTTGCCGAAACCGACACCGAGTGCCGGGAAGGTCAAGGTCGGTAATTTCAATATCTCGATCACCCGCCCCGGATCGTTCAGGATGCTGCCGAAATAGACGGCACCGAGTCCCGATGCCTCGACCGCCGTGGTCAATGTCTGGGCGGCTAAAATCGCGTCGGAAAACCCTTGGAAAAACGCGTCCATCGTGTTCCCGGCGACGACGCTTTCGCCTTTTAACGCTGCGATCTTGTTGTTCCGGTACAGATCGACGATAAAGATGACGAGTTCAGGTGCTCTGGCCAGATACTCCTGACCGGCCACGTCGGCGAGTGCCTTTCTGACCGCCTCATCTTTCACGCGAATCATCGAGTACTGCTGCATGCCGGTCGAGCTGGCCGTGCGGTTGACGGCCTCAAACAGACGTGCGAGCAACGCGTCGTCAAGCGGCTCATCCTTGAACTCCCTGATCGTCCGGCGCTGCAAAAGATTGCGAATCGTTTTGTTGTCAACATCAAAAATGGTATTCATAAGCGTTTCAGGTGACGATTTCTTTCGTCCGCCGCCTCCTTCATTCATTTTCCGTCCTCAGGATAGCATGACGATCGGTCACTTCACGTTACGTCGTCGGTAAAAACCGAATTATTAACGTCCGTCATGGTATATTAAGCATATATGACCGTATCTATACCCAATGTTGGAGGTCTTCTATGAGCCAAGAAATTACGCTGGATACTTTAGCAAACAGGAACAACAGCCCCGTCGACGAACACGCCTCATATCATACGGTCGATGTGGACTACGCGCCCGATCCTCAGGTTATCGCGGACAAAGCGGCAAATATCGATCTATTGAGCAGTGAGAATATCGCCTCGTACGGTGAGCAGTCTTATCGCGATGTGCTCGCCTACGGACAACGTCTGCTGGCACATGTACGTACGAACGCCTTCGCCGGCATCGATCAAAAGCTCGCGCAGTTGGCGAATGTCGTAAAACATTTGAACGTAGAGCAGATGAATGACGGCGGCGTGCTTGGACGCATCCCCTTCCTCAAATCACTTTCGGGCGGCATCCGCGCCTTCGAAAAACGTTTCGGACAGGCACTGGAGCAAAGTGCTCAGGCGGAAGCTGAATTAAATGAACTCGCCGTCGCGCTGAGAGAAGACAAGGCGGTTTACGACGAGCTTTTGAGCGCGAAGCGCCCGCTCGTCGCGCAGTTGGCTGTCGATATCGAAGCCGGCAGACAGACGCTTGAAAACGTACAAGGCGGTTCATTACCGCAGCTCGAAGCCGAAGCGGAAATGAGCGACGATGGTCAGGCGAAACATCTCGTGTCCAATTACCGTCGCCGCGTGACCGGATTTAACAGCCAAGTCGACGATCTCGACAACACGCAGAATGTGTTTTCGGAAATCGGCCCGCGCATCGTCTGTATTCAGGCAAACAACCTGCAGCTGGCCGACAAAATCTCGCAGATTACGGGCAAAATCATTCCCTACTGGAAATCCCAGATCGCTTTGGCCGTCTCGATGGTCAAAGAGCAAGAGCTCCTGAAGCAAAAACGCGAAGAGATGAAGCGGATGCAAAAACAACACGGCGGCGAAGATTACGGTGCGGCGACGCATGCGGAAGATCTGCAGCTTGTCGACCTCGAAGCCGTGAAGAAGATCAATAACAATCTGCTCGGCACGATAGACGATGCCGCGATGCTGCAAAGAGCCGGTCAAGCCGTACGTCTCGATACGGAAGCGACGCTCCTGCGTCTCGACGGCCGCATCCGCCAGGCCATGATCTCGGCGGCGGCGTTCGGTGACGACCTGCAGCCGGAACCGGTGATCTCCGAAAAGCGCACTGATCTGGAAGCCGATCTGGAAACAGAAGAAGCTTTTGCCGGTGATGATGCCTTGTTCGAAGATGACGATGTCGCAAGACTCGACGATCAGAAGGCGGAACCCGACGTCGACTGGGACGTGAAAGAGACGGAAGAAGACGACGCATCGCAGTTACCGCTGCCTGACAGTGAACAATCGAACCCGCAGGAAGGCAGTAAAACACCGCCGCAGTATGGCACCTACGATTACAAACCGCGTCAGGGCGACTACGATAAGGTATTCGCCGGCAGTATCGATTTCGATAAAGAAAAACGTGGCGACGGCGCTTCGGTGGAAGAACTCGAGCATGGTCCTCAGGCAGTGGAATCGCTGCACGGTACGATCGAATCGACAATCCCCGGCGGCCACAAACTCGACTATGATCCGGGCGAGTATACACAGCTCGATGGTGAGCGTCATCAAGACGACTGGCATCCGGATGAAGAGACTGCACAAGGCGACACCGGCGGCGGTTTTGAAGTAAAACCGGAGGAAGAACCGACACCACATGACCATGAGACCGGAGGCGGTGAAGCACCCCCACCGGAGTGGCAGGATCATGAGTCGGATCACCAACCTAACTAAACAACTAAAAGTGGCGGCAAACCCGCCACTTTTTTTTACGTCTACACGCTTGACAAGGAGCCATATCTGAATGAAGAAAACGTACGTACTCGACACCAATGTCATCATCGTCTCACCGCACGCCCTCCTCTCTTTTGAAGAAAACGAGGTCGTGTTGTCAGTCGTCGTCCTCGAAGAACTCGACTTTCTCAAAACGGAGCGCGGAGAATCCGGCGTCAACGCCAGACAGGCGATCCGCATTCTCGAAGCGTTGAGGCAAAAGGGCAGTCTGCAAGACGGCGTGATGCTGCCGGACGGCGGCACGCTGAGAGTCGAACTGAACTGTGAAGACGGGGACATGCCGGCAGGTTTCGGTGTGGAGAAAAATGACAACCGGCTACTTCGAATCTGTATGCATATCCAGAAGCAAGGTCACCCGACGATTCTCGTGACAAACGACATCGTACTCAGGATAAAGGCGCAGATGCTCGGTATCAAGGCGGAGGGATTCACGACCGACCAGGTGCCGCAGACCGACGATCAGTATCGCGGCAGGCGTGAAGTATTCGTACCGGAATCGGCGATCCAGCACTTTTTCAAAGAGGGGATCGATCCTACTGTGATATATCAGGATGAAGCGGAGGGGCCGTTCCAGGATCCGGTGCTAAACGAGTTCTTCCTGATCCGAAACGACTGTAATTTGAAACATACGGTACTCGGACGTTTCAACGGGAAGCGAATCGTCCCGCTCGAAACGTTGAACGCCACGCCGTTCGGCGTACAGCCGCGCAATGTCGGTCAGCGTTTTTTGCAAGATGCACTGATGGCCGGTGTCGATCAGGCACCGCTCGTCATCGTCAAGGGCATGGCCGGCACGGCGAAGACTTTCTATGCGTTGGCAGTCGGACTGGAAAAAACGATGGAACAAGACGGTATCTTCCGCCGCGTCATGGTCGTACGACCGAACACCCAGTTCGACGATGATATCGGTTTTCTACCGGGATCTGAACAAGAAAAGATCGCGCCGCTGATGCGACCGATCATCGATAACCTTGAGATTCTGGTCGATCGAAACGAGCATGAACGCTACAAGGATGAAAGAGAACTGCGCGGTAAAATCGAGGAGCTTTTTGACCACGGGATCATCACGTGTGAAGCGATGAACTTCATGCGCGGTCGCTCGATTACGAAAACGTATCTCGTGATTGACGAGGCCCAGAATCTGACACCGAAACAAGCCAAAGGCATCTTGACCAGGGTCGCGAAGGGGACGAAGCTGATCTTGCTCGGAGATCCGATGCAGATTGACAATCCTCTGCTCGATGAGAGGACCAACGGCCTGGCTTATGCGTCAGAGCACATGAAAGGCAGCCCGCTCTGCTGGCAGGTGACGATGAATCCTGACGAATGCGAGCGCTCGAGTCTGGCCGCGGATGCGATCTTGCGACTGTAGCTAACCGACAAATCCGGAGATCTTCGCTCCCGGCGGGACGCTTTTCGTGATAAAGGCGTTACCTCCGATCACGGCGCCGTCACCGATCGTCGTATCACCGCCTAAAATCGTGGCGTTGGCATAAATTGTGACGTCGTTGCCGACGGTCGGATGGCGTTTGACGCCGGAGAGCGCCTGGCCGTCCCTGGTCGTAAGCGCACCGAGTGTCACCCCCTGATAGATCTTGCAGCGGTCACCGATCGTCGTCGTCTGACCGATGACAACCCCCGTCCCGTGATCGATCATGAGGTATTCACCGATTGAAGCACCGGGCGAGATCTCGATCCCGGTACGGCTGTTTGCGTACTCACTCATCATGCGCGGCAAAAAGGGGACGCCGAGCTCGAACAGGCGGTTTGCGACCCGGTAGACGAAGATCGCAAACACGCCGGGATAAGAAAAGATGATCTCTTCCCTGCTGTTGGCGGCCGGATCCCCCTGATATGTCGCCTCGATGTCTTTCATAATCTTCTCCCGCAACAGGGGGATGAAGTCCAAAAACTGTTCGACCGTCGCGAGCGCTTCCGAACGAAACCCGTCGGGACACCGCTCGACGGTGTCGCCGCCCTTTCGACAATGCTCAAACGCGTAGGCGATCTGCACCTGCACGAGCAGGCGTTTCGCTATTTTCCGCAGGCGACCGACAATACGTCCGTTGGACGTCGCGAGCCGCGGTAATTCAGATCCGAAATAGCCGGGAAAGATAAGCTTTCTCAGATCACGCAGGATCTGTACGGCCACATCCTTGTCCGGCAATATGAGGTCGGTGGAGCAGGCATGCGTCAACGTCTCGGCGTCCGTTGCTTCGAGGCGTCCGGCGGTTGCGCGCAGCTTTGACTCGAGTGGAGCGAGCAACGAATCGTCTTTTGTGTTCTTATTCTTACTTATCTTCTTATTCATCTTCATCATCACTCTTAAACAGTCTGCCGGATAAATAGCGGTCACCTGAATCCGGCAAGATGGCGACCAGTGTCTTTCCGGACCATCTCCCAGTCTCTATCAGCTGGAGACAGGCATCAAGGGCGGCTCCGGATGAGATGCCGATCGAGATGCCCTCCGCCTTCATGAACGTCTTAGCGGCCGTGAAGGCCGACGCGGACGGGACACGTACGATTTCGTCGTAGATCGATGTGTCGAGTACGGCCGGAATAAAGCCGGCGCCGATTCCCTGAATCTTATGCGGTGACGGTTCACCGCCGGAAAGCACCGGACTCTCCGCCGGCTCGACGGCCACGACATGTACCCGGTGGCCGGCTTTTTTCAGAAAGCGTCCGACGCCGGTGATCGTGCCGCCGGTGCCAATGCCGGAGACGAAAACGTCGAACGGACCGCCCTCTGCCCAGAGTTCGGGACCAGTCACATCCTCATGCACCTGAGGGTTCGCCGGATTTTCAAACTGCATCGGCATATAGGACCCTTCGATTGACTCAAGTAGTGATCTGGCTTTGGCAATCGATCCTCTCATCCCTTCTTCGCCCGGTGTCAGTACGAGGTCGGCGCCGAGTCCGCGGAGCAGCGCTCGGCGCTCCATGCTCATCGTATCCGGCATCGTTAAGATCACTTTATATCCTTTGGCGGCACCGACTGCAGCCAGACCGATCCCCGTATTGCCTGAGGTCGGCTCGATGATCGTCGCACCTGGTGTCAATTGGCCGGCGGCTTCCGCCGCTTCAATCATCGAAAGGGCGATGCGGTCTTTGACCGAACCGCTCAGATTGTATCCTTCAAGTTTGACCAAAAGACGCACGTCATCGATACGTTCTGCCGCCAAAAAGCGGCTGGCCTCGATCAACGGCGTGTTGCCGATCAAGTCTGTCGTTCGTTTCATAAGGTCTCCTCAAACGCGGCGAGTAGTCGCCAGAATGTGGCGAGCGGAAAACCGACGACGTTGTAGTAATCGCCTTCGATCCGTTCCACTAAAAGCGCTCCGAAATCCTGTATGCCGTAAGCGCCCGCCTTATCGAGCGGTACGCCGCTGTCGGCGTAGGTGTTGACCAGCGTCTCCATCTCGTCGGACCAGGGGTAAAACGTGACATCGGTGCGTACCGCGTCAGATAACAAATGGCCGTTAGAGATCAAACAAAGACCGGTGTACACCTGATGCGTTTTACCCGAGAGCATACGGAGCATGCGCTTTGCATCGCTCTCATCTTCCGGCTTACCGAAGCAGCGACCTTCGACTACCACGATCGTGTCGGCGCCGCAGACGATTCGGCCGGGAAAGCGCGAAGCGACTTCCTTCGCTTTCGACTCGGCGAGCTGGCAGCAGATCTCACGCGCGCGTGCTTCATCGATGATTTCGTCGGACGAAAAGAGCACCGGCTCTTCGGATCTGGCAGGCATCACGACATGGTCGATGCCGACCATCTTGAGCAGTGCCGTGCGCCGCGGTGATTTACTTGCTAACACTAGGTTCGGTTTACCTGTACGATTTCTCATGCCGAACAGTATACAGACAAATATTGACCGACACAGTATGCCGGCCATAATGAAACATTTCGACATGAATCCGCATGCTTCCCTAGCGCCAGGCCTGCCAAAAAAGAAAAAGCCCGGTGCGAAAACGCAAACCGGGCGATGAGGGGAAGGCCGGCCAGCGCCGGCCCTCTGCTCACTTACGTTTTTTTGTCACGAATAATCCGTGATTACTCAGCCGGTACGAAATCCGGCACTTCACCTGTGACGGCGACTTCCGCGGCGATGTAGCCGTGGACCAGGGCGTCCGGTGTGGCGTTCGAACCGAGGCGGTTCGTTCCGTGCACACCACCGGCCACTTCACCGGCAGCGTACAGACCGGGGATGATTTCATTCCACATGTCTTGCACTTCAGCGCGCGGCGTGATCGCGAGACCACCCATCGTGTGGTGAGCCGACGGCCACTGCGGGATGGCGTAGAACGGGCCTTCTTCGATCGTCATCATGACGCCCGAGTCGATCCGTTTTCCGAAATCGGGATCCTCACCGTTTTCGACGTAGCCATTATGCGTTTCGATCGTCTTGGCCAGCGTAGCCGGATCGATCTCTACCTTGTTATCCATGTAGGTTCTGGCGTTGATTTCTTCCGCCAGTGCCTCGAGGGAATCGGCTTTGAAGATGCGGTCGGCATCGATACCGTTTTGCAGCTGCTCTTCAGTGATGAAGCCGCCTTCGTCGACAATCTTTTGTCCGAGGATACAGAATGTCGGGAAGCCTCCGGACTGCTGCGCTGCCATCGAGCAAACGTCACGACGTTCACCTTCGTTGACGTAGCGCTCGCCCTTGTAGTCGACATAAACGACACCGGCAGACGGACCGGAGAACGGGATGACGGCTGTGGCGTCCAAGACACCGTTATTCGGATTGGCAAACGGATACAACTGGATGTAGGACATCTGGAGCGTGTTCGCACCGATCTCCTGCGCCATCGAGATGGCTTCACCGGTCGCACCGACGTGGTTCGTGGTCGGCACGTCCTCGGTCAAGGTCGGCACGTGCTTGGAGCGCATCTCGACGTTACCGGAGAAACCGCCGGTCGCCAGGATAACACCCTTCAAGGCACGGATGTTTTTCTCATTGCCTTCGGCATCCGTGACACGAATACCGACGACGCGGCCGTCACCGTCTTGTTCACGGTAGATGCCCGTCATTTTTGTGTTCAGCAGGACTTCCGCGTCGGTCTTATCGAGCATCTCTTTTTGGACGCGCGTGATGTCGCCGCCGATGCCGTTGATCGTGGTGTACGTACGGTAACCGTAGTGGCCGCCCGGACGCGTAATCGACTCACGCAGCTCGAGGCCGGCATCGATCAATTTGTCGAGATAGACAGGCGAACCGTAGACCAGATTCTTGATCAATTTGGGATCACCCATGTAGTCACCACCGACGATCGTGTCTTCGATGTGTTTTTCTGCCGTATCCGGTTCCAGATTCAGCTTCTCATAGAGTTCGTCGGCAATTTTGCTGGTGTAGGAAGCGTAGACGCCACCATTGATCTGAGAGTTACCTCCCAGGACCGGCATTTTCTCGACGAGAACGGTGGAAGCACCGAGCGTAGCGGCGTGTTCTGCAGCCGCGAGACCGGCAAACCCACCACCGACCACGACGATGTCATATTCGGAGTCAAACGTTTCGGGAACCGCGAGTCCGCCCATCTGAGGACGTGTCACGTCGTTCTCGTCGTCTTCAGGGTCTTTAGCGAGACGGAAGTCGTCCGGATTGCCACCGGCTTCTTCAATGGCTTTCGCCACGGCCGCCAAAATACCTTCACCGGTAATCGTCGCACCTGTGACCAAGTCGATGCTCAAGCTGTTTGCTTCAACAATTCTTCCTGGCACTGTCTCGAGGGCTGCGTCCGATACGCCGGGCGTCTCTTCATGCGAGACAATCTCAACAGCTTCGATCGCGTCTTCCGACAGCGTGACTTTGACCACCATGCCGGGGGCGTGTGCATCGACTTCCACTGTATATTCACCCGGTGTGAGCGGGGCTTTTTCTTCGGTTTCGGCCGCGGTTCCGATGACCGGCATAACGGCGAAAGCGAGAAGCAAAGCGAGTACACTTGTTAGAATGCTTTTCAGTTTTTTCATTAGATCCTCCTTCGTAAAATCAACCACATGGCGACATTAGCGACTAGTTTTCTGGTGTCTTCATGTGGCTGTCAGTCACAACTGATAATTGACCGACCATCCAATCCTAAAACGTTTTAGCACGCTCGTCAAGGCACTACTAAGCAGCACTTTTCCGGTCGCATAATATGGCAAAAACTCAAATAAAAAGATCGCATAGAAATAAAGCGGTTGCCTATGTCGGATAACTCGCTTAGGATATCTGCATGCCTGAATCACCTGCAAAAAAACGTCCCTTTTATCGACGCGCCGATGTCTTGATCCTTGCGGTTATTGTGCTGATCGCCGTCGTCTGGCTGCTTCTCTTACAAAAGTCGGTACCGCCTTCCGAGATGGTCGCGGTCGTCTATATCGATCAGGTCGAAGTCGCGAGAATCGACCTTCTGCCGGAGCATGAGCAGGATTTTGTTTTTCCGGAAAGACCTGCCGTTCGTCTGCACAGGGATGCGAGCGGAGCGATCCAGTTTGTCGAATCCGATTGTCCGGACAAAGTCTGTATTAATACGGGAAAACTGCATCTGCCATATCAGGATGCAGCATGTCTACCGAACATGATGGTCGTCAGTATCAAATCAAGAGATAAACTGGAATCAGCTGACGCTGATGACGTCGACCTCGCCCGCTAACTAAAACCGCTAAAAAACCAGGCCCATGTCGCCAACCCGGATCTTTTTTCATGTAAGGCGATGTCTCAACTATTTATCTATGAGGATGGCGATCCAGGTTGACGACACGGTTATGCTGATCCACCCGCTACATGATGGACAAAAGACTCATTCAGATTAGATAAGCGGTTGCTTGACGGCCTTCCTTCTTCTCGCGCGAACCTTTTTTCTCTCCGTGAGCCATCCTTCGTTTCGCATCCACTCGATCGTGTCATGAATCGACTCACTAAACGGACGTACGCTATACCCGAGTTCATCGATCGCTTTATCGCTCGAAAATAAGCTGTTGCTTCCGAGCGTATAAAGCGAGTACAGCGTGAAGAGTGGTTTTTGCTTGCGAATGCCGGCGGCAAGCGAAATAAACGGCAACGCCAGTCGCGCGATCCACATCGGCACGCGTTTTTTCACTTCTTTGGCTCCGGATTCGACCGAGATGCCATAAAACAGTTCATTGAGATCGATACGTCGATTGGCGAGGATATAGCTTTCGCCATTACGTCCCTTGTCAACCGCCGCCACAATACCTCTGGCTGCGTCCCTGACATCGACGAAGTTGTAGGCACCTTTCACGCCGGCCGGGATATTCCCTTTCGCCGCCTGTTCGATCAGCGTCGTGAAAAAGCCGCGACGATAATCGCCTGGCCCGACAATGCCGGCCGGAAATAGAATTGTCGCATTTAACCCGGTCTGAGCGACAGCGTCCATGACGATCTGCGACGCCTGTGCCTTCGTCTTGCCGTAAAAACCGACAATATCTTTCTTACTAAAAGAAACGACTTCCTTAATGATCTGACCATGCGGCAACTCGGGGATGGCATGGACCGAGCTGACATGGATCAGTTTCTTAACGTTCGCATGGATACATTGCGAGACGACATTGCGGGTGCCTTCGACGTTCACATCATGAACTTTCTGATCGAAGCCCCACTTAATCGTAATGATCGCCGCCATATGGATGACGACAATCTCAGTGTCGGAAGCCACGGTAAAGAAACGTTCCAGAGATTCGACGTCCTAAACATCGCCATGGACAATCTCTACGGAGGACGGCAGGCGTGCCTGGCCCGGATCGTCCGGTAAAACGAGCGCGCGAACATCGCCGCTGTTTTCTAATAACTCGCGGATCACGTGATTGCCTAGATGCCCTGTGGCACCTGTAATTAAATATTTTCTTTTCACGTGATGACCTTCCTTCGCTGGTGTTCAGCGACACAGTGTTGTTTATCTTTCACACTGCCAGTATAATGAGTCAGAGCTCAGATTATTAAACACATGGGGGCAAAATGGAAAATATCCAACAGATTGCAATAATCTGTTGTTGAAACAGGCAAATTGATAAACATGAAACTGGATCGCCGGGCAAAATACACGAGAGATACGTTAAAAGACAGCCTCATCGAATTGATGAAGGATCAACCGATACAGAAGATAACGGTCAAAGCACTATGCGAAAAAGCCGACATCAATCGGGCAACTTTCTACGGTCACTATAAAAACATCGAGAGTCTGCTGAGTGAGATAGAAAATGACTTCTACACGGCGGTCAATGACGTCTTCGCCGGAAGCACAAACATCCAATACGATATTTACTCGATTCTCGTAAACATCCTAAACCGCATAAAGCAGCAAAGAGAGCTTTGCACCGTCCTCGTGTCTCCGTACGGCAACAAGAACTTTCTAGAGAGCCTGCTCAACATGGTGTATGAGAGAGCCGTCGTCCACATGGAGCAGCGCTTTCCCCATGCAAAGAGAATCCAACTCGAGCGCACATACGGCTTCTTTGCACACGGCAGCGTGAACATCATTGTCAATTGGATCCAGACGGGACTGGTAGAGCCACCCGAAGAAATCGCCACTTTCATCATTGGCTTAATGGAGGAAGGACTTCGATCCTTCCGCAAAACGAGATTCGAAAACACGGCATTTAGATAAAGCATCGAACGACACTTCGCTAGCGAGCAGGCCGACATCATTGCTATTTCTACATTATTTACTATACTGAAACCAAGCGTAGTAAACGTTTATGAACACTTGCCCTTTAGGGGCGCTCTTAAGAATCGAGGCTCAGGATGTTACAAAAGCGATGGCCATGGGTTGTATTTATTATCGTTATTCTCGCCGTGGCAAGCCTCCAAGTTCTTTTAACTTCGGAGGAGCATACCGACAATACGTTATTGACCAATATTCCTGACGACGTGCGTCCGCAGGCAACCGCTCCCGGTCTGCCGCAAAGTTCCGCATGGGTGCCGCCTCGTTCAACCGGTGTTCCCGCTACTCCTCTTGACACGTGTGAATTGAATAAGTCGGTCGTCTATGATGATCTCACCATAACGTTCCTCGATATCGTCGAATCGAGCGGTAGCAGCCGCGTGAGACCCAGAGCAGGACACGTCTTCATCCAGCCGCTTTTCAGGCTTGAGAACAACTCAGATCATGATTTTGCGATTAGTAGCGTGTTATCATTTGCCGTCTTCATCGATGGCAAATCGGTGGGCGAATCGTATCTGTCCTTGCAGGACCTGCAAGTCAGAAAACTCGACGGAACGATTGCACCTGGAAAATCGATGGAGGGCGCTCTGGCTGTTCAAGCGCCCGAAGATTGGGAGATGATCGAAATCCACTTCAGACCGACGATTCAATCGGATAAGATCACATTCCAGTGTCGAAACAGCCGAAAGACCCTAGCAAGCGGAAGCGACTGACCGTAATTTGACTTCAAGTTTTGAAGAAAGACAAACTAAAACACAAAGAGAAAAGTAAGTGTCGAGCTTACGAGCACGGAAAACCCTGCCAATCAATAATCAGTATTTTGTAGCTTATCTGCGTGTAATTTGCGTGTAATCGTAAGGTTTTACACGCGATCTTACGAAAATGCAAAAGCCGTGTAAGACTGTAATACCAGTCTTATACGGCTTTTAAGGCTTTGGAAAAAGTCTTGTGGCGGAGAAGGAGGGGTTCGAACCCTCGCACGCTTTCACGCCTAACGGTTTAGCAAACCGTCCCCTTAACCACTTGGGTACTTCTCCAGGTTATTGGCGGAGAGAACAGGAGTCGAACCTGCGACGGGCAGTACCCGTTCCGGTTTTCAAGACCGGTGCCTTCGACCTCTCGGCCATCTCTCCGTGTGCTTAAGCAGGATAGCCAATTCACTTGAAGGTGTCAAGGATTAGCGGCTGCCTTCAAGCCCCCACTGATCCAACAGACGATCCAATTCATCGAGAGAGGTATAAGTGATGACGACTCTCCCCTTCCCTTTTTTATCCTGAACCGAAACCCTCGTTCCGAAATGACGTTTCAGCCTCGTCTCCAGATCCTTGATGCTGACTTCATGCGGAGACTCCTGACTCACCGCTCGCTTGATCGGACGCGGTTCCAGATAACGCGATACGAGCGTTTCGGTTGCCCGGACACTCAAGCCGTTCGCGATCACCTGCTCTGCGACGGTCTTGCGAAGTCCTTTATCGGGAATGGAGAGCAGAGTTCTGGCATGACCGGCACTCAATTTCTGATCGATCACCATCTCTTTCAGTTCATCATCTAATTGACGTAAGCGCAATGTATTCGTAATGGCCGAACGGCTACGCCCGAGTACTTTGGCTACCTCTTCCTGCAAAAGACCGTGTGATTCGATTAAGTCGTTAATCGCATCGGCTTCCTCAATGGCGTTCAAGTCTTCCCTGACAATATTCTCGACCAGTGCCTGCCTTAACTTTTCGACTTCGTCGACGTCTCGGATAATGGCCGGCACCGTCTCCAACCCGATACGCTTGGCTGCGCGCCAACGTCGCTCACCGGCGATAATTTCGTACTTACCGGGTCTCACCTGACGAACGATCAATGGTTGAATAACCCCGTTCTCCGTAATCGACTCGACCAATCCTTCGAGCTTTTCTTCAGGAAAAGCCTTTCTCGGCTGTTCTTCATTCGGAACGATCTCGGACAATTTGATCTGCTCCAGCTTATCTTTCTGAACGTCGTTTGTATCAACCGAGGATGTCAGTAGCGCCGACAACCCCTTCCCGAGGCCTTTACTTGGTTTTGCTTTTGCCATTATTTCATTGCTCCTTTTGCTCTAAGCCGACTCAGTATCTCTCGCGTCAGTGCATCATACGAACGAGCTCCTCTTGATAGTCTGTCATACTCATGTATCGGTTTGCCATGACTCGGTGCTTCGCTTAGTCTTACGTTGCGCGGAATGACCGTTCGGTACACAAGATCTGCGAAGTGGTTTCTCACTTCCTCCGCAACTTGATGTGCCAGCTGCGTACGCTTATCAAACATCGTAAGAAAGACGCCTTCGATAACTAAATCGGGATTTAGGCTTTGCCTCACTAGTTCGAACGTACTCATCAACTGGCCGACCCCTTCGAGTGCGTAGTATTCGGCTTGTATCGGGATAAGCAGTCCGTCTGCGGCTACGAGACCATTTAGCGTCAATAGTCCAAGCGACGGCGGGCAATCGATGAAAATGATATCGAACTCCTCTTTCACTTGCTCTATCGCCTGCTTCAATACTGATTCTCTGTTTTCCATCGAAACGAGTTCGACTTCAGCGCCGGTTAGGTTAATGTTTGCCGGACACAATGATAGATTCCTCACGGCCGTCGGACGTATGATGTCTTTCATCGGTACATGGTCAATCAGGACGTTATATGTCGTCATCTCGATTTGATTCTTATCGTAACCGAGACCGGATGTCGCATTACCCTGTGGATCGCTGTCAATCAGCAATACCTTCTTACCGCGCTTGCCGCAAAGAGCGGCAATGCTCACGCATGACGTCGTTTTGCCGACGCCACCCTTTTGATTCACGAACGCTAATATCGGTACCATATGCCTCCTGAGGTCAAGTGGACTTCCGATTCATTGTATCAAAGAGCCGCGATGTTTCACGTGAAACATCGCGGCTTTATTAAGTGTAATCAGATTGTAGGTATTAAGGTATTATTCTTTTTACTTCCTCATGTTTCACGTGAAACATTAAGAGTCAACCGTCGCATAGCGAGCATTCTCGCGAATAAAGTCGCGACGCGGTTCCACCTTATCACCCATCAGCAAGGTAAATACTTCATCCGAACTCTGAGCATCCGATACATGCACCTGACGGAGCTGTCTCGTCTCAGGATTCATCGTCGTATCCCACAGTTGATCGGCATTCATTTCGCCCAAGCCCTTAAAGCGTTGAATCTTCGGATCTTCCCAGTTGTTCTCGGCCTTAATCTTTTCAACATCATCTTCTTCATACGCGTAGAAGCTCTGGTTTCCCTGGTAGACACGATAGAGCGGCGGAACGGCGATATATACGTGCCCTGCTTCAATCAGCGGACGCATGTAACGGAAGAAGAAGGTGAGAAGCAACGTTCTGATATGAGCACCGTCAACATCCGCGTCAGCCATCAGGATCACCTTATGGTAACGGAGCTTTTCGAGATCGAAGTCGCTGCCGATACCGGCGCCGAGCGCCAACACGATAGGGAGAAGCTTCTCGTTGTCATAGACGCGATCGACGCGCGCTTTTTCGACGTTCAGCATCTTTCCCCATAACGGCAGAATTGCCTGGTATTTTCTTTCACGTCCGCCTTTAGCCGTACCACCAGCCGAGTCACCTTCGACGATGAACAGCTCGCTCAATGCCGGATCCTTCGATTGGCAGTCGGCAAGCTTGCCGGGCAACGCGTTCGAGTCGAGCGCCGTTTTTCTTCTGGTCAGATCTCTCGCTTTTCGGGCAGCATCCCTCGCTCTCGAAGCAGAAAGACACTTGTCGAGGATCACTCTCGCCGTCTGCGGATTTTCTTCCATATAAGACGCCAGCTTATCGTTCATAACGCTTTCGACGATCGTTCTGACTTCGGCATTACCGAGCTTCGTTTTCGTCTGACCTTCGAATTGCGGTTCGCTCATCTTAATGCTGATGATCGCGCCCATACCTTCACGCACATCTTCACCCTGCAGATTCTTTTCGTTCGCCTTGATGAAATTGTACTTTCGGCCATAGTCATTGATCGTCTTCGTCAACGCGGCTCTGAAGCCGGTCAGGTGCGTGCCGCCTTCGACCGTCGCGATATTGTTCGCGTAGGAATACACACTTTCCGCGTAAGATTCGTTGTACTGGATCGACACTTCGACGAATACATCGTTTTGCTTGGCGGATATATAGATAGGCACCTTGTGCAAAACGGTCTTGTGCTTATTCAGGTATTCGACAAATGAGACGATGCCGCCTTCATAATGCAATACCTTCGTCACCGGTTCTTCTTTTCTCAGATCGGTTAGATTGATCTTGACCTCACTGTTCAAAAAAGCCATCTCACGATAACGGTTGATCATCAGATCGAAATCGATCGTCGTGTCGTCGAAGATCTCGGCATCCGGTTTGAATACGGTGATCGTACCGCTCTTGTCCGTTTTTCCGGTCACGGTAAGGGGAGAGGTCGTCACGCCTCTGGCAAAGGCGATCGAGTGAATCTCGCCGTCTCTGTGTACCTCTACTGTCATCCATTCGGAAAGCGCGTTAACGACCGATGCGCCGACGCCGTGTATACCACCGGAGACACTGTAGGCACCGCCGCCGAATTTTCCACCGGCGTGCAACACCGTATGGACGACTTCCACCGTCGGAATACCGACCTGTGGATGGATACCGACCGGGATACCGACACCGTTGTCTTCGACTCTTATGCTCTCGTCAGGGTTGATCGTCACCCAGATCTCATCACAGCGGCCGGCCAGCGCTTCATCGATCGAGTTGGCCACGATCTCATAGATCAAATGGTGCAGTCCTCTGGAGTGCGTATCACCGATATACATACCGGGACGCTTTCTCACGGCTTCCATGCCTTCCAGCACCTGAATATCGCTGTCTTCGTAGCTCGACAGGTTACTCGTATCGTAGAATTCAGGCATCAGGCGATCTTCGTCTATGACTTCTTCGTAATCTTCAACCAGTTTTTTATCGCGCCAATCTTCCTCGTCGCGATACTCAGCGTCTTCTTCAGCACGCCTTAAGAGTTCATCCAGGTTGTCACTTTTTTTATCGTTCATCAATTACTCCCAGCACGTAGTTTGTCTGCCAGCGTTTCATCAGCGTGCCCGACGAAAGAGGGGAGAGGTAGCTTCTCTCCAGCGTCACAATCAGCGAACGAGGCAGATCACCGCTCATCAATTCCAACTGTTCCGCCTCTTCCAGCTTCTGCATGAACGTCAGCGTCGAGAGATCTTTCACAGCGTCAAGATTGAATATGCCGACGATTAAATCGGACGGTAATGAGACCTCACCACCCACGTGTACATACATGTGTAAATTATACCATTTTTTGTGCGATTTTTAAAGTTTTTTCCTCTCGTCGAAATAGACAAAACGTCGTACTTTCAGGGCTTTTGACCGTCTAATTGAGCGTGCCTCGAAAGTGTACGTTACCGGCTTCGACTTTGTAGAAATGAATCGTGCCAAGACGACTCAGACGATCCTTTTTTTCCAGATCTATGCCTTCCAGATTCGTTGTCTCCTCATAGATCGCATCGGCAACCGCGGGCGAGAAGACCTGGTGAAGATCGGTGCAGGTCATCAACACCTGATACCCCTCGATCGCTGTCAGAAGATTCGTCCGCCGATCGACATCGAGTTCGCTCATCACGTCGTCCAACAACAGGACGGGTGCTTCGCCCGACTCTTCGTGCAGGATGCCGAGCTCGGCGATACGCAGCGCCAGAGTGATCGAGCGTTGTTGCCCCTGAGATGCATAGGCGCGTACATCTTTATCGTCGAGGGCGATCTCGAGATCGTCGCGATGCGGTCCGTAGGAGGTACTGCCCCTCAACAGATCGTCACGGCGCGCCGTTTTAAGGCGTTCCAGGTATTCCGTGGCAATCTG
>MTKW01012073.1_pt1 | contig 20557 bp, 17 predicted proteins | sample 1042761 | NCBI WGS metagenome assembly MTKW01 (sample SAMN06205366, study PRJNA360243) | anaerobic digester metagenome | biome: Wastewater treatment plant; feature: Anaerobic digester sludge; material: sludge; isolation source: anaerobic digester fed with sludge from wastewater treatment plant ... | reverse complement strand
CCCGGCAGTTTTTTGTTTATCAGCCACGGGCGCCCCAACAAGGAAGATTTACAGCAGGCAGCCGGTTTCGCCTTAAGGTTGGCGGAAAGGATAAATGGTGAATAGACTGTTCAAGTCAAGGGGACGGCAGACTGTGACTTTGACTCATTATTTCTAACGGGTTTATCGGTGGTAACCTTAAACGCCCAGGGACCATGGAGAGAGATGGGGGATGGTGACCCTGACCCTTGGACAGGTTCTTTGGTGAGTCAAAGTCACCGTCCCCGTGACTCATTAATTCATAGCCCCAGTATGGCCACGCTGCAGACGTTCTGGTGCGGGACTCCGCCGAGGTTGTGAGTCAGGCCCAGGCGGGCGTCCTTGACCAGGCGATCTTCGGGCCAGCGCTGCAGCAGTTGGCTGTAGATCTCGAAGATCATGCGCAGTCCCGAGGCGCCGATGGGATGGCCGAAGCATTTAAGCCCGCCGTCGCTCTGGCAGGGCAGCTCGCCGTCCAGATCGTAGAAGCCGCTCAAAACATCATCGGGTGCTCCGCCGGGAGGCGAGATGCCCAGATCCTCCATGGTCACCATCTCGGTGATGGAGAAGCAGTCATGCACCTCCATCAAGTCTATCTCTTCGCGGGGATTGCTGATGCCGGCTTCCTCGTAAGCCCGTTTTGCCGCTGCACGGGTAGTCATAAGATGAGCCCCATCCCAGCGGTGATAGGCGCCCTCTTCGCCGGAGCTGACGGCAATCTGCAGTGCTTTAACCAGCACCACCTCCCGGTCTGGATGCAGCTTGCGTGCTATTTCGGGCGTGGTCACAATGGCCATGGCTGCTCCGTCGCTGACGCCGCAGCAGTCAAAAAGCCCCAAAGGAAAGGCGACAAAGGGCGAAGAGCAGATCTGCTCTTCGCTGACGGCGCGCCTGAGGTGGGCCCGCGGATTTTTTGCGCCGTTCTGGTGGCTCTTCCAGGAAATATGGGTGATTGCCTCTTTGATCTTATCCATGGGCACACCATAGTTCGCAGCATAGGCCGTGGCCAGTTGGGCGAAAAGGCCCGGCGCAGTGGCATTGGGGGAAATTAAACGGGTGAGCTGGCCGAAGATGGGGGAGTCGGGCAGTCCGCCGTAGCCCACATCCTTAAGCTTTTCCACGCCTGCGGCGAGTGCAATATCATAAGCCCCGGAAGCTACGGCATAGCAGGCACCGCGGAAGGCTTCGGTTCCCGATGCGCAGAAGTTTTCCACTCTGGTGACGGGAATGAAAGGCAGGTGCAGGGTGGAGGCCAGGTAACAGCCGCCCTTGCCGATGTTGACTTCATCAATATGATTGCCGATCCAGGCTGCCTGGATTTCCTTGCCTTCGATTCCGGCGTCGGCAAGGCATTCACGGTAAGCATCCAGCAGTAGATCGCTCGAGTCGAGCGCCCAGTGTTCGCCAAAAACGGTGCAGCCCATTCCCAAAATGGCTACTTTATCACAAATTCCTGAAGCCATCTAGGACACCTCCTCTGTTGCCGGGACAGCTTTCCAAAAATAGAAAGTCGTGTCTCGTTTGGGGTCATAGTATTTGATCCTGAAAGTGAATTCCACTGCTTTGCCCACCTGAAGGTCTTCAAGGGTGCAGTCGGTAAATTCAAACATGCCCCGCCCTCCCCCGTTGAAATCGACATTGCCGTAAATGGCCGGAGGATTGATCGATGCAGCGAGCATATCCGAGGTATAGCTGACGATCTTGCCGCCTTTATCAGAAAGGTTGAGCGGCTCCATTTCGTCCATTGCCCCGCAGTCTGGATTGACACAAACCCGCTGTGGCGGATACTGCTGTGTGCCGCAGGCCAGGCAGCGGCTGCCCTGCAGCCCCAGGATGGCTTTGCGGCTGCGCCAGACCATGGACCAGCGCGTCACCTGCTCTTCCTCGCCGCGAAGGCCCAGATCAACAGGGACCATTTTCCGCCAGGTGAGATATTTGTTATAATTATCCAGCTCAGCCCGGTGAGCAAGGGTGTCGGAGAAAGGCTTCCTGTTTTTGAAGCTGTCAATTTCCGGAGTAACCTCGAAATACAGCGCATCGCAGCCGTTGCCGTAGCTGACGAGAAGCAGCTTGTCGCCTGGAGAGGCTTCCTCCAGCGCCTTGCAGAGCATGAGCAGCGGATGTGCCGTGCCCGTATCACCGCTTTCCTGCAACAGATCATCTTCCACCTGCGCCGGATCCAGGCCCAGTTTTTTGTTGATATTTCTGCGAGCTGCCCCGTAGTAGCAGGGGTAGATGACTTTGGCAAAATCGGAGGGTTTCAGATCGTGACGCCGGCAAAGGGCGGTTACCGCCTCGGGTATAAATTGTTCGTAGCCCATATCTCTCACCCAGCGGTCCTCCCACTGCCGGTTGTAAAGTGTGCCGGCGCCGCGTAATTGATCGACAAAATCACAGGAAAGCGAATAAGAATCCCTGAAAAGGGCGATGGGCTTTCCAGTGCCGACAAGCACTGCAGCAGCGCCGTCGCCGAAAACCATCTCCTGCAAAGAGCCCACCTTGCCGAGACGGCAGTCAGCGGCGCAGGTTAACGCCTGCCTATCGCCATTTGCAGCGCTGTATTCCAGTGCCGCCAGCAGCGCACTGCTGCCGGCCTTCAGGGCGCCCCCGAAGTCTGCGCTGCGAATTTCTTCGGGAGTGCAGAGTGCTCCGGCGATGATGTTGGCGCACTGCCGTTCTCTGTAGGGTGCCGTGGTGGTGGCAAAGTAAAGCGAACCGAGTTTGTTCGGGCTGAACCCCTGCAGGCAGCGCTTTCCTGCAGCTGCAGCCATGGTTACTGCATCTTCGTCAAAGCCGGCCACCGCTTTTTCTCCCGCCGCATTCATGATCAAAGCTGGATTCAGCCATCCCATGGCGCTGAAGATGCTCATCCGGTTGAGGCGGAAAAGAGGGAGATAAGAGGCGCAGGAAATAATACCGATCATGTGTCAGTCCCCCTGTTCATGGATTTAGCCAGACGGAGGCGTTGGTCAGGCAGTACTCACCCCGTTCTGCGGTTTTGGAGCGAATAATGATCTGATCAGGTTTTTCCTGCCACATCTCCGTCACGATATTTTCACCGGGAAAGACATGCCTTGAAAATCGAACTTTCATCGCTTTAAATCTCGAGGAGTCGTTGTTTCCGTAAGCGCGGAGTACGGCCCGGCAGGCAAAGCCCATGGTACACAGCCCGTGCAATATGGGTTTGGGAAAGCCTCCCATGGCTGCGAAAGCGGGATCTGCATGAAGGGGATTGAAATCACCCGACAGGCGGTACAGCAGCGCCTGCTGCGGCAGTGTTTGCAGTGAAAGGGTTTTATCCGGCTCCCGCTGCGGCGGAATAAAGCCGGGATCGGGCCCTTTTTCTCCTCCGAAGCCGCCTTCGCCGCGGATGAATACGCCGACCCGGTTCAGGAAAAGCGGTTCACCCTTTTCATCTCTGGTAACGACCTCGATCTCGACCAGGGCGCCCTTGCCCTTGTCATAGAGAGCATTAATTCTGGGGTACGAGGTCAACTTGCCCCCTTCGGGAATGGGTCTGTACAGCTCCAGGTACTGTTCCCCATGCAGCAGCATGGCCAGGTTGATGTCCACACCTTCCAGATCCATGATGCCGGCCAGCGCCGGGAAAGGTGGGACAACTCCGAATGTAGGCAGGACCTTGAGATCGCTTTCGTAAACAAAGTTCAGCTCATCTTCTTCGGAACCGGCGCCGATGCCGAGAGCGTAAAGGATAACGTCGCGGTTGTCGTAGGTATATTCCAGGGGCTCCAACTCTTTACCAACGATTTGCGGATCGATGGGCATATTGCTCCCTCCTTTGTTGCTCCAATTTTTTAAACGGTCATCCTGGAAAGAACGTACCCGGTTTGCTCCATTGCAGAGCCGTATTCGCGACCGCCCTCCAGGGATTTGATCTCTTCGATTTTTCCAGCAACCATATCCGGTGTGATTCCGGATGATGTATCAAAAAAGACGCCGGGTCCCTCGATTACCGCTGCCCGGCTGAAATAACCGCCACCGGCGGTAAAGATCTTGCCGCTTTCTTTAAATTCTTCGGAGCACATGTAGACTACCATGGGGGCGACAAATTCCGGTTTGACCCTATCCACGATGTCCTGTGGCATCACCGTTGCCGTCAAACGGGTCCCGGCAGTGGGCACGATTGTATTTGCCAGTACCCCGTAGCGAGCACCTTCCTGGCAAACGCAATTCATCAAGCCCACGATACCCATCTTTGCGGCGCCATAGTTTGTCTGTCCAAAGTTGCCGTAGACACCAGCCGCTGAAGCTGTGGAAACGATTCTGCCGTAACCCCTTTCGCGCATATGTCCAAAGGCTGCTTTCGTACAGAAATATGTTCCGTTCAGGTGGACCTCCATAACTTTCAGATAATCGGCGATCTCCATCTTGAGCAAACTCTTATCCCGGAGAATACCTGCATTGTTAATCAGAATATCGATTCTGCCGTAATTGTCGACGGCTGTCTGAATGATCCTTTGGGCGCTTTCCCATTCGGAGACGCTTTCGTAGTTGGCGATGGCTTCTCCTCCTGCCGCCTTGATCTGATCAACTACTTTTTGCGCAGCTGTACTGTCGGAGCCTTCACCGTCAAAAGTACCGCCAAGATCGTTTACAACCACCCTGGCGCCGCGGCCGGCCAGCAGGAGGGCATAGACTCTACCCAGCCCTCCACCGGCGCCTGTAATGACCGCCACCTTTCCATCAAATCGAAGCTCAGACATAAAAACAACTCCTTTCTGATAATCTTCATATAGTTTACAATATATTCACCATATAATCAATATTCGAAACCAATTAGATAATTAACGCTATTAGACGCATTTTGTTGTGGAGCGTTGAGTTCTTTCTCGAGGAGCAGTAAGCATTCTATCCTGTTGCTGTTGTAGATCGTACCCTTAAAAAAGAGGAAAGACAACAAACCTTATCGAAATAAGCTTCTGATGATTTATACCGCTGTTAATAAACCGGGCGTTTATGTGTCATAGAAAAACAAGGGAGGCTGAGAGAGTGAAGGAGGTAGCCGTTGTCAGCGCTGTGAGGACGGCAGTGGGTACATTTGGCGGTTCTCTGCGAGATGTCCCGGCTGTAGATCTGGGCAGTATCGCCATCAAGGCAGCTTTGGAAAGAGCCCATCTTGCCCCTGAAGAGGTGGAAGAGGTATTGATGGGGTGTGTTCTACAGGGTGGTTTGGGGCAGAGTGTGGCCAGGCAGGCGGCAATAAAAGCCGGTATTCCGGCAGAGATCCCCTCAACCACTGTGAACAAGGTCTGCGGCTCGGGTCTGAAAACTATTGCAGCAGCAGCTACTGCAATCCGCGCTGGCGAAGCCGACATTATTGTAGCGGGTGGAACCGAGAACATGAGCGCAACAGCCTATGCCCTGCAGGGGGCGCGCTGGGGATTGCGCATGGGCGACGCCAGGACAGTCGATATGATGATCAAGGATGGCCTATGGTGTGCCTTCGGAAACTACCACATGGGTATTACCGCCGAAAATATTGCCGAAAGGTTCGGTTTTACCCGGGAAATGCAAGATGAATTTTCCTTGGGAAGCCAGGAGAAAGCTCAAGCTGCCATTGAAAGCGGACGCTTCAAGGATGAAATAGTCCCCGTGGCTGTCCCACAGAGGAAAGGCGATCCGAAAATATTTGAAGTAGATGAACACCCGCGCAAGACTTCTCTTGAAGCCCTGGCTGGTCTGCGTCCCGCTTTCAAGAAAGACGGTACAGTTACTGCGGGAAATGCTTCAGGGATAAATGACAGTGCCGCTGCAGTAGTGGTGATGAGCCTGGAGAAAGCTGAAGAAAAGGGCCTTGAACCGATGGCCTTTATTCGCAGCTATGCTTCTGCAGGTGTTGATCCAGCGATCATGGGCACCGGACCTGTACCGGCGAGCCGTAAGGCATTGCAGAAGGCCGGGTGGACTGTCAACGATCTCGACCTTGTAGAAGCCAATGAAGCTTTTGCCACGCAGGCGCTCTATGTTCTCAGAGAACTCGAATTTGATCCTGATATAGTCAACGTAAACGGAGGGGCTATTGCCCTGGGCCATCCCATTGGCGCCAGTGGTGCCCGTATTTTTGTAACCCTGCTTTATGAAATGAAGAAGCGGAGCGCCCGCCGCGGTCTGGCCACCCTCTGCATCGGAGGCGGCCAGGGCATCGCCTGCACCGTGGAAATGCCTTGATAATCGCCTGCAGATAGTTTAAGGAGGGGAACCGCCGTCCCCTCCTTATACATCAAATTCGTAGGCGTTATCTGTATATTAGGGGCTCTTTTGGAGGCGGAGCATAGAGATCCTTTTTACAATTGCCAAAGCAGCGTGTGGTTTAACCTGAACAAAACCTGGTTTTGCCATTCCATCCAACTCTTCGACATACAATGATTCCCTTGTTATTATCTGTTTATCCCATGCAATCGAATATTATGTTTCAATATTTAGTTTTTATGTAGAATAATTGTATTATATGTGTTTCGATATATATGTATTATGGTAACATGTGCAAATTTTACCTTAGTATGAAGGAGTAATGGAAAATGTGTCGAAATAAGAACTATAATTTCTTCCGGGGTGAAAAATGCTGATACATGACTGGCGCCTGCAGCTGATAAGAACGATCATTGAGTCAATTGTTATGGTTTCCCTGGGGACAGCCCTGGTTAAAGAAAGACTGGCATGGCAGAAGATCATACTGGCAGGCTCAATAATCGGGATAGTCGGGTTCCTTTTACAGCAGGCTCCGATTAAATATGGCATACACATCCCTTTGGGCATCATTACTTTTATTCTTACCCTTAATATAATATTTAAGCTGAACATTCTAAAAAGCGCAGCCGCCTCACTGGGTTCATTTATCATAGTGATATTTGCCGAAGGAATAATAGTAATGGTTCAAACGAAAATGTTGGGATATGGCGAAGAATACCTTTTAGGGGCTTCAGAAATTACAAAGTTCTTGATCAGCCTGCCACCATTGCTGATAGTCATCATCCTTGCGGTGTTACTGCAAACAAGACTTCATGGGAGGGTAAATAAAAGTTAAATTAAAAATTTTGACTGATATGATATCAAACAAAATAGGAGATGTTCTTGTATTAACGCGGGAACGTCGAGAAATTATCAGTTACGGATTATCAGTCTTTTTAAGTAATCTATTTGGGCTGGTTGCGATCTTGGTAATTGCTTATCTGATCGGGGCCTTCGCATCAACATCAGCAATGGTGACAGTGCTGATGTTGCTGCGGCCCAACGCTGGCGGGTCTCATTGTGACAGCGCGCTTAACTGCAGCCTGTTTGGCTGTTTGTTTATACCGCTTCTCGGGCTCTGGTCAAACTGGTTAAGCAGTCATTCGTTTGGCATCAGTTTTGCTTATCTGCTAGTTTGTTCAGTTTTTTCTGTGCTGGGGATTTACTTGAAGGCTCCTTATTTTACCCAAGATAAAACCCGGGCCAAAGCAAGAAGCAAGAAACTAAAGATATATGCGTTGCTATTGGCGGTTTTAGCTTTTCTGGCATCTGTAACGCTGCTGGTTAACGGGAACGGGAAATGGAGCACAGGTATAGCCACCGGACTTTTATTTCAAGGCATAATGATTTTTCCCATAGGTGCGACAATAACGGGATCGTTGGACAGCCTGCTTAGTTTTATAAAAGGAGGTGAAGGCAAATGAAGAGGAGACTGATAGTATCGCTTTCCATGGCAGTCGCATTTGTTGCTGTTTTTGTTGCTCAGGTCAGCGCCGCCTCAGCCTGCATTTGGTCATGGCATGATCCGGAGCTACCGGATGCACTTAGGTAAACAAATTGCGGCTAGGTTAAGGCGGGAACAATGTTCCTGCCTTAATTATTGGAGAGGTGTCACAGATGATTATATCCAAATGGGAGCGGCTAAAAAAATTTACTGAGATGGCTCCAATAATCAGGATTTTTAGCGTATTATTTGTAACCATATGTATAATCAGCTCGTTTCCTTTGGAAAATGTATTTTATGGATCGCTGGAAATGCTGGCCATTTATTTTTCCATATTGTTAATTATTCTGCTTGCTGCCATCTTTGGGTTGGAACAATTAAGAAACAAGTTTACCGGCAAAGCCTCCGTTTATTTTGATGCAATAACGTTAGTTGTAAGCATTATGTTAATTTCAATGTTACTTTTTATTTCCGGTGGAGCGGTCAGCAAATACAAGGTCCTATTTATTCCTACGATTCTTTTTTATACTGTTCGTTTTGGTCTGAGATGGGGCATTACTGCGTCGGCCATGACTACCATCACTTTGGCTGCGGCGAATATGACTGCGTTCATACAGGACAAGGCACTAAATCTGGAACTTGATATAGTTTATTCCGGGATATTCTTTCTTATTTCCTGGCTTGTAGGTTCGATGGTTGATATGGAACGCGCGATCAGTGATCGTCTTTCTGTGCAGGTTAATGTGGACAGTTTGACGGGGTTGTACAACCATCATTTTTTGCGAGTAGAGATCGATCGAATAATTGAAGAGAAACTTGACGCCCCCTTTGCATTAATGATCTTGGATATTGATTATTTTTCATATTATAAAGAGACGCGCGGAAACCAGGCAGGGGACAGCCTTCTTGTGGAGGTGGCGGAAGATATAGTTGACACGATAAGGGGGGCCGGCACGGTATTTCGGTTCGGCAGTGAAGAATTTGCAGTAATTGTGAATCAAGGCGATCGAGAAAAGGTAATTGCCCTGGCAGAATCAGTTCGTAAGAGCATCAAAGATAAATTTGCCATAACCGATTCTGAAGACTATTGGGAATATGGTCTGACCGCTTCGCTGGGGCTGTCCTTTTACCCGGCAGACGGCTCGACCAGGGATGATCTGATCACAAGGGCTGAACAGGCTCTTTACAGGGCGAAGGTAATCAGCGGTAACAAGGTTGAAACATATTTCTCTGTTCTTGAATTTCTAGAGGTACAGGTTGATCCTTCTGAAAAAGAGGCTTTCAATAAGCTTACTGCATTTTTGGCCATCATCAACGCCAGGGACCATTATACTTATGGGCATTCGGAAAGGGTGTTGATCTATGCCAGTATTATTGCTGATCTTATAGAAATGCCGCCGCCCGCTAAAAGATACCTTCAATACGGGGCCTATTTGCATGATATCGGTAAGATCGAGATTGACAGATCTATTTTAAATTTCCCGGGTAAACTTAGCGATTTTCAATGGGAAATCATTGCCCAGCATCCTCTCTGGGGAGCGAACATAGCCAGGCAGATCAAGGCGCTGCAACCTGCCATACCGTCCATCCTTTATCATCATGAGCGCTATGATGGAACAGGCTATCCCTATAAATTGTCTGGCAAGGATATTCCTATTGAAGGGAGGATCATGGCTCTTGCAGATTCATTTGATGCCATGACCGTAGAACGCCCCTACAGAAAAGCGATCAATTTTGCGGAGGCAATTCTTGAGATAAAAAGCAACCGGCGGATCATGTTTGATCCAGATATTGCGGATCGATTTATCGAATTTCTGGGTAAATATAGAAGTGTCGACCAGCTTCTAACATTTAAAACAAAGGAGATGTACTTGCTCTAGATCTTTGGCAGTCACACCTCCCCGGGGATATCGCTTCCTGCTGGGAGGAGGGGGGGCGTTTCCCTTGTTCGCGCAGGCCCGTTGCTCTAGGGGTGGAGATTTGTTATAATACACGTGCAAGGGCGTGTAGCTCAGCTGGGAGAGTGCCTGGTTCGCATCCAGGAGGTCAGGGGTTCGAGTCCCCTCACGTCCACCAACTTAATCGCAGTGTATTGATACAATTCAGTATTGGTATACTGCGGTTATTTTTATGTTCAGAATCCCTTAAACAGGGGCTTTTTGGCGGCTGAAGGTTTCGGAAGTTCATGGCAATGAGCGAGCTCCATCTTAGGAACCAGAACCCCAATGCAAGGACACATTGAGGTGCATTTGGCACTGTAATATGCTGGAATCTATGGTATAATAAAAAGCAATATGACTGTGAAAGAAGCGGGAGGAAAAGAGGCATCGGCAGCCGGATGGTAACGCCTTACTGTGCAGCTGGGCGGATTGAGGGCGCGGAGGAAATGCAATATGTGCCTGAATCTAAGGACGCATTGATACCTGAAGACGGCAGGTATAAAAAGGGGATAAAAAATGGGAAATAGTATGAAGGACAAGCAAAATAATATCATAGAGTCCTTCCAATCGATCTTTGGAAAAGAGAAATTGCTTGCCAAGGTGATTGAGTGCTTCCCCTACCCGATTGAGATTTACGCACTGGACGGAACATCGGTGCTGGTAAATAAGGCTATGCTGGCTGAATATCATACGATCAGCCCGGACATGGTTGTTGGGAAATACAATGTATTCAAAGATCCTTTTATTGTTGCCTCGGGTCAGCTCCCCGTGTTAAAGAGAGCCTTTCAGGGCGAAACCATCTTTTTCCCAGAAGTTAGAGTGCCTTTGGAGGAAATTGCGGAGCGATACGGTGTAGAGAGATTCGATATCGAGGCCGTATACCAGGATATTACGGTTTTTCCTATTCTGGACGACAAAAAACAGGTGATCTATGTGGCGGCATTTTTGATCAACAGGAGGGTTTACCGTGGCAAGGACGAAATCGCCAAGGGCAAGGAATACATAGAAAACCACTGGCAGGAAAGGTTTGATTTGAACGAAACAGCAAAGGCGGCCTGCCTCAGTAAAGCTCATTTCACAAGGCTGTTCAAGAAACATACCGGCGTGACGCCTCATAAGTATTATACCAATTATAAAATCAGCAAATTGGAGGAAAAGCTTCAAGATACCAACCTTTCCATCGCTCAGGCCTTTGCCGCCTGCAATATGGATTATAACGGCCATTCCGCCCGAGTGTTTAAAGAGAGAACAGGCGTTTCCCCTTCCGCTTATCGTAAAATGTCAGAATAAAAGGTTGCTATAAAAAGTAATAAGAAAAAGCTGTGTTTTTGTGTATACGAAAACGCTTTTTTTTATTGCGAATAAAGTAAGGTTTTCAGGAACCGTAGCACTTTTTGATGGCGTTGACGGGGAGTTCTTATTTCTAAAATCGCATTTTTGTTACTTATTTTGAGCATATCCGACCTATCCTCACAGCCGGACGGCTAATAAAATACAGGTAGCCATATTAAAAATAACGCCACTTTGGCCGGAAAGGGGCGTTCATATGGGCGATAAAACGAAAGAACATCTGCTTGAAGAACTGTCGGAAGTACAGAAATGTTGGAGGAAAGAGCAGAGACTCAAGGCAAAATGATTAGAAGATTTCAGGCGTTTATCGAAGATGAGGGATTGTTTTCTCAGATAATTGTCAAACTTTCTTATCCGCTCGTTATCGCTGCAGTATACACTGGCCATGACAAATAAGGTTTTTGCGGCGGAAATAAAAACGCGGGTTATATATCCGGAAAAAGGAGCCGCGTGTATTCTTCAACATAAGATTAACGATATGCAACTGGCCGCCGCCATCACGGGGGTCTTTGCCGGGGATACCTTCTTTTTAGAGGACTTAAAGAATCCGCTCTCGTTGTTATCAGGAACTATCGGCAAAGCGCGCCGTAGTCTGTCTGTTATAGCAGGGCCGTCATCTTCCCGGTGACCGCCGATGACGCCGAAATCACCCACGGCGTGATTGTGCTGATGCCGTGAGCGGGTGGGCTGATACAAGCAAACACGAACCGTGACTTTTACACAGAAAGCAAGCCCCGAAAAGATTGAGAGGGAAAGGAGTATTACAATCGGGAAAGAAAAAAGAAACAGGAAAATGAGCGAGATTGTTTCGTTTGTCATGGCCATGCTGCTGCTTTTATCTCTGACCGGCTGCGGTACGAACAATATGGATAACTCACCTCCCGCAGCATCTACCATGGCAAGCGGCGCACAGGGCGAAGAAGAAGGCGGATCGACAGTGCTTCCCGGCGTGCCGGGACGGAGCGGTATGGAGGATGAAGAGTCGCCGGCGGCCGAAACCGGCAAGAAGCAAAAAACCTATGAGCCGAGCATCTTTATCATTGAAGCCTCGGGAACCTGGCAGCACGAGATCGAGACGGGATATCACGTTAACTATGAATGCGAGCTTTACCTAGACAAGATCGAACCGCACGACATGCATTCTGATACCGGATTCTATTCCGGCGTTTTCTGGCTGAGAATGGCCTTTGATACGGGGGAATATATTTCGGATATTATTAAGGGTGTTCCCGGCCTTGAGATAATGCTCGACGCCGGCGCCGAGGGCATTTGCGACAACCTGGCAATGTACCTGCGCGACGGATACACGAGGGATCCTACTGGCAATTACAGCATCCCGAGCGGACAGGGCGGACAGTTGGAGCCCCCTCATGACGCACTCGCTGACAAAGGCAGTTTTGTTGTGGCTGCTACCCAGGGCAATCTTAATGCCTACGCGCTGGACACGGTCAAAGGCATTGAGCTCGATTATGAGCACAGCGGGGCTGTGGATATAGATGTCAGCTACGTTATCCACGTGGGCCCCGATCCAACGATGGAGGCAACGCAGCGCAGGGTCAAGATCAAGATCACAACCTCGGACGGTGCGACCGGCATGATCGATGGCGTGTGGCGTCGCCTGCCCGGCTATCCGGAGGATCTGCAGAAATACAATGATTCCGGCAAGTCCCGCGAGATCCTCGACAGGCATCAGAAATAAGCGTGGAAAAGGAGGCGTTTGAACTACGAAAACAAAGGGATGCAAGCAAATGGAGAGGATTGTTTCGTTGGCAATAGCCGTGCTGCTGGGCGTGCTTTTTATCGGCTGCAGCCGCATGGAAAACACGCTTGAAGATGATAAGACGGCAGTCGCGGGCACCCGGCAGAATAAAGGGGAAAGCGAAAGCATGGAACCTGGAATGAATACAAAGGTAATAGGGTGCGACTGGCATATCCGGATTGACGAACAAATTCCATGGAGGATGGGCGATTCCGAGTTCAAGGCCACATTCCAGTTCAGTGCGCAGAAAACAGGCGGAATTGATCCCCGGGGTGACTGGAATGGCAAAGCTGTGATGATTTTAAATGGAGACGCGAAAGTTGTCCTCCAGAGTGGCGAAGTTGCCGGAACCATAGACGGGATCGGGAAGGATGACAACGTTTCCTTTGTGCTTGACGATTGCAGCGAGCCGGTGAAGGTGGCTCCGCCATCGGATTTTATTTCCGTTGTGCCACTGACGGCACCGGATTATTATACGGCGGGGCAATATTTGAACTTTAATGCTGCGAAAGACGTCGATATTCTGTTTCCAGACAGCGTTCGTTTTGAGGACGCCCAACCTTTCACAGGGAAAAGGTATATTCATATCAAAGTAATCGGCCTTGCCGTAACAGCGCAAATTGAAGGCATCGGGAGCTTTACGGGTACCTGCGAGGGTATTCCTGTCACACCGGCAGGAACCCTGGGAAACTAAAGAAGCGGCGGCCAATGCGATTGTCTCGCAGAAGGCGGTGCTAACGGATACCCAAGGACAGGCAAGTCCCGCGAGATTCTCGACAGGCATCAGAAATAAGCGTGGAAAATGAGTATTCCACCATACAAGAAAGGGGAACAAGTATATGAATAGAATTGTTTCGCTGGTCATGGCCATGTTGCTGTGTTTGTCTCTGGTTGGCTGTGGCGGCTCGGGCGGCAAGCCCGCAGACGACAAGTCTACAGTTCCTGATACCCAGCAAAACAGCGCAGACAACAAGTATGGCGAGTCAAAGCCGTCTGCTGCGCCAAAGGAAATCACCCCTCAGCAATCCTACGCCGCGTATATGGAGGCGAAATCAGGGCTTACCACTGCCCTCACCGATGCTCTTGCGGATGACCCCGATTACGAGATGGAATCCATGGTTCTGCTGGGCGTGGTGTTGGTGGATATCGTGATCATGCCAGCCACGGTTTTGGGGGCTGGGCAGGAAGCGGCCGTAACCGCCCTTGGGATGTTCGGAGCGACTGATGTGAAGTATACGCAGAACGGCAACCGCTATACGGTAACGTATAAAAATCAGGATGGCGAAGCGTATGAGTTCCAGGCCAAATACGATCCGGCAGCGGATGCGCTGGTCTGTGAAGTAACTTCGGGCGGCGAAGACGCCGGCGTTTATTACGAGTACCGCAAAGCGCCCTTCGGCTATGTCGGGCAGATCTACACTTTCGAAAGCGACGTGCTCACCGAGGCATATCAAATCAGCGTGCATGAAAACGGCGGCGTCATCGGTATTTTCGAAAGCGACAAAAGGCCTGCGGCCTTGACCGGCGGCGAAGCCAAGGATTTTCCGAAAGCCTGCCCGCAGTGGTACGCAATGGACGGCACCACACTCACAGGTGTGACCGGAACGGGCAAAGACCTAAGCTTCGAGTATGCTCCGTGATGTGAGGTGAACCAGTATGAAAAAAGGCCTACTGATCGCTGGAATTGCGGTTGTTGCTGTCGCTGCTGTCGTCATACTGACCATTGCCTTTTTCATGCCGTTAACGAAACACAACAATGCCAAAACCGATCTTCAAGAAGGGCGGTATAACGAAGCAATCGCCGCGTTTGCAGCGCTGGGTGATTAAAGGGATGGCGCTAACATGCTTCTGGAATCCCGTTACGGCGGGGCGACGGCAATATTGGAAAAGGGAGCGCATGATAAAGCGATGGAGTTATTGTCAGCTCCGGGTACCTACCGGGATGGTCATAGGCTCTATCGAAGGCTCGTTATCGATGGGGGCTCGCCCTCGCGGAGACCAGGGAATACAGGGAAGCGCTGGCACAGTTTGCGGAAGACATGGAATATGAAGGGTCACAAGGCGAGATTGGGAGGGTTTATAAGCTGGCGTCAAAGGAGGGCAAAATGGATGTGGCTTTTGACGCGGCGGTGGCGCTGCAGGATTTCGAGAGCATCGCCCAGCTAAACCTGCAGGTTATAAGCGCCGGACGAAATCATTTGGTGGCCCTGCGCAGGGATGGCACGGTGGTATCCGCTGGGAATAATGATGAAGGGCAATGCGATGTGCAAAGCTGGGCGGATATTATATCCGTAGCCGCTGGCTACAATTATACGGTGGGACTGCGGGCAGACGGCACCGTGGTCGCGACCGGATTCAACAATAAAAGACAATGCAATGTGCAGGACTGGACCGACATTGTGGCGATCTATGCGGGTAACACCGCCACCGACACGGTGGGCGTAAAGGCCGACGGAATCATCGTATTAACAGGGAGTTTGGAAGGCAGGACCTATCCTAAAGAGATTCCCGGGAGAGGGGACGGCATGGTGGAGGTCTGCCCTGGATGGAGCGGCATCATTGCGGTTATGGAGCAAGGCAGCATCCGATATATCCACAAATCGGGCGATATGGAGGGCATTGAGGATTGGATAGGTGTGATCGATGCCGCAATCGGTACGGATCATGCTGCGGGAGTGTTGTTTGACGGTACGATAATAACAGCGGGAAGAAACATTTCCGGACAAAACGATGTGCTGGATTGGACACATATCGTAGCGGTTTCAGCTTCAAATAACAATACAGCCGGCTTGGAAACTGAAGGCACGGTTGTGGTGGTCGGCAGCAACGATAAGGGGCAGCTGGATACCCGGCAATGGATCGATGTGGTAGCCATATCAGTTGGGCCGGGTTTTGTGACCGGACTAAGGATAGACGGCACCTTGGTGGTGGCAGGAGCAGTCGTGGGAGGAACCACGCGCTGGAGACGATTGCCCAATGGCGCGAAATCGGGCCAGCATCGTGGCCGGATGGCCGTCATCATTTGCTTGGTCTTGCTGGGCCACTATCTTACTCCTAAGTGTTGCACTTAGTATTGTAAAGATGCGATTATAAAATAGCGCAATCAACACCTTTGAGCCGTAGAGGCCGCCGCAGTCTCCACAAACCAGCCTTGTCGAGAAACAGCTCTTGCAGGTGTAACTTCATACACCATCTACCGATCTGCGGGTTCCGATCGGTAGATGGTGTTATATTATCAGAATGGGCAGCGTGTTGTCCGGTTTCTTGAACCGACAAGGGTAATGATACGTGAACGCCTACGTTGCAAGGGTTCTTGGCATCGCCAAGTCATGCCGGGCCGTGTGTTTATTGGTGCCCCGATCTCACTTCGCCAATATTGTGAAGGTTAAACGACGTTTTTCGATGGTTTTTTCCAGCGAAATCAGTCGGCAACAGTCCCTGTAAGGGAGGAAAGAGAACACTTTTTGGCGAAAGCATATTTATCATTGGGAAGTGATCGGCGGCTGCCAACGCTTTGCTGCACAGGGCCTTCAGATCTGGAGTGGAGCGCAGCCGAATATATGGAAGGGCCCTTGCGGAAGTGATCTAACTGCCGCGCGGTTATTCGGGATGGCTGCCGGGTGATTGGCTGGTTCCAGATCTATAAAAGTCCGGGGAGGTGCTGCGCCTGCGCATGATTACTGCTGTACTCGTGGGAGCCGGCAACCGGGGCAAGGATGCCTACGGTGCATGGGCCCTAAAACAAAAACAAAAACTCAGGTTTGTTGCCCTGGCCGAGCCGCTGCCGGAAAGAAGAAGGCTTTTTGCTTCGGCGCATAAGATAGCGCCGGAGCACTGTTACAGCAGTTGGGAAGAACTGTTTGCCGCGGGCAGGCTGGCCGACATCTGTTTTGTTGCGACCCGGGATCGCTGTCACACCGCACCTGCCCTGGGTGCACTGGCATTGGGCTACCATGTTCTGCTGGAGAAGCCCATGGCTGCCACGGAAGAAGACTGTCACCGTCTAGTGGTTGCCTCCGAAGAAGCCGGCCGTCAGCTGCGTGTGGCCCATGTGCTTCGCTATACCCGTTTTTTCAAGACGATCAAGGCAGCCTTGACCGGGAAGCTGATTGGTGAGATCGTCAATATCAATCACAGCGAAAATGTAAGCTACTGGCATTTCGCCCACTCCTATGTGCGCGGCAACTGGCGTCGTCTGGACGAGTCCAGCCCCATTGTCCTTGCCAAAACCTGTCACGATCTGGACTTGCTTTACTGGTTGATCGGGGTGCCGGCGCAGAAAGTCAGCTCATTTGGCGGGCTTTTCTTCTACCGTCCGGAAAATGCTCCGGCCGGCGCAACACGCCGCTGCCTGGAGAACTGTCCGCACCTGGACAGCTGCCAATGGGCTGCACCCCGGATCTACCTGCGAGCGGAGCCGCTGCTGCAGATTGGCACGCGCTCTCGCCGTCTTCATAACCGGATTCTGGCCGGCGCCGCGCTGCGGCGGCCAATTCTGATCAATGGGCTGAGCAAACTTTACCCTCCCCTGAAGACGCTGGTCAATTGGGATGAGTGGCCCGTTTCCACAATTACCGATGCACCTGGTTGCAGGGAAGCCAAGCTGCGGGCACTGCGGGAAGGGCCCTACGGGCGTTGCGTCTTTTTCTGTGATAATGATGTAAATGATCATCAGGTGGTTAATATTGAATTTGCCGGTGGAGTTACCGCCACGCTGACCCTGCACGGTTTTGCTTCTTCTGAGGGCCGTTGGATCCGCATTGAAGGGACCGGGGGGACTCTCTTTGGCAAGCTTACCAATGAGCACCAGGAGATTGTACTTTACGATCACCATCATGTGCGGCAAAAGCTGCTGCTCGATATTGACCTGGACCTGCGGGGTCACGGCGGCGGCGATGACGGACTGATGGAATCTCTCACCGCATCCTTTGACGGCTCCTCCGCCGGTTCTGATAGTTTGGAAGTGCTTACCTCGGCCCGCGCTTCCCTGGAAAGCCATCTTCTAGCCTTTGCAGCCGACAAATCACAGCATGAAAACCGGGTTGTGGATATGGACGAAATGCGCCGGCCGGAATAGGATAGAAACAGGCTGCTCCCGTAAAGTGCCTATACACGACAGCACAGTTAAATGACAATACTTTTGTCATCTGCCTGGATCCCACTCAGCTGATTCTGCATGCAGCCGGTTACATCTGGGCGGGTTGGAATGATGAAGGGCAGCGACCAGTCCGNNAGGAGCTGAACCACGTATGATTACAGCAGTGCTTGTCGGGGCGGGCATCCGCGGCAAGGACGCTTATGGTGGGTGGGCCCTTAGACAGAAGCATAAAATCAGATTTGTTGCAGTAGCCGAGCCCCGGCCCGAGAGACAGAAACAATTTTCCGCTGCCCATGGGATTGTTCCGGAACGCTGCTATAGTGACTGGAAAGAACTATTTGCCGCAGGCAAAATGGCTGACCTCTGTTTTGTGACAACCCAAGACCGCGCTCACACCGAACCTGCCCTGCATGCACTGGCGCTGGGCTACCATGTTCTTTTGGAGAAGCCCATGGCTGTCACCGAGGCGGATTGCCACCGGCTTGTTGCCGCATCCGAAAGGGCGGGACGGCAGCTGCGTGTCGCCCATGTGCTTCGATATACTCCCTTTTTCAGCACCATCAAAGCGGCTGTGGTAAAGGGGCTTATCGGTGGGATCGTAAATATCAGCCACAGTGAAAACGTTAGCTACTGGCATTTCGCTCACTCCTATGTGCGCGGCAATTGGCGCCGGTCCGGCGAATCCAGCCCGCTGGTTCTTGCCAAAAGCTGTCACGATCTAGATCTCCTTTACTGGTTGGTTGGCGCTCCGGCGCTAAAAGTAAGTTCTTTTGGAGGACTATCCTATTACCGGCCCGAAAATGCGCCACCAGGGGCGGCCCGGCGCTGCCTGGATGGCTGTCCGCACCTGGCCAGCTGCCAGTGGGCCGCACCCCGAATCTACCTGCGGGCGGAGCCGCTGCTGCAGGTTGGCACACGCTCGCGTTATCTCCACAACCGTCTTCTGGCGGGTGCCGCCTTGCTATGGCCGGGGCTTATCAGAGGGCTGAGCAGATTCTGCCCTCTGATGAAAACGCTGGTCAACTGGGACCAGTGGCCGGTTTCCACTATCACCGATGCGCCCTCCAGCACCGGGGCCAAATTGAAAGCGCTGCAAGAGGGGCCCTACGGGCGCTGTGTCTTTTTCTGTGACAATGATGTCAATGACCACCAGGTTGTAAATATCGAGTTCGCCGGCGGTGTTACCGCTTCGCTAACCCTGCATGGCTTTTCTTCTATTGAGGGCCGACGGATCCGCATTGAGGGGACTTCCGGCACCCTTTGCGGCAAGTTCACCGCCGAACATCAGAAAATCATCCTTTACGATCACCACGGAGCGCAGGAAAGGGTCCTGCTGGATCATGACCTAGATCTGCGCGGCCATGTCGGTGGTGATGACGGTTTGATGAAATCTATGCTGAATTCACTTGATGGAGTTCATCCCGGTCCGGGAAGCCTTGATGTGCTCACCTCGGCCCGTGCTTCCCTGGAGAGCCATCTTTTGGCTTTTGCAGCGGACAGATCACAGCGTGAACAGCGGATTGTTTTCATGGATGAAATGCGGCGGGACGATCCGGTGCGGCAAGGCCTGCGAAAAGGCGCCTCGAGCTTCTGTAAAAGCGGCTTGTGATGCGGAACTCCCCGGCGGACAGCCGGGAAGGCATCTTTCACCTTTGATTTTTGTAGGTCTGTTTGCGTTTTCCTTTACTTTTTATCCGTTTTTGTCTATAATACCCCATGAGAGAGATGACCTGCGGGGACGTGGCTCAGGGGGAGAGCGCTTGACTCACATTCAAGAGGTCGGAGGTTCAAATCCTCTCGTCCCCACCAGAAAACCCCGGAATATCGACTGTTCCGGGGTTTTCAAATCAGGGCATTTAGAGACATTTCGAGCTATTTTGCTGNNAGAGAGGTGATGCCTGCATGAAATCCAAAGAAAATATGATAATAAATACGATTCGCTTTCTGGCCGTGGATGCCATAGAAAAAGCAAAATCAGGTCATCCCGGCCTGCCCATGGGCGGGGCGGCGATGGCCTATGCCCTGTGGTCGCGCCACCTGAAACATGATCCCGCAACTCCGGACTGGCCGGATCGGGATCGCTTTGTTCTTTCAGCCGGGCACGGCTCCATGCTGCTTTATGCGCTGCTGCATCTTTTCGGCTATGATCTATCACTTGAAGAGATCAAGAATTTCAGGCAGTGGGGCAGCAGGACACCGGGACATCCGGAATATGGGGTCACGCCGGGAGTTGAAGTTACCACCGGCCCGCTGGGACAGGGCTTTGCCGCAGCAGTGGGGATGGCCCTGGCCGAGAGGCGTCTCGCCGCAGAATTCAACAGGCCCGGTTTTCCCGTTGTGGACCACTATACATATGTTTACGCCGGCGACGGCTGCATGATGGAGGGCATTACCTCCGAGGCGGCATCACTGGCGGGTCACTTGAAGCTGAGCAAGTTGATCTGCCTTTATGACGACAACGGAGTGACCATTGATGGTCCCACAGATATCACCTTTACCGAAGATGTGGGAATGCGTTTTCAAGCTTACGGCTGGCAGGTTTTGCAAGTAGAAGATGGAAACAACGTTGAGCAGGTTTCTTCCGCCATTGGCCGGGCCCGGGAAAGCAAGCGCCCTGTTCTGATTATGGTGCGCACAGAAATAGGCTATGGTTCGCCACACAAGCAAGGAAAATCTGCTGCGCATGGCGCTCCCCTGGG
>MTKW01008245.1_pt1 | contig 20597 bp, 17 predicted proteins | sample 1042761 | NCBI WGS metagenome assembly MTKW01 (sample SAMN06205366, study PRJNA360243) | anaerobic digester metagenome | biome: Wastewater treatment plant; feature: Anaerobic digester sludge; material: sludge; isolation source: anaerobic digester fed with sludge from wastewater treatment plant ... | reverse complement strand
CCGCTATGGGTTGACAGCTTTATATATTTAATTGTATTCTCTATTTCGATTTCTTATTATTGGCTAATTTTCTTTATTTCTAATTCAGTAGTCAACTGCTAATACCTTTTATCGAAATATTTGTTTATTCGGTAGTCCGCTTGTTTCTGCGAAATACCTAAAGAAAAATTCTTCTTGTCCCAAGGGACTCACCTCCTATATATTCTTGATAATTTTATACCCTTAAAATTTTAATTTAAACATATTTATAAATAACAACTATATTTTATTATCATTAATATAAATGTACTAAATCCATGGATTTACTGATAATATTTAATCCCTTAAGTCTTTATGTTACCAAAAATTAAAAAGGGCTTATCTATAATACATAAGCCCAAAATTGTTTTAAATTTATACTTCGTGCTATCTTCTTCTCAATCTCTCTCTTTCTTCAAGAGCTCTTCTTCTTGCTTCAGAGTAAGATGAGTCATCAGAATCAAGCTTATTTATCCACTGTAACGACTTACCAGTCCCTTTTACTACTGCAGATATAGGTCCATCAGCAAGTCTTACACTGATGCCGATTCTGTCCTCTATTCGCCTATCCAAACCGGGGATTAAGGACCCACCACCTGTCATTAATGCTCCTCTTTCAAACAAGTCTGCGGCAAGTTCAGGTGGAGTTTTATCAAGTACATAATGAACTGCATCAACTATACTGTCTAAAGGTTTTTCAAGTGCTTCACTGATATCAGTAGATGTTACAAATACATGCATGGGCAGTCCATTTATTAAGTTTCTGCCTCTTACTTCATATAGTTTGTCATCAAGCTCATTTGGCATCGCATTTCCAATATTTATTTTAATGTCTTCAGCTGTTCTTTCACCGATTAGCATATTGAATTTTTTTCTAATGTAATCGGCAATAGCCTCGTCACATTCATCACCGGCAACTTTGATAGACCTGTTAATTACAATACCTCCAAGCGCAATTACGGCAACATCCGTAGTTCCTCCCCCAATGTCTATGATCATATTTCCACCCGGATCTGCAATGTCAACTCCTGAACCAATTGCTGCTGCAAGTGGTTCTTCTATTAAATAGGTCTTATTGGCACCTGCATTTCTGCTGGCTTGTAAAACCGCTCTTTTTTGAACCTGTGTGATCTGACTTGGTACACAAATAATTACATTTGGTCTTACCATCGTTCTTCCGGTAGCCTTTTGGATGAAATATTTAAGCATCTTTTCCGTGGCGTTAAAATTTGCAATGACTCCGTCTTTCATCGGTCTGGTAGCAACGATGTTTCCTGGAGTTCTTCCAAGCATCTTTTTAGCCTGTGAACCTACTGCTAATATATTTTTTGAAAATGTATCCATTGCTACTACTGAAGGTTCATTCAAAACAACACCTTTACCCCTAACATATACCAATACGCTCGCGGTTCCTAAATCAATAGCTAAGTTTTTTCTAAAATACGGCATAAACTTCCATCCTCTCGACAATAACGATGTTACAACTTTAAATTTTGCTTATTCTTTAATAATAATACCATATATACTCATCCATATGCAAGAAATCAATATATAGAGGGAATTTTACTAATTATAAAATATAGTATTTTATACTAAAAACAAAACTATACCCCGATTATAATCGGGGTAAAATTCTTATTTCAAGTATTTCTTTAATTCTTCGACAGCATCCAGTCTTTCCCATGGCAATTCCAAATCATCTCTTCCGAAATGTCCGTAAGCAGCTGTTTGTTTGTAGATTGGTCTTCGTAAATCGAATTTATCTATAATAGCCGCCGGTCTTAGGTCAAAATGCTTTAGTAGAATCTTTTCAAGTTCTTCATCAGACAGTTTACCGGTGCCAAATGTGTCAATATAGATAGATAGAGGTTTTGCTACGCCTATTGCGTAGGATACACCAATTTCCAATTCATCAGCCAAACCTGCAGCAACTAAATTCTTAGCCGCATGTCTAGCAGCATAGGAAGCTGATCTATCCACTTTAGTCGGGTCTTTTCCTGAGAAAGCTCCTCCACCATTTTTAGCAAATCCACCATAAGTGTCAACTATTATCTTTCTTCCCGTTAATCCTGAGTCACCCATAGGACCACCTATTTCAAATCTTCCTGTCGGATTGATGTAGTAGTTTGTATTTTCATCAAGTAGTTCCTCAGGAAGTATAGGTTTAATAACTTTTTCCATTACATCTTTTCTAAGTTGATCAGTTTCTATTTGCGGTGCATGTTGAGATGAAATAACTACGGAATCAATTCTTATTGGTTTAAACCCTTCATACTCAACGGTAACCTGACTTTTACCATCAGGTCTAAGATATCCCATAGTTCCGTCTTTTCTGACTTCAGAAAGTCTTCTGGAAAGTTTATGTGCTAAAGAGATCGGTAGTGGCATATATTCAGGCGTTTGGTTGCTGGCATAGCCAAATACTATTCCTTGGTCTCCTGCACCTATCTCATCATATCTATCTGTAGCTCCTTCCTTAGCTTCAAGAGCTTTGTCAACACCAAGGGCAATATCAGGTGATTGTTCGTTAATTGCTACAAGTACAGAGCAGGTATCCGCATCAAAGCCATATTTTGCTCTTGTATAACCTATTTCTCTAACTGTGTTTCTAACAATATTTTGTATATCTACATATGTTGTTGTTGTAATTTCTCCAAGTACCAATACCAAACCTGTAGTAGTTGTGGTCTCGCACGCAACCCTTGCATTAGGGTCTTTTTCCAGTATTGCATCCAGTATCGCATCTGATATCTGGTCACATATTTTATCAGGATGTCCTTCAGTAACTGACTCTGAAGTAAACAAATGTCTTTTCATCAAGCACCTCTCTGTTAATAATTATTATTCTATTTCCTCAATAAGACAGACGCAGTAAGCTTCCATCCCTTCTTCTCTTCCAACGAATCCGAGTTTTTCGGTTGTAGTGGGTTTAATCGATACCATATCTCTATCTATTTTTAATACCCTTGAAATATTCTCTCTCATTTCATCTATATGTGGACTTAACTTAGGTCTTTGAGCGGCTATTGTACTATCAATATTGATAATCCTGTATCCTCTATTATGAATCAATTCGCTTACTTTTTCAAGTAATAGAAGTGAATTTATATCTTTATATTCCAAATCGGTATCAGGAAAATGGTAACCAATATCTCTTAAAGCCACTGCTCCCAGAAGTGCGTCCATAATTGCATGAACTAGTACATCTGCGTCAGAATGTCCCAATAGACCCTTTTCGTGTTCTATTTCCACTCCACCCAGTATCAGTTTCCTGCCTTCAACCAATGCGTGTACATCATATCCATTACCTATCCTCATTATCTTCCTCCTGAGCTAAAATATTTGCTAATTTTAAGTCCTCATCAGTTGTAATCTTGATATTATTGTAATCCCCAGAATGTACATAAACTTCTTCTCCAATAGCTTCAACAAGTGATGCATCGTCTGTTATTTTTGGGGATGCATAATTGACTGATTCATAAGCTTTTAAAATCAATTTATAATCAAAGATTTGAGGGGTCTGTACCATGTAAAGTCGACTCCTTTCCGGAGTCGACCTTACTTTCATATCATGAGTGATAACTTTAATTGTATCTTTAGCAGGAACTGCACATATAATCGCTTGATGGTTATCAGTAGTTTCTATCATTCGGTCTATTAATTCCGTCTTAACAAAAGGTCTGGCTCCATCGTGCATCAAAACAATATCTGTATTTTTATCTAAGGCTTTGATTCCATTGAAAGTAGATTCTTCTCTACTGTCTCCACCAAAAGTAAGTGTAATTGTTTTTTTGGAATCAATTGACTTTATAAGTTCACATATGTCTTTTTCTTCATCTTTCCTAATTACGAGTGCAATTCTATCGATATATTTGGAGTTTATAATCTTTCGTATGGTTCTTTCAAGTATTGTCATATCCCCGACTTTTAGAAATTGTTTGGTAATACCAATCCCCATACGCGAGCCGCTTCCCGCTGCAGTTATAATTGCATTTACATATTTATCCTTATACATTTTTCTCCTACTTTGGTCTTGCAAATATCATTTTACCTGCTGAAGTCTGTAGTACCGAGGTTACTACTACAGTGATATTTTTGCCTATCAATCTCTTACCGTCCTCAACGACTATCATAGTACCATCTTCGAGATAACCAAGTCCTTGATTGGCTTCTTTACCATCTTTTATGACGGTCACATTCATTTCTTCTCCCGGTATGACCACCGGTTTTACTGCATTGGCAAGTTCATTGATATTTAGTACTTTTATACCTCTAACTCCTGCAACTTTGTTTAGATTGTAGTCATTTGTAATAACAACGGCTTTTAGATCTTTTGCCATACTCAATAGTTTTGTATCAACTTCTTTTATTTCATCATATGTTTCAGACCTTATTATTACCTTAACATCTTTCTGCTCTTGAATCTCTTTTAATATATCCAGTCCTCTTCTACCTTTAGCTCTTCTTAAATTATCTGAAGAATCTGCAATATGTTGTAATTCTTCTAAAACAAATGTAGGAAGTACTATTGAGCCTTCGATAAAGCCTGCTCTAATAATATCGATGATTCTACCGTCTATAATAACAGATGTATCGAGAATTTTAAGATTTTCTTCAACCTTTTTATTGTTTTCAGGTTCAAACCTAATAGTTTTTTGTCTGGTAATTAAATCCGTAAAATCTTCTTTACCTTTTAAAGCCATTCTTATACCCAAGTATCCAAATGCAAAGTATAGAGCAACGGATATTATAGTCCCAAATACCGATCCAAAGACAGGAATAGGCAAGTCTTGTATGGGCTTACTAAGGAAGTTTGCAATCATTAATCCTATAAGTAGTCCTAAACTCCCAAATAATATGTCACGTGACGGAATCCTCGTCAGTTCCGCTTCGGCTTTGGATACTACATCATTTAGTTTTTTAAGGAATGTCGATGATAATAAATAAAATATGAGTGCAAATAATAAGCCCATTCCTATAAATGCAGCAACCTTTAATTTGTTATTTGTTATTTCTATTATTTTCCATGAATTTAATCCATACATTATTAAGACTCCGACGAGGAATCCCGATAATGCAAGGATATAATTCATCAATCTTTTTAACACATTTTTATCCTCCTATTTTTTAAAAATTATATATTGCATCATCTATTAACTTCTCCACTTCTTCCGCAGTTTGGTCATTGACGATTACAAATTCTGAAACTAACATCTTTCTTGCCGAGTTTAGCATCTTCTTTTCACCGGCTGAAAGTCCTTTTTTATAATCTCTAATAGACAAGTTTCTAACAACTCTAGCTATTTCAAATATATCTCCCGTTTTAATCTTATCTAGATTTTCTCTATATCTTTGAGACCAATTATCAGGCATTTGAGTTCCTTTTCCTTCCAATACCCTAATAACTGGCTCAAGTTCTTCTTTCTTAAATACCTCTCTAACTCCTATTTCGGCTATCTTATCTATCGGAATAGAAATCTTAATATTTCCTATCGGCATTCTCAAAATAAAATATTTTTTAACTTCTCCAAGTATCTCTTTTTCTTCTATTGCCTCAATGGTTCCGGCTCCATGTAATGGGTAAACAACTTTATCTCCTATATTAAACACGATAACCTCCTATAATTATACAAATATCAACCCTTTATATCATTATACCCCAAACGGCAAAATTAGTAAATTATTTATTATATACAATTAAAATATAAGTGTCAAGAACATATTTGAAAAAAATCATATTTTCTTATTATTTAGATTAAAACACTACTCTTATTTAAGTACTTCGCCTATTACTTCACTGATATGACTCTTTTTTACGATTAAAAAGTTATTATATTGTGATTTTATATCATTTAATTCGGAACAATATGCTTTTTTATAGCCAAGCCTTTCTAATTCCATAATCCTCTTCTCTAGCTGCTGAACCGGTTTAAGTTCACCTGTCAAGCCAACTTCAGCGACAAAAGCCGTCCTGTTGTCAACGGGTTTATTTGTAACTGATGAGGCAATTGACATTAGGATAGCAAGGTCTGAATCCTGTTTCTTTAAACTTAGTCCACCTGTAGTTTTAATTATTACATTCTTGTCATATAATTTTATACCTGCCCTCTGTTCCAAAATTGCAATAATGGTATTTAATCTGTCTTTATTTAGACTATCTGCTATCCTTATAGGATATGGTTGAAATGAAGATGATATAAGCGACTCTATTTCTACGGCAATATATCTACTACCTTCTTTAGTAACTGCAATCGCAGAGCCTGCAATGTCTGAATCTCTTTTTGTTATAAATTCTTCTGACGGATTTTCTACTTGCTTAATACCATTTTCCTGCATTTTAAACAGTCCTATTTCGCCCGTTCTTCCAAATCTATTCTTGGATGTATAGAGTAGTCTTAAATCGTCGGAAAAATCGGACTCAAGTATTATAACTGTATCCACCATATGTTCCAGAGTTCTAAGTCCTGCCATTTCATCTGCCTTGGTCATATGTCCTACCATTATCACAGCTCTTGGCTTATTTGGGTTCTTTGCGATTTCTATAAGTTTTGAAGTGCATTCAACCGTCTGTACGGGTGAACCTTGTTTGGAACTGAACTCATCCAGTGTAAAAGTTTGAATACTGTCGATAAAGACAATATCCGGGTCTATTTTGTCTATTATATCGACTGCTCTATCCAGCGAATTTGTAGATAATAACCATATGTTTGATGGTATATCTTCCATAATCCTTATTGCTCTGGATTTTATTTGAGACTCACTTTCTTCTCCGCTTATATACAGTACCTTCAATCCCTTGTCGGCAAAGTCATTGGATAATTCAAGTAATAACGTCGATTTCCCCGAACCGGGTTTGGCCGTAAGTATACTTACACTGTCTTTTACCAATCCACCGCCTATTACTCTGTTGAACTCTTCGATACCGCTGATGTGTTTTGAACTCGTATTTATACTTACTTCCGACAGTCTGCTTGCTTTAACATCACCGTTTACAGTTCTTTTACTTTTAGTCTCTAAGACTTCGACTTCTTCAATTGTTCCCCACTCATTACAAACAGGGCATTTTCCTATCCATCCTGGAGCTATATGTCCACACGATGAACATTCATATCTGGTTTTTTTCTTCATTTTTTCCCCCATTTATACATTTTACATTGTATCACAAATAAGATGTGTTTTGCATTACTTTACTGTAAGATTGTAAACAAATTAAAGCTGTGCCCTAAGATTAGGTCACAGCTTTAATATTGAGGATTAAACTTTCTTATAACTAGGTTTATCTTCAGTGACATCTATTAGAATTTTGTCGTTTTTTTCAATATTCTTTTTTAAGATCTCATCTGAAAGCATGTCTTCTATTTCCGTACCAATGTATCTTTCAATAGGTCTTGCTCCAAATACTCTATCATAGCCTTTCTCAGCAATGAGTTTCTTTAATTCCTCAGAATACTCAACTTCTATATCTATATCTTTCAATCTTTCTACCATCTTGTCCAGCAATAATGAGGCTATTTTTTCAATCGCACGACTGTTTAAACTATTGAAGACTATAATATCATCTAATCTATTTAAAAATTCGGGTCTGAAGGTTCTCTTTAATTCTTCATTGACAATATCTACAATTCTTTCGTATTCACTCTTATCCTGGTCTGTTAAATTGGAGAATCCAAGAGTCCCTTTTTTCTCCAATAGATTTGCTCCAACATTTGAGGTCATTATGATGATTGTATTTTTGAAGTTTACTGTCTTGCCTTTAGAATCAGTTAATCTTCCATCATCGAGTATTTGAAGCATCATATTGAATACATCGGGATGAGCTTTTTCGACCTCATCAAAAAGTATGACTGAATATGGGTTTCGTCTTACAGCTTCCGTTAATTGTCCTCCCTCATTATATCCTACATATCCGGGTGGAGATCCTACCAATCTGGAAACAGTATGTTTTTCCATATATTCACTCATGTCTATTCTGATTATTGCATCCTGATCTCCAAATAACACCTGTGCAAGTGATTTTGCGAGGTATGTCTTACCGACACCTGTTGGACCTACGAATATAAACGAGCCAACCGGCTTATTCGGATCTTTCAGTCCTACACGCGCTCTTTTTATTGCCCTGGAAATGGCATCTACAGCTTCGTCTTGACCAATTATATATTCCTTCAGCAGGTTTTCCAGATTTAGATATTTTTCAGTTTCCTGCTCAGTCATTTTAGTCACCGGTACTCCTGACCAATCAGAAACTATCCCTGCTATATCATCAAATCCTACTTCCATCTTTTGATTTTGTTTTTTCTTCTTCCATTCTTCTTTAGCTTCTTTAAGTTCATTCTCTACTTCTTTTATTTTATCTCTTACAATGGCTGCTTTTTCAAAGTCCTGTATAGTTACTGCTTGTTCCTTTTCTTCTTTTAAAGACTCCATCTTAACTTCCAAAGTTTTTAAATCCAGTGGTCTGATAAAGCCTAGAACTCTGATTTTAGAAGCCGCTTCATCTATTAAATCTATTGCCTTATCAGGCAAGAATCTATCAGTTAAATATCTGTCTGATAATTCGGATGCAGCAATAATAGCCTCATCATTTATTATAACTTTATGATGGGATTCGTATTTGTCTCTTATCCCCTTTAGGATTGCAATCGTATCTTCAACGGTAGGTTCATCTACCATTATTGGCTGCAATCTTCTTTCCAGTGCTGCATCTTTTTCTACATTTTTCCTGTACTCATCTATGGTAGTCGCACCGATTATCTGCAGTTCGCCTTTTGTCAAGACGGGTTTTAGAATATTGGATGCATCAAGTGCTCCTTCTGCAGATCCCGCACCAACTACTGTGTGAAATTCATCTATGAAGAGTATTACATCCTCTCGATCTTTTAATTCATCGATTACACCCTTGAGTCTTTCTTCAAACTCACCTCTATACTTTGTTCCAGCTATTAAACCACCCATATCAAGACTTAGAATGATATAATTTTTAATTATATCCGGCACATTTCTCGATTCTATCTTTTGAGCAAGTCCTTCTGCTATGGCAGTTTTACCAACTCCTGGTTCTCCAATTAAGACCGGGTTATTTTTAGTCCTTCTAAGCAGAACTTGTACAATTCTCTCAATCTCTTTCTCACGGCCTATAACTGGATCGATCTTTCCGTTGCGCGCTTCTTCATTAAGATTTTTGGAGTATTTTTCCAGTAAACTTTCTTTTTTATTGGCTTGTTTGTTTTGTTCTATAGCCACTTTGGGTTCACCCAATAATTTACGAAGATTTTCTCTCACTTCTTCTGAGCGTACTCCGCACATAGTCAAAAGAGTATTCGCAAATGAGTCGGTTTCCTCTAATAAGGATAGTAAAATATGTTCCGATCCCAGATAATTATGACCAAGATTTCTTGCTATCTCTCTGCTGTTTTCAAATATCTTTTTCACTCTCGGAGTTAATCTATTGGGATAGGTCTGTGCTTCTCCCGTACCTATATTGCTGATTATAAATGCTTTTACTGCATTATAATTTATACCCGCTTGGCTAAGGGCTTTGGAGTCTATGCCCCCCGATACGATATGAGCTAATAATAGATGTTCGGTACCGATATAATCATGTCTTAGTTGGTATGCTTCTTCAGAAGCCAATGCCAGTATTGAAGCTTTGTTTCCTGATTTATTATTCTCCATGCCTTTCCACCTCCTTGAAGTAATTGGCAATATACTCACTACGTACTGAATCTTCAGTTCCTATTAAACCGGTGTCTTTTTTATACTTTAGTATATTGTTTTTTTGTACATTGAACATTAAGTCCGTTACTTCTTTAATATTTAGACCTTCATAGATTTTTTGACATATGCCTACTCTTATAAATGACAGGCAAGTCAAAGCTTCCTCTTCAGGTAGTAGTTTTGCATATTTTAAAGTACCAAGACTTCTAAAGACCCTGTCCTTGAATAATTCATTGTAGTTTCTTAAAAATTTATCTCTTTCCTGTCTTTCATTTTCTATTATTTTATTTACAAGCAATCTAAGTTTGTAGATTACATCTTCTTCCTCCATGCCAAGAGTCCTTTGGTTTGATATCTGAAAGATATCTCCTTCTGAAGATGAGTTTTCGCCATATATTCCCCGAACGGTTAAACCCAATTTCCCAAGACTGTCGATTAATCCCGGCATATTACCGCTATGTTTAAGTGCAGGTAGATGCATCATCACCGAAGCTCTCAATCCGGTACCGGTATTTGTTGGACAACTCGTTAGATATCCGAATTCCTTATGATAGGAAAAGTCAATTTCTTTCTCCAGGCTCTTAACAATATTAATGGCGCGATTAAAAGCTGAAAGTTCAGCTTGTCCAGGTTTCAACACCTGAAGTCTTAAATGATCTTCCTCATTTATAAGGATGTTGACAGATTCGTCTTGACTTAAACAAAACGAAGAAAACTCAATGTTTTTAATCATTTCAGGACTAATTAAGTGATTCTCCATTAGTACCTTGGAATAGTCTTTTATATCCCTTAGATTTAAATGGTTATACTCTCCGGGATAAATTTTTTCAACTGCTTCAGAGATCGTTTTATTGACTTTTTCAGCTTCTTCCAGTGAAAAACTATTTGTGAATTTAATTCCCTTTATGTTTCTGGCAAGTCTAATCCTGGTACTGATTACGACATCTTCGTTATCACCTACTGCAAATCTCCATCTACTCATTTTCAGCACCCTCTATAACAATTAATTCTTCACTGAGTCTTTCAATTTCATCTCTCAAACTGGCAGCAAGCTCGAACTCTTCTTTTAGTACCAAGTCTTCAAGTTCTATTTTTTTCTCAAGTATTTTCTTTTGAAATTGTATAATTTTTTCAAATCTTTCAGGATGAACACCGAGATGTTTATATGATCCATGAGTTGATTTAAGGATTTCGACTATTTCATCATAAAATGCAGTATAGCAATGCTCACAACCAAACTTTCCGGAACTGACTATATCTTCTAAATGCATATGGCATTTAGGACATGGTTCCGTGGATTTGTTTTGAGATACGACCTTTTGCTCTATGACAGATCCCAGTAGATCTGAAAGTACATCGTCAAAAAACTTAAAATTCTCTAAATCAGTATTATTCTCAGCGTGTTCATTGATTATTCTTGAATAACAATCAAAGCATAGATTAAGTTTCTTCTCTACATTTCCAATATTGATTATTATTTCAATTGTTGCATCATGGTCACACTTATTGCATTTCATGATATCACCTCGATTCTCTTATCTTAAAAATACAAGCAACATATTCTTCATTATCTCAGCTCTAACTGTGTTTCTTAAACTTCCCGGCACACTTGCGAGCGAGATATCTTCTGTGGAATGAATCATTAAATGATATTCTCTAGGGGTTATTATCCCTTCATCCAATAGTGATTCAATAATCATTCTAGCTTTGTCTTTGGTAATTTCAGATCCTATCGTTTCACTTAAGAGAAGATCTATGACAGAACCTTTCTTTCTAGTGAGCTTAATAATCTTTATATACCCTGATCCGCCTCTTCTACTCTCTATAAAATAACCTTTATATGGTGTAAATCTGGTAGAAAGTACATAATTTATCTGAGACGGTGCACAACCGAATTGTTCAGCTAAGTCATTTCTGCCAATTTCAATTATCCCTTCGCTTTCTTCAAGCAATTCTTTTAAAAATCTCTCAATATGATTTGTCAAACCGCTCATTTTTTTCACTCCCAAATCTTTGACTTACTTTGACTTTATATTTTAAAAAAATAGACTTTTATAGTCTCTTTTATTATACCATCTTTGACCTATGAATACAAATATGTTTTTATTTAATATTAAATCAACCTTAATATGTAAATAAAATAAGCCATATCGGAGTACCGATACGGCTTCATACTATGCTTGTTTACTTTTTCTTCTTCCAATTAACCAGATTATTACGTAGATTACTATTCCTACAATCAGAACAGAGGCTATGCCAATAGGGTGAGAGATGTACTCAATGAATTCTCCCATGCTGGCAATTTTATATATTGCTAGTCCTATTACTGCGACTCCATCAATTATAACCGCTTGATCGCCGCTCATTTTTTTCTTTACTTCAAATCTGTTACCATCAAATATCTCCGTAACCCAGCCTGTTATGACTTCATTTCCACTTTTTGAAGAATAAGTGATTAAATCTCCTACCTTTAACTCGCTTGGTGTGGTTTCTTTAACTATGATGGCATCATTTCTCTTAATGGTAGGACTCATACTGTCCTCACCAATGACATACATCTTATATCCTAATATACTCGGTTCTTTTCCTTTAACGAAAGATACTCCATTCATTACTATGATAAAAGACATGGCCAGAATGAATAATACGAATAGTAAATTTCCAAAGCATCCGAAAACTCTACCCAGTATATTACCTGCGGCTTCCTTTCTCTGTTCAACTTTTTCCAGTTCCATTTCCTTAAGTTCTTCTTCCGCTTCTCTCAGTTCGAGTTCTTCCTCTACTTTAGATGCATCGATGTATGTAGTGGCATCATTCTCAGCGTTGTCTACATCATCTTCAATATACTCAGATTCAGTATACTCTTCCACAATAGGCTCATCAATAGAATCTGATTTTTCCTCAGCTATTTCACTTTCCAATTCCGATTTATCATCAAATTTATCAGGGCTGTCTATAAGTCTCGTTTCCTGTCCATCAGCTATAATTTCTTCTTCAGATTTTATGTCTTCATTTATATCTTGTAATTCTTTTTCATTATTAGACATGTTTTCACCACCATCATTATATGAATACTCTATATTAATGATACAATGAAAATCCCACATAGTAAAGTCATTATCAATATAAAAATTAAAAGCCCCGGGTTTCGGGGCTTCAATTGATATATTATTCTGCTTCTTCCTTAGCTTCTTCTATTATTTTTTCAGCTATCATTTGTGGGACTTCTTCATATCTTTCAAATTCCATAGTGAAGTTTCCTCTAGCCTGAGTCATTGATCTCAAATCAATAGAGTACTCGAATAGTTCTGAGTGAGGAGCTTCAGCTATTACAATTTGTGTTCCGTCTTCTTGTGGCTCCATTCCAAGTATTCTACCACGTCTCTTGTTCATATCTCCCATTACATCTCCCATGTAATCTTCAGGGATATTAACTTCAACTTTCATGATAGGTTCAAGAAGTATTGGTTGAGCTTCTTCCATACCTTTTTTGAATGCCATGGAAGCTGCTATCTTAAATGCCATCTCATTAGAGTCTACAGGGTGATAAGATCCATCATAAAGTGTTGCTTTAATATTTACAACAGGATATCCTGCAAGCACACCTTTTTCTAATGACTCTCTTATTCCTTTCTCAACTGCAGGGAAGAAGTTTCTAGGTACGGATCCACCGAATACTTCTTCTGTAAATTCAAATTCTTCTGCACTTGGCTCAAATCTTACATGAACATCACCGTATTGTCCTGCTCCACCTGATTGTTTCTTGTGTCTACCTTGAACATCAGATTTACCCTTTATAGTTTCTCTATATGCAATTCTAAGTGGCACAGTTGTAACTGCTACCCCAAATTCATCCTTAAGTCTGTCTATAACTGCTTGCAGCTGAACATTTCCTTGTCCACCTATTGTAAGCTGTTTTGTTTCAGCATTTCTTTGTGAGATGAAAGTTGGGTCTTCGTCTTGCATTCTTTGAAGTGCAGGTCCGATTTTATCTTCATCGTTTTTAGATTTAGGTTCAATTGCAAAATAAAGATTTGGTTTAGGATATTTTATTCTCTTATAAAGAGTTTTGTTTGCTTTATTGCTTAATGTGTCCGCTGTTTCGGTCTTACTTAATTTAGAGATCGCAGCTATATCTCCTGCAACAACTTCATTAGTTTCCATTTGAGTTTTACCTCTTAGATGGAATAATCCTCCGATTTTTTCAGTTTCGTCTTTAGATGCATTGTAGATTTCGTCATCCTTGGACAGTTTACCTGAAACTACTTTGAAGAGTGATATTTTACCTACGAACGGGTCAATAATTGTCTTGAATACAACACCTGAGAAAGGTTCATTAGCATCAACTTTTCTTGCGTCGCCTTCTTCAATTCTAAATCCTATATTTGCTCTTTCATCATTTGGAGCCGGCATATAGTCGATAATCGTATCTAATAAAATATCAAGTCCGGCACCAGTTTCAGCAGAACCAGCTATTAGAGGAACTGCAGTACCTTCAAGTAATGCAGCAGTTACTCCTCTCATGAATTCCTCATGAGTAAATTCTTCGCCTGCAAAGTACTTTTCCATTAATTCGTCATCTGTTTCTGCAACTACTTCAGTAATCTCTGTGAATACAACTTCTACTTCATCTAATCTATTTTCAGGAATAGGTACTTCTACTCTCTTAGCTCCATCATATTCATACGCTTTTTTATTTAATACATCTATAAGTCCTTTAAAGCCTTCACCTTCACCTAGTGTGATAGTAAACGGTATAACTTTTTTGCCGAAATCTATGTGTAAATCGCTAACAACTTTAGCAAAGTTTACATTTTCTTTTTCCATTTTATTGACGAATATGATTCTAGGTAGGCTAATTCTCTCGCAGTAGTCCCAAACTTTTTCAGTTCCTACTTCTATACCTGCAGATGCATCTACTAGTAATAGTGCAGCTTCGGCAGCTCTTAATGCTCCATTTATTTCACCTACGAAGTCAAAATAACCCGGTGTATCAATAAGGTTTATCTTCATGTCTTTATATTCTATCGGCACTACTGAAGTAGACATTGAGATTCCTTTATTTATTTCTTCTTTTGTAAAATCTGATACTGTATTTCCGTCTTCTACTTTACCTTTTCTGTTAATTGCTCCTGTGCTGAAAAGTAGAGCTTCAATAAGTGATGTTTTTCCGGACCCACTATGTCCTACAAGTGCTAAATTTCTAATCTTTTCTGTACTATAAGCTTTCAACTTATTTCCCCCTAACTCTTTTATCTTGATAGTTTAAATCTCACGCTTATTATTATAACATGAAAACATTTGCATGTCATCTGTTGTTTGTATAAGTTTTAATTATGGTTTAATTACTATGTTTTATCTTAATATTTAGTGGTTTCTCAAACTATCTAATTAAATTATTATAGCAAAAAAGTACCTAACAGTAAGCTGTACAGTGCTTTTTTGCCGTGGATATAAAATGACTAAGTTATTAATCTATTTTACATATCATTTAACTTAACAAAAATCATAAATAATTATATTTTTACCGTATACTCCTAAAGGGTTTTAACAAATTAAATATCAGTAGGATTTCTAAAGATAAACTCACCGTCACCTTTTTTGCCTAAAAACTCATTGTCTTTAGCAATCAGCTTTCCTCTTGAAAATACGAGATGAATCCCTCCTTGTACCTCTAAGCCCTGATAAGCTGTGTACTCACTGGATCCACGTATATCAGCAGCTGATATCTTCGATTTAGAAGAAGGATCTATTACTACGATGTCGGCATCAGTACCGACTACTAAGGAACCTTTTTTCGGGTACATCCCAAATATTTTTGCAGGATTTGTGCTCATAATTTCAACAAATCTATTTAATGTAATCCTGCCTTTCATAACACCTTCAGAAAAGATTACTCTAACCCTCTCCTCAACCCCGGGTATACCACCGGGCGCTTTAGTGAAGTCGTCTAAGCCCTTGTTCTTTTCGGTAATTGTAAATGGACAATGATCGGTTGCAATTACATCTACTACGCCATTTGCCACACCTTGCCAGAGTATATCCACATCCAATTCGGATCTTAGAGGAGGTGCACATAGGTATTTAACTCCCTCTCCATTACCTTTCTCAAAATAAGCCCTATCGTCCAGATATAGGTATTGTGTACAGGTTTCACAGTATAGATTTTCTTGACCGCTTTCTCGTGCAAATTCTATCCTCTCCATTGCTTCACCACTCGAAGTATGGACAATGTATAGTGGAGCATCTTCTGCCATCAGAGCTAAATTTATCATTGTGTCCACCGACTCTGCTTCTGTTTCATTGGGCCTAGATAATGCGTGATAAATCGCATCGGTTCTTCCGGTATTTATAAAATAGTTTCTTAGGTAGTTTGTCATTTCATCATTTTCGCAGTGTACAGTAAGAAGTCCACCTGAATCCTTCATGGCTTCAAGCAACCTATACATATCTGAATCACCAATTTTAAATCCATATGTCGAATACGCTTTAAAGCTTGGGATTCCTTCATCCCTTACTATCTGCTTTAATTCTTCCAGGATTTGATCGTCTACATGTTGAATGACACCATGAAAACCGTAGTCTATAACAGATTTTTTAGCTTTTTCATGGTATTTATCTATTGAATAATGAAGATTACTACCTTCGGGACCAAAGCCTATATGATCCAATATAGTAGTTGTGCCACCAACTGCTGCAGCCACAGTACCTGTATAAAAATCATCAAGTGATCTAAATTCATGGGATTGCTGAAGCTCCATATGTGTATGTGCGTCTATCATTCCCGGCATAACATACATACCGGAAACATCATAAACCTCGTCATAAGACTCCAGATTATTGCTAAAGTCACCAATTGCCATAATATAATCATCGACTATTAGCAAGTCCGCTTCTATCGTCTGTTCATCGTTTACGATTATCCCATTTTTAATTAATTTTTTCATCTTAATCTCCCTATAGTCGCAAAATATAATTAATATTCTTATTTATTAAATAACTTTTATTATTTTAAGTATTACCTGTGCAATTAAAGCTGATCCAACATATGTTCCAAGCATTACAAATAATGCAACTATTGCAATCTTCCATCCCGTCTTTTTAAGTCCGTCCAGATTCTTGCCTGTATATATACCGGCATATGCAAGAATAGGTGTGGTTAATGCCAAAAAGTTTACTTTACCTGTCATTTCAGAGATTTGAGCTGAAAATGGAAATCCCGGAATTGTCATAATGGTCGCTAATGTTACTATATAGGCAACTGATGGAATCTTTATGGGAACTACTTTTGCTAAGGCTATCCCGATGAATGATACTGCAACTAAGATAAGTATTCCCGGTAATGCTTCAATTGGCGAAATCTTAGGACCGACTAAATTACCAACAAGAGTCATAAATGCAGTAATAAGTAATATAATTAGTGAATCTTTTAATTTCATTTTCGGTCCTCCTCTATATTATTCTCCCTTATAGGATCTGCGCCGTACTTCATTCTATATACTTTTTTGTATAACCATTCTGCAAGCGGTAGCGCAATCCAAATTGACATATAAATCCCATCAAGTCCTGATAATAAGTTACTTGAAGCTCCAAATGCCTGAAGCTCGGTAGCCATTTGTGGGAACATCTCAGACAATGATCCTACTGAAGCTGTCATCATACTCGCAGAACCTACACCTGATGCCATTGCCAGTGCATATGGATGGAATGGTGTGTAGGCTGCTAATACTGAAGCTAGAAGCCCTATAAAGATTGTTCCAAACACCGTACCGATGATGTATACCCCTAGTACTCCTTCTCCCTCAGGTGAATCCAATCCAAATCTTTCACCAATTAAAGCAACATTAGGTTCCCTTGCAATAGAGTGAGCAGCACCTATTGATTCTCTCTTTAGACCAAATAAAACTGCAATTGGAACACCAAGTAATACAGTTCCTATATTACCTAGTTCTTGTAGTATTAGAGCAGGGCTCGACTTAATAATTACAGGTATGCTTGGACCTATTGTAGTTCCGTACTTGGCCATTAATAGCATAAGTGTTACTCCTATTAAACTTCCTGCATCTTCCATGTCTTTTTCATTGGCAATTTTTGTGAATTTTGGCGTCAACAAAATTCCCAGTATTAATGCATATAGCATTGGTAAAAGTACTATCGTTCCAACACCTACTTGAGTTTTAAACGGTCCGATAAATTCTGCTATGATTACCAGTACTAATACCATTGCATGTAATTTTATATTACGCATACTTACTCCCCCTTAATCGTTTAGAAAATCTAAAGCAGTTTGAACAAATAATGATGATCCTAAATACAAGTATGATTCATCCAAATCAAATCTTGCATTGTGATGAGGAATTGGATTTTCATCCAGTTTGGGATTGGATAAGAAGAAGAATGTACCTGGAACTACTCTTAAGAATTCGGCCATATCTTCACCGCCCATTATAGGCTTTGTCAAGGTGGTTATCCCGTCTTCCGGAAGTATCTTCAGCGCTGATTTTTTGAAAAACTCAGTAAACTCAATATCGTTTATCAGAACAGGATATTTAAAATTGTATTCATATTCAATTTTAGCTCCGAAAGAATCAGCTATGCCTTTTGCAATTTCTTCAATTCGTCTAGCCATATATTCTCTAACTTCTTCATTGGTTGCTCTTGCAGTCCCCTCAATTTCAACTGTATCAGGTAGTATGTTTTGATTGAACCCACCATCGATTCTGGTAACGGATAATACTGCAGGTTCAGTTGCACTTACTTCTCTGGATACAATCCTGTTAATTGCATTTACAATCTCACAGGCTATAGATACGGAGTCAATCGTGTTTTCAGGATATGCACCATGTCCACCTTTTCCGATTACTTTCACAAAAAACCTATCCATAGAGGCCATAAGTGGTCCATATGCAATTCCGATGTGTCCCTTAGGTACATTTGGATTGATTATTCCTGCATGCAGTCCTATAACTGCATCTACATCAGGATTTTTAAGTGCTCCTCTTTCAATCATCGGCTTTGCCCCTCCTGGATATTCCTCTCCCGGTTGGAATAAAAGTCTAATATTCCCTTTAAAGCTGTCGTTATTTTCTTTTAGAACACGTGCAGCTCCCAGTAACATAGCTGTATGTGCGTCGTGTCCACAAGCATGCATAAACTGGTTAGTAGATGCAAACTCCAATCCCGTCTCCTCAGTTATAGGAAGTGCATCCATGTCCGCTCTTATTCCTATAGTCTTGCCTTCACCCCTTCCACGAATAGTACCGACTACTGCACTGATATCTTCATAGACTTCATGTTCAATTCCAAAACTTTTCAATGTTTCTGTGACATATTTTACCGTCTTCGGAAGATCCAGTGCTACCTCAGGTATTCTATGAAGATCTCTACGATATTTTATAATATCATCTTCATAAACTTTAACCTGTTTTACAACATCCATATTCAAACCACCTGCCTTTCTATACAGTCTTTAGAATTTCTAAAAGAACCGCATAAATTCTATCTACAGATTCGATATCTACCATCTCGAGTGGAGAGTGTAGATACTTTATCGTAGGTCCTATACTGATAATCTCTGTTGTATCCAATTTTTGTGAAAGAACGCCTGCTTCCAGTCCTGCATGAAGCGAAGTTATTTCGGGTTTGCTTCCAAATTTTTCATATGCTTTTAATGCTGTTTTCAGTAAATTTGAGTTAGGATTGAATCGCCAAGGTGGATAGTAACCTGATGTTTCAATACCGAAGTTCAGAGTATCCGTAATATGACAAATCCTATTTACTATCTCTTCTATTTCAAAATCATATGCTCCTCTTATTTCAGAACTCAGAACCACATATCCATTTTCCATTCTTATTTTTCCAAGATTTGAAGATGAACTGACTACTCCATGAAGATTGGAGTCCATGCTGTTAATCCCAATTGGACTAAGCATAAGATAGTTTAAAAGTTTTAACAATGTATCGACACTAAAACCATTCTCAAATACTCTATCCGATTTTTCGATTTTTATATCTATATCCTCTTTGGAATACTTTTCTCTAATCATCTCTAGATATTCGCTAGTTGAATTTCTTATATTTTCAATCAGATCTTCCTCAGCTTGGAAATAGAATTTTGCATCTCTTGGTATCGCATTATAGTTATTTCCAGCCTCTATTAATAATGGCAATATGTCTGAAGGCAGTCTATAAAGTGCACCGGTTAATACCTTTACTGCATTCGCCCTACCCTTTTCTACATCTTGGCCAGAATGTCCTCCTAACATCCCTGAAATCTTGAGGCAATAAGTGCTGAGACCTTTTTTTACTTCGGTTGAATCCAGTGCATAAAAAACATCTACGAGAATCCCTCCTGCACTCCCACATACTATTGTATTTTCTTCAGAGTTGTCGAGATTAATAACCCTTTTTCCTTGAATATGTGACTCATCTATCGTATATGCACCTTTAAATGTCGTTTCTTCCTCTACGGTAAATACCATTTCAAGTGGAGGATGAATAGCTGTCTCGTCTTCTAAAACGCTCATCATCATAGCCATGCCTATACCATTATCTGCTCCTAGAGTTGTGAGTTCATCTGTACTTAAGAACCCATCTTTTATAGCTAGTTTTATTGGAGAATTCTCAAAATCAAAATCTAAGCCTTCAGCCATTTCACATACCATATCTAAATGTGATTGTATAACTATGGGAGATTTATTCTCTAAACCATTATTTCCATCCTTTTTAATTACGAGATTGTGATTTTCATCCTGTATAATTTCAAATCCAAATTTGCTATATCTATCCTTAAGATAATTTGAAATACCTTCTTCGTTGCCACTACATCTTGGAATTCTGCTTATATCATAGAAGTTCTTTAAGAC
>MTKW01002236.1_pt1 | contig 20622 bp, 18 predicted proteins | sample 1042761 | NCBI WGS metagenome assembly MTKW01 (sample SAMN06205366, study PRJNA360243) | anaerobic digester metagenome | biome: Wastewater treatment plant; feature: Anaerobic digester sludge; material: sludge; isolation source: anaerobic digester fed with sludge from wastewater treatment plant ... | reverse complement strand
TTCTGACCCTTTTCCTCAACATCCTTCTTCATCCCTCAATTACTCCTGTAAACTTAATCGAGAACGCTGCCGATCTCTTTCATTTCTGGCTCGGTTTCTGCAGGCAGATTGATCGGTTTTTTTATCGTGTAAGTTACTGATATGTATGGTAGTTCAACAAAATGGAAAACTTTTTCGACCCGGTAAAAACATAACATCTTGACAATAAATCAATTAAAAAATATTTTGGAAAACTTTTTATTTTGTTGAAAACTTTTATTTGTTTTTTATTGTTAACTCTGAAACATTTCTTAAACTTGTAGTTCCAAATTTAGACTATGAAAAAATTGCATGAGAGGAGATGTTTCATGCGTGGGAATAGTTAGTAGAATTAATTGGTCAAAAAGGTAAATAAATGAGAAAAAAGATTTATACTTTCGACGAGGCCTATAGTGCAACGTTGGAGTATTTTAAAGGAGACGAACTTGCTGCAAAGGTTTGGGTCAGCAAGTACGCCTTGAAGGACAGTGAGGGCAGGATCTACGAGAAAACACCCGAGGATATGCATTGGCGACTGGCCAACGAAGTGGGCAGAATTGAAAGGAAGTATGCCAATCCGTTGAGCGAGAAGGAACTGTTTGATCTGTTTGACCGTTTCAGGTATATCATTCCTCAGGGCAGTCCAATGACTGGGATCGGGAATGAGTTCCAGGTAGCATCTCTCTCGAACTGCTTTGTGATAGGTATGGGTAAAAACGCCGATTCATACGGGGCGATCATCCGTATCGACGAGGAGCAGGTCCAGTTGATGAAGCGGCGCGGCGGAGTGGGACACGACCTGTCTCACATCCGTCCCAAGGGTTCACCCGTAAAGAATTCCGCGCTAACCTCCACGGGGCTGGTTCCCTTTATGGAGCGCTACTCCAACTCCACCCGTGAGGTGGCTCAGGATGGCAGGCGCGGGGCACTGATGTTGAGTGTCTCCATCAAGCACCCCGATGCGGAGGACTTTATCGACGCAAAGCTGGAACAGGGAAAAGTTACCGGAGCCAATATATCGGTTAAGATCGACGATGACTTCATGAAGGCGGTCAAGGAGGGCACGGTTTACCGTCAGCAGTACCCCATCGACTCGGATAAACCGAAGTATGTCAAGGATATCGATGCCAAAAAGCTCTGGGAGAAGATCGTACACAACGCCTGGCGTTCGGCTGAACCTGGCGTACTCTTCTGGGATACGATCATCCGTGAATCGGTTCCCGATTGTTATGCCGATCTGGGTTTCCAGACGGTATCGACCAACCCCTGCGGTGAAATCCCGCTGTGTCCTTACGACAGTTGCCGTCTGCTGGCAATCAACCTCTACTCATACGTGGTGAATCCGTTCAAAAAGGATGCCTATTTCGATTTTGATCTTTTCGCAAAACATGTCCGCCTGGCACAGCGCATCATGGACGACATCATCGACCTGGAGTCGGAGAAGATCGACCAGATCCTGGAGAAGATCGACAGCGATCCCGAATCGGAAGAGGTGAAGTCGGCCGAACGCCACCTGTGGGAGAAGATTCGCAGGAAGACGCTCGAGGGCCGCCGTACAGGAGTAGGCATTACTGCCGAAGGCGATATGCTGGCCGCCCTAGGAATCCGTTACGGATCTGAAGAGGGTAACGATTTCTCGGAAAAGGTACACAAGGTGGTGGCACTCAATGCATATGCCTCTTCGGTGGAGTTGGCGAAAGAGCGCGGAGCGTTTGAAGTATACGATGCCGAGAGGGAGAAGAACAATCCGTTCATCAACAGGTTGAAGAACGAAGATCCCAAACTCTACGAGAAGATGGTGAAATATGGCCGTCGCAACATCGCCTGTCTGACGATTGCTCCAACGGGGACAACCAGTCTGATGTCGCAAACCACCTCGGGTATCGAGCCAGTCTTCATGCCGGTATACAAACGTCGGCGCAAGGTAAATCCCAGCGACAAGGATGTGAAGATCGACTTTGTAGATGAAAACGGCGATTCCTGGGAAGAGTATGTGGTTTTCCACCACAAGTTTGTGGACTGGATGGTGGCGAACGGCTATCCTACCACGAAGAAATATACCAACGAGGAGATCGATGAGCTGGTGGCAAAATCACCATACTACAAGGCTACCTCAAACGATGTGGACTGGCTCATGAAGGTGCGAATGCAGGGGCGTGTGCAGAAATGGGTGGATCACAGCATCAGTGTGACCATCAATCTGCCCTCAGACGTGACCGAGGAACTTGTGGGCGAACTCTACATGGAGGCATGGAAGAGTGGCTGTAAAGGGTGTACGGTCTATCGCGACGGCTCCCGTTCTGGCGTGCTGATCACAAATGACAATAAGGAGGAGGAGAAGAGAAACAACAACGAGGATTGTTACGAGCTGCCACCGGTGGTCACCTCCCGTCCGACCGAGCTGGATGCCGATGTGATCAAGTTCCAGAACAACAAGGAGAAGTGGATAGCCTTCATCGGACTGCTCAACGGCAGGCCCTACGAGATCTTTACCGGTCTCAACGACGAGGACGATGGCATTATTCTGCCCAAGAATGTCACCTCAGGAAAGATCATCAAGGCGTACGACAGCGACGGACGTAAACATTACGACTTCCAGTTCCAGAACCGCAAGGGCTACAAAGTGACCATCGAAGGACTGGACGGAAAGTTCAATCCCGAATACTGGAATTACGCCAAACTGATTTCGGGCGTGTTGCGCTACGGTATGCCGATCGACCAGGTGATCAAGCTGGTGTCGGGCCTCGAGCTGGACAGCGAGACCATCAACACCTGGAAGAACGGTGTGGAGCGTGCGTTGAAGCGTTATCTGCCCAACGAAACCGAAGCCAAGGGTCAGAAGTGCCCCGTCTGCGGAGTAGAGTCGCTGGTCTTCGAGGAGGGGTGTCTCAAGTGCCGCAACTGCGGAGCTTCGAAGTGCGGATAGTCCGGTAAACGTCTGGCGTTTTACAAAACCAAAAGAGCGATGCCAACCGGTATCGCTTTTTTGATGGTAATTTATTACTTTTGTCTTATGCAAGACACCTATAAAACGATCGAACAGGCGGCCGAAGGTTATATTACCGAAAAGAAGAGCAAGTTCTTTTCGTTTGTTTTTCACGTGGAATCACCTGGGGAGGTCAAGAGGATTGTGGAGGAGCATCGCAAGAGATATTACGATGCACGGCATGTCTGCTGGGCATATATGCTGGGTCCCGAGCGTGAGGAGTACCGGTCAAACGACGACGGGGAGCCTTCCGGTACTGCGGGGAAACCGATCTTGGGACAGATAAATTCGTACGGGCTTACCAACGTGTTGATTATCGTCGTCCGCTATTTTGGCGGAACGCTCCTGGGTACAAGCGGGCTGATCAAGGCCTACAGGGAGGCGGCCGAAGATGCCATCAGCCATGCGCAGATCGTTGAACGTACGGTGGAGAGTACCCTGACCATTCAATTCGGTTATCTCCTGCTCAACGATGTGATGCGTGTCCTGAAGCAATTCGAGAATGTGACTTGGGAGCAGGATTTTAAGGAGAGCTGCACGATGAAACTCCGCATCCGGAAATCGGAATTCCAGCGGTTATACGATATCCTTTCGCGAATTTACGGCGTAAAAATCGAAAAAGGGTGAAAAATTCTTTTTGCTGATGCAAAATTACTACTTTTGCTCCCGAAAATGAAGTGAAATATCCCGATGGGAGAATAAAACAAGATGAATGGCAAAAAATCTGGTAATCGTTGAGTCGCCTGCAAAGGCAAAAACAATTGAGAAATTCCTGGGCAGCGATTTTAAAGTGATGTCCAGCTACGGGCATATCCGGGATCTCAAGAAGAAAGATTTCAGTATTGATTTGGAGAACAATTTCGAACCCATTTACGAGATTCCAGCCGACAAGAAAAAGGTGGTCTCGGAGCTGAAAGCTGCTGCTCAACGTGCGGAAACCGTTTGGCTCGCTTCCGATGAGGACCGTGAAGGAGAGGCCATCTCCTGGCACCTCTATGATGTGCTGGACCTGAAGAACAAGGATACCAAACGGATTGTCTTTCATGAAATCACCAAGCCGGCCATTCAGGAAGCAGTAAAGAATCCACGGGAGATAAACCGGAACCTGGTCGATGCCCAGCAGGCACGACGCGTGCTGGACAGGATAGTCGGCTTTGAACTGTCGCCCGTTTTGTGGCGCAAGATTAAACCGGCACTTTCGGCAGGAAGGGTACAGTCGGTCGCCGTACGTCTTATTGTCGAGCGGGAACGGGAGATCCAGAATTTCCAATCTGAGGCTGCCTATCGGGTGGTAGCTATCTTTACCAAAGAGGAAAACGGGCAGCAATACGAGGTGAAAGCCGAGTACAACAAACGGCTGAAAACAAAGGAGGAGGCGCTGGCACTGCTGGAAAAACTGAAAACCTCAGTTTTCAGCGTGGAGGATATCTCCATCAAACCGGCACGGAAATCACCGGCACCCCCTTTCACCACCTCCACCTTGCAACAGGAGGCCTCACGGAAGCTCGGCTTCTCGGTAGCCCAGACGATGATGGTGGCACAACGCCTCTATGAATCGGGAAGGATCACCTATATGAGAACGGACTCGGTCAATCTCTCCTCCCTGGCCATCAATACCGCCAAAGCGGAAATTTTGGATCAGTATGGAGAAAACTATCTGAAAATCAGAAAATATACCACCAAATCTAAAGGAGCGCAAGAGGCTCACGAAGCTATACGGCCTACCTATATCAACGAGCATGAAGCGGGCGACACCGCACAGGAGAAGCGGTTGTACGACCTGATCTGGAAACGGACCATCGCTTCGCAGATGGCGGATGCCGAACTGGAGAAGACGGTGGCTACCATCGATATCTCCAATGCCGACGGAAAATTCATTGCCACGGGAGAGGTGATCAAATTCGACGGGTTCCTGCGTGTCTACCTCGAAGGGACCGACGAAGAGAACGGCGAAAATGAAGAGGGGCTGCTGCCTCCGATGAAGGTGAACGAACAGTTGTCGATGCGGGAAACGACCGCAACCGAGCGATTCACGCAACGGCCCCCCAGATACACCGAGGCTTCACTGGTACGGAAAATGGAAGAGTTGGGCATCGGGCGTCCATCTACCTATGCACCCACCATCTCCACCATCCAGAACCGGGAATATGTCGAAAAGAAAACCGTGGAGGGTGTTGAAAGGGTCTACAATATCCTTACACTTAAGAATGGGAAGATCAAGGACACCGACAAGAAGGAGACGGTAGGGACCGACAAGAACAAGCTGGTGCCCACCGATATCGGAATAGTGGTCAACGACTTTCTGGTGGAGTATTTCCCGAAGATTGTGGATTACCATTTCACTGCAAACGTAGAAAAGGATTTTGACACCATTGCCGAAGGTAAACAGCAGTGGAACAGTGCAATAAAGGATTTTTATAAAGAATTCCATCCGATTGTGGAAGAGACGATGGAGATGAGGATGGAGCATAAGGCGGGTGAGCGGGTATTGGGAACCGACCCCAAGTCGGGACGTCAGGTCTCGGTAAAAATCGGCCGTTACGGTCCGTTGGTACAGGTGGGTACTCCCGATGAAGAGGAGAAGCCGCTGTTCGCTTCACTGCAGAAAACACAGTCGATCGAAACCATAACATTGGAAGAGGCGCTCCGGCTGTTCGATCTGCCCCGTTCACTCGGTACGTTCCGCGACAAGGAGATGGTTGTCGGCGTTGGCCGCTTCGGTCCTTATATCCGTCACGACAACAAGTTTGTTTCGTTACCCAAGGGAGTCGATCCTTTGGAAATTACCGCCGAGGAGGCGATCGAGCTGATCGAGGCAAAGGAGCAGAAGGACCGCGAGAAGGTGATCAAGACCTTTACCGAAGATCCTGAAGTGCAGGTGTTGAACGGACGGTATGGCCCCTATATCGCCTATCGGAAGAAAAATTACAAGATTCCAAAATCACAGAAGCCGGAAGAGTTGACGCTTGAGCAGTGCCGGCAGATTATCGAGGGAACGACGAGTGCCGACACCCCGAAGGGGAGTGCCAGAAAAGGGTCGAAAACTGCGGCCAAGAAAACGAAAAAATAGAGATGAGGATCCGTCCTACACAGATCGATGATCTGCCGCAACTGTTGCAGATCTATGAGACCGCACGCCGTTTCATGGTGGAGACCGGCAATGGGGGACAGTGGGTGGATGGATACCCGAAAGAGGAGCTCCTGTTGGAAGATATTGCTTCGGAAAGGAGTTACGTTTGTCTCGACGGGGATAACGGAATTGTCGGGACATTTTATTTCAGGGTGGGCGAGGAGCCCACTTACCTTGAGATCTTTGATGGAGCGTGGCTCGACGATGCCCCGTACGGGGTTATTCACCGGATCGCCTCGTCCGGAAAACGGAAGGGTGTTGCGCAGGCCTGCATCGCCTGGTGCCTGGAGCAGTGCGGCAACATCCGGATCGATACCCATCGCGACAACANNCATCTACCTGGAAAACGGCGCCGAACGGCTTGCCTATCAGTACAGTATCAGGCCGGCCACCCCGGAGAACAGGATCAGCAGGATGGGATCCACCTTCTTGTAGGAGGCCAGAAAGACCGCTCCGAAAATTATCCAGCTTTTATAATCGACGAAGTTGTACCGGTTGACCAGCATCAGGGCGGCAGCCGCGATCAGTCCGATCACTGCCGGCTTGAGGATCGACAGCGAGGCGCGCATCCATGGATTGTTGTTCAGCCTGGCGAAAAAGGCGCAGACAACCGTCATGATGATCAGCGAGGGGATGCTGACTGCCAATGTACAGACAGCCGATCCGAAGATGCCTTGAAAGGAGCTAAACCCCATCTCGGTGACGGCAGTATAACCGATATAGGTGGCCGAATTGAAGGCGATGGGGCCCGGAGTGGTCTGGGAGATGGCGACAATGTCTGTAAAGTCGGCCACCGTGATCCAGTTATGGGTCTCCACCACCTCATGTTGAATGAGGGGTAGCATGGCATATCCGCCACCAAAGCCGAAAAGCCCTATCTTGAGAAAGGCGAGGAAAAGCGCCAGGTAGAGATCAAACAGTTCCATCGGTCACCCCTTCATTTTTCGTTTGAGATATGCGAACTGCACTATTCCAAGAAGAATGGCTGCCAGCACCACATAAACGGGAGAGAGGCCTGCGAGCCATACCGCAAGAGCTACTGCTAACGGAATCCAGAGCTTTTTCGCCGTGATTCCTGCCGATTTTCCCAACCCCAGCAATGGTGCCGCTATCAGTGCCACCACTGCCGGACGGATGCCCTTGAAAATGCGTTCCACAATGGGATTATCCTTGAACTGCGTAAAGAAGAAGGCGATGAGCAGAATGACCAGAAACGACGGCAGGATGATTCCCAGTCCCGAAAAGAGACTCCCCTTGAATCCCAGCCTCTTGTTGCCCACAAAGAGGGAGGTGTTGAGTGCGATCGGTCCCGGCATCGACTGGGCAACTGCAAGCATATCCATAAATGCATCTCCGTCGAGCCACTTTTTTTTCTCCACCACCTCGTTGCGAATCAATGGAACCATGGCGTATCCGCCACCAAAGGTAAATGCGCCGATTTTAAAAAAAACCAGAAAGAGTTCCCAATATTGCTTGTAAATAGATATCATAGCGGTTGTTGATCATCAGACCCGGAGAGACCCCTGCCGTGGCCTGGCGTGCTAACAGGGGCAAATTGAAAAAAGCAGACTGCAAATTGATCGGATCGTTTTGCAAATCTGCTTTCTATAGGAAGCCGCATCGGTGGAAAAAGTCGAAACTCCTTATGACAGGATTTGAGTGTCTCGGTATCTTTGTAATCCGCTGTTCCGATAAATCGGAAACCCGAAGGTTGCGGCCCGCCATTAATACCAAAAACGAGTCTCGGTTTGAAAAATGTAATTGATGAGTTTCCCAATCGACCAATGCGGCAATACTCATTCATTTTTCTATGTCAAAGATACAAAAGAGAAGTGTAACAGGCAAATTTTTTCCGCTTTTTTTTCACCAGGACCTCCTCCGGACATTTTATTCTTCCTGCAGGTTTTTCTCGATCTCCCCTTCCGGAATTTCGTAGTTCTTCAGGTCGCCCGCCAGGTATTGATCGTATGCGCTCATATCCACCAATCCATGACCCGACAGGTTGAAGAGGATCACCTTCGGTTTCCCTTCCTCCTTTGCCCTATTTGCCTCACGGATGGCTGCCGCAATGGCGTGTGTCGATTCGGGCGCCGGGATGATGCCCTCTGTCCGGGCAAAAAGAACGCCGGCTTCAAAGGTCTCCAGTTGCGGAATGGCTACCGCCTCGATCAGGTTCTCCTTCTTCAGCTGGCTGACGATGCTTCCGGCACCATGGTAACGCAATCCTCCGGCATGGATGTTGGCAGGTGAGAAGTTGTGCCCAAGCGTATACATCGGGATAAGCGGCGTAAAACCGGCTTCATCGCCGAAATCGTATCTGAATTTACCCCGGGTGAGCTTGGGACAGGAGGCCGGTTCTGCGGCAATGAACCTCATGCTTTTCTCCCCTTTTATGACGTGACGCAGGAATGGGAAGGAGATTCCGGAGAAGTTGGATCCGCCGCCAAAACACCCGATGATAATGTCGGGATACTCTTCAGCCATCTCCATCTGTTTTTCTGCTTCCAGTCCGATAATGGTCTGATGTAGCGATACATGGTTCAATACACTGCCCAGCGCATATTTGCAGTTGGGTGTCTGCATCGCCAGTTCTATCGCCTCCGAAATGGCAGTCCCCAGGCTTCCCTGGTAGTTGGGACGCTCCGTCAGTACCTTTCTACCCGACTTGGTGGACATGCTAGGCGAGGCAATCACCTGCGCACCCCAGGTCTGCATCAGCGAACGCCGGTAAGGTTTCTGTTCGTAGCTGATCTTGACCATGTATACCGCAATCTCCAGCCCGAAGGCCTTCCCGGCGAATGCCAAGGCAGTTCCCCATTGTCCGGCACCGGTCTCGGTGGTGAGGTTGGTTGTGCCGTCGATCTTGTTGTAATAGACCTGTGGAAGGGCCGAGTTGAGCTTGTGCGACCCTACGGGGCTGACACTCTCGTTCTTGAAATAGATATGGGCAGGCGTATCCAGCGCCTTTTCCAGGCCGTAGGCCCTTACCAGCGGCGATGGACGGTATATCTTGTACTTGTCGCGCACCTCTTCGGGAATCTCAATCCACCTGTCGGTCTCATTGAACTCCTGACGGGCAAGCTCTTCTGCAAACAAGGGGTAGAGGTCTTCCGGTTTCAATGGCTCCTTTGTCTGGGGGTGTATCAACCGTTGCGGTTTGTTTTGCATATCTGCCACCACATTGTACCAATGCGTGGGGATCTCTTTTTCGGGTAATAAGAATTTCTTTGTTTTCATCGGTTATCTAATTGATTTTCTGGATGCGAAAAAAAAGCCTGGAGCCATAAGGTCAGGCAGTAGTATCATCCCGATTCTGAAAGTCGGTTTTGATATGCAAAAGTATGATTATTTTTTTATTAAGCAAATAAAATGATAGTTTAATGGCGGATGGTGCGACTGCAGGAAAATTTTATTTGCCGATCATTTCATTTCTAAGAAACTTTGTGTTATTTTTGCACAAACGTATAAGAATTGTGCATATATGAGTGCTGCAATACCCAAAACTAAACGGAACCTCATTGAGATAGCCAGACAGCTTTTTGCAAAAAAAGGGGTGGACGGGACCACTATGAACGAGATTGCAGAAGCATCGGGATATGGGCGCAGAACACTTTACACCTATTTTAAAAACAAGAAGGATATCTACAAGGCGGTGATCGGGTCGGAACTCGAAAAGCTCTATGCATCGCTGGAGGATGTGATCAGGCGGGATTTGCCGGCCAACGACAAGTTGATGATCTTCACCTTTTCCAGGCTGAATGTCATCAAGGAGGTCGTTACACGCAACGGAACACTGCGGGCCGACTTCTTCCGGGATATTTGGTTGGTGGAGAATGTTCGCAAGGAGTTTGACAAGAAGGAGATCCACTACCTGGAGTCAATTCTTGACGACGGTGTAAAATCGGAGATATTTGCGGTCGCCGATATCCCCAGGACGGCAGAGATCCTCCATTTTGCGCTTAAAGGGCTGGAAGTGCCTGTTATTCGTGGGGTACTCAACCTGAGGCTCGACAGGCAGGAGGATAGAGAGATAGTATATAACCTGATATTTGAGGGATTAAACAAAAGATAGTCAACGGCAATTATTATAAACAATCCATAATTTATTTAATATGAAATTATTAGAAGGAAAAACAGCGCTCATTACCGGTGCGGCTCGCGGTATCGGAAAGGCCATTGCATTGAAATATGCTTCGGAAGGAGCAAACATTGCTTTCACCGATCTTAACATTGATGATGCCGGAAAGGCAACCGAACAGGAGATTGCCGCTTTGGGCGTGAAATGCAAGGGATATGCATCCAATGCTGCAAATTTCGACGAGACACACAGTGTGGTGGAGTCGATTCTGAATGACTTCGGGCGAATCGATATATTGGTGAACAATGCCGGAATCACCAAAGACGGACTGATGATGCGGATGACGGAACAGCAGTGGGATGCCGTGATCAATGTGAACCTGAAATCGGCGTTCAACTTCATCCATGCCGTCACTCCGGTGATGATGCGTCAGAAAACGGGAAGCATCATCAATATGAGTTCGGTCGTAGGGGTGTCCGGTAACGCCGGTCAGTCGAACTATTCGGCCTCCAAGGCAGGGATGATCGGTTTGACCAAATCGATGGCGAAAGAGGTCGGTTCGAGGGGTATCCGGGTAAATGCCATTGCTCCCGGTTTCATCATTACCGACATGACCGCCGCTCTCTCGGAGGAGGTCCGCAACGAGTGGGCAAAACAGATTCCGTTACGCCGTGGCGGCACACCCGATGATGTTGCCAACACGGCTCTCTATCTTGCATCTGAACTCTCTTCCTACGTGACTGGACAGGTAATTCACGTGTGCGGGGGAATGAACATGTAAAAAAGATGACGGTCCTATACGAAGATAACCACATCATAATAGTCAACAAGGCCCCGGGTGAAATTGTGCAGAGCGACAAGACCGGGGATAAACCACTTTCGGAAGCGGTAAAGGAGTATCTGAAAGTGAAGTACAACAAGCCCGGGAATGTTTTCTGCGGAGTAACGCATCGTCTGGACAGGCCGACAAGCGGAATTGTGGTCTTTGCCAAAACGAGCAAGGCTTTGACCCGCTTGAACGAGATGTTCAAAAAAAACGAGATCAAAAAAACCTACTGGGCAGTTGTAAAGAATCTTCCTGAAAAGATCGAGGCTACGCTGACGCATTACCTTATAAAGAACGAGCGTACCAATAAATCTAGGGCATACGACGTAGAGAAGCCCAACACGAAGAGATCGGTACTGCACTACAAGGTAATCGCGCGGTCGCAGAATTACAACCTGCTGGAGGTGGATCTCGAGACGGGCCGGCATCATCAGATCCGGTGCCAGTTGTCGAAGATTGGAAGTCCGATCAGGGGAGATGTGAAATATGGTGCAGAACGGTCCAATCCAGATGGAAGCATCAGTCTCCACTCAAGGAAGATATCATTTATTCATCCGGTTTCGAAGTTGAAGATCGAGGTTACCGCCCCAACTCCCGATGACCAGTTGTGGAAAGTACTTTCGGACGCAGCACTTGCCGAGCAGGGATGAGATAAAGGTCCAGATCACTATTGCCGGTTGTCGAGCTTCAAGGCGGACAACCGGCTTTTTATATGTAATCTTTTTTCACGCTTTCCGTTTTCATCCATCTTTTTTACGTAAATTTGTAAATCATAAATTAAACAATTTTACTTTCGTCAATGAAACCAACATTATTTGTATTGGCCGCCGGAATGGGCAGCCGTTACGGTGGCTTGAAGCAGTTAGACGGTGTGGGGCCAAGCGGTGAAACCATCATGGATTATTCTATCTATGATGCGGTGCATGCCGGATTCGGAAAACTTGTCTTTGTCATACGGAAAACGTTTGAAGAGGATTTCAGGGAAAAGATTGTCAGGAAGTATGAGAAGCTGATTCCCGTAGAGCTCGTTTTTCAGGAGCTTGACGCGCTTCCTGAAGGATTTACCGTGCCCGAAGGCCGTGTGAAACCCTGGGGTACCAACCATGCGGTGATGATGGGCAGGGATGTGATCCGTGAACCGTTCGCAGTAATCAATGCCGATGATTTCTACGGTCGCGAAAGTTATGCCATATTGGCCGACTACCTGAAGGGATTGTCAAATTCGGAGAACAGCTACTGCATGGTCGGGTATCGGGTAGGGAACACGCTTTCCGAAAGTGGTACGGTTGCCCGTGGCGTTTGTGAAACCGATGAGTCGGGAAACCTGACAGGGGTTGTGGAGCGTACTCAGGTTAAACGCATCGACGGTGCAGTTTGCTATTGCGATGAAGATGGCAAATGGGTGGCGATCGACGACAATACGCCGGTTTCGATGAATATGTGGGGGTTTACTCCCGACTATTTCAACCATTCGGACAACTATTTCGTGCAGTTCCTCAAAGAGAATGCCGGAAATATAAAAGCGGAGTATTTTATTCCGTTACTGGTCAACCACCTTATCGTTAACGGGGTGTCCAAGGTGAAGGTGCTGGATACGCCATCAAGATGGTTTGGTGTCACTTATGCGGAAGATCGCCCCGGGGTGGTCGATAAGCTGCAGCAACTTGTAAATCAGGGAACCTATCCGTCGCCATTGTGGTAGACAAACATGATTGACCTGCTGATCATACTCTTTCTGATCATCCTCAACGGCTTCTTTGCCATGTCTGAAATTGCCGTGGTATCGGCAAAAAAGACCAAGCTGGAGACGGAAAGGAGGAGAGGGAACAGGGGGGCGGAGAGGGCATTGAAATTGCAATCCGACCCCGACAGTTTTCTCTCTTCGGTACAGGTTGGGATCACACTCATCGGAATCGTTAACGGTGCCTATGGGGGTGTGACGCTTTCGGTCTACCTGACCCCATTTTTCGATCAGTTTGCCTGGAGCGGGCCATATGCGGAGACCATCTCCATGATAGTGGTGGTGGTAGGTATCACCTATCTCTCGATCGTTGTCGGCGAGCTGGTTCCCAAGACAGTTGCCTTGAACCATGCCGAGAAGGTGGCGATGGCCGTTTCCAGGCCCATGCATGCCATCAGTGTCGTCTTTTATCCCTTTGTCACCTTCCTGGCCTTCTCTACCAGCCTGGTCAACAAGCTGATCGGACTGAAACCCAAGGATGACGTGGTTTCGGAAATGGAGCTCAGGGCAATGTTGAAAACCGCATCAAAGGAGGGAGTTATCGAAAAGGAGGAGAATATCATCCATGAGCAGGTCTTCTACTTTTCCAACAAACGTGCCCGCCACCTGATGACCCACCGCACCGATGTGGAGTGGGTGGATATTTCGAAGGAGAAGAGCGCGGTGATCGACGATCTGCTGCATACCCGGCACGGGAGGGTACTCGCCTGCAACAAGACACTCGACGAGTTTGTGGGTATCATAACCATGAAGGAGCTCTTTTCGGAACTTTACCGTCAACGTGATATCAATATCCAGGCGATAGTCCAGGAGCCGCTTATCATTCCTGCTACCCTGCGTGCACGAAAGGTGCTGGAGCAGTTCCGTCAACACCATATGTACTTTGCGGTTGTTGTGGATGAATACGGCAGCCTCGATGGTATCATCACGCTTCACGACATCATTGAGAATCTGGTTGGATCGATTCCCGACGAGAATGAATCTGAAGAGCCCGACATATTCATGCGCAATGAAAATTCCGCATTGATCAATGGCGAGGCTCCCATTGAAGTGCTGACCCACTTTATCGACGACTTTATCATCGATTTTGAGGAGATCGACTACTCAACGGTAGCCGGTTTTGTATTGTCCAACATCAATAAGATTCCGCAGGTGGGCGACCTCTTCACTTACGAAAACACCACATTTGAAGTGGTGGATGTGGACGGGCACAAAATCGACAAGGTGATGGTTACCAAAAATGCAAATGGAGGGAAAGAGGTTTGATACGGTTAACCCATCAATTGTCAGGGTATTGTATTCAATTGTCGTTAAGGTATATTTCAAAAAATAAAATTTATGTCAAAAAATATGTTTTATAACACATCGCCTTTTTTACCTAATGAGTCAAAAATGTGTTATTTTTACACCAATTTTGAAAGAAAGTCCAATCTTCATCAAATCTTATATTTAAAACCTAAAAAACATGGATCATATGTATAGCAAGTCCGGTTTGCTATCAAGCGCGTTCGTTAAAGAGTTCGAAGGACAGCAAACCGGCTTATACGTTCTTGCCAATGAAAGGGGAAGTGAAATCACCATCACAAATTACGGTGCGAAGATTGTTTCACTGATGGTTCCCGATAAAAATGGGAACTTGATCGATGTTGTATTGGGCCATGCCTCAATCGATGAATATATTGCATCGGAAGAGCCCTATTTCGGGGCTGTTTGCGGCAGGACGGCCAACCGGATCGCCCGGGGCAAGTTTACTTTGGAGGGGAAAGAGTATACCCTTGCAGTCAATAACGGGCCCAACTCGCTCCATGGTGGCATTAAAGGATTCAATGCGGTTGTCTGGGACGTGGTAAAAGTGTCGGAAAATAGCATTGAGCTGCACTATCTGTCGCCCGACGGAGAGGAGGGATTTCCCGGAAACCTGGATGTATACGTTACCTATACGCTTACTGACGACAATGCACTCGATATATCATACCGGGCGGTGACCGACAAGACCACCATCTTGAATCTCACCAACCACTCCTACTTCAACCTTTCGGGTGAAGGGGATCCCTATATCGGTGATCATCAGCTGACACTGAATGCCGATTTCTACCTGCCTACCGATGAAACAGCCATTCCTTACGGTGAGGCCGAACCGGTAAAAGGTACCCCCATGGATTTTACAACTCCACACGCCATTGGTGAACGGATCAACGATGATTTCGAGCAGCTCCGTTTCGGCAGGGGGTATGACCACACCTTCGTGCTGAACAAGCAGCGTGAAGATGAATATAGCTATGCAGGCCTCTGCGAGTCCCCAAAAACCGGTATCCGGATGGAGATCTACACCACGGAACCTGGTATGCAGGTTTATACCGGAAACTGGATGACCGGGCGATTCACTGCAAAAAAGGGACACCGCTATCCCGAACGTTCCGCCGTCTGTTTCGAAACGCAGCACTATCCGGACAGCATCAACAAACCCGGATATCCTTCGGTGGTACTAAGAGCGGGAGAGAGATTCCAATCAAGGACAACATATAAATTCTCCACATAAAAACGAGATTGTTCAAAAATAGATTAACATTTTTAATAATATCAACAAGTATGAATACAACAACTAATCAGAAAAGCAACCGGATAGTGCCCATTATCATGATGATCGCACTGTTTGGAATGATCTCATTCGTAACCAATCTGGCAGCACCGATGGGACAAGTATTGAAAGAACAGTTCGGCGCCTCCAACTTCCAGGGATTGTTGGGTAATATGGCAAACTTCATCGCTTATGCCGTCATGGGTATCCCCGGTGGAATCCTTCTGCAGCGCGTGGGCTATAAGAAAACTGCGCTGATTGCGATTGCAATTGGGTTTTTGGGCGTATTTATCCAGTTTCTCTCCGGTCACGCCTCGCATACAAGCGCATTTGGTGTCTATCTGCTTGGTGCTTTTGTTGCCGGTTTCTCCATGTGTCTGCTCAATACGGTGGTCAACCCCATGTTGAACACGTTGGGAGGAGGAGGAAACAAGGGTAACCAGCTTATTCAGGTTGGCGGATCGTTCAACTCCGTGATGGCTACCTTTACTCCTGCTTTTGTAGGTATTCTGATTGGTGAAGCTGCAAAAGCAAACATCAAGGACGTATTCCCGGTAATGTACATCGCAATGGGTGTCTTTGCACTGGTCTTCTTTGTGATGCTGATTGTAAACATTCCCGAACCTCATGCTACAACCACCAAGGAGCCGTTAAAGAAGCTGATGAGCGGCGCCCTGAAATTCAAACATTTCATTCTGGGTGCCATCGCCATCTTCCTCTATGTAGGTGTTGAAGTGGGAACTCCCGGCATCTTGATTCTCTGGCTTTCCGACACCCCGGTTGGTAAGACTACGGCCGGATTTGTTGCAGGTACCTACTGGTTCCTGATGTTGGTGGGCCGTCTGCTGGGTGCTTCGCTGGGCAGCAAGATCTCCAGCAAAACCATGCTTGCCAGTGTATCTACGGTGGGGCTGATTCTCGTGCTGGCCGCCATCTTCTCGCCCACCACTACTCAGGTGGCCATCCCTGCTCTCCAGACTTCCGCTACCGGAGCCCTCTCCTTTGGCATGGCGCAGGTGCCCATTAATGCCATGTTCCTCGTAATCATTGGCCTCTGCACCTCAATCATGTGGGGAAGCATCTTCAACCTTGCCGTCGAGGGGTTGGGCAAATTCACCCCGGCCGCTTCCGGTATCTTCATGACACTGGTATGCGGTGGCGGAATCTTGCCTGCTATCCAGGGTGCCGTTGCAGATGCCGGCAACAACTACCTGGTAAGCTATTGGGTAATCTTCGCCGGTCTCGCCTATCTCTTGTACTATGCATTGATCGGATCGAAGAATGTAAACAAGAATATCTCTACCGAAGAGTAATTCTCTTCGGCGATGACGTCCGGTTTTCCGGGCAGTGAAGAAACAATTAAATAGTTGTAATAACATGACTAAAGAACAGGTTTTAAAAGTCTATCAAGAAAAATTTGGTAACGATACACCTGAAGTTTACGCGTCTCCCGGACGCGTAAACCTTATAGGTGAACATACCGATTATAACGGGAGTTTTGTATTCCCTGGCGCCATCGACAAGGGGATGGTTGCAGCGATCCGGTTAAATGGAACTGATAAGGTACGGGCTTACGCCATCGATCTGGACGAATGTTCGGAATTCGGCCTCAATGAGGAGGATTTGCCCAAGGAAGGGTGGGCAAAATATATCTTCGGGGTGTGCCGCGAGATCGTCAAACGGGGCGGAAAAGTTGCAGGATTCGACACTGTCTTCGCCGGCGATGTGCCGCTGGGTGCAGGGATGTCCTCCTCTGCGGCGCTGGAAAGCACCTACGCTTTCGCGCTGAACGATATGCTCAATCTGGGAATCGATACCTTCGAGCTGGCACGGATCGGACAGTCCACCGAGCACAACTATGTGGGGGTGAAATGTGGCATCATGGACCAGTTTGCATCGCTTTTCGGCAAGAAAGGCCATCTGATCCGTCTCGATACCAAGTCGATGGAATACCAGTACTTTCCATTCAATCCCGAAGGGTATAAACTGGTGTTGCTCGACACCGTCGTAAAGCATGAGCTGGCCTCATCGGCCTATAACAAACGGCGGGAGTCGTGCGAACATGCCGCTGCCACCATCGCCAAACGTCATCCCGAGGTGAAGTTTCTCCGTGATGCTACGATGGAGATGCTCGACGAGGTGAAGCAGGAGATTTCGGAAGAGGATTACATGCGGGCCAAATATGTGATCGAGGAGACCCAACGTGTAAGGGAGGTGAGCGATGCATTGGAACGTGGTGATTACGAAACTGTAGGTGCGAAAATGTATGAGACGCATCACGGAATGAGCAAGCTCTATGAAGTGAGCTGCGAAGAGCTAGACTTCCTGAATGGTGTGGCCAGGGAGCATGGAGTCACAGGTTCCCGTGTCATGGGAGGCGGCTTCGGAGGTTGTACCATCAATCTTGTAAAGGATGAACTGTACGACTCGTTCATCGCTGACGCCAAACGTCAATTCAAGGATAAATTCGGGCATGAGCCCAAGGTGTACGATGTCGTTATCAGCGACGGTGCACGTAAACTTTAACATAAAAACAGGTGGAGAGGGGCGGTTAGTTGACCGCCCCCCGCATCTGGAACCCTAATTAATATCTAATATTATGCCTGCCGGATTTTACCCACACGATGCGAAATTTCTTGTTGCTGTTGATTGCATCATCTTTGGATTCAAGAACCAGGAACTGAGTATTCTGTTGACCCGCAGGCCGGTTGAACCCAACAAGGGTGAATGGTCACTGATGGGCGGCTTCATGGATGAGAACGAAAGCCTCGACAAAGCCGCAGAGAAGGTGCTGTTCCGTTATACCCGTCAAAAGGGGATTTACATGGAACAGGTAGGAGCCTACGGTGAAGTTGAACGGGATCCGGGCGACCGGGTAGTTTCGGTGGCCTACTATGCATTGGTACGGCTGGAGGAGTTCGATACGACGCTGGCCAGCGCCTTCGATGCCAAGTGGGTGAATATTCATCAGCTGCCACGCCTGGTCTTCGACCATAACCGCATGGTGGACGACGCATTACAGTTGCTGAGGTTTAAAGTCTCCCTCCAGCCCATCATTTTTGAATTCTTCGAGGGAAAATTCACACTCCCGTCACTGCAAGACCTCTGGGAGGCCATTTACCAGATGCCGGTAGACAAACGTAATTTCCGGAAGAAGATTGCCGCAATGGGAATACTCGACAGGCTGGAGATTAAAGACAAATCCTCCTCCAAAAGAGGAGCATTCTACTATACCTTCAACCGGCAGAAGTACGACGAGTTTATCGCATCGGGGAACAGGTTCTCCCTCTGAATCATCACTGCTGGTACTTGAATCGCCTGATACTTCGCTTGGGTGTCTTTTCAAACTCTTCCGTCCTGAGCCTGAATGAAGCTATCTTGCTGTAATTGGGCAATTTGGTATTTATCTCCTTAATCTCCTTTTCGAAAAGAGCCTGATACTGCTCAGGTGTGATCTTTTCGGCATTCATCACCTCGGTGTCGGGAACAATCAGGGCTACAATCTTTCCGTTCTCCTCCGTGGCCAGCGACTCCAGGATATAGGGCGAGTTATTCAGCTTGTCCTCGATCTCTTCGGGATAGATGTTCTGTCCAGAAGGACCAAGAATCATATTTTTGTTACGGCCCCTGATATAGATCACGTTCTCCTTGTCCAGAATGCCCAGGTCGCCCGTCTTAAGCCAACCATCCTCCGTAAAGGTCGCCTTGGTAGCCTCCTCGTTCTTGTAATAACCGAGCATCACGTTCATCCCCCTGGTCTGTATCTCGCCGACAATCTGCTGGGGATCTTCCGAATCGATCCTGACCTCCATCCTGTCAACCACCTTTCCGCAGGAGCGCTCCTTGAACTCTTTCCAGAAAGAGTAGGAGATAAGCGGTCCGCATTCCGTCATACCGTATCCAACCGTATAGGGAAACTTTATCCTGCGCAGGAATTTCTCCACATCCGCATTGAGGGCAGCACCGCCAATCACCACCTCGACCAGGTTTCCACCGAAAACATCAATGAGTGATTTTCTCACCTTGCGGTAAACGGCGATATTCAACAGGGGTACTTTAACAAGTGTCTTGGCCGCTCCCTGCCGCAATTTCGGAAAGACATTCTTGACGACAATCTTCTCGATGATGAGCGGAACGGCCAGTACCAGTTTCGGTTTTGTCCTTGCAAACGCCTCAAGCAATACTTTCGGTGAAGGAGTTTTCCCCAGAAAATGGATGTGGCAGCCCAATGATATGGCGTTGAGAACCTCGAAGGCAAGACCGTACGCATGAGCCATGGGCAACATGCAGATGATGTTGTCTCCCGGGTAGATAAAACCGAGGTTATCGTTGGCAAACTTCGTATTCGACCACAAACTGCGGTAAGGGAGCATCACTCCCTTCGGACTGCTGGTCGTTCCAGAGGTGTAGTTGATAACGGCCAGCTCTTCCGGCTTGTCGGTCCTGAAAGCAATATCGTTGACGAAGAACCCTTTCTCATACTTCTTGTCAAAATATGAAAATGAGTTGGCTACAAATAGCTTGAGCTCTTTGGAAGTCACCTTCAACAGAGAGAAGTCGTCGAGAGAAAATACAGTTTCAGTATTGGGAATTTTGGTCTCATCGATTGTCTTCCAGATCGATTCATCCACGAAAAACATCTTGGAATCGGAATGATCCACGATATATTGGACACTCTCCCGCTCAAATTCGTGCAAAATGCTTACCGCTACCGCTCCATATGAGAGTGTGGCGAAAAAGGTGATGGCCCAATGGGTTGAATTTTTACCGCAGATGGCAATCTTGTCTCCACGTTGAACGCCGGCGGTTTTGAAAAATTCGTGCAACTTGTCTATCTCACGGGCAAAATCCTTGTAATAGAAAGTTTTGCCCTGAAGGTCGCTCATTGCAGGTAGATCCCAATGATTTCGTATACTTTGCTCGATTAATCCAAGAAAAGAGTTCTGATTCATTACAATATCTTTTTTTATGTCGTTATAAAAACAATCAACTCCACGGATTGTTTATTAAGATTCAGTGTGGATAATTGTTAATAATTATAATAAGAGTATCCAATCCATCACAAATTTACTAAACTTTATCATATTGAAAAACATCTTTCACTATTTGTTTCCTTTTTTTGACTTTTCACACGCTTCACCGGGATCAGGAACCCCATTTTTTGTCGGTCCTGTTGCTGACAACTGCTTTTTTATGCAAATAAAAGCGGTAAACCATTAAAATTTCATATATTTGCAAGCAAAACTTTTTCGTTTTTTTCTATAC
>MTKW01006162.1_pt1 | contig 20626 bp, 25 predicted proteins | sample 1042761 | NCBI WGS metagenome assembly MTKW01 (sample SAMN06205366, study PRJNA360243) | anaerobic digester metagenome | biome: Wastewater treatment plant; feature: Anaerobic digester sludge; material: sludge; isolation source: anaerobic digester fed with sludge from wastewater treatment plant ... | reverse complement strand
TGGCGCGCAATCAATACAGCTGCCATGCCCTTGCCCATATCCCCGATCAAAGTCAGGGCCGCGCAAAAGGCGCCGGTCGTCCTCAGCACATTGGTCATTCCGATGTTTCCACTTCCGTGTTGACGAACATCTACTTTAGCCCACCATTTTGCTATAAGCAGCCCAAAGGGAATGCTTCCCAGCAAATAGCTGGCCGCCAAAATCAGTATATGTTTCATTCTTCCCTCTCCTTAGTGACCAACATAATCGGGGTTCCCACGAAGCCATATTCCTGCCGAATGCGGTTTTCTAAATATCGTTCATAGGAAAAGTGCATCAGGTCCTTCCGGTTCACATGCAGTACGAATACTGGGGGCTTAACCTGCACCTGTGAACCATAGTAGATCTTCAGCCTGACCCCCTTGTCGCTCGGGGGCTGGTTCATCGCCATCGCATCCTGCAGGATCNNTTAACGGCGAGTATTACACCGCGGCCCTTTTCATGGGCATAGCCGGCAATTCTTTTATCCTGTTCGGTCAAACCTTCAGTGGCATCGATGAGCACAACCGTTACATCGGAGCGCTCAACAGCCCCTAAGGTCCTGACAACGCTGTAATACTCCAGGTCTTCCTCGACTTTGCTTCTGCGACGGAGACCCGCCGTATCAATCAGCGTCAAAGGCTGCTCTTTGTAGGTAAGCTTGGTGTCGATGGCATCTCTTGTAGTTCCGGCAATCTCCGAGACGATCACTCGCTCTTCCCCTAGAATCTTATTCACCAAGGATGATTTTCCTACATTAGGGCGTCCTACAATGGCAATTTTTAAAGACTCATCGGGCTCCACATCGGCATCTTCCGGGAAATGACCCACCACAGCATCCAACAGATCCCCGACATTTCTTCCATGCTCAGCGGACACCAAGATCGGCTCCCCCAAACCCAGGCGGTAAAAGTCAACCGCGGCCTCCCAGGAGTCCAAGGTACCTTCGACTTTGTTTACACACAGCACCACAGGCTTTTCGTGGCGCCGCAGGACATCACCTATCTCTTCATCTATGCCGGTAAGGCCGGCCCGGCCGTCTACCACAAAGACGATTACGTCAGCCTGTTCCACGGCGACCATGGCCTGCACGCGAACCTGCCTTGTAATCACGTCATCTTCAGAATCTATACCGCCTGTGTCAATCACGGTAAAATGCTTGTTGACCCACTCACCCTCGCCGTAAATGCGATCGCGGGTAACACCAGGCTGTCCTTCCACAATGGCAGTCCTGGATTTGGTTATTCGGTTAAACAGGGTGCTCTTGCCTACATTAGGCCTGCCCACTATGGCGACAATCGGTTTGCTCATCTAATCTCTCCCTGGTTGCGTTCCATTCTAGCATTGATAGTTTCGCTATCTGCCATGGTATTCCTGCCCCCAGAGTCTGTTCAATGTTTCACGATGATGTAGACATCATTATGCAAGTCGTGGACAGCGGCTCCAAAAATTCTGCTGATCAGCACGGCAAGTTCCTCAAGTTCCTCCTGATCACGGGCGTAAAAGATGGGAGCGCCCCCTCCCACCCTGGTTTGATCTAACGCTACGACAGCCAGAATAATCTTATCCACATTCCCACCCCTTAATCGATCATCTTGCCGGCATAGGACGTTAAGGGTTTGCGCACCGCGCCCTCCAGTACCGGAACCCTGCGGATGGCTGCTAAAAAGGCGTTTTCATCCCTTTCAGAAGGCACCATCAGGACACGCAGGCTGCCAGTGGCCGGATCGCGGCGAACCATAGGGATAAACTCCTGCTCCCCAACATCCATGTAAACCCCGATCATAGACGAGACATCGTGGGCAATAGCCTGCATCTGGCCGAGGTTAGCCAGCGTAGCCTTGGCATTCGGTCCCTTTGGCCTGACAGAGGCCGCTAAAGCCCGTTCCTCATACACTCGGCGTGACTCCGGCAGCCCTACGTTCATCATCACTGTCCCTTCAATGACGACCAGGGCGCCTTCGAACTTGATTTCACTCAGCTCCACGGAAGCTATGTCGCCAATTAAATCACCCTGCATCAGCCGAACCAGAACTGCCGCCAAGACCGCCCCAACCAAGACGCCTGCCGCCATCCGCCACCAGCCGATGTCAGCCAGGAGCTCGGAGGCCACAGCGGCAGAGAGGGCCACCCAGATGGCCAGATAGTTGCGGGCCTCAAAAACTCTGGCAATGCCCTCAATATATGCGGTTCCCCGCTTGACCATTTCGGTTGCCTCCATAGAAGAGAGCGTATCCCGCTCGACATTGCGCACCTCCCGGAACTGACTGGCGGCCAGGAGCAGAAAGGAAACCGCTGAAAAGTCTCCCTCGAGGATTGCCGGGACAATTATCGCCCCGATGGCGCCGCCGATGAACCCCAGAAACAGGTGAATGGCCCAGCCCTGGGGATAGCTGGGATACTGCCTGTAATCTCGCCGCAGCATGTATAATCGGGCCAAAAAGCCCACCAGGGTCGCAATCACAAGGGTAGGCAGGTATTTCATTCACTCTCGTCCCCATCATCAGAGTCTCGTCCTAAACCTGCCTCTCGACGGAAAAATCCAGCCAGTGAACCAATTTTCCCTTGGCTGATCAGGAGAAAGCCAATAACGACAACTGCAACGGCCACAATCATCCACACTAGGGCACGGCTCGCCCCTCCTCCAATCTGCCGCTCCGCCTCCCCTTTCGTTCCGGCGGTCAGGCCTGCGGCGGCAGGGACTACTTTGGCGAAAAACTCAGCAGCTTTTTCCGCCTGATCTAAGCTGGTTGTATGTGCACCAAACTCCAAGAGAATGGTTTTTGGGCCCAAGTCCTGATTGTAGTTGCCCTTGGCGTCAAAGATACCTTCGATCAGTCCAGGGTACATATCGTCAGCTACAGCCTTGATACGCTTGGCGTACTCCAAGTTCGCATCGCGGTTCTGGTTCTGCCTGCCCACTACCAGCCGCACTTTAGTCACCGGCACTCCTTCAACTTCTGTCTCATAGACTTCCGGCGGAGTGGCATCACGATGCAGGTCCAGGAGTGTATCAGGGTTTTTCTGCAAGAGTTCCACCGCAGTGCGCCTGGAACGCATATAGGCCTGCCCGTCATGGGGAATATGACTGTTGTCGGACCAGTAAACCTCAAGGCCCATCTCTTCAAGGGCAGTGGCCAAAGCCTTTCCTACACTTAGAATATCTCCCCGCCCATCATCTTTAGACTCAATACCGCTAGTCGGTACGTAGGATTCGGCATTATGGGTGTGATAAATGCCGATCACGCCCTGGGCTTCCTCTGCCGCGGCCACATCCGCCTTCAGCAGCTCCTCTGTGATTTTGGGCAGTTCAATCGTTTCAACATAGTGGACGGAAACTGTGTCCCCCTCGGTGCGGATGACTTCATAGAGCCTGTTGTCCCCGGCTATGTAGCGGTCACCTGGGTCGAGCTCCCTGCCGGTCATGGTAATTACCTGTTCTTGTTCGTCAACTAGAGTGTAGTAGCCTAAGTCTCCCCTCTCGTCTGCCATGCAGACACTAGCCCCGCAGGCAAGCATGACTGCCAGAGCCGCAGTCATCAGCAGCAGATTGCGATATCTGGTCATGCTTCTTCACCGTCCCCTCCGATGCGTTCTCGAGTTTCACCGACGATTTCTGCCAAAGCAACTGCAATTAAGCCGGCCACGACCATGGCGTCAAAGACGCCTGCACCCCCCAGAACAACCCTGGTGGCCATGTTGTTGATCAGAGCCTGCCCAAGGTGGATCAAGTCCACCGCAAACAGACCTAGTACCCCTGCAATAAAGGATGCACGCCGAGATCGCCCTGAAAGGTAGCCTACAATTCCCGCCACCACACTAAAGAGCCACAAAGGATCAATCAGCAATGACGGGCTGGATGGGTCAAAATCTGTAAACTGACTTACTCCATAGACAATTCCTCCAGTGATCAGGCTCGCCACCAGAGCGCGGGTCCTCTCTCTGGCAGTATCCGCCTTAACCAGAAGGTAAACCACTAAGGCCAGAGGTACTACCGCCCCTCCGAGGTTGAGGCTGACGCTTGTTCGCCCTGTTTTTAAAGGAAGTGTAATAAAGCTTCCCCCAATCATTAGGGCAATGGCAATCAGCGCTTGGGTATCTGTAAGGCGCATGCGGTCCAGCATGCGCTGCCCTGCGCCGAAATAAATCAAGGCAGCCACAATGAGCAGTAACGCGGTGCCGGTTGGCATCAAAATCCCTCCAATATAGTCAAGCATTTGGCCTTAGTGTGTCCAAAAAAAAATCCTGTAGACCGAAGTCTACAGGATTGGTGCGACTAAATCAATTATTCGTCTTTGGCATCCTTGAACAGATCGCCGAACATTGCGCCGATATTAGTTGTAAGTTCTTCGCTGTCTGTGCCTTCAGTGAGGTCAGGCTGGCTTTGCCGGCCCTTGGGCGCCTGTGCCGGCGGAGTCTCCGGCTTCGGCTCCAGCTCTTTTATGCTGAGGCCGATGCGGCGTGCGTCAGCGTCCACGCTGATGATCTTGACCTTCACTTCCTGTCCGGGCTGAACAACATCTTCAGCCTTGGCCACATGCTTATGGGAAAGCTCACTGATGTGCACCAGACCCTCGATGCCGTCTTCGAGCTTAACAAAGGCGCCAAAGTCCACCACGCGGGTAACTTCGCCGGTCACGGTTTGGCCGACTGCATAGCGCTCGGTGACTGTTGTCCATGGATCAGGAATGGTTTGCTTCAACCCAAGGGAAATTCTCTCCCTTTCCTGGTTAACGCCGAGAATCATAACGGTAATCTCATCGCCTTCAGCAACAACGTCTGAGGGATGGTTTACCCGGCTGTAGGCCATTTCAGATACATGAAGCAGCCCTTCGACGCCGTTGCCAATGTCTACGAAAGCACCGAAATCGGTCAGACGGCGGACAATACCCTTTACCTTGTCGCCCTCCTGGAGGTTGGCGAAGGCTTCTGCCTTGGCTTTGGCGTGCTTTTCTTCCAGTACTTCCTTATGGGAAAAGACCACATTGTTCCTGGAGCGATCCAGTTCGATGATCTTCAGCTCAAGTTCCTGACCTATATATTTTTGCAGATCATCTTCGAATCCCCGGGAAACATGACTGGCCGGGATAAATCCGCGCACACCCACGTTAACCAGCAAGCCGCCCTTTACTACTTGGATAACCTTGGCTGTGAGAGTTCCGCCAGTTTCAAACAGGTTTTCCAGTTTATCCCAGGAACGATCTGCGTCAGCTCTCTTCTTGGATAGAAGAACATTTCCCTCAGAATCGTCAACCTTAAGAACTTTTACCAGGATCTCCTCGCCTACACTGACAATTTCTTCTGGACTGGCGTTGGAGATGAAGCTAAGTTCATTAAGGGGAATGCGTCCTTCCGACTTATAATCGATGTCTACCAAAACCTCGTCGTTAGAGATCTGGACAACCTTGCCTTCAATCACAGCGCCAACTGTAGGCAGTTTGACATCGTAGTCGCTCATTTGCACTTCGCTGATCCCTTCTGGAGCTGTTTCCCCAGTCTCTGCAGCTTCTGCTTGGACTTCTTCAACTGCTTCTTCGACTTCTGCTTCTGGACTTGCGTCAGCTTGGACTTCTTCCTGCTCTGGTGCGTCCACAGCTTCCTGTTCGGCAGCCTCAGCTACCATTTCTTCGGTAGTCTGTGCTACCTTTTCTTCGCTAAATTCGTTCATTCTTGTAAGTACCCCCTCAATTAACCAATCTGGAGTAGAAGCTCCGGCTGTAACTCCTGCTCGCTTGACACCGGTGAACCAGTCCCTTTGCAATTCATCTGGAGTTTCAATATGATATGTAGCCGTGCCTTGCTCCTTGCATAATTCAGCCAACCTTTTTGTGTTGGCACTGTTTCGGCCTCCAATCACAACCATAACATCCACTTGGGCGGCCAGTTCCCACGCAGAAGTTTGCCGCTGTTCGGTAGCAGGACAGATGGTATCAAAAGCTTTTAGATCCTCAACCATCCCTTTCAGTACTTCTACACATGCGTTGAAGTTGCTCACTGACTGGGTGGTTTGCGCTATAATACCGACGCGACTTGCTATCGGCAGCTTCTGGATTTCTTGAGGCGTACTCACAACATGTGCGGTTTCATCAGTATAACCCACAATAGCTTGTACTTCCGGATGAAGCCGATCCCCAACGATAATGACTTGATACCCGTCTTCTCTCAACTGTTTTGCCCAACGCATAGCTCTGTGCACAAAAGGACATGTAGCATCTACAACTTCATAGTTGTAGCTTTTCAGCTCTTCCATGACCTTTGGTGCAACACCATGTGATCGAACAATGACTACTCCTGAACTATGATCACCAGGTTGCTCCATGACCTCAACGCCCTGGGCTTTGAGTTGAGCAACAACCTGAGGATTATGAATAAGTGGACCTAAAGTGTGTATCGGTTTGGCCGGGTCAACTTCGCGAATGGTTTGAGCTGTCAAATCCAAGGCTCGTTTGACACCAAAGCAGAAGCCCGCGCCTTCTGCCAATACAATCTCCACTCCATCCTTTCCTCCTCCCTATTATACCTAGAACAAATATACTCTAAACAAGAGTTCACCTTGATTGTAATTCTCTGCATTCTCAATTATTCCTGCTTAAAAGGGAACTAAATTGGGCAGAAATCGCCTCACTTCCCTGGACAATATCTGCTTTTTTTGGTTTCTTGGGTCCTCCGAGATCGATGGGCGTGCCGATTCTCACCTGAAACCGTCTGCGCAGCCCTCGCCTCTCGCCCTTGGAGACTACCACTGGAATCACCGGAACCCCCGATCTTAAGGCAATCAGAACCGCCCCGCCCTGCAAGGGCAGCATTGCTTCGGCAGTCCTGTTGCGTGTCCCTTCGGGAAAAATCCCAAGGAGCTGCCCTGAAGTAACCCTTTCCTGACTGACGCGAACAGCCTGGCGATCTGCCTGGCCTCTTCTTACTGGAAAAGCATGGAGACGGGAGATCAGCCAACCCAGGAGAGGATACTCAAAAAGTTCCGCCTTGGCCATAAAATGGATGGGCCTTTTGACAGCTGCGGCTATAACTACCGGATCAAACCAGCTTCTGTGGTTGCCCGCTATGATTGCACCTTGATCTTGGGGAATGTGTTCGGCACCCTCAACATCCAAACCCCAGATCCGTAAAAAAAACCTAATAATTGCCACCAGAATGTTGTACATCTTGCTCTTCCCCTCTGATCAGGCCAAGTACTTTGTCAACTACCTCTTCAATGGTGAGGGAGGTAGTATCGATCTCAACCGCATCCTTCGCTTTCCTTAAGGGCGAGTTGTCCCGAGTTGAATCTAGATAGTCCCGAGCGCGAATCTGCTCCTGAATTTCCTCAATGTCAACGGAAACACCTCGGCGCAAAAGTTCGGCCTGCCTGCGTCTGGCCCTTTCTTCCACCGTGGCCTGCAAAAAGATCTTCCAGTCTGCATCGGGCATAACCACAGTACCGATATCACGGCCGTCCATCACAACAGATCCCTGCCTGCCGATCTGATCCTGGAGTGCAACGATAAACTCCCGTACCTTCCTATGGCTGGATACTTCAGAAACATGGGCAGTAACATCGGGCTGGCGAATCAGCCCCGTCACATCTTCCCCGCCAAGGTAGATCACATTGCCCTTGTCTCCCTGAAAAACTATGTTCAAATCGATTGATGTGGCAACCTCCATGAGGGCATTTTCGTCCGAAGTATCCACCCCGCGTCGCAAAGCTTCCAGGGTAAGGGCCCTGTACATTGCACCTGTGTCTAAATAACGCAGGCCCAGCCTCTCAGCCACCAGCCGGGCAACCGTACTTTTTCCGGCCCCCGCAGGACCGTCCACTGCAATTTTCATAAGGTGTAATCCCCTTCCATACTACAAATCTATGCTCTGGGACGCGCAGTATCCTGTGGAAAAAGCAGCCTGCAGATTAAATCCCCCTGTCACTCCGTGAATGTCCAATACTTCTCCACAAAAAAAGACCCCTTTAGTTTTCTTGGAAGCCATAGTCCGCGGATCCACCTCTCCCACATGCACGCCTCCTGCAGTTACAATTGCCGCGGAGATTGGCAGTGTCTTGGTTATGGTCAGCGGAAGTGACTTAAGCAGCTTGCGGAGCGCAGCCCTCTCTTCCCTGGTAATCTGATGGCAGGCTTTATCAGGCTGAATACCTGACAGCCGAACTATTACAGGAATCAAGCTCTTGGGCAGCAGTTTGTCCAGGGAGTTCCGAAACTGCTTGCGAGAAAAAGCCTCCAAGTCCCGCAGCAGCCTGCTGTCAAGCTGTTCCTCGCTCAAGGCAGGTTTCAGATCCAGGTAGGCCTTCAGGGGCTGAGGGCTGGTTTCTGCCAGCCACAGGCCAATCTGTTCACTGGCTGTCAGCACAATCGGTCCGGTGAGCCCGAAATGGGCAAACATTAATTCGCCGAAATAGCTCCTTTGTCCTCCTCGGGGAGAATACACGGTGAGCTCTACATTGCGCAAGCTAAGCCCTGCAAGCTCCTTTACCCATTCTTCCTCAACACGCACTGGAACCAAGGCAGGCCGGGGCTGGACGATTGTGTGGCCAAGGCTCTTGGCCAGCGCCAGTCCGTCCCCTGTGGAGCCCGTACCCGGATAACTCAGGCCGCCGGTGGCAATCACTACACGATTTGCCTCGAAGAATACTTCTTTTCCATTATGTACACTGACCACGCCGCAGACTTCTCCGTCAGGCGCCTGGTTCACTGCCACAGCTTTATGTTCAAAGTGGAAGCGGGCCCCGTTTCTTCTGGCAAAGCCCTCGAGGGCATTGGCCACTTCATGGGCGTCGTCTGAAACTGGAAACACCCTTTGCCCTCGCTCCACCTTAGTTTTGACCCCCAGTTCCTCAAAAAAGCGAATGCAGTCCAGGTTGGAAAAGCGGTGCAGCGCTCCGTACAAAAACCTGCCGTTGCCGGGATAATTAGGTATGAAATCCCTGATGGGCATGGCATTGGTAATATTGCAGCGTCCCTTGCCGGAAATGCGAATCTTTAATGCCGCCCGCTGCATCTTTTCCAGAACATGCACCTCTGCTCCCCTTTGGGCTAAAAAACCGGCTGCCACAAGTCCCGAAGCCCCGGCACCAATGACTATCACCTTAGTGCTCACAGCCGCACCGCCTTCTTCAAGCTTTGCACTTCCTGGCTGCTCAAAGCTCTGTAGTGTCCGGGTTTCAGCCGGCCCAGCCTAATTGGCCCAATGGCTGTCCTGGTCAGCCTCGCCACCTCATAGCCCACTTTGTCACACATGCGCCTTACCTGCCTGTTGCGGCCTTCTGTAATAGTAATGCTTAACAGAGAATACTCATCTTCCAGTTGCAATACTTCAACTTTGGCCTCCTTGGTGCGTCCGTCTTCCAGGATCACCCCGGTTCTGAGGCGATACACTGCATCCATCGTGATCCTGCCCCTCAGCCGCACCACATAGGTCTTAGGCAGTTCGAACCTGGGATGGGTGACACGATATGTCAAATCCCCGTCATTAGTGAGCAGAACAAGTCCGTCGGAATCGTAGTCCAGCCGGCCAACCGGATAAACCCTTTCTTCAACCTCAGGGAGAAGATCGAGCACGCTGTCCCTGCCAAACTGGTCTTTGGCCGTGGTGATATACCCGTAGGGTTTGTTGAGAATATAGTATTTTTTGGTTTCTGCAACCGCCAGAGGCTTTCCGTCAACTGTGATCAAATCCCGCTGCGGATCTACCTTCTGGCCGATCTGCGCGGGCTTTCCATTCACCTGTACCCTGTTCTCGCGGATCATGTCTTCACAAACCCTGCGAGAGGCTACTCCTGAATGAGCCATCACTTTTTGCAGTCTTTCTTCCACGGGTTTCGCCCCTTTCAGTCCAATAATACCCAAATTCCGGCTAAACCGCAAGAAAAAAGAGGATCCCCTTCAAAGCGCAGCCTTTGAAAGGAATCCTGCTGTTTCAGTTCAGGAGCGGTTATACTTTGTAAGTTGTGCGCAGCACGCCGTTTGAGCTGCGGCCCTGCACAGCACTTTGAATCTGGTCGATCAGCTGCGGCACCGCATCGATAAGGCGATCGTAGATCGCGTTCTGGCTCACCGGCAGCAGTCGCACACTCTCCTTGCCCACTACCAGGAAAGCTACGGGATTCAGTGCTATGCCTGCTCCGCTGCCTCCACCGAAGGGGTGGCCCATTTCTGACTGTTTGCTCTCCTTTCCCGAAAACTCGCTCCCTCCGGCTGCGAATCCGACACTGACTCGGCTCACGGGAAGAATCACTGCCCCGTCTGGGGTCTCCACAGGGTCGCCAAGGATGGTATTAACGTCTACCATGGTTTTTAAGCTCTCCATAGCAGTCTGCATAAGTCCTTCTATAGGATGCTTATCACTCACATCATCACCCTCTTAAGTTCGTTGACTATAATTTGACCAAGTCTGAACTGGAATATGCAGTGCAGGAACACCCGCAGCTGAGCCTCACCATAGTCGGGCTGGATCCGGATTTGCGGTTCTGTCCGCAGCCGATGGCCGCAGCTGAGGCCGGTAAGCAGAGGGCTGATCATCGCCCACAGACCTCCAACGCCTAGGGCAGTCCAAAAGGGATCGCCAGTGCCAATTGACACCTCTAAATGCAAGAGACTGACCTGCTGCGCCAGGCTGTCCAGGAATCGGAGGCCCGATTTCAAGCCGCGCCAGGCCGCTTCTCTGGTGGTGAAACGTCTTTTTCGAATCCTGGAGCTGATTGAAGTGAGCATTCCCTGGGGCAGGGTTAGGAGGAAATTGCCTATGCCGAACTTAACTCGGGGCGTGATGTCAAGCCCTTCGGTCAGCATACTGAATTCGACTGAAAATGGAATAACAAACAGGAGAACAATGAGCAAAAAAAGACCAAGCAGGAGCATGTCACCACCTCAACTTGGTCTTAATCTGCCATTATTTCCATTCGGTTATGCCTTTTAACGGAAGTTCATCGGTGCTTCTCAGCCCAAAGTGCTCGAAAAACTTCTCTGTTACCCCGTACAGAATCGGTCTTCCGGGACCTGCTTTTCTGCCCAGCTCACAAATGAGTTCCCGATCCAGCAGGTTGTTTATTGCACTGTCCGAACGCACTCCGCGAATCTGTTCGATTTCAGCCTTGGTCACCGGCTGCTGGTAGGCGATAATGGCCAATGTTTCTGTACTTGCAGCCGATAGCGGCGCACTGACTACCGGACGGCCCAATTTCTCTATCCAGGGGGCAAGTCCGGGCTTAGTGACCATCTGATAGCCGCCGCCCACGTTGCGGATCATTAAAGCCCCCTGGGCGTGCTGCTCCCTGATCTCCTCCACCAGCGACTCCACAACCGAGACGTCCAATTCTGTGATGGCGGCAATCTCCTGGGCACTGACGGGAGCCTCGGAGGCGAAGATCAAACCCTCAATGACAACTCTGGCATCGGAAAGCTTCATGCCTGGACCTCCACTTCTAACTCTAACGGTCTGATATCGATCTCACCAAAGGATTTGGTCTGGATCAGCCTGATCTCCCCTAAGCGCGCCAACTCCAAAACAGCCAAAAATGTCACTACAATTTCTGCAACTGAATCCTCCCGGACCAGCTCCGAAAAGGTCGCCCGGGGTTGTCCCATCAGTTGGAGCCGCACAAGGGCCAGACGCTCCTCCAGTGAGATCGTGCTGCTGATGGTATGTACCGGCGGCTCCTTCTCAGATTCGCTGATCAGCTCCTGATAGATGGAGCGGAGTTCTTCCAGGGTCAACTCCCCCACTGGACAGGTATAAACGGGAGCTAAGTCGTAGGACTCGATCCTCTGCCCCCGGGTGAACTGCCTGGCAGCTTCGGCATAGCGCTGCTGGAGAAAATCCGCAGCCTCCTTGAAGAATTTGTAGCGAACCAGCTGCTGCACCAGCTCTGTTCTGGGATCTTCTGATTCTTCCAGAGTCTCATCTTCCGGAGGCTCCTGGGGAAGCAGCATTCTCGACTTGATGCGAATCAAGGTTGCAGCCATAACCAGAAACTCGCCGGTGATGGCCAGGTCTTTCTCCTGCAAGGAATACAGGTAGGCCAGGTATTGCTCAGTTATGGCGGCGATGGGAATATCCCACAGATCCACTTCGTTTTTTGCGACCAAATCCAGCAGCAGATCGAAGGGACCCTGGTAAACATCTAACTCAATGACATATCCCATATCGCTCACCTAGAGGGACAGGCTTTCCAGTATGCGGAAGAGTACGTTAAAAATCGGATTGATCAGGTACCTGGTGCCTCCCAGTACCAGCAGGGCGACTAAGACAAAGGGTCCGTAGGGCGCAAATCTGGCGTACTGAAGCCTCAGGCGCGGCGGCAGCAGTCCCGCTAAAATATGCGAACCGTCCAGAGGCGGAATCGGTATCAGGTTAAAGGCGGCCAAACCGAGGTTAATCTGCACGTTAACATAGAGAAACACGATCAGGGTCTGGCCTATTGCGCTGCGGATCAAAGATTGGCCGAAGAGATTCACTAGGTTGTAAAAAATCCAGGCAGTGATCAGGTTGGCCACTGGTCCGGCCAGGGATACCAGCATCGTGCCCTGTTTTTTGTTCTTAAAATAGTGGGAGTTGATCATCACCGGTCTGGCCCATCCCACCCTGAAAAGCAGCAGCATGATCGTGCCGATGGGGTCCAGATGCGCTAAGGGATTCAGACTGAGGCGCCCTTGGTACTTGGGAGTAGGATCGCCCAATTTATAGGCGACATAGGCATGTCCGTATTCGTGCACCGAGATGGCCAGCAAAATCGCGGGCACCGCCAAGATCATTCTATCTAAACTCATCATTGAGATTACCTCCCGCACATCAACTCCTCTTCATAGTATCACAAAGTGTATTCAACCGCTAGCATTATACTGACCCTGGCGGCCGCAGCGAGAACCCCAGCTGGCCAGAAATACTCCGTCGCGCCAGATCTCCACAATTTCGCATTGGTTCGGGCAAAGCTGACACACATATCCCTCATTGACAAACTCACTGTGCAGCACATCCAGGCCCACAAAGCCGGACTGTTTCCCTTGGCTTTCCAAGGTCTCCCTGGCAATCTGGGCAATGCCGATGGCGCCCATCACATCGAAGTGCCTGGGAATAAGGATCGGCAAGCGGAGGGTATCTGCGAAGAAGCGCTGCATGCCTACATTGGCTGCAACGCCCCCTTGAAAAAAGATCGGAGGCTTCAGTTCCTTGCCCTTGGCCAGGTTGCTGAGGTAGTTGCGAACCATCGATGCGCAAAGCCCCGCAACGATATCACACGTTCTGTGTCCCAGCTGCTGCTTGTGAATCATGTCCGATTCGGCAAACACAGTGCAGCGACCGGCAATCCGCACCGGACTTGTACTCTGCAGAGCAAGGGCTCCAAACCTGTCAATAGGTATGTTCAGCCTGCCGGCCTGCTGGTCCAAAAAGGAACCGGTGCCTGCTGCGCAGACAGTGTTCATGGCAAAGTCCACTACCACCCCGTCCCTGAGGATAATCAGCTTGGAGTCCTGTCCGCCGATTTCGATAATAGTAGCAACCTCAGGGTTTTCGCTAAGGGCTGCAGCGGCATGCGCGGTTATCTCATTCTTCACCACATCGGCATTTAGCATAGCCCCGGCCAACGCCCGTCCGCTGCCGGTGGTGCCTGCCCCTTGGATTTCCCACTTTCCTTCCTGTTCAATGGCTGCCAGCCCTTTTTTCAACGTCTCCACCGGCGCTCCGTTGGTCCGCAGGTACTTCTTCCAGACTACTCCGTCCGAAGCTGTACGCCCAGCATCCAGCAGCACAAAATTCGTACTGACACTGCCCACATCAACACCTAAATATACTTTCTTCCGTCCTGACATTGATAAATTCTCCTCTGCAGAAGGTCAACAAAGGCCTCCAGTCTGGTTTGAAAACCTGTCTCCCCTGCGTGCTCGTCAACGACCAGGGATAGAATTGGGATTTGCTTATCGGCACTGACCTGCGGCAAGATGCCATGGGCCATAATTTCAGGCATGCAGGCGAGGGGATAGATGTGGATGATGCCGTCCAGGCAGCCTGACAGCTCGGCGCTGCGGGCCACGCTTTCCAGTCCGTGGCCCCCGACGAAACTGTGTAAGTAACCTGCTGCTGACCTCAACAGGGAGTTTTGATTATACAGCCCGAGGGCATTTTTAAACACATGGTCCTCAATCCATTCCTTCAGGCTGATGGTACGCACCGCTTCCACGCCCAGGGAGCCTAAGCGCTCCTCCAGCCGCAGGTTTACAAAAGGCTCCACAACAGTGTAGATCTCCCCCACAATCCCCACCCGCAGAACCGCATGGGATGATACTCGGTCCATGAGATCCTGCAGTCCTGCCTCGGTTTCCTCTTTCAGTTCACGCAGGGTTTTTACGCTCTGGGCCAGCCTGATTTTCTGCAGCTGGCCTTCTAGAAAGCGCGAGACTGAACCCCGTTCTTTTTCCCTGGGCCTTGCCTGTAAGGACAGATTCTCCACTTCTTCAAGGACACTCAGCTTGGCCCAGGCCAGCTGACACCCCCTGAACAAATGCCGGATCCGTGCAGAACCAAAGATGCTCCGCAGCCTTTCCCTGGCCAGGCCCCAGTTTCCCCGGGGCACTTCCAACGTAACGAACTCCACCTGCTTGCCAAGATCAAGAAGAATTATCCTTTGAATCTCGGCATAATAGCCCAGGCGGCAGGGTCCCCAGCCCCCAAGCATGTACACACTGTCTGCACCAAGCTCAATCCCTTCCAGCATGTTGCCGAGAATCGTCTTAAAAGGAAGGCAGATGTCTTCCGGGCTGTACCGGCTTCCCCATTCAATGGTGCGCTTGGTGCTTAAGGGCGGAGTGACGGGCTCGTGCCCCAGGCCCTGAAGAAGAGCTTCTATTGCGATATAGGCGTTTCCCAAATGGGGAAAAGTGACTCTCATCCGCTTTTTTTCCTTTCCAGCAAATCGCAAAAGGCCTCCAAACGTGTGATTATTCCCACCTCGCTAGTATGTTCATCAACAATTAGGTCCAGCATAGCCACTTTCTTCTCCCGGCATCGCCTGGCAATGAGGGCACTGGCAAAAGATTCCGCACCGCAGCCAAAGGGAGCGACATTAATCACGCCGTCAACTCTCTGGATGAAGTGCTCCAACGCGCCGACTGAACGCCGGGTATCCGACCAGAAGAGGGGTTTGTCCAGGGCTTTGCCGAGCTCCCTGGCCACTGTTTCGGGAACCTGGGCAGAGGTATGCAGCTCAGCACCTAGTGTCTGCAGGTGGCTGTAGAGGTTGTTGCTCAGGTAGGCATCATCGATTAGGTAGCGCGGACCCAGCAGCAATATCCGCAGCCTGCCCCTGTGAGGCTGGGTTGCTTGGAGGGACTTTTCCAGGGTCTGCTGTGCCTGACAGGCGGCCCGCCAGGCACGTTTCACAGCACCACGGGAGGCAAAGGGCAGACCCAGGCGCACATAGCTCTGGGTCAGGGCACCGAGACTCTTTCGGGCGTCAAGGGTTGGGGCTAGGATGGTTGTCGATGAGGGCAGGTACTGCCTGAGCAGATCGGGCAGTCCCAAAAAGTTCGCACAGGTATACTCACCAGGGGCGACGCTGACTATTTTAGGCACAAACAAGAGTGTAATGCCCTGTTCAGACAAGGCCCGGGAGTGACCCACCATGCTTTTCACTGCCAGGCATGCACCGTCTACGCATGCGTTTAGGCCCCACTCCAGGATTTGCTTGTTGGTAGGCGGAGAAACGACTACCCTAAAGCCCAAACTCTCAAAGAAACACCGCCACAAAGCATGGTATTGAAAATAGTACAGAGCTCTGGGTATCCCTATTTCTCTAATATTAACGCCCCCCTTTGTTTCGCTTCTTCTGAGCCCGAATGTCCTGGGGCTTGGTCAGGCGCGGCCTGATTGCCACCTGCGGAATCGGGTACCTGAAGATCACCCGTAGCAGGGCAGGACCGTCAAAGGGCAGCAGGGGCCAGAGATAGGGTATGCCAAAGGATTTGGTGAGGCCAAACACCAGCAGGATGATGATCAAGGCTGCACCAAGGCCCCACCAGCCTGCGATGACCGCTCCAAAAAACAACACGTAGCGGAAGAGACGAATGGCGTTGCCAAATTCTATGCTGGGTGTAGCAAAGCTGCAGATTGCCACAATGGCGGTATACAAAATCGCCTCACCTGTGAAAAGTCCCACTGACACCGCCAAGTCACCCAGAATGATGGCGCCCACTAGACCTAAGGATGTAGCCAGTGAATCCGGCGTATGAATCAACGCCATTCTGATTAGATCCAGCCCGATTTCCAGCAGCAGCAGCTGAAACCAAAGGTCCAGACGCCCGGGATCCTTCGGCCCGATAAAGGCCAGCCATTCCGGCAGGTTGGCGCTCACTGCCAGCTGGTACCAGAGGGGCAGAAGAACTAGTGAACCTAAGATGCCGAAACTTCTCACCCAGCGCAGATAGGTGCCTACAGGCGGGTTTTGAAAGTACTCTTCCGCGTGCTGAGTAAAGTGCCAGACAGTGACAGGCACCAAGAGTACAAAGGGAGTGGTGTCTACAATGATAACAATATGTCCCTCCAGCAGATGCGCTGCAGCTACGTCAGGACGTTCGGTGTAACGTGTTACCGGCAGCGGATTAAACACTGTACCCAGGATGTATTCTTCCAGATTCTTGCCGCCCATGGGGATGGCATCCCGCTTGACGGCCTCAATGCGGCTCTTGACCTCCTGAACCAGACTGGGATCGGCAATATCCTCAATGTAACCTACCACCACATCCGTCTTGGAACGCAGGCCGACTTTCAGCGACTCAAAACGCAGATTGGGATCGCGGATACGCCTGCGAATCAGATTGACATTGAACAATGCCGTTTCCACAAACCCGTCCCGGGAACCGCGGGTCACCTTTTCCAGAGTCGGTTCCTCGGAACCCCGCGTCACATACTGGCGAACATCCAGGACTGCCAGGTCGCTTACGCCGTCAATGATCAGGAGCATTGTGCCGCAGAGCAGTTCATCGATTCCGGCCTCAAGGCTGTCTGCGATGCTGACCTCAAAGAAGGGAACATACTCCTGCAGCAGCTGCTCAAGGGCTCCTGATGTTATACCCATACGCGGAATGGTCTGCAGTGACCGCATGATATGGATTGTGGCAACATCGTTGACGAAGCCGTCGAGAAAAACCAGGGCAGCTTGTTTATGGGCCACCTTTAGCCTGCGAATGATCAGATCAAAGGTTACTTCGTAGCCAAGCCTCTCCTCGAGCTGTGCTAACACCTCATTCAGGTTTCTGGTCACGCCATCACTCCCTTGAAAAAAACCGCCCCTGAAACAGAGCGGCGCTCTTATGCGGGGCGTGTTTGCTTTTCAGCGGTTTAACGCAAAGCCGTAGGCACAAAAAGGTCGATAATACCTATCACGAAAGCTGCCAGCAACGCTCCTACAATCGAAACCTCCATACCAGGGACGATAAACTGGGCGATCCAAATAGTGATGGCTGAGACGATGAACCCTACCACACCGCGCCCGTAAGGCGATACATTCTTGCCAAGCAGACTTTCAACCACCCAGCCCAGCACTGCAATCACTACCGCTGCGAAGAGAGCGTGGAAAAATGACAGCGCTTTGAAGCCGGGGAGTAAAAAGCCTACCAGCATTAACACCAAAGCAGATACAATAAAACGTACAACAGCACCCATCCAATCCAGATCAATCACCTACTTCTCTGTTTGCTAGGAACAGTATAACCAAAAAACGGCCTAGTTATCCTAAGCCGTTTTAGGGATGTGAAGAAATCAGTTTTCTACTCGAAACGCTATCTGGACATCGGCCCGATAGCCTGTAATATCGCCTTCGGGGCTGACCTGCCCTGTCCAGTTCAAAACTTCCACGCCGGTAATTCCCCGGACGGTCTTGGCAGCTTCCTTGACAGCTGTCTGGACCGCAGCTTCCCAGCTTTGATCCGATTCACCTACAAGTTCAATGACTTTTACAACCGAACCCAATAGAGAACCTCCTTTTTTCCCTAGGATGCCCCCTTGAGCCTTCGATTAATCCAACACAGTCTGACAGAGTCTCAAGAGATTCCCGCCCATGATCTTCTCCACTTCAGAGCCGGTGTATCCTCTTTCTTTCAAGATCTCTGCCACTTCCGGGACCTTTCCGCAGTGTTCCAAACCAAGGGGAGTTCCGGAGATGCCGTCAAAGTCCGAGCCTAACGCCACGCAACCCACCCCGCCCACCTTCACCAGGTGTTCAATTTGTTCGATCACATCGTGAATGGTTGCTTGGCGCTCCTTGACCAGGAAATGGGGGTAAAAGTTTACGCCGATGACCCCGCCCCTTTCCGCCAGTGCAGCAATCTGCTGATCTGTCAAGTTGCGGGGATGGTCGCATAGCGCCCGCGCATTGGAATGGGAAGCAATGATAGGCGCGTCGCTGATGCGCAGCACATCCCAGAATCCCTGTTCGTTCAGGTGGGATACATCAACAAGCATGCCAAGCTTATTCATCTCGGCAACCACCGCTTCTCCAAACCTGCTCAGTCCCCCTCCGCCGGGTCCTTCCCCCTGCCCCGCCGCCAGATCGTTGCGGTGATTCCAGGTCAAGGTCAGGAGCCTTACCCCAAGCCGGTAGAACATGCGCAGGTTAGCCAGGCTGCCTTCTAACGCTTCGCCCCCTTCAATTGCCAGCAGGGAGGCAACCCTTCCGCTGCTGTGGACTTCCAGGATATCTTGTCCAGATCCGGCAAAGGCCAAATCGCCGGGATATTCTTCCATCCACCTCCAAAACAGATCCAGCATCTCCATGGTGCTGTGCAGTGCCTTACCGTGGTAGCACCTGGGGTCGACAAAGGCAGCGAAAAACTGGGCCCCCTTCTTTCTTTGACGCAACTTGGCCAGATCAACGTGGCCTTGGTTTTCAGCCAGGGACCGGCCGCTGCCGAGGAGGCGAGAAAGTGTATCAACATGGGCGTCAAAAATTAACATAAGATAACCTCCGCTCTAAGGCTTGCCAATGAATACAGCCTGCCGACTGAGGCAGGCTGTATGCGCTTAACCAAGTCCTTACCTTGGCTCTATAATCAATTTGATCGCCGTCCGTTCTTCACTGTCAATCGTAACGTCGGTGAATGCAGGAATACATATGAGATCCACTCCACTTGGGGCCACGAAGCCTCTCGCTATTGCCACCGCCTTGACGGCCTGATTCAGCGCGCCAGCTCCAATAGCCTGGACTTCAGCCCGTCCTTCTTCACGCACTTTGCCGGCAAGTGCACCGGCGACTTTGTTTGGTATAGAGTTTGCCGATACCTTTAATACTTCCATGTTAAGGTGACCTCCTTTGGTGAAAACGCTACCACTAAATTAATCCATGTTATTAGCTTATTAGATATTTACTGGGAAAATCCTCCTTTTATGAAAATTTATTAAACTTTCACCCGCAAGATTCTCTCTGCAGTTCCATCTTCTTTAAGCGTAATCACAACACCGGTCAATGTTGCCGGTCCTTTGGCCACCGAAAAACGGACCGGCAGCTGAGTCAAAAATTTGTTAATAACAGCCTGCGGATCCACTCCTAGAATCCCATCCACAGGTCCGCACATCCCCAAATCTGTGATATAGGCGGTTCCTTTCGGCAAAATCTGTTCGTCGGCGGTTAGCACATGGGTGTGGGTGCCGACCAGGGCACTGATGCGGCCGTCTAAATAGCGGGCCAGGGCGATCTTTTCCGATGTGGCTTCACCATGGAAATCAACGATCACATTGGTGACATCATCCGGCAAGTCAGCCAAGATCGCATCAGCAGTGCGGAATGGGCAATCATAGTCAGCCATAAAAACCCGTCCGATCAGGTTTACAACTGCCACAACCCAATCGCCGTTCCTGTGAATGAAAACTGATGAACCTGGAACCTCCGGCGGATAGTTCGCTGGTCTAAGAATACGCTGCTCTTGGCAAATATATGTGTACATTTCCTTTTGGTCCCAAATATGGTTGCCGCTGGTCAGGACATGGATTCCCAGGGAAAACAGCTCTTCAGCCACCTTCCGGGTCAGTCCAAAGCCCCCTGCAGCGTTTTCGCCGTTAGCGATGATGAGCCCGGGCCGGTACTTCTCCTGCAGATCAGGCAGGTGTTCTGCGACAATTTTCCGCCCCGGCCTGCCGAAGATATCCCCTAACACCAGTACATTCATGATTCTCTCACCCCAAGGGGGACGCTGTACACCAAAACTCGGCCGTTTTCACGGAACCCCGTTAAACGTTCGCGAAATCGCCAGGAGCCGGACATCAACAAGGCGTCGATGAGAAACTCCTGTTCAAAGAGGTCCTCTTCCGCCATAGCCTGTTCCTCCTGCACAACAGCGTCTCCAAAATAATCGGATACAAGCGACACGATCAAGTTTAACTCACCAAGGGACAGACTAGCCAAATCCCTGGTCACCTCCACAGTGGCAAACTCGCCTGCTTTGGCATGTTTCACAGAGGCAACAGCGACAGAGTCCTGCCTCAGGCGGTGGAAGAGGGCAAGATGTGAATTTAGACTGCGTACAAAACCGGGAAGATCCTGTTCCTTTGCTTTCAGCATGAATGCTATGCGCAGCGCATTTGTTTCCGGCTCATAATGTATGGCACTGATCTGAGGGAA